>Ga0070738_10007671_pt1 | contig 10675 bp, 7 predicted proteins | sample Coa_R2_2_FD_66446 | JGI IMG/M metagenome (GOLD analysis project Ga0070738, IMG submission 66446) | Surface soil microbial communities from Centralia Pennsylvania, which are recovering from an underground coalmine fire - Coalmine... | ecosystem: Environmental > Terrestrial > Soil > Unclassified ... | reverse complement strand
GACCGTCGCGACCCGCTTCGTCATCACGTCGCCGACCTTGGCGTCCATGCCCACCCCTACTTCGAGAGCGCGCCGATCACGTGGCAATAAGAACACGGCGGCTTGTTCTTGGGAATGGAGCTCCGGAATCCCTTCGGGTGCGGGTCCCCGCCCGGGAGCCCCTTGGTCGAGGTGCTCCCGAACGCGGCGTTCGAGACGGCGGGGTCGGCGTGGCACTGGATGCAGACGGTCTCCTTGCCGTAGTCGTGGCAGGTCGCGCAGAGCACCGCGTCCCGCCGCGCCGTCTTGCCGTGGAACTCGGGCGAGCTGGGCGCCATGAACGAGGCGAAGTTGCCGTTGTGGTACTGGATGATGCTCGAGGCGCCCCCCTGGAGCAGCACGAGGACGCGATCGCCCTGGGCCGGCTTGTTCGTGGCCCGCGAGCCCTCGGCGAGTCCGCGCTGCTCGTGGCACGTCTTGCAGAAGCCCGCGACGCCGTGGCAGCGGATGCAGTCGGCGGGGTTCTCGCGCGCCTCCATGGCGTGACGGTTGATGTAGTCGCCCCGGTGAATGAACACGCGGTCCGGACGGTCGGGGTACTTGAGCTCGGGCCGGACCTTCCTCTCGTCGCGGGCGTCGTGGCAGTCCGTGCAGTAGCCCTTGTCGTGGCAGCGGGCGCAGAGGACGATCCCGTCGGGCCTTCCGATCAACTGGTCGCCGTGCATGGTGAGCCAGTCGCCGTTGTGGTGGAAGCGCGAGAGGGGCCGCGGCCCCGCCCGGTCGGAGAGGTCCACGTGGCACTTGGCGCACGCCATGTGCTCCCACTCGGTACGCATGAGGTGGCACTGGAAACAGAGCCCGTGCCAGCGCTCCTCGCGGTCCTGATCGAGGCGGACGGCGCCCGTGTCGGAGCCCTCGCTCCAGGCGGTCGGGTGGCAGAACTGACAGGCGTGCTCCTCGAGGCGCTCGACGCGCTCGAGGTGCCGGGCGTGGGAGAACTTGGTCTTCGGGTGGTCGATCGGAGCGTAGGTGAGGGCGCCGTCCTTCCCGGCGGTGTGACACTTGTCGCAGTCGCCCGACTTCTTCCACTCGCCGTGGCAGACGAGGCACGAGGCCTCGAGCGGCTCGGCCGCCTCCTCGCCGCGCGGGTCCTTGGGCGTGACGAAGTGGCACTCGTTGCACATCTTCGCCTCGGCGGCCTTGCCCTTCACCTTCGGGTCGAGGTGCTCCTTGTGCGAGAAGACGATCCGGTCCCGCGTCCCGTGCAGGACGTCGCCCATGAAGACGCAGGCCTCGAGGAGGCAGGCGCCGAGGATCACGATCGGAACCCAGGGCAAGCGCATCAGAACAGGACCTCGAGCTTGGCGAACACGTCGCCCGTGTTGGAGAAGTCGGGCGTGCTCCGGTAGTCGGCGCCGAGGGTGACCGTGTACTTCTTCTGGTAGGAGTAGCCCGCCGTCGCCGTGACCGTCGTCGCCGAGTTCTGCCGGACGTAGAGCTTGCCGTCGTTCGCTTCCCAGTGGATGTCGAGGCTCCCCTTGAGCGTGTGGTCCACGGTCAGCTCGTAGGCGAGCATCTCGTAGATCCGGAACTGGAAGACGCTCGCGGAGTAGACGGTCGCGCCCTGGTACTTCTGCATGCCCGCCTTCGCGAGGAGGCTCGCCTGGACGCCGACCTCGCCCTTGAGCGTCTCGCCGTGCTTGAGCGACGCGGTGCCGCCGAGCTCGTAGGGGACCTCGCGACCGAGGTCGATCTGGACCCCCGAGATCTGGGTGTTGAAGGACTCGTTCGGGATGTAGTAGCCGCGGACGTAGCCGCCTATCTTGACGCGATCGGAGGGGAAGACGTCCACGTCGAGCTCGAGCGAGTGGCGGCGGTCGTCCGCGAACACGGCGAGCACGGAGTTCGACGGCAGGAGGTCCGCCGGGACGATGTAGCGATAGTCGATCGTCACGTTCATCCAGGCCGTGGGCCGCAGCTGCAGCGTCGCGCGCGCGTCGTAGAAGTCGCGGTCCACGACGTTGTAGTAGACGTGCCCCGAGATGTCCACCTCCCACGTCGGCGACCAGCTGAAGTCGACGCCGAGGTCCTGCCTTATGACACGCGAGTCCCAGAGCTCGTCGCGCGCCGAGAGGCCGAACGTGAAGTCGCGGAAGATCTTGTCGCTCGTGATGCCTCGCCAGAAGACACGGCCGCCGACCTCGAAGTCGCCCTCGATGTCGGACTTCTCGGCCGCGACCGGGAGCCCGGCGAAGCCCTCGACGCCGAGACGGTCGCCGATCATCTGGTGGACGAAGAGGCCGTCCACGAAGTCGCGCGTGACCCCGCAGTTGATGAACTGGCGGCCGGCGTTCGCCTGCGTCGTCGCGTCGTCGTTCTCGTAGCGGAGGTAAGCCTCGCGGAGCGTGAAGGTGATCGTGTTCTCGGGGCGGAACTGAGGGTCGCTAATGAGCATGCCCGCGCCGTAGAACGAGAGCTGCGGGATCCCGAGGTGCTGGACGGTGACGCTCGCGTCCTCGAGGAAGCGGTTGATCTCCGGGTGGCGGCCGCCGAACGTCGTCTCCTTGCCCGTGCGCCAGAGCGAGAGCGAGTAGCCGTGGACCGTCATGGAGTCGTTCTCCTCGCCCGCGGGAGGCTCGGTGAGGAAGTCACGGGGCTCCGGCACCGAGCGGGCGATCGCGCTCCGCCGCTCCTTCTCGCCCGGAGCGGGCGGCGTGAACTTCTGGCCGCAGGTCGGGCAGACCGTGGTGTCCCAGGAGATCGTCGTGCTGCAGACGGGGCAAATGTACTCGAGCTTCCTGAAGACGAGCCCGCACTCGGGGCACTTGTCGGCGTCCCCCGAGACCGGCGTGAGGCAGCCCGGGCAGACGTAGCGCGAGTCCTTGGGCGGGGCCTTCTGATCGTCCGCGAGGACGCGGGCCGGAGTCGAACCCCAGAGCGCGAGGAGGAGGAGCGCCGCGAGAGCGACGATCGAGAGCGGTCGCGCTGTAAAGCCCAAGTCCCCCCTCGTCTTACAGGCGGTGAACATAGCGAAGTCGGGCTCGGGACGCCAACGCTCGGAGGGCGACTCCGTAAGGGCCCGAGGCACCGTCGGTGGGGGGGCTCCTGAGACACGAGCCTTACAGAAAAGAAGAAGCCGACGCGAGCGCGTCCCTCAAGGTGCGGGCCGCGTTCGCGTGATCCTCGTCCTTAAGCATCTCCTCCGGAGTGGCGTCCCAGGCGCCTCTTCCCCAGAGACGCTTCGGCGTCGAGGCGTACCGCGGGATCACGTGGAGGTGCATGTGGTGGAGCACGTCTCCGAGCGCGAGGGCGTAGGCGTGCTCCGCTCCGAGCGCCGCGCGCTGGGCCTTCATGACGCGCGCGGCGAGGGGGCCGAGCTCGGAGAGCTCCTCGGGAGAGAGCTCCCACCACCAGCGGACGTGCCGGCGCGCGGCGACGACGAGCCAGCCCGCGATCGGCGACGGCGCGAGGAGGCCGTGGACGAGGAAACGCTCGGTCTCGAGGACGATCCCTCCGGGCGGCGTTCGCGCTCCGGCCGTGACCTCGCATTGAACGCAAGCGACCGTGCTAACATTGCCGCCGCTCATGAGCGCCAAGCTCCACTACATGATCCTCTGCGACGCCGTCGTCTTCTCGCAAGGGAAGTTCACGTATTACGGCGTCTTCGACCGGATCCAGGCGACGCGCTTTCCCTGCGTTCATGGGACGCTCTCGATCGCCGTGCAGCTCTCGTGCGACCCGGGACCTCATGTCCTCTCCCTCCGTGCCGTCGACTCGGGCGGCACCGACGTGATCCCGACCCTCCCTCCCGTGACGATCGAGACGAATCACCCCCTCGGCATGACGACGACGTCGATCACGCTCCAGGGGCTGCCGCTCCAGCGGCCGGGGATCTACTCCTTCCAGCTCTACCTGGACGAGAAGCTCCTCGGGGCGCGCGACTTCTTCGTCGAGAAGATCGCGGCCGCTCCCGGTCAGCCGGGGGCCGAGCAGCAGCAGACGCCGCCTCCGGGCGACCCTAACGCTTGAGCTCGTCGAGGGCGGCGCGGACGCTCGCCGCCTGGGGGCCGTCGGGCGCGAGCTCGAGGTAACGCTTGTAGTCGAGCGTCGCGCCGGCGTCGTCCTCACTCTGGCGCCTCAAGGTCCCCCGGAGGAAGTAGACCTGGGGGTCGCGCGTCCCCGCCTCGATCGCCTTGCCGTAATCGGCGATGGCGCCCTTCGTGTCGCGGAGCTCGGTGCGCGCGGCGGCCCGGTTCATCCAGGTGTTCGGGTTCCCGGGGGCGAGCTCGGTCGCGCGCGTCAGGTCCGCCTCGGAGGCCGCGACGTCGCCCTTCTGGAACCTCGCGAAGGCGCGGAGGGTCCACGCCGGCTCGAGGTTCGGGTCGAGGTCGATCGCCTTCGAGGTGGAGTCGATCGCGCCGGCCCAGTCCTTCTTCTTCACCTGCTCCTGGGCGCGGATGAGCTCGGCCTGGCCCGGGGCCGCTCCCGCACCATGCGAGGGCGGCGCGACGGGCGGAGCGGGAAGCTCGACGAGGGGAGGGGCGGGGGGATCGGGGACGACGGGATCCGGAGCGGGAACGGGAACGGGAACGGGAACGGGAGCGGGAACGGGGGGAGTCTTGGTGAGCACCTTCCTCGCGAAGAGCGCCCCCGGGATGAGGAGCGCCACGAGGAGGGCGACGACGGCCCAGCCGCCGCCCGAGGCCTCGGGGGCTCGCTTCGTGACGACGAACGTCGCGGGCTTCGCCGCGGGGCGCGTCTGCGTCGGGAGGGTGAGCGTGCGCGGGACGTCGGCGGACGCGTGAGGCCGGCGGGTCGCCCGCGAGGCGCCCTCGAGGAGCGCGATCGCCTCGGTCGCGTTCGCGGGACGCGCCGCGGGGTCCTTGGCCATGAGCTTCTGGCACACCGCCTCGAGGGCTCCGGGGATCTCGGGGACGTGGGAGCGGAGCGGCGGCGGCGGCGTCGTGAGGACGAGCGCGAGCGTCGCGATCGCCGAGCTCGCGCGGAAGGGGCGCACGCCCGTCAGCATCTCGTAGAGCGACACCCCGAGCTGGTAGAGGTCGGTGCGGCCGTCGAGCGTCCCTCCTTCGGCTTGCTCCGGCGACATGTAGTCGGGCGTCCCGACGATCTCGCCCGCGATCGAGAGCGGCGCCCCGGGAGTCGCGTCGCGGGCGGCCTCGGTCTTCTCGAGCTTGGCGAGGCCGAAGTCCGCGACCTTCACGCGCCCGTCGTTCCCGAGGAGGATGTTCGCGGGCTTCACGTCCCGGTGGAGGACGGAGGCCTTGTGCGCGGCCTCGAGGCCGCGAAGGGCGGCGATCGCGATCCTGACCGCCTCGTCGGGGGCGAGGCGTCCCTTGTCCCTCAGGACCTCGGCCACGGAGCGCCCCTCGATGAGCTCCATGGCGATGAACGGGATCCCGTTCTCGACGCCGGCCTCGTAGACCTGGACCACGTTGTCCGAGGAGACGCGGGCCGCCGAGCGCGCCTCCCGCTGGAGCCTGCCGACGAGGATCGAGTCCTTCGCGAGCTCGGGGGCGATCACCTTGACGCAGACCGGCCGGTCGAGGTCCGTCTGGCGCGCCCGGTAGACGGCTCCCATGCCGCCCCGGCCGAGGAGCCCGAGGATCTCGTAGCGACCGAACCGCCCCGAGAGCTCGCTCGGGGCGTCGGCGGGCGCGCCGGAAACGGGCGTCTTCTCGTCCGCCATCCAGGACGGATTCTGACGCGACTACTTCGGGAGCGCCACCGCCGCGCGGTCGACGAAGCCCTCCGCGCCGCGCGCCGTCTGGACGATGAACCTCTCGTCGCCCTCGCCCGAGACGACGAGAGCGTCGCCCTTCTTGATCTTGGCGACGATCGAGCCGTCGGCGCCCTTCAGGTCGCAGGCGCGCGCCGCCGTCCCCTGGAGAGGTTGGAACTTCCAGTCCTGGGTCGTCTTGAACGAGCGCCACTCCGAGACGCCCTCGTTCCCGAGCTTGTCCTGGGCGCGGATCCGCCAGTGCCAGTGACCTCCCCTGTGGAGGTTGGTCGCCCGGAGGAGGAAGCGCGTCTCCTTGCCGGAGATCGGGCCGATCGTGATCGTCGGCTTCTTGGTCCCCTGGTCGGAGAGCTCGAGGACGAAGCTCGCCTGCTCGGCCTTCGTCTTCGTGAAGGTCCAGCCGAGCTCGGGGACGTGGGCGACGACGCTCGCGTCGGCGGGCCCCTCGAGCGTCACGGTCGGCGCGACGAGGTCGGCCCGGATCGTCTGCCACCCGAAGCCGACCGTCTCGCCCGTCGCGAGCTCGGCCTCGAGCTTCCAGCGATGCGAGCGGCCCTGCTCGAGCGTCACCGGGGCGAGGACCTTCGTGTCGGTCGGCTTGACCACGGCCGACCACTCGTCGCACGTGACGGTGATCGACTTGGGCTTCGCCGCTCCGAGCGAGAGCCAGCGGAGCGCGAGCTTCCCCTGCTCGACGGAGGCCTGCCCGAAGGTGGCGCCGTCCTGGAGCTCGCCCACCGGCAGGAGGAGAGGCTTCGAGTCGTCCTTCTGGCGCGCCGGGTCGAGGACGACGTGGTAGTGGTCGTCGTGGAGCTCGTGGTGCTGAGCTTCCTTGACCTTGGCGCAGACGGCGTCGCCGTTGAACAGGATCTGGCGCGCCCCGTAGGCGACGAAGAGCTGGGCGAGCTCGATCTGGTGGTCGGTGTTCGCGTAGTGGATGTCGCAGATGTTCGTCGGGCGCGTCACGATGTCCGCGGTGAGCCCGTCCTTGTGCGTCTTGTGGGGCGGGAACTCGCTCGCGTCCTGGTGGCTCATGTCGCCGACGCAGATCCGCGGCAGGTCGGGGTGTCGCCGGTGCCACTCGCGCGCGACCGAGACGACGAAGCGAATGAACTCGGGCTTCCCCCAGTTGTGGCCGCTTCCCGGGGGCGAGGCGAGGGTGTAGGAGCCGTCGGTCGAGACGGGCATCTCTATGTAGCCCGTGGACTTATCCTGGGCCGAGGCGATCGCGCCGGCGAGCAGGACGACGGTAAGGCTCAGGGGCCGGCGCACGGGCTCTCCTCTCTCTCCTCCACCGTCCTTAGCGCGCGACGGGGGAGCGTCGTGCGGAGAGCTGGAAGATCTCTTGTCAGAGGCGTGCGCCCGACGCACTCTCGGAGCTAAGTCTTTGCCGGAAGGGCCTGTGACTCTCGGGGCGGAATGCCCCTGGAGAGCCGCCGGCACGCGCCGGCGGGTCTCCGGTTCGAACCGGCGGGTCTCCGGAAGACATCGGCGGGTCTCCGGTTCGAACCGGCGGGTCTCCGGGGGACATCGGCGGGTCTCCGGCGGACAAAGGCGGGTCGCCGGCACGCGCCGGCCGGTCTCCGGTTCGAACCGGCGAGTCTCCGGGGGACAAAGGCGGGTCGCCGGCACGCGCCGGCGGGTCTCCGGTTCGAACCGGTGGGTCTCCGGAGGACAAAGGTGGGCCGCCGGCGCCGGTCGGAGGCTCAGCTCGACTTCTTCTTGCGCCTCTTGATCCCGCCGCTGCCTTCGGGGGAGCCGTCGTCCTTGTCGTCGGCGTCCTCTCCGGCGGCATCGTCGGCCTTGGGCTCCTCGGCCTTCTTCTCCTCGGCCTTGGGAGCCTCGTCGGGCTTCTTCTCCTCGACGACGGGAGGAGCGGCAGGCTTCTCGTCCTCCGCGGCCTTCTTGGCGCGGAAGCGGTCGAGTCCCTTGGTCTTGGGCGAGCTCACCCCGGCGCCGGAGGGCGGCATGACGCTGTCGCCGCCCGGCGAGCGGCGGATCGTGGGCTCGGCCGGAGCCGGCGTCGCGAAGAACGTCCGCACGCCCTCGGGCGGAATGAGGACGACGGAGCCGAGCGCCTCGGCGTCGGCCGGGAGCACGTCCACGAGCGAGCCGTCGGCGTCGCGGTCGAACTGGGCCACGGCCGCGGCGTCGCCGGCGTGCTCGTACTCGCGCGGGATCATGAGCTTGCGACCGACCACGCGCGCCCCCGGAGGGAGGTCCATGCGCGTCCAGCCGTTCGGGTAGAGAGCCTCGTGGACGCCGCAGTAGTCGAGCTCCTCGGTCGGCTCTCCCCAGTCGGTCTCGACCGGGTCCGCCGTCTCCTCGGGCGCGATGTCGGCGGGAGGGAGCCAGGCCGTGTCGCCCTCGGGCACGTAGCCGGGAGGGAGCCTCAGGGCGAGCCCCTCCCGGCGCGCCTCGACCTCGAGCAGCTCGGGGACGGCGCCTGGCTCCTGCCGCGACGAGGCGGGGAGAAGGACGAGCTCTCCCTCGACCTTGGCCGTCTTGGGGAGCGCGAGCTTGGCCCAGCCGTCCTCGTAGAGCGTCTCGGTGCAGCCGAGGTAGGAGGCGGTGAAGACGACCGCGCCGTGGGGCGAGGGCGCCTCGTCCGTCTTGGCGGCTCCCTTGGCTTCGGGCTTGGCGACGCTGTAGCTCCCGTCGTCGTTCCACGTCGCGCCGGCGGGGATCGAGAGGACGAGCGACCCGTCCTCGAGCCGGACGGCCGACTCGGGCGAGCCGGCGACGAGGTCGGCGAGCTCCGCCTTCACGAAGGCGACGGAGGCCGCGCGGTCCACGACGACGCCCGCCGGGAAGGCCGGCACGCGACCCGAAGCGTCGGCCTCGCGCCGCGACGTCGCGGGGAGGACGAAGCTGCCGTCGCCCTCGTACTTCACGCCGCGCGGGAGCCTGCCGACGACGGAGCCGTCGGAGAGGACGGCCGCGAAGGCGGGCACGTCGGACCAGCCGCCCGCTACGGGCGGCGCGTGGAGCGTGCCCTTCTCGTGGTCGAGCTGGACCTCGGGCGCGGGAGGCCCGAAGCGGCGCGTGCCGTCCGGGCGCGCGACCTGCGAGGCGAAGAGCGTGCGCTTGGGGACCGCCTTGGGAGGCGCCTGGACGGGAGCGGGCGGCCGCGCCATCTCCATCGTCTGCTCGTCGCGCTGGGGAGCGATCGTCGCAGCGGACGGCGCGGAGCCCCAGTTCGGGTTCGAGGAGCCCGGGCTCGAGCCGCCAAGGTCGACCTCGAACGAGGGGATCTCGTCCGTCTTGCTCGCGGGGACGACCGGACCGCCCTTGGCGGAGTCGGGCGCGAACTCGAAAGGGTCGTCGGCGAGAGGCGACCCGAAGGGGTCGGCGCCCTTCGCGGCGCCGCGCCCGGGAGGCGGGGGCGGCGCGGCCGGCTTCGGCGAGCTCACGATGTCGAGCACGTCGTCGCCGAAGCCGAGGTCGTCCTGGGGCGGCGGCGCCGCCACCGGAGCCGGGGGACCGCCGAGGATGTCGTCCTCGAAGGCGAACGGATCCTTGCTCGCTCCCTTGGGAGCGGGGGTGAGGAGCGGGTCCTGGGTGAGCGCGTCCTCGCCGCCGCCCTTGCCCTTCTTCGGGGTCTTAGGCGGCTGCATGAGGTGGCGGGGCGGGATCGTCGCCTCGCCGAGGTCCTCGTCGAGGTCGAGGATGTCCTCCTGCTTCATGGGCGGGAGCGTCATCGCCTCGGGCGAGAAGACGTCGCTCGGGATCGCCGGCGACGGGCGCATCGTGTTCTTGGGCCGCTCGAACGGCGGGAGCGTGCGCGCCTCGGCCGGGTCGTCGAAGGGCGACGCCGCGGGCGTCGCCTTCTTCCCCTTGACGCTCGCGGGCGCCTCGAACGGAGGGAGCGTCCGCGCCTCGGCCGGATCGTCGAACGGGCTGTCGCGATCGTCGGGCGGGATCGTCTTCGCCATGTCGGGGCTGAGCTCGTCGTCCGCCGGGACGGCGGGCGCATCGTCGGCGCCGCCGCCCTTGGCATCACCCTTGCCGCCGCCGAAGAGCCGGCCGAGGATGCCTCCCGACTTCTTGTCGGCCTTCGGCGGCTCTTCCTTCTTCTTGTCCTTCTTGGCCATCGATCGTCAGGACCTCGCCCGGGCCTTCGCGACGAGGGCCTTCGCGTCCTCCGCCGAGAGGCCCGCGATGCCGAGCGACTTCAAGGCCTCGACCTTCTGGCGCCGGCGCTTCAAGCCCTGGAGCTCGTTCTCGAGGTCGACGTCGCACGAGGGGCAGCGGAGCCCGCGGAGCGGGACGACCGGTCCCTCGGAGCGCGAGAGGAGCTCGCGGTCCACCTCGTCGCGGAGGGCCGCCACGACTCGCTCCCGGAGAGCGTCCGGGAGGGCGAGCGCCGCCACGGCCTGCGCCAGGTCGGAGCCCGCGCGGAGGGACGAGAGGCGGTCGCGCTTGGCGCGCGCCTCGGCCGTCTGGAAGGCCTCGAGCGACTTCCTGAGCGCCTCGAGCTCCTTCTCCTTCTTCTCGAGGTCGGGCTTCGCCTTGGCGGCCTCGGCCTCGGCGTCGTCGGCGCGCTTCTTCGCCTTCTCGAGGTCGGCCTCGAGGGCTTCCTTGGCCTTCTTCTCCTTGTCGGCCTCCTGGGCCTTCTTGTCGGTCTCCTGCCGGGCCGCGTCGAGCTCCTTCCTGCTCTCGGCCGTGGACTGCTCGAGCTTCTTCGCGAGCTCGTCCTTCTCGCGCTTCGCGGCGTCGATCTGGGCCTGGGCCGCCGACGACGCTCCCGACGAAGCCTGCTTGAGCTGCTGCTGGAGCGACGCGACCTGGGCCTTGAGGTCGTCGCGCTCCTTCGCGACGCGCGGGTCGGCGCCGCCGCCGCCACCGCCGCCGGCTCCGACGGGCGCGGTCTGCCGCCAGAACTTGGCGAGCGTGCGCCCGAACATGACGATGTCCTTGTCGGAGATCGCGCTCCCT
>Ga0070738_10007670_pt1 | contig 10678 bp, 10 predicted proteins | sample Coa_R2_2_FD_66446 | JGI IMG/M metagenome (GOLD analysis project Ga0070738, IMG submission 66446) | Surface soil microbial communities from Centralia Pennsylvania, which are recovering from an underground coalmine fire - Coalmine... | ecosystem: Environmental > Terrestrial > Soil > Unclassified ... | reverse complement strand
CTTGTGAGCCTTGTCCAGGAAACACCCATGCAGTCTTCATAACAGTTGTGAATGGTGAGGAATTAAGTTGTTGGTGAGGAGTGAGGAGGCAAAAGGTAAATCAGAAAAGCGAACCCGAAGCGTGGTCGTTGTGAGCCTATAGCAAAGAGGGTGATGGAACCCGAAATTTCGGTCATTCGAGGATGGCTCAACGATGAAAGGCTACGCCTACCTGGCCATCGATCGCCAGTTGCATAAGGTCAACGGCCAGGTATTGGTAAACCATGATTTTACCGGCAACTGATCACGGTTTGAATGGTGACGGCTGGAACGCAGTGCTTTCAATTCAAAGCAGCAGCCCGCCGTCTTCCCGGCAGCACGTTAACGTCCCCATTGAAAAACGGCTGCGCCCCAAGTCAACCCAGCACCGAACCCAGAGGCAACGATCGTGTCGCCGCATTGAATATGGCCCTGGCGAACTTCTTCGTCTAGCGCCAACGGGATTGAAGCCGCAGACGTATTGCCATACTTTGCAAGGTTGCTAATGATCTTATCAGCGGGGATTTGAAGGCGATCGCCAACCGCATCCAAAATGCGCTGGTTGGCCTGATGCAGCAATAACCAATCAACATCTTCGGTGCTCAGGTTGGCTCGAAAGAGCGCCTTTTCAATCACTTCTGGGACACGACGGACGGCAAAGCGATAGACTTCCTGCCCGTTCATGGTGATGGGGTGAAACCCGCCTTGGGCGATCGTGACCCCATCGATCAATGGCTTTGGTTGCGGCACGTAGGCCAGATTCAAGTATTTGTTCTGAGTGCCGTCGCTGCGAAGTTCAAAGCCGAGCAGACGATCGCGATCGTTGGCCTGCAACACCACGGCCCCCGCACCATCACCAAACAAAATGCAAGTTCGCCGATCCGACCAATCAACCCAGCGGGATAAGATGTCGGCACCAATCAGCAGGATGTTTTGATAAACCCCTGTACGAATAAACTGAGCCGCTGTGACCAGACCAAAGACAAAGCCAGAGCAAGCTGCCGTTAGATCGAATGCTACGGCCTTTTGGGCACCGAGTTCACCTTGAATCTGGCTGGCGCTCCCAAACAGGTCATCGGCCGTTGAGGTTGCCAGAATGATTAGATCCAGATCGGCGGGGGTCAGTCCAGCCATTGCGATTGCGCCTCGAGCCGCTTCACTGGCGATCGTGGTCACGGAGTCTGTGGGTGCAGCCAAACGGCGCTCACGAATGCCCGTGCGCGAGGTGATCCATTCGTCCGACGTCTCCACAAGCTGGCTCAACCCCTGGTTATCAAGGGAATGGACGGGGGCAGCCGATCCACTCCCCGTAATTGCAATGCCGATCCCTGGTTGTTTCAAGTTCATGCTCCATCTGTCGTACGCAGGGTTAACCAGCAACACGCATCAACTCAGCTTTCTGCCTGTTGACTGCTAACCGCTGACGGCTGACTCTCTGCTTGATACTTTGATTGAATCCGGTCAAGCACACGGTTGTCGATCGCCTCCCGCGCCAGTCGGACGGCGTTAAAGACCGTCGGCGCTTGGGAACTACCGTGGCTAATAATGCAAACGCCAGCAACGCCTAATAGCAGCCCACCGCCATGCTCCGCGTGATCCATGCGCTGCTTGATTCGTCTGAGATTAGGCTTCAATACCGACGTGCCAACCTTACCGCGAACCCCCTGAGGTAATTCCTCCCGCAAGATCTGCAGGGCAACCTCACCCACCGCTTCGGCAAATTTAAGCAACACGTTGCCCACAAAGCCATCACACACGATGACATCAAAGTTTCCCGATAAGACATCCCGGCCTTCGGCATTGCCGACAAACGGGATTTGGGGATTCTCCTGTAGCAGTTGATGCGTACGCAGGGCCAGTTCATTGCCCTTACTGGGTTCTTCACCAATATTCAGCAGTCCAACCTTGGGGCTCTCGATACCCAATACATATTGGGAATACACCGTTCCCATAAACGCGAACTGTTCTAAAAACTTTGGTCGGCAGTCAACATTAGCACCGACATCCAAAATGATAACGGGCTTACTCGCAATCATGGTGGGTAAAACCGCGCCGATCGCCGGACGATCAATCCCTGGGAGCCGTCCGAGCCGCAGCAGAGCAGCAGCCATCGCGGCACCAGAGTGCCCTGCCGAAACAACAGCATCTGCCTGCTTCTGCTTGACCAGATCCATGGCAACGTTGATGGAAGCCTTTGGCTTGCGTCGCAGCGCACTCAGCGGCTCTTCACCCATTTCGATCGTCCCCTCAGCAGGGATGATTTCGAGTGTCGAGGTGCTGGTATGTTGCTTGATCGCAGCGCCAACCTGCTCCGGATCGCCCACCAATAAAACTTTTACACCCAATTCTTCCTGTGCTCGGAGCGCCCCAGCGACAATTTCGCCTGGAGCGTAATCTCCGCCCATTGCATCAATCGCAATCCGCGCCTGCGTCGATCCCATTGGTCAAACTTATAGAAACCTTAGCAATTCTACCAGATGCTCATGCCCCTATGGAAAACCAGACCGCAATGCAATCATCTGATGGAACCGGAAAGCCCATTCTTATCGGCTTAACTAGGGACGTTGCACCGTATCAGGCTGATTACCCGACAGCAACAGGGTGTCTGCCATCAGTCCAAAGCGTGCCGACGATGCGGGCGATTGAGCCAGCGCTAACAGAATCAGCGTCAGAGCAAACATACCAGCCTCGATAGTCTTGATCAGCTCAGAGCGTTCTAATTGCATGGTGCAGCTATCACGAAAAGGTGAGGAGAAAACACGTAAGTTCCAAATTAGGCCGTTGCCATCGATCGCTACATCAATCTTCGGTTAGAAATTCCTCATTCGAATTGAATGCTCCTCTCCACTAAGGTTTAATTGCAGGGTTCAATGCCGCTCGCACACGGTCGACCATTTTAGCCCTTGCTGATCCTGTTTCAGTGGAGGAGTCTGTTCGCGTAGAGGGAGAATGAAACCCTGCTAACCAGAGACCATGGTGCACTACCTGAACACCGGCAATGAAACACAACAATCGCCCAATTACAGTACCAGCAGTTCATAGAGAGGGGGTAGGGGGCTAACCCCTCTTGTTTTAACTTAAGGTTTGTTTTTGGGCGGCGATCGTGCCTTCGCCGCTACCAATGGGCATATTACTTCACAGGAAGAAATCCTATACCCAACCTTTCATCCCCAGTTGCTGTACCGTGTCACTACCCGTTAGTCGCCTCCAGGCTTTGCTATCCGCTGTATTGATGTCAGGTCTTTGTGCCTGTCAGCAGGGCTACTCCCAGCCAGTACGCCCAGCACCCCTTCCGCAAGATGATCTGATTCAGGTCTACACCAATCATGAACCATCGGCCCGTTATCGTGAACCCTACCGCGGGCAGACAAGAGACGGTGATGATCTGGAAGCGAAAATTGTAGAGGCGATCGCGACAGCCCAATCAACGGTTGATGTGGCCGTACAGGAATTCCGCTTACCGAAAATCGCCGCCGCGCTGGCAGACCGTCACGCCGCCGGGGTGAACGTGCGTGTAATTCTCGAAAACACCTACTCACGCCCGTTCAGCAGCTTTACGCCCGCGGAAATCGCCACACAGACCGATCGCGATCGCGGTCGCTATGACGAGTTTCGTCAGTTAGTTGATCAAAATCATGACGGCCAGATCAGCCCTGAGGAGATCAATCAAGGGGACGCGCTGGTCATGCTCGATCGCGCCCACATTCCTCGCATTGACGATACAGCCGATGGGTCGGCGGGCAGTGCTCTCATGCATGACAAGTTTGTCATCGTTGATCACCGCATTGTCATTGTGACGTCAGCCAACTTCACGACCAGTGATGTCCATGGCGACTTTAAATCGCCTGCTAGTCGGGGCAATGCCAACAACATGCTCAAAATCAATAGCCCCGAACTGGCGGCGCTGTTTACACAGCAGTTCAACACGATGTGGGGCGATGGCCCCGGTGGTAAGCTTGACAGTAAATTTGGCGTCAAAAAGCCGTTTCACCCAGCTCAGACGGTCATGGTCGGCACTACCAAAGTCGAAGTGCAATTTTCACCGACCCGTCCATCCATCCCCTGGGAACAAAGTAGCAACGGCTTAATCGGCAAAACGTTAAGCGCGGCCACAAAATCAGTTGATTTGGCACTCTTTGTCTTCTCAGAGCAAAAGTTGGTTAATTTACTCGAAACGGTTCATCAAAATGGCGTCGATGTACGGGCACTGATTGAACCCGGGTTTGCCTATCGCTCCTATAGCGAAGCCCTCGATATGCTGGGAATTGCCCTTGCCGACGACTGCAAAGCGGAACCCGATAACCGTCCCTGGCAAGCCCCAATCAGTACCGTTGGGGTGCCACGTCTTCCCCCAGGCGATTTACTGCACAACAAATTTGGCATTGTCGATCAGGCGATCGTCATTACTGGCTCCCACAACTGGACCGATGCAGCCAATACGGGCAACGATGAAACCGTTCTGGTCGTCCACAGTCCAATTGTGGCAGCTCACTATCAACGGGAGTTCGAGCGGCTCTACACCAACGCCATCCTCGGCATTCCACCTGCTATTCAAAAGAAGGTCAACGCCCAACGCCAGCAATGTCCATCACGGCCAGCGACCACGGCATCGGTTACACCGGGCAAGCCAATGCAAGGCCAGCAGACGCAGAACCCACAAATTCAGAGCCAGCGACCGAAGCGCCATCGTATAGAAGCGTCTCAATCAGTAGTGCTTTCAAAACCGCGCACCAAATCAACCATTCAGCACTCCGAGCAACCAGTCAATCTCAACACAGCCACGCAAGCCGAACTGGATGCCTTGCCCGGTGTCGGCCCCGGTTTGGCGAAGCGGATTGTCACAGCACGTCAGCAGCATCCATTTACGTCGCTTGAGGATCTGAACCGGGTGCCGGGAGTCGGCCCAAAGCTATTAAAGCGACTGGAATCACGGGTGACATGGTGAAGTTGGGTGGTGAAGCGGCATTGGCACCCCCCAGACACCTCTTTCGCCCTGAGCGCTAACTGTAAATTGCTTTGAGCCGCAAAGATTTTGGCAGGCGTGTTCTGGACGCAAATGCCATGGCGCTTAGCTTACCTTGTATTGATGGCGGTTGCTTAGTACGTGGTGCCGTCCAGCGGGTACCACCGCCCACTCGACGCCCTGGTACCCCTTCTCTATCGGCCATCGCAGGGGTGGCAAGCGACAGCACAAGAGCACACAAAGAAAAACTGATCGCGAGTTGACGCATAGCCTAAAGATAGATGCCCAGTACGTCTAGAATCGCAAAGACAGCAGTATCTCGCCAGCGTTAAATCACGGAAGTCAGATTCGGTTAGCGCCAGTACTCTGCTTCATAATTGAGCACATCTCGTAAATATTACGGTTTCGTAGGCGACCAACATCTCATTGTTTGACTACACCTGGTTGGATGCCGATTTCGGTAGCGTAAGTTTACGGTTTTACGATCGATCAATCTGTCTTTCTCACGATCGGCCTCCAGTGATCCACAGCCGATACTGAGTTTGCCTTATGAGCTGTATGCTTAGCATTCTGACCAGAGCGATATTTTATTTTCAGCATGGGTGCTTACGGATGCTTGCCGCCAATTTTCAGGATTCTCCTGCAAACGCGTTTGCAAGCGGAATGCAGTTGTTATCCTGAAAAGGAAAGGAACTGTCCCTGGCTCTATCGGCACCCACAGCATTCATGACTCAACAACCTGCCCGTATCTGCATTCTTGGTGGAGGCTTTGGTGGTCTCTACACGGCTTTGCGCCTTAGCCAACTGCCCTGGACAAAGCAGGAGAAGCCTGAGATTGTTTTGGTTGACCGCAGCGATCGCTTTCTCTTTTCGCCTTTGCTCTACGAACTGATGACCGGCGAACTGCAAACCTGGGAAATTGCACCACCGTTTGAAGAACTCCTTGCAGGGACAGGTGTTCGGTTTTGTCAGGGTACTGTTGTCGGCGTTGATTTAGCAGCGAAACGGGTCTATTTGCGCGATGGCGTAGAGCTTGCTTACGATCGCCTTGTACTTAGCTTGGGCGGTGAAACGCCCCTCGATTTAGCACCAGGGGCCGTCGAGCACGGGCTACCATTTCGGTCGATAGCCGACGCCTACCGATTGGAAGAGCGCCTGCGCGTATTGGAAGAATCGGAGACAGACAAAATCCGTGTCGCCGTCGTGGGTGGTGGCTACGTCGGTGTGGAACTGGCTTGCAAACTGGCCGATCGACTGCAAGACCGGGGACGAATTCGTTTAGTTGAGCAAGCCGACCAGATTCTCCGTACATCACCCGATTTTAACCGGGAGGCGGCTACCAAAGCGCTAGAGACGCGCGGCGTGTGGGTTGACCTGGAAACCAGCGTAGACGCGATCGCGGCAGACACCATCTCCCTGACGTATAAAGGCAACACGGATACGATCCCAGTTGACCTCGTTCTGTGGACAGTGGGAACACGGGTTTCTGAAGTCATCAACGCCTTGCCGCTGAAAAAGAATCTACGGGGGCAAATTGTTGTAACGCCTACACTGCAAGCGATCGACTACCCCGATGTGTTTGCGCTTGGTGATCTGGTTGATGGCAAAGATGTGGATGGACAACAGGTGCCATCAACGGCGCAGGCGGCATTTCAGCAATCTGACTATGCTGGCTGGAATCTCTGGGCATCGCTGACGGGACGACCGCTCCTTCCCTTCCGTTACCAGCACCTGGGCGAGATGCTGGCACTCGGTGTGAATGGTGCAACGCTCACTGGCCTCGGTTTTAAGCTGGATGGTTCCCTTGCCTATGTTGCGCGTCGGTTAGCCTACCTCTACCGTATGCCCACACTAGAACATCAAGTTAAGGTGGGCCTCAACTGGATTGCGCAACCGTTGCGTGAGGCGATCGCACAGTTCGATCGTTAAGTCCTTGCGTCAAAGTCAGTGATCAGACATAGGAACTTCATCCCCCTTGACGGGAACACTGGCTTGAGGGATCAGGTTGGTTTGAGCTGTTCATGCGAGTGCACTATATCGATTGACTGTCGAATATTGCTCAGGGTGGATGGAAAACCCCACTGTCTGCGGCAGTCTGAAAACTTTAAATAGCCGTTCTTCATCAAGCGAATCCCCGACCAAAGTAGTGCCACAACCCTGTTATGACGATCGCGATTCCTCCAAAACCATTTTGATGATGGGAGCAGATAAGATTTGGGCAAATTTTAGACAGCACACATATTGATTCGATGGGGACAGGGGCAAATACCAGAGTATCGAGGGGTAGCTAAATGCGTGCGAGTGAACTCCTGAAGCGATATGCCGCAGGAGAAAGAGATTTTAGTCAGGCCAGTCTGTGGGGGGTCAACCTCAGTAAAGCCATCTTGAGAGGCATTGACCTGAGCCGTGCCGATCTAAGAGGGGCCAATTTACGCGGCATTGCGCTGCGGGAAGCCTGCTTAGATGGAGCCAAGCTGGCTGAGGCCGATTTGACCGGAGCAAATCTTTGGGGCGCTGATCTGCGCGGTGCCGATCTGCAAGGTGCCAACTTAACCGAAGCGAACCTTACCGGAGCCGACCTACGCAAGGCCTGTTTGGTTCAAGCCATTCTTAACAAATCAAACCTGAACTCAGTCAACCTGAGTGAAGCAGACCTAAACAGTGCTCACCTGTGGGGTGCAAATCTGTGTGCGGCAAAACTGCTGGAGATTGACCTGCGGGCCGCTAACCTACGTGGTGCTTACCTATGTCAAGCAATCTTGAGCGGAAATTTGAGTGAAGCGAACCTGAGCGGGGCCAATTTAAGCTGGACAATTTTGGCAGGGGCAAATCTGCAAGATGCCATTCTCAGTGAGGCAGAGCTGAGCAGTGCGAACCTGACCGGTACCAATCTCAGCAACGCCAAACTACGGGGCGCTGACCTGCGGGGTGCCGACCTCAGCGATGCAAACCTAAGCGGGGTGAATTTGAACGAAGCCAACCTCTCAATGGCAAAGTTAACGGGTACGATTCTCAACGGCGCAACCCTCAGCGGTGCCGATCTGCGGGGAACCAACCTCACCGAAACCAACCTCACTGAAGCCAATCTTCTCGGTGCAAACCTGCGCGGTGTCATGATGCCAGACTTACCGACTTCTGGCTAGCGCTTCAGGCAAGCTGGCTAATGTGGAGAAAAGCTTCATCAGTAGCAGATGAACATTGTGAAACAGGCTGTTTGTCAGAGATTCGTAGAGGCATTCCTTCGATGGATTCAGCAATACTCCTTCTTGTTACTTGGTATTTTAGTTGTTAGTTTAATTCAGGCAACAATATTAGCTTTGGGAGATTTTGGCGGCCAAGCCATCAGGGAGAATATTGAACAAATCCCAGGGGTTCTCGTGCCCCATTCAATCATTTTTAATTACCTCACTCAGATCGGCGGCACTAGCGTGATTCTGAGCATTGGCCGTAGAGCAATTTTATTGTTTTTGTCGCAGTCTATTTCTATCTTTTTATATAGCACTTGTCGATCGATGGTCGATCAACGAATTGCAGCACTGCTGATATGGTTACTGCCAGCCCTGATTGCTCTGCCGACGATCGCTGGCACATGCGTTTACCTGCTGTCTCCATTATTTACCGTAGGCGTTTTGACAAGCTTACTGGCCGACCGACTGGATACAGAAGATTTTGCTGAGGGGATCGTTTTCATCTCAGCCGCGATCGGTTGCTTTAATCTTTTCTGGTTGGGAGCCACGATCAGGGCTTGGCTTTTGCCGCAGTCTCGCTCTGCAAGGTAAGGTTCAACGGCGATCGTACCAACTCGCTCGGTTTTAGGCCGTTGAAATCGATGAAACACTGTTAAAGTCGTGTTATTTTTTGTGGACGTTGATGGCACGATCGTTTCATTTCCCAATCTATGAATGACCAGACAACCCTGCCTCAAGTCATTTTTCTCGATGCCGTGGGGACGCTCTTTGGCGTGAAGGGGAGCGTGGGCGAGGTTTACGCGGAGATCGCGCGTCAGTTTGGCGTTGACGTCCCGGCCGCAACCGTGAATCGGGCCTTTTTTCAGAGCTTTCGAGCGGCGGGAATGCCTGCGTTTGCGGTCACCGATCGCGCCGAAATCCAGGCCCAGGAAATGGCGTGGTGGCGCGCGATCGCCACAGATACCTTTACGCGAGCAGGCGTGATCCACCAGTTTTCTGACTTCGCGGCGTTTTTCGCAGCGCTCTATGCTCACTTTGCAACGGCGGCACCGTGGGTCGTCTACCCAGATGTGCTACCGGCTTTAGAGCGCTGGCAGCAGATGGGAGTCCCCTTAGGCGTGCTGTCTAATTTCGATTCACGGATTTATGCTGTACTCAAAGCGCTGAATCTGGCGGCGTTTTTTGCATCCGTGACCATTTCAACCGAGGTGGGCGTAGCAAAGCCCGACCCGCAAATTTTTGCGATCGCGCTGCAAAAGCACCATTCCCCCCCGGCGGCGGCCTGGCACATTGGTGACAGCTTTGAGGAGGATTATCAGGCGGCAAAGACCGCTGGACTGCGTGGCATTTGGTTACGGCGAACGTAAGTTTTGGGTGTAGGGTAGTAGAGACGTTTTTTGGAACGTCTGTACTGATTGCAATTCTGCTCTACGGCTGGCCATGACTCTGAAACCGTCCCAAATTCTCACGCTGCTACACACCAAACGGGCTGACTTCGCCAAGTTTGACCAGAACACACTCCAGGTGTTGGAGCAGTACCGCAAGGTGCTAGCAGCAGCATCGCAGGCAACAGACGCCGATTTGCTGGAGCAGTTGTCTCAATACAGCGTGCACGATCGCGGTGCAGAACCGCTAGAACCAGTCGGTAATGATCCAAATTGGGTCAAGTCTGCTGGACTGGCATGGCAAAGCCGGGAACAAAGCCATGCCTGGGTGCGCGATCGCCTGACGGGCATTGCTACGTTCGCGGTGGATGGCTCCCAAATTTACCCCAGCAAAGACTTCTCCATTCCCGTCGCACTCGTCCAGATTGGCTGGTTTGAGAACTTACACCAACCCGGCGGTCAGTACGAGAAAGACGTGGATGTAGACATCATGACGCCAGCCGATCTCAAGGCGAGTACGAGTGGCGATCCGGTCGATCGTCGCGTCAATATGCGACGGTTTCAGATGGAAACCGAACGCTTGGTGCAGTACATGGAAGATCGCGCGGGTTGCGGTGACTGTCTGGCCTTTCTGGATGGTTCGCTCGTGGCTACGTTTGCGGAAGCGTTTGATGAGAAGACACAGCAGCACTATATTGACTGCGTTGTAAAGCTACTTCAGGCCAGTGAGAAATACCGCGTCCCGTTAGTCGGGTATGTGGATACCTCCTACGCCCGCGACCTGACGCTGATGCTGCAACGACTGGCACCCAGCTTACCGGATGCACCCGCCATCTACGATGCTGCTCTGGTTGGGAGGGGGATGCAGTGGGGCGATCGCACGCCGCTGTTTCGTTGCCGCCGCCCTGGAATCTTACGGCAGTACCCAGACACGAATGGCCACGGGAAAGGCTCCGCTAGTGCCAATCAGATTGCGTTCACGTACCTCAAAGCCCATGATGGCTTTCCTGTGCGGCTTGAGTTGCCGACCTGGATTTATGAAGCCGGTTGGCTGGCGAACGTGCTGGATTGGGTGCGTGGCGAAATAATCATCGGTAGTGGCTATCCATACGTGATTGAGACAG
>Ga0070738_10007667_pt1 | contig 10680 bp, 6 predicted proteins | sample Coa_R2_2_FD_66446 | JGI IMG/M metagenome (GOLD analysis project Ga0070738, IMG submission 66446) | Surface soil microbial communities from Centralia Pennsylvania, which are recovering from an underground coalmine fire - Coalmine... | ecosystem: Environmental > Terrestrial > Soil > Unclassified ... | reverse complement strand
GCAGGTGAACGTGCTGGTATGAGCGGAGCTAATTTTAGCCGTATTGAAAATGAGGAACCCAAAGGTGTCCCCATAGAAACTCTGATGAAAGCAGCTAAAGCCGTTGGACTAGATTTATCTTCTTATATAGGTGAATGGGTTAAATCCGTACCAGGAATTACCTTAAAATCTGGTTGTTAATGTTTACTTCGTTTGCTACAGGAGTCATGCAATTGGGCTTGAGTCCGGCAGATCTGGTGCTCGCCAAGTGCTACCACAGGTCAGATCACATCTTTTAATAAAATAGATATGGATAAGACTTTAATTACGTATAAAGAAAGCCGTGATATTGAGCGCAACAGCATTCTGACTTTATACAAAGCAAATAATTGGTCAAGTGCTGACAAACCAGAACAACTCTACAATGCCCTTATGCATTCCCATTCTTTAATTTCTGCATGGGATAACGATCAATTAGTTGGTCTAGGCAATGCCATTTCTGATGAGTTTCTAGTTGTTTATTATCCTCACTTACTTGTATTACCCCAATACCAAAAGCAAGGTATAGGTAAGCAGATTATGACGATTTTAATGTCTCGCTATCAAGATTTCCATCAACACATTTTAGTTGCAGACTTTGAGACCATTGAATTTTACAAAAAGTGTGGATTTGCGCGAGCAGGTAAAACTGAGCCGTTGTGGATCTACGCAGGAGATGAACACTAAAGATCTTTAGGCTTCGCACTTGGGACAAAAAAATGGGGAGGCTTTATTTATTGATTTGTTTACCTCATGATGAATCGTGGGGCTTGGAAGCCTCCCCATTTTTGAGGGGGACAATGCGTCATTACCCCGTAAAGTCGGTGATTTGTTTTAATAAGGCGCTTTCATTTATTTTTTTGGATCTCCCCAAAAACTTGAAAGTCATGTTGGCTATAGTGAGGAGATCCCATATCGCGGCTGGCTTGTGCAACCACATCTCCATCAAACAGCTTGACCGTAAGACTGCCCCCCACATGTTTTGCTGTCTGTGCGAGAAACCCCTCGGCGTAAGCCCTTGCGTTTTCAACGGAGTCAAACTCATAGAAACCACCTACCGTGTTTGTGTTAACACCACTCAGCCAAGTCTTCGTCAAGAGTCCTTTCTCCTTCTTCATCTCGGCGTTGACCGCATGCCAATCTAGTGGGCTGAACGGTACTGATACTTGTACCTCAGCATACAGAAAAACTTTGCTTAGGCTCATGGATGTGCTCCATAGTTGATTGATTACAGTGAGGTCCGGACTCTCAACATCAATCTATTCTTCTGCTATCATTGTGTCAATAATGCACTTTTTTGGAAGATACTCTCAAAAAGGAAAGTATGAATGACATCACATAAACGCTATATGATGTGTCCAGTCGATGCTGCACTTGCTTTGATGTCAGGGAAGTGGAAACCGCGTATTCTTTGGAAACTTCACCACTTCAAGGTTTTACGCTATAGCGGCTTTAAACGTGAGATGCCTTCTATTACCCATAAAATGCTTGCTCAGCAATTACGGGAGCTAGAAAATGATGGTTTGATCATTCGTACTATGTATGCAGTCATGCCTCCAAAAGTGGAGTATCGGCTCTCAGATTTAGGTCAAACACTTGCTCCAGTCATTGATGCTCTCACAACTTGGAGTTTTACCCATGAAACTGAAGTACGTGCGATTTTAGAGCGTAAGGAGCCAGCAGAAGTTGTGTTGTCACAATAGTTGAAGGACAGAGGAAAACTCTCCTTACAAGAGTCTGATTGCATGCAGGCACTGTGCGAGAGGGCAATCGCTTGTTATAGGAAGGCAATCACGCGGAGCGCACTGCCCAAAGAGCAATTGGGCAAAGCCCAGCAGCGAAGTTGATTGGCCCAAGGGGCCAGCGCCTGCATGCAATCGCCAGTTGTATCGCTAACCCTACTCTTCATCCTTTGAACAATTTCACACACGCCTTTAGCTATAGCCTATAAGACTTTCAAATTTTAAAAAAGTTTTGGTATACAGTTACTACATTGCTTTTACAAAAGCATCATCAGTAGCGATCGCCATCCTCAGCGATCAGTAACTTTACTGAATAAAAAATCCAGCTTCATCAAAAAAACAATATAGTAGACATCACATATTACATTGTATAAGTTAGCATAGTCTAGATTTACATGCATTGAAAGACACACGCGAGTTGACTGCGGCAATGAGAAAAAAGAAGGGAAGTTGCTAGATGAAGAGCATCCAAAAATGGTTTGTATGTGAAGTATTTGACGAACTCAGGATATGTTGAGCCTTGGTTGTGGGAGATAAAATGACATGCTAACATCGCCAAACTTTGGATTCCTAGCAACTCACGACCCACAGCTGGTGCAACTGGGTGCTTTGGCAGAAAAGTATTTCAGCGAAGACCCCAACACTTGCCTAATCAAGCTGCGTCAGTTTGGCGAACTTTTGGCACAGTTAACAGCAGCTAAGGTAAGACTGTATGTTTCTGATGAACGGCAAATTGACTTACTACGTCGCTTACAAGATAAAGGTGTCGTTCAAGGAAAGGTCTACCGCTTATTTGACGAACTACGCCGCGAGGGGAATGATGCAACACACACTCTCGCAGGTGATCAAAGAACAGCCCTAAGTAATCTTAAATATGCTCACTCTCTGGGTATTTGGTTTCAGCGGGTATTCACGAAAAATCATGATTTCCATCCTGGTCCATTTGTCCCGCCTATAAATCCAAAAGTAGAAACCTCATCACTAAAGCAAGAATTAGAGCAACTGCGCTTTGAATTAAATACACAGCGTACCGCAGCCGAGTTAGCACAAATTACTGCACAACAAGAAGCACAAAGGCGACTCTCTACTGAAGAATTGTTGCAGCAAGCCCAGGCGCAAGCGCAAGAAGCCTTAGAACGTTTAGCTGCCATTCAAGCCAGTGCTGAACAACAACCCGCACAGACAATTAGAGAAACCATCCAACAAGCACAGCAGCAAGAAGAAAATCTTGATCTAGATGAACGGGAAACACGCCGTCTGATTGATAGTCAACTCCGTGCCGCGGGCTGGGAAGTCGATTCTCAAAAACTGACCTATCCCGATGGCACTCGTCCCCAAAAAGGTAAGAATTTGGCGATCGCAGAATGGCCCACTAATGATGGACGTGCTGACTATGCATTATTTGTGGGACTTCAAATTGTGGCAGTCGTTGAGGCTAAGCGTCAAAGAAAAGATGTTTCTGGAGCCATTGACCAGGCGAAGCGCTACAGTCGTGGTTTTCAAGTTTCGGGTGATGAGATTTTACCCGCTGGACCTTGGGGTGAATATAAAGTCCCCTTTGTCTTCGCAACAAATGGACGAGAGTTTCTACAGCAGTTGCGTACTAAAAGCGGGATCTGGTTTTGTGACCTGCGCCGTCCTGATAATCTCCGCCGTCCCCTTCCCACTTGGTACAGTCCCGAAGGTCTAATTGATACTTTATCTCAGGATGTAGAACAAGCACATCAACTGCTCTGCCAAGAGAATTTTGAGTATAACTTGAAACTGCGGGAATACCAAATCAAAGCAATTAAGAAAGTAGAATCAGAACTATCACAAGGTGTAAGAGAACTTTTAGTAGCAATGGCGACTGGTACAGGAAAAACCAAAACTTGTATTGCCCTGGTCTATCGCCTGCTGAAAACCAAACGTTTTCGCCGCATACTGTTTCTTGTGGACCGCACAGCGTTGGGAGAACAAACGACCAATGCTTTTAAAGAGACGCGGATGGAGAATCTGCAAACCTTTGCAGACATTTTTGACATTAAAGAACTGAAGGACGCTGTACCAGACCGAGACACAAAAGTTCATATCTCGACTGTACAAGGCTTTGTCAAACGTATCCTATATCCGAGCGATATCACTTCTATTCCCACTGCCGACCAATACGACTGTATTGTAGTGGATGAATGTCACCGGGGTTATTTGCTAGACCGGGAGTTGAGCGACACAGAACTCACTTTCCGCAACTTCGACGATTATGTCTCCAAGTATCGGCGAGTGCTAGACCACTTTGACGCCGTAAAAATTGGACTAACGGCAACCCCAGCGCTGCACACCTCCCAAATCTTTGGAGAACCCGTCTACACCTACAGTTACCGAGAAGCAGTGATTGACGGCTGGCTCATTGACCATGAACCACCCACCCGCATTCGTACCAAGTTATCTGAAGAAGGTATAGTGTGGAGACCAGGAGACCAAATGGAGTTCTTTGACCCCATAACTGGCCAACTTGATTTGGTTCATGCTCCAGATGAAGTCAGAATTGAAGTAGAACAATTCAACAGGCAAGTCATCACCGAAGAGTTTAATCGGGTGGTGTGTGAATATCTCGCCCAACACATCGACCCTTCACTTGATGAAAAAACGCTCATCTTCTGCGTAACTGACGCTCATGCTGATATTGTGGTTGACTTACTCAAACGCGCCCTAGAACAAGAGTATGGTAGTGTTGACGATGATGCAGTGTTAAAGATTACAGGGAATGCTGATAAACCATTGCAGTTGATTCGTCGATTCCGCAACGAAGCCAATCCCAAGATTGCTGTCACGGTAGACTTACTCACCACAGGGATCGACGTACCCGCAATCTGCAACCTTGTATTTATTCGTCGTGTCAATTCACGCATACTATACGAACAGATGGTTGGTCGGGCTACCCGTCGCTGTGACAATATAGGTAAGGAGGTATTTCGCATCTTTGACGCGGTGAACTTGTACGAGGCGATCGCACCCGTATCGACAATGAAACCCGTTGCAAAAAGACCCAATATTTCTTTTAGCCAACTGGTAAATGAGTTATCTTCAACCCAAGATGCAACAGTAGCAGGTGAAATTGTAGACCAACTGCTTGCTAAACTCCAACGCAAGCGCTCAAGATTGAGTGACGACAGCCAAGAAGCGATTCAGGCTGCGGCGGGAATGCCAGTTCAAGATATGATTGAACACCTGCGTGAGTCCGATCCTTTGCAACTTAAGGAGTGGTTTAGCCAACGGGCTGCGATCGCAGAAATTTTAGATATTAAAGATGGGGGAGCCAAACCCCTGCTCATCTCCCGTCATCCTGATGAACTACGTTCTGTAGAACGAGGTTATGGAAATGCTCAAAAGCCAGAAGATTACTTGGATGGCTTCAAAGCATTTTTGTTAGAAAATATGAACAAGATTCCAGCCCTGATAGTTGTTACCCAACGCCCTCGTGATTTGACTAGAGCCGAACTTAAGGAGTTACGCTTACTGTTAGACGCTCATGGCTACTCAGATAAGCAATTGCAGGTGGCATGGCGGGAAATGACAAATGTGGATATTGCAGCTTCCATTGTTGGGTTTATCCGTCAAGCTGCCTTGGGTGACGCTTTGATTCCCTATGAGCAAAGAGTTGATAGAGCGATCGCCAAAATTCTGGCGTCTGAATCTTGGACAACTCCCCAACGCAAATGGTTAGAACGCATTAGCAAACAACTCAAAGTAGAAACGATTGTAGATAAGGAAGCCCTAAATAAAGGTGAATTTCAAGCGCAAGGTGGTTTTAGGCGACTTAATAAAACATTTGATGGACGTTTGGAGGAGATTTTAATCCAGATTAATGAGGAGTTATGGAAGAATGTTGGGTAACTACCCTAAATCCGCTACAATCTCAAAACGATGTTGTCATACTTTTTGGTTAGAAGAATATAGGTGAACGCGACAAACGATATTGTTCAAAAACTCTGGAATCTTTGCCATGTATTGCGGGATGATGGTATAACTTATCTCCAGTATGTGACCGAGTTAACTTACTTGCTGTTTCTGAAGATGGCACAGGAGACAGGAGTAGAAGACCAATTGCCCCTAGGGTATCGCTGGGGAGATTTAGTGGCAAAGGATGGTATTGAACAACTAAACTTTTATCGCACTACCCTACTGGAGTTGGGTTCTAGCAGTTCGACACGGGTGCAGGCAATTTTTGCCAATGCTCAAACTGCCCTCAAGCAACCACGTATCCTCAAGAAGTTGGTACAAAGCATTGATGAGTTGGACTGGTACTCTGCCAAACAAGAAGGTTTGGGTGACTTATATGAGGGACTATTAGAAAAGAACGCCAGTGAGAAAAAGTCCGGTGCAGGGCAATATTTTACACCACGTCCCTTGATTGATTGCATGGTGGAATTGATTAAACCCCAACCAGGGGAATTGGTACAAGACCCAGCAGCAGGAACCGGCGGGTTTTTAATTGCAAGCGATCGCTACATCAAGCAGTATACAGATGATTTATTTGACCTAACAGAAGCACAGCAGTCCTTTCAACGACACCAAGCATTTTACGGAATTGAATTGGTACAGGATGCCCATCGGTTGCTGTTGATGAATATGTTGCTACACGGTATTGAGGGGGCTGTTAGTTTGGGTGATACCCTCTCGAGTGATGGGCAAGAACTGCCAAAAGCTAACGTCATTCTCACTAATCCCCCGTTTGGAACCAAAAAAGGTGGTGGGTTGCCTACTAGGGATGATTTCACTTTTCCCACCTCTAATAAACAGTTAGCATTTTTACAACACATCTACCGCAGTTTGTTACCAGAAGGTAGGGCAGCGGTGGTGTTACCAGATAACGTGTTGTTTGAAGACGTTCAGGGACGTAGCATTCGGGCAGACTTGATGGATAAGTGTAACTTACACACAATTCTCAGGTTGCCTACGGGTATTTTCTATGCCCAAGGTGTAAAAACTAATGTACTATTCTTTCAACGGGGGAAGACGGACAAGGGGAATACTAAGCAGGTGTGGATTTATGATATGCGTACCAATATGCCTGCATTTGGGAAGCGTACACCTTTGACAAAAGAGCATTTTCAACCTTTTGAGTTAGCTTATGGGGATGACCCAAATGGGGGAAGCCAGCGCGTTGATCAAGGGGAGTCGGGACGGTGGCGCTGCTTTACACGGGATGCGATCACTAAGCGAGGGGAAAATCTTGATATTACTTGGTTGAGGGATGAGAGTCTGCATTCTGGGGATGATCTGCCAGAACCGGAGGCGATCGCCGCAGAGATTATGGTGAAGTTGCAGACGGCGATGGAAGAGATGGAGGCGTTGACGCTGTTGTTGGAGGGTGAGAATCTGCAAGAGGAGGCAGAAGCGTGAGTGAATTACCGAAAGGGTGGGCTTGGGCTAATCTAAGTGAGGTTAGTTTTTTAATTAATGGTGATCGAGGTAAAAACTATCCATCAAAAAGTGCATTTTCAGAAAGTGGTATCCCATTCATAAACGCAGGTCATCTAGTAGATGGACATATTGATTGTTCAGATATGAACTACATCACTGAGGAACATTTCACTCTCTTAAGTAATGGTAAAATCCAGTGTAATGATATCTTATATTGCATTAGAGGTTCTTTAGGCAAAATTGCTCTTGTTACAAATATAGAGAAAGGGGCAATAGCATCTTCTCTGGTTATTATTCGACCTTTACAAAAGAAAAACTCAAAATATCTATACTATTTTCTCATTAGCCCCTATGGGAAAAACGAGATTTCCAAATATGACAATGGCTCTGCTCAACCAAATTTATCGGCAACAAACGTAGGCGCATATCAAGTTCCTCTCCCCCCCCTCAACGAACAACGCCGCATCGTTGCCAAAATTGAAGCGCTGAGAGCTAGGAGTCAGCGGGTGAAGGAGGCGCTTGAGGCAATTCCTCCCCTCTTAGACCAGTTCCGTCAATCAGTCCTCTCCGCTGCCTTTCGTGGCGACCTCACTGCTGATTGGCGGGAGAAGAATCCAGATGTTGAACCTGCATCAGTTTTGTTGGAGAAGATTCGTGCAGAACGTCGCCACCGTTGGGAAGAAGCGGAACTGGAGAAGATGAGGGCGAGTGGTAAAGTGCCGAAGGATGATAGGTGGAAAACTAAATATGAAGAACCATCCTCAATAGAACAGCAAGATTTTCCATATCTACCAGATGGGTGGTATTGGATTAAGTTAGAAGAACTTGCTTCTGATATTCCACGCTCACTCCAAAGTGGTCCTTTTGGTAGTAATTTACTACATTCCGAATTTCAAAACACGGGTATTTTGGCAATTGGCATTGATAACGTTCTGGATGGAAGCTTTTCTTTGGGGCGAGAAAATAGAATAAGCTCCGAAAAATATAAGGAACTTGAAAAATATACAGCGCGCCCTCTTGATGTTTTGATTACAGTTATGTCAACTGTAGGACGTTGCTGTGTTGTACCGTCAGATATTGAAACCGCAATTATAACCAAGCACGTTTATCGAATATCTCCAGAACAAGAAATAATAAATTCGTATTTTATGATGAATGCACTTCGAGGAAGTGTGGAGGTGAAGAGTCAACTAAAAGAACAAGTTAGAGGTCAAACACGACCGGGAATCAATGGTCAGATATTACGTAATTTAATAATTCCAGTTCCTTCGAGAATAGAACAAGAAGAAATCTTAAAGAGAATTAAAGTTCAATTTGACAAAATAAATCAAATTAATACAATCCTCAATGATTTAGGGGTAACTACATCGCTTTTAGACCAATCCATCCTCACCAAAGCCTTTCGTGGCGAACTGATTCGCCAAGACCCCAACGATGAACCTGCATTTGTCCTGCTAGAACGCATTCGTGCAGAACGTGCCAAACTAGAAGCCTCAGCTAAGACGCCTAAGAAGTCTACAGGTAAGACTGGAGGACGAGGCAGGGGAAAGGCGAAACAGCAAGATGCAGAGTCAGTGCAGCTGGAGTTACCAGGGTTGGAGTAGGTGGGTAGCGATCGCATCCAGTACATAGTACAATTGTATTCTCTCAGAGGTTATTGTTTAACTGAATTAGTTTTCCACAAATAAGATGATTTCACGATATTGCCTGTCCAAATACTCGGTAATACTCTCTTTGGATAGTTGCTGTCAAACCAGACCAAACAGTATTCAAAATCTGCGATGGCAGGCACTGGTAGACCCTACGCATTACCTCATCGCCCAGTAGTTGTGCTCGGTTCAAGCGCCGCTGCCATAAATGTGGCTCGTTCACATCGTAATTAGAAGCACTAAAAGCAGGATCATATGTACGGATGGATTCATCTACCTGGATAACGGCTTCTGCAGTGACAACTTCCGAGGTGACGACTTCCTCTATATTATTTATATAGGTTTTTGTCACCTCGTTATTTTCATTGCTTAACCAGTCTTGGTCCATAACTGGGGTGACAGCTTCTGCGGTGACGACTTCTGCGGTGACGACATCCTCAATATTATTTATATAGGTTTTTGTCACCCCTGTGTGCTCATCTGCTGGATGCCACTGCCAGGAGCGGTCATCTTCGACTTGTGCTAATTCCCTAGCGACACGCTCTTGATCTCGTGTTAGCCAAAGAGCAAAAATCTCATTCATGTTTGATGGAAGCGAAGAGTGCAACACAAAGAATCTGTGTTTTTTGGTGCGAGCCACTTGTATGGTTGAATAGCCAATTAGTTCTAAGAGTTGTCTGAGCAAGACAATCGGGGACTTTTCTCCTTTAATAACATCTATATGTAGGTGCCGCTCAAATTCTGGTGCATACTCTTTGCAGTGGGTAAGGAAGTTTTGAAGTGCATCAGTTTTACAAGAGAAAAATCTGTCTTTTAAGTCTTCAACTAACCCTAGTAAATTGACATCTCTTAAGAGTTTGGCTTTACAAGTTCTGTCAGAGCCTTTGGCGAAGTCTGGGAGAAAGACTGTTTTCTTGCCTAAGTGTTTGTTATATTGCACATTCTCCAATGCCTCAGTGCGATCGCGGCCTTCGAGAAATTCAAAGCCATCGGTGATGTTGTACAAGGTTCGCATTGCTGGGTACATGCCTTCGATGTCAGCTTTAATGATTTCTTCAGAGATAAGACCATATCGCCCGAAAATTTCGTGCTTCTGAACGGCATAGGTATCAGCAGCTGTGAGTAAAGTTCGGGTTTTAAGCTCAGCAAATTCTTCGGGAGTGAGATCTCTGGCCTCCCAATGTCGCTTCACTTCATCCTCTGTACACTGCTCGACAAGTTTTTTATTTTTTTCGCGTAATGCCTTGAGATAGTCCTTATTGCCAATAGGGTCTAGTTCAATCAGGTTGTAGTACTTAGATAATTCAAGCTGTATGTAAGCACGATACACTTCACGTTCAGCATTAACTCGTGATTGCAAGTCTGCCCAGGTTTTAAGGGGAATTATGCTGGTCATCAAGGTATCAGAGCAGATGATGCTACGAAGATATTCCTTGTGAGCGCTTTGTCTATCCAATAGTTCCTTGATCAGCTGCAGACTATCGGTCTTTCCACATTCCCCCATTCCCCTTTCTGCAGCCCAGACATGGCGCTCGCAGCGCTGCCGCACGCGCTCTATACCTTGGAGTGCGTTTTTGGGACTATCGACTCCTGGGGCGAAGCACCACACACTATCGAACTGAGATGCGGGTAGATCATCAATGCTGTATCCTGTCTCTAAAGAAGGGGAAGCGACTATGATGTCATAGTTTTTGATGATGGAATTCAAATCTAGATTTTCACTACTATTGATTGCGTGATCTGAAAAACCTAAAGTTTGGCGATTAATGTCTAAAACTTTGAGATGAGGTAATCTCTCTTGAATTTCTTTTGCAATACAAGGGACGCCATGTTTAGAGGTATGAGCAGCGCCTTGGGTATTGATGTAA
>Ga0070738_10007665_pt1 | contig 10681 bp, 6 predicted proteins | sample Coa_R2_2_FD_66446 | JGI IMG/M metagenome (GOLD analysis project Ga0070738, IMG submission 66446) | Surface soil microbial communities from Centralia Pennsylvania, which are recovering from an underground coalmine fire - Coalmine... | ecosystem: Environmental > Terrestrial > Soil > Unclassified ... | reverse complement strand
TCAATCTCGTTGCCCATCTCGCGCGCGATCCGGTCGCGCTTGAGCTTTCCGTTCGCGGTCAGGAAACCGTTCTCGACGGTAAAGGCTTCCGGCCGCAGGTGAAATGCCCGCACCTGCTTGTAATGCGGGAACTGCGGGTTCACCGCATCGATGGCCCGCTGCGCCTGCTCGCGGGTGACCGGGCCCGTGATGATGGCCGACAGATAGCCCTTGCCGTTCCCGACCAGCACGGCCTGCGCGCCCGCCGGCAGGTGCTGTGCCAGTTTTTCTTCGATGGGCTCGGGCGCGATGTTATGGCCCGAGCCAAGGATGATCAGGTTCTTGATGCGGCCGACGATCTTCCAGTTTCCCGTGGCATCGACTTCGCCCTGGTCGCCGGTGTGGAACCAGCCTTCGCGCAGGACCCTGGCCGTTTCTTCGGGGCGGTTCCAGTATCCGGGGAAAACATTGGGGCCGCGCACCAGGATTTCTTCGCAGTCGCCGAGCTTCATCTCGATGCCGGCAATGGCGGGGCCGACGCGGCCGGGGACGTAGTGACGGGGATCGTCGAGCGTGCAGATGGCGGTGGTTTCCGTGAGCCCGTAGCTCTGCAGCACGGGAATGCCAAGCATCATGAAGAAGAGTTGGGTCTCCACCGCGAGCGGGGCCGAACCGCAGATCAAGGCGCGCAGGTTGCGGCCGATCATCTTCTTGCGGATGGTGGGAAAGATGGCGGAATTGGCCAGCGAGAGCCAGAAGGAATCGAGGAGCTGCGACCGGCCTTCGTGCTTGCGCATCCAGCCGGCTTTGGCGCGCGCGTAGATGGTCTGCACCAGGCCGCCCGCCTGCCAGAGTTGCTCGTCGACGGCGCGGCGCATGCGTTCCAGCAGCGCGGGAACGTTGAGGAAGTAGTCGGGCGCCACCGTGCGCATGTCTTGCGCGATCTTGCCCAGGTCCGTGTTGATGGTCAGCAGGCTGGCGCGCAGCAGCGAGGTGAGCAGCAGCATCCACGAGCCGGCAAAAACAAACGGCAGGTAATGGAAGACGCGGTCCCGGCCGGACTTGCCTGCCATGAGCAGGTCCAGCCGGGCGTTCACGCACTTCAGCATGTGGCCGATGTTGCCGGCTGTCAGGATGACGCCCTTGGCCTCGCCCGAGGTGCCCGAAGTATAGATGATCGTGACCGGATCGGAACCGGCGGTCTGGGGCTTCTGATAGTCGGCCGGAGCCGTGGCGAAGATTTCCTCGAACAGGAACATCGGCGGAGCGGCCGGCCATTCCTTTACGAGTCCATCGCGCAGGGCCTTGTCGCCGCAGCAGATCAGCGTGGGCGAGCAGTCCTTCATCATGGCCGCCAGTTCGGCGGGCGCCTGGCGCGCATACAAGGGCACGACGATCAGGCCTTCAGCCATCGCGGCCAGATCCAGGGCCACCCATGACACCCCATTCTGGGCGTAGAGCGCGCAGCGGAGGCCAGGGGTGAGGCCGCGGGTGTGGAGGAAGGCCCGCGCCCGCGCGACCAGTTCCAGCAGCTTGCGGGCGGAGACCGGCCTGACGGTTCCCTCGCGGATCTCCTGCAGCACGGGCGTGTCGCCGGCGCTGGCCAGGCTGGCGAAAATGTCGTCGAGAAAACTCATGGTTCGTTCCGTTGCCGGAGCCGGCTAGCCGGCCGCCGCCGGCCGGAGAACTTCGCTGGGCGAATCGAACCGTTCCACCAGTTCGCGCAGTCCCGCATGCATCGGCGGCAGGTAGTCTTCCCAGCTCCATTCCCCCGTGCGCGTCGGAAAATCGGGATAGCGGCGCTGCACTTCCTCTTCGAAGTGGATGCCCATGCTCGCCATCAGCTTCAGGTTCCGGACCACGGTCTTGCCGATGGCGGCCGCGATGCGCTCCCGTTCGGCGTAGAGCACCTCGAGCGCGGCCAGCAGGCGCGGCTCCAGGTCGTCATCGTCCACATTCATCAGCAACTCTTCGTGCCCGCGCTCGCGCATCAGGTTGCGGATTCGCTCGTCCATGGTAATGCCCGCCGACGGGACCAGGCCGGGCATGGAGGTCACGATGCCGTGGTAGCGGGAGGACGCCATCAGGTCGCAGGCGCGCAGGATGCTGACCACCTGGTACATGTTGTAGTCGTCGGAGCTGAGCACGGGAAGGCCGCCCAGTTTCTCGGCGATGCTGCGCGCCGGCCGGGCATCCAGCCGCTCGGTGGCCACCAGAATGACGAAGACCCCGCGCTTCTGGCGGAATGCCCCTACGGCGTTGGCGATGGCGGTCAGATACCGCTCGTAGGCGAGGTCGGCCTCGGGGCCGGAGTTGTGGAAGTAGACGGAGCGGTAATGACTGTCCTTGTAGGCGCCGATCGACTTGTTGGCGATGAACTTGCCGAGCGATGCCTTCACCGGCCACTCGAACGGGTTGATCGGGCACACGACCAGGACCGGGGCGCGGCCGTCCCAGCCCGCCTGGCGCAGCACGCTCTTTCCGTAGTCGGCGGGCAGCGGCTCGAAGGTCCAGGCCGTGTCGGTGCCCAGCTCGGTGGGCACGCCGAGTTCCCGCAGGATGGTGCGCGATTGCTCATTGCGGGTGATGATCAGCGACTGCTTGCAGTAGCGGCCGCACATTCTGGCTACCAGCGGGTCCATGTGGCCGGCTTCGGCGCCGTATCCGACCGACAGCTTGTTCTGCGCGGCCGCGATTCCCAGCGACCCGATCATCATGGTGGTGAGGGCGTTGGCGAACTTACTCTTGAACATCGAGCCTTCGCAGGCCACGACGCCATCGTGCTGCGGGACTTCCTTGGAAAGAAATGGCGGAAAGATCTGCGGCAAAAGCACCTGGCGGCTGCCCTGGAAGTAGCCTTCGGAGCGCGCGAAGGTCTGCGTCATGACGCTGAAGTCGACACGGTCGGCGCCCAGGATGTGGCGCAACTGGCGCAACATCTCTTCCACCCGCACGTCCGAGCCCATGTTGCGCGTGCCGTTGTAGCCGGCGAACAGGAGCTTGAGCTTCTCCCCGGGCCGCCACACTTTGCCGCGCCCGGCCATCCAGGCGATACGTTTGGATTCGATGATGCCGCTGACCCAGGCCTCCAGGACGAAATCCATCATGCGGCCGACCCTCCCGCCGCGGCCGTGGGCCAGGGCTTGTAATGGTAGGTGAAATTGTTGTCGCGGCTGAACTTCAGCAGAGGGTAGCTGTACTGGGAAAACGGCACCGGCTTCCTGCCCAGCTCGCTGGTCACCCGGGTGTTGTCGAAGACCGTATTCCAGACCAGGTAGGGCATGAACACTTTCATCAACGATGCGCTGTAACCGATGGACCCCTTGCGATTTGAGAGCACATTCACACTGGTTGTAAAGGCCTTTTCCAGAAACGGCAGAAACAGCGGGGCGCTCTTTTGCTGCGCCGCCGCCAGCGCGCGCGTGACCTCGTGGAAGGTCTGCGAGTCGCGGCCCGAAGACAGATGATAGGTGTCGAAGCGCGGCTCAGGCTTCTGGTGCAGGGTGGCGATGGCGTCGGCGACGAAATCCACGTTCACGATATCGATCTGGTCGTTCGGGCGGAAGGGGAGCGCCTTGAGCCCGGCCAGGAACACAAACGCCTTCACCATGTCGAACTGGGTGGTCTCGGCGTAGCGGCTGTCGCCCAGCACGATGCTGGGGCGGAAGATGGTAAGGGGCGTGTCGGGCAACAGCTCCCGCACCATGTGCTCGGCGAACTTCTTGGTGCGGGCGTAGGGATCGTAGTCGGAGCGGTCCCATTCGATGGCGCGATCTTCGGTGACGATTTCGTTGTGGCGCTTGCCGGCGACGGCGACGGTGCTGACCTCACTGAAGCGGCGCAGGCCGTGGTAGTAGTGCGAATGCCGCGCCAGCTGCAGCACCTCGAGCGTGCCGCGCAGGTTCACGTTTAGGCAGCTCTTCTCCGATTTGCGGTTGAGCGAGGCCGCGCAGTGGATGACCGAGTCGGTGGTGTGAATCAGGCGGTCGTAGCTGTCGCGGTCCATGCCGAACCGGGGCGAGGTCAGGTCGCCGGGAAAAATGCGGACGCGCGTCTGCAGGTGCTCGTAGAAGCGGGGGAAATCCATGTGCAACTGGAAGGCGCGCCACAGGCGGGTGGCGGCGTCCTGGGGGTCTTTGCCGCGCACCAGCAGGTTGAGCGCGGCCCCGTGCGTCTCCAGCAGGTTGGCGGCGACATGCGCGCCGATGTATCCGGTTGCCCCGGTCAGGAATATCGCCACGTTGCCCCGTTGGTCCCGGTTCGGATGGGTTCCCCGCTGGCGGCCTCTTCCGGCGCGGGCGCCAACACGCGCGGCGGGCGGACTTCGAGCGGGCGGCCTTCAATCAGCGGATAGGTCCACCGCCGCAGGGCCGGAATGTGAATGTCGATCCAGTAGGTCCACCAGTCGATGGAACGCGTGTCGTAGCCGAACGGCCCGCGTTCTTCGGGGACCAGCGCGCTGGCGAGTTTTTCGATGTTGTCGGCCACGAAGTCGTGCTCGTTATGCAGGATGAAGGGCTCGAACAGCTCAATCAGCTTGCCCACTTTCTCCAGGTTGCGCTCGGCCTTGGCGAGCGGGCGCGCCTTGAGCGGCAAGGGCGCCATGATGCGCTGAATGGATTTCACGATGGCCATCTGGGCCGGGGCCGACAGGCGGTTGTAGCGGGTTTTCGAGACCGGGATCGCGTCCATGCGCAGGCGCAACCACGATTCCAGGCCTTCCTGGGCGCGGTAGTGCCGGCGATGGGCCAGCGAAGTCAGTTCAATCGAGCGGCCCATGTCGCAGGGGTTGGTGACCGACGTCGCCAGCTGGTAGACGGCATCGTGGCGGCGCTGGATCACCGCGGCCGCGATCAGCGTGATGCCCTGGCACACCGAGTCCACGGGAATGATGTCGAGCCGCTTGCGTTCGTTGGAGGGCAACTGGCGGAAGTTGGTGCCCAGCAGGTACGACAGCGACGCCGAAGTATTGATGCCCTCGTTCCATCCCGTAAAAGGCTTGGCGAGCGAGGTCTCGACGATGGCCGGGCGCACGATCGCAATCGGCAGTCCCCCGCCTGATTTGGCCAGCAGCGACTCAGCCAGGCTCTTCGTGAAGGTGTACGTGTTGGGCCAGCCCAGTTCCAGGGCGCGGCGCGTGCCGGCCTCGGTAAGAAAGGTGCGCAACCAGCGGATCCTTCCCTTCCGCACCTGGTTTTCGAGCGCGGCGCCGTGCAGATCGCGGGCCGCGTGTTGCTTGCCCACCGCCTGCTGCTGCAACTCGGCGGTCACCTCGGGGCTCTCTGATTTCGCCACCGCCTCCTCGACCAGCCGATGCAGAGACTTCCACTCCTGCTCGGCATCGAAGCCGGCCACCCCGGCAGGCGTGTAGTTGGGGCGGAGCTTCTCGCTGACCCGGCCGTCGCGGGCGCCGGCGACGTAGCAGGTCGACAGGTGGATCAGGCCGCAATGACTGGACCCGCGGAGGAACTCCAGGACATTCACCGCCGCATCCACGTTGGTCGCCAGCGCATCCCGCAGGTCGGGGTTGAAGTCCGTCAGTCCTGAGCTGTTGATGATGAGATCCAGCCTGGCCCGCAGGCGCGCGCCATCGTCCGGACTGAGCCCCAGCCCAGGCTGCGAGACATCGCCCTCCACCACCTCCACTTTGTCTTTCAGGAATGCCGGCAAGGCCGCCCCGTACCGGTCGTAGAGCGGATCGAAGACCGGCGACTCTCCGACGATGCGCTCGAAGCGTTTGGCGGCGGGATTCGACTTCTGCTTGCGGATCAGAAGATAGATGCGGCCGATTCCGGGCAAGTCCAGAAGCGTGTTCGCCAGCCAGACCTTGCCGATGAATCCCGTGACCCCGATCAGCAACACGTGTTTGCCGGCCAGCGCGGAGCGCACCGAAAGCGGCTGGCGTTGGCGGGCCTGTGCAAAATGCACCACGGGACGCGGATTCAGGTGCACATGGCGCTCGGCCGCGACGATGGCCGACTGCAACACCTCGAGGCTGGGCAGGTCCAGCTCGCGCACCAGCCGTTCGGGCTCGCGCGCGCCGTTGGGTCCGGCGCCGGTGATGCGGGCGAACAGTCCGCGCGGGCGAATCACGGGCGCCAGCAGCCGTCCGGTCGCTTCCCGGTCTCGGAAGTCCAAGCGGTTGGCCACGATCCAGCGGACACCCAGAGAGCGGGCCAGGGGGCGCATCACGTGGTCCAGGGCCTGGCTGACCAGAACAACCTGGGCGCCTCGGGCTTGCAGGCGGCGCAGTTCGGTCACCCCGTCCGGCTTCAGATGCGGCTTGAGCTTGTACTGGAAGAACTCTTCGCCGAGCAGATCCAACCGGTCGCGGCTCACTCCGCGCAACACGCTATACACAACCCGCGTCGCGAACCGGCGATGGGCGGCATAGAGGAACGGGCGCAAGGCAGCCATCAGGAAGACGAGGCCGCGGCGCGCCATGCGCGCGATGAAGGTCTGCGCGTTCCAGGTGAAAAACGCCACCGGCTCGACCGTGGTCAGGTCAAGCAGGCTGCCTTCGACGCGCCAATAGACCCAGTCGGGGGAGCCCGCCTGGCCGGAATTTGGCTTCAATGGATCCAAGCTCGGTTCTGATCGTACCCGGCGACCCGGAGCGGCCCCCGGGGTGCGCCAAAGACTTCTATTGTAACCAATTACCCGCGTCGGGCGAAGAACCGAATGCCCCGCCGGCAAGCGGGCCGGGTTCCCCGATTTCCGCCTGCCAACCGATTCTCCTGCTCCCGCAATAACGCCGGTAATGAACTCCGCTGCCGGGGCGGTTAAACAAAGCTGCGCGCCGCGCCGATGGAGGCTGAAGAATGCCACCGGCACCACGGCCCCAAAGTGTGCTCGCAGCGGCGATGGCGAATTCGGCAGCCCCCGGCGTCATCGGGACCGAGGGACAGCTGCGGTTCGTGGGGCTGTGTGCCATTTTGTTGAGCGGGCATCTGCTGGCGGCCTTGGTACCGGGATTGGGCCGCAGGGTAGTTTCCGAGTCGCTGTTCCTGGCAGACAGCGCCCTGGCCCTTTATTGCCTGAATCGCGCCCGGCTGCGTTCGTGCGGGAGTGCGCGCACGTTCTGGCTCCTGTTCCTGAGCGCGCTCGGGGTGTTCGCGGGAGCGAACATCCTTTGGTTCTGCGAACTGGTGGTGGGACGTTTCCCCTTCGAGTCTCTGCTGGTGCTGTCCTACCGGCTCTACGCCGTGCCGGTGGCCATGACCTTTTTCGTGCGCGAAGGGGGCGAGGGGCAGTCTGGCTGCGGGAAAGAAAGAGCCCTTGACTTCCTGCAGCTGGGGATTCTCACCTGGCTGGCCGTTTTCGTTCTGTATTACCTTCCATCCCGTTCGTTGACGCCGAGCGAACTGGCGCGCTTCGGGGCGGTCCGCCTCGGCAACACGATCAACCTGGTGCTGCTGGGACTTTGTTATGTGCGCTGGCGGATGGAGGACTTGCCCGAATTGCGCGGGCTGCGCGCCCGTTTGGTCGCCTTCGTGGCCGCCTACTCCATCGTTGCCGCGGCGGGGAACTTCATCGATCTGAGCGGCTTCTCGGTAACGTGGTTCGATGGGTTCTGGGCCCTTCCCTACCTGCTGGTGGCGGCGGTCGCGACCTATTGGGACCCGGCTTGCACGGCATCGGACGGAAACGCGGAGCGGCGCAGCCTGCCCAGCCTCTTGATCGAGAATCTGGCGGTCGCGGCCATCTGCCTGGCGGTGGCGGTGCTCTCCGACCACGTGCCGGAGCCCTGGCACTTGCTGGCGAGCGTGGCCGTCGGCGTCTCTCTGCTGGCCTACAGCGCGCGGCTCACGCTTTCCCAGCATCGCCAAGCCGAGGAATTGCAGGCCCGGAAGCTGACGGAAAAGAAGCTGCGGCAGGCCCACGACCAGTTGGCCGCGTCGCTCGAGGGCGCGCGGGCGCGGGCCGTTGAACTGAATCTGCTCACCGAACTGGGGCACTTCCTGCAGGCCTGCGCGAACGAGGAGGAAGCTTACCAACTGGTCGGCTCGGCGCTGAAGCAGATCGTCCCCGAGTGTTCCGGAGCGCTCTACAAGTTAGCGGGCCTGAACCAGCAAGCGGGAGCCGTGCGCCAATGGGGGACACGACCGCCGGCGCGCAAGAATTTCGAAGCGCAGAGCTGCTGGGCCCTCCGGAGGAACCGCCCGCACACCAGCAACGACCGCGGACACGTCGTATGTTCCCATCTGGAACAGGACGAGGCCCGCGCCTCGCTCTGCGTGCCGCTGGCAGCGGGCGGCGAGCTCAGCGGCGCCCTGGTGCTGGTGATCGACGCGGACCCTCGTTCGCAGGGGCAGGTCCCGGGCATCTTCACCAAGGCGCGGCGGGTCGCACAAGCAGTGGCCGACCAGATGGGCCTGACCCTCTCCAATCTTCGCCTGCGCGCCGCCATGCACGAACAGGCCATCCGCGACCCGCTCACCGGGCTCTACAACCGCCGCCACCTGGAGGAAATGCTGCGGCATGAATTGCTGCGGGCGGAGCGCCAGCAGCGCCCGCTGTCGCTGCTGATGCTGGACCTGGACCACTTCAAGCGAATCAACGACACTCTCGGACATGATGCAGGCGACGCGGTGCTGCGGGCCGTGGGCGCTTTCCTGCGCGCCAATGTGCGCAGCGCCGACGTGCCCTGCCGTTTCGGAGGCGAAGAATTCGTGGTCCTCATGCCGGAGGCCCTGCTGGCCGATGCCGCGCGCCGGGCGCAAGAGATCTGCGATGGAATCCGGCAGATCCGCATCGAGCACCCAACGCCCCCGCTGGGCCCCCCGACGGCCTCCATTGGCGTGGCTTCCCTGTCGCCCGGGGCAAGCACCGGCAGCGGGCTGCTGCAGGCCGCCGACGCCGCGCTTTACGGCGCCAAGCAATCCGGTCGCAACTGCGTGGCCGTGAACGAAGATGGGCAGATTTCCGTCCGCCGGAAGGAAATGGCGCAATCGAGTTCGGCGGGCGCTGGAGTTAACTGACCAGATAGACCGCCGGTTTCGAAGCATCGTTCCGGCTGCGAAACCGGCGTTCTACGATAACAGGGGTCTAAGAAAACCCACTAAGCAGCAGCGGCTTTCTTCTGCGCCTTGTACTTAGCCCAGCGGGCACGCTGCGCGGCGGCGATTCTGCGGCGTGCCGCCACCGACAAAACCCGCTGGGGCCGGACTCCAGCACTGCGGCCGCCCTGAGCGGCTCCACGCAGTGCCGCAATCGCGGCGTCGATCTGACTCAACCTACTCTGCAGACTTCTTTGTTCCGCCATTAGTGACTTAACAACCTTATCCAGGTTAGGCATGTAACCCCCTCGGCTGGGCATTCTAACAAAGGAACGGCCCGACGCCAGAAAAAACCGTTTGGAGGGGAAATCCCGATTAAGTCGCGGTTTGGAAGGGGGCGGCCTTCAGGCCATCCGCAACCGCCGTCAGGCAACGCGGCTTCCGTCGCCGTCGTGGTGCAGCGCCACTTAATCAGTGCTTTCTTAGGGTTTCTCTCCGCGTTGGATACAGTAAATAATTTTCCTTTTCCCCGGCAGCGCAACGATTGCGATCCTACTCACCGGAGGTTACAGCCGGGTCGGACGCGAAGGGCGGGAACGAGCGAGATATCCACAGCCCGGACAATCTGGCTTTCTTGTTGGCCCGTACTGGAATTGCAGTGGGAAATCTAAAGGTAAGAAGGGACATCTGCTCATGCTGAAAAGATACGCGGTCATGCTGGGCCTGCTGGGGCTCGCGCTGGGTACGGCCCTGGCGGGAAACAGGTATCCCGTGGTGGGTGGCAAAGAAATGTACCCTACCCGGAACATCATCGAGAACGCGGCGAATTCCGCCGACCACACAACCTTAGTGGCCGCCGTCCGGGCCGCCGACCTGGTAGAGACTCTTTCCGGTCCGGGGCCTTTCACCGTCTTCGCTCCCACGAACGAAGCGTTTCACAAGCTGCCAGCCGGCACCGTCGACGCGCTGCTGAAGCCGGAGAATAAACCCTTGTTGACCAAGGTCCTCACCTATCATGTCGTGGCCGGCCGGCTGAGCGGGTCGGACTTGATGAACAGGATCAAGCAAGGCAACGGCACTGCCGCGTTGACCACGCTGGAAGGAGGAACACTCTGGGTCATGCTCCACGACGGCAAGCACATCATGCTGCGAGACGAAAAGGGCGGCACGGCGATGGTCACCATCCCCAATGTGTTCCAGTCCAATGGCGTCATTCACGTCATCGACACAGTGGTCATGCCCAACTAACGTTTCGCGTGGTGGCTGTCTCAGGGCCGGGCCGCAGGGCCCGGCTTTGCTATTAACGGCGGGGCCGCCGGCGGGGCCTGACCCTACCTCTGCCCCCGGGCGCGGGCCTGTTACACTGCCGCACAGTGCCGACAACGTACAACCAGATTGCCGGGCAAAGCGTCGAGCGTCTGGCAGCCTTAAGCGACGGCATCTTTGCGGTGGCCATGACCCTGCTGGTGCTCGACCTCAAGAGTCCGGCGGCCGAATGGATCCGCAATGATCGCGAGTTGTGGCGCGCCCTGGGGCTGCTCGCGCCAAGACTGGGCGTCTATGTGCTCAGCTTCCTGACGCTGGGGATCTTCTGGATCGGCCAGCAGACGCAGCTCAACCACCTGGAGCGATCAGATCGCAGCCTGTCGTGGATGCACATTGCATTCCTGTTTGCGGTGTCGCTGACGCCCTTTTCCACCTCT
>Ga0070738_10007663_pt1 | contig 10684 bp, 7 predicted proteins | sample Coa_R2_2_FD_66446 | JGI IMG/M metagenome (GOLD analysis project Ga0070738, IMG submission 66446) | Surface soil microbial communities from Centralia Pennsylvania, which are recovering from an underground coalmine fire - Coalmine... | ecosystem: Environmental > Terrestrial > Soil > Unclassified ... | reverse complement strand
CTCGACGGACAGGTCGAGGTCCTGCGCGGGCCCTACGGAGTGCCCCACGTCCTCGCGACGACGCCTCGCGACGCCTACTTCGGCCTCGGCTTCTGCGAGGCCCAGGACAGGACCTTCCAGCTCGAGGTCTTCCGCAGGGCGGCGAACGGGACCCTCGCCGAGATCCTCGGCGAGGGCGGCCTCAAGCTCGACCGCTTCAACCGGACGATCGGGATCCGTCGCGTCGCCGAGAAGCAGATGGCGAACTCCTCGCCCGAGGCGCGCGTCCTCGCCGAGGCGTTCGTGGACGGGATCAACGCGGGCCTGCGCTCGCTCCGCTCGAAGCCTCCCGAGCTCTACGTGCTGGGGATCGAGCCCGGGGAGTGGAGCGTCACGGACACGATCGCCCTCGCGCGGATCGTGAGCTACGGGCTCGCCAAGGACCACCTGACCTCTGAGCTCGTCTACTCGAGGATCGCGGCCCGGCTCGGCGAGGAGAAGGCGCGCGCCCTGCTCCCGCCGGTGATCAGGACGACACGGAGCGATCGAGCCTGCGCGGCGCCGCTCCTCGAGGGCGGCGACGAGCTCGAGCGACTCGGGATCGGAGCCGGCTGCAGCAACTGGATCATCGGTGGATCCCGGACGAAGAACGGGAAGCCCCTCTTCGCCTACGACTCGCACCAGACGGGCGCGCGCATGCCGGGAGAGGTCTACCTCGCTCACCTCGTCGGGGGCCCTGACCTCGACGTCATGGGCGGCGTGATCGTGGGCGTCCCCGGCTACTACTCGGGGGCGACGCGCGAGACCGCCTTCGCGCCGACGAACGTGGGCGCGGACGCGTGCGACCTCGTCGCGATCGAGACCTCGGGCGAGTCCTACACCGCGTGCGGCAAGACGCTCCCCTTCACGAAGCGCACCGAGACCATCGTCGTCAAGGGGCGGAGCGAGCCCGAGAAGCTCGAGGTGCGCGAGACCGTGCTCGGGCCCGTCGTGTCGCGCGTCCTCGTGGACGACGCCCCTCCCCCCAGAGGGGAGAGGGAGTTGGTGCTCGACTGGGCCGGTCTTCGCCCCGAGCTCCGGCTCGACGGCTACGTGACGATGCCGCTCGCGAAGGACTGGACGAGCTTCCGCCGCTGCCTCGGCGCCTTCGAGGCCGCCGCCCAGCACTATGGCTTCGCCTGCTCCGACGGGACGATCGCCTACCAGGTGATCGGGCCGCTCCCGAAGCGCGAGGAGGGGCCCCCGCCCTGGCCGGCGCCGCCCGCGAGCCTCGAGGCGAGGCCGCTCCTCTCGCTCGACGACCTGCCGCACCTCGTGAACCCGGGCGACGGCTTCGTGGCGACCGCGAACCAGCGCCCGATCCACTCCGACGAGCCCTTCTACATGGGGCGCAACTTCATCCCGAACGCGCGTCACGACCGGCTCGTCGAGCTCTGCGACTCGAAGGACAACGACCTCGCCTCTCTCGAGCAGCAGGGCCTCGACCTCGTCTCGCCGCACGCGCGTCGCGTCGCGCCCATGTTCGCCGCGATCCTCCACGAGGCGAAGGCGCCCGACGCGCGCTGGCTCGGAGAGAAGCTCGCGGCCTGGGACGCGAGCATGAAGGGCGAGGCCCTCGAGCCGCTCCTCTACCACGCCCTCACGAGGGAGTTCGCGAGCCTCGTCCTCGCCCCTCTCGGGACCGACCTCGCGCGCGACTACGCCTCGCGCCCCGAGCTCGCCCAGGAGAGGCTCGCGGCGATCCTCGCCGATCCGCAGAGCCCCTTCTTCCCCGAGGGTCGCGCGGCTCTCGTCGAGAAGGCGGCCCTCGCGGCGCTCGGTCTCATCGAGTCGAAGCTGGGCAAGGATCGCTCCGGGTGGCGCTGGGACGCTCTCCACACGGTCGAGCTCCAGAGCTACCTCCATGACGCGACGACGCTCCTCGACGCGGGCCCGTTCGGCGTGCCGGGCGACGACGACACGCCCTACCGCTTCGGCCACAAGACGCTCCACGAGCCGTTCAAGGCCGAGACGATCGCGCTCGTCCGCATGTTCGTGGACCTCGGCGACCCGAGCTCGATCGACGCGATCGTCTCCTCCGGGGAGCAGGGCTGGCCGTGGCACCCGCACTCGCGCGATCAGCTCCCGATCTGGCTCGAGGGGAAGACGATCCGCATTCCCCGCGAGGTCGCCGCGATCCGGGCGACGTGTCCCGAGCGGCTGGTGATCGAGGCGGTCAAGTGACGAGGGAGCCCCCCACCCCGACCCTCCCCCCGCTCCGCGGGGGGAGGGAGACGAGCCTCCGCGACCGGGCCCTCGCGCTCCACGCGAGCTCGCTCGTCCTCGACCTCCACGCCGACACGTTCATCTCCGTGCGCTACGCGAAGACCGACATCGCGCGGCGCCACGCGACGCCGGTCGGGTGGGCCCCGTTCATGCTCCACTGCGACCTCCCGCGCTGGAAGGAGGGCGGGATCAAGGCCCAGGGCCTGGGCGTCGTCGCGACGAAGCTCATGACCCGCCGGCCGCGCGCCCACGCGCTCGAGACGATCAGGATCATGCACGCGACGGCGCGGAAGAACGCGGAGCAGATGGCGATCGTCCGCTCGCCCGACGAGCTCGAGGCGGCGGTCGCCGAGGGCAAGCTCGCCGGATTCATAGGCCTCGAGGGAGCGCACATCTACGAGGGCGACCTCTCGGCCGTCCGCGAGTTCCACGCGCTCGGCGTGAGCTACGTCACCCTCTGCCACTTCTTCGCGAACGAGCTCTGCTCGTCCACGATCGAGAAGAAGCCGCTCGTCCCGGGTCTCACGCCCTTCGGTCGTGAGGTGATCCGCGAGCTCAACCGTCTCGGGACGCTCGTCGACCTCGCCCACGTCCACGAGGCGAGCTTCGACGCCGCGCTCGACGCTTCGACCGCGCCCGTGATCGTCTCCCACGGCGGCTGCCGCGCCCTACGAGACCATCACCGCAACCTCTCGGACGATCAGCTCCGGGCTCTCGCGAAAAAGGGTGGAGTCATAGGCGTCATCTTCTTCCCCTGGTTCCTCGACCGGAACCCCTTCATAGGCCTCGAGCGCGTCGCCGACCACATCGAGCACATAGCGAACGTCGTGGGCACCGAGCACATTGCGTTCGGCTCCGACTGGGACGGCTTCATCTGGATGCCACGTCGGATGCCCGACGCGGCCGCGCTCCCGCGCCTGACGGTCGAGCTCCTCCGCCGGTTCCAGGACGAGACGATCGTGCGCGGGATCCTCGGCGAGAACTTCCTCAGGGTCTGGCGCCAGGCGCTCGAGTGCCGGGCATGAGGCGCCTCGCTCTCATCCTCATCATCTTGGTCTGTCAGCAGCTCCTCGCGAGCGACGGCGCCGAGCCCACGTGCGTCGGCACGAAGGGCCCGGTCTCCCTCCCGATCGACGGCGACGCCCAGAGCGCGTTCCGCATGCCGTCCTCGATCGCCTGGGGCGACAAGGACCGGATCGACCTCGATGCGTTCCTCTTCGTCCCCATGACGACGGTGAGGAACGCGACGAACGACTTCTCGCAGACCTCGCTCGGCGGCGGCGGCACGGGAGGCTTCATCGTCTCGCTCCCCGGCACCGGCATGGAGGACCTCGCGCCCTCCGATCCGGCTCCCGACCCCGTCTTCGGCCGGATCCAGCTCCACATGGGCGAGTACGTCGAGGTCGGCGGCGCGAGCGGCGTCTCCAAGCTCTCGTCCTTGACGTACCCCTATGGCCGCAACACCGAGACCGGCCTCTCCCTGCTCACGACGGCCTTCACGGTCGCCTACGCCCCGGTGGACTGGCTCGGCTTCGGCGCGAGCTTCCACTTCATCTACGGCCAGTTGAAGGCGAAGTCGATCATCGGCGGCGGCACCGCTCCCCTCAACGGGAGCCCCCATATCAACGGCGTCCCGATCCCGGGGAACCCGACCTACACCGACTTCCTGAACCTGTTCCAGACCGGTCAGCTCGGCGACCCCGCGACCTACGTCAACACCTCGAACATGACCTCGTTCCAGGTGAGCGGCGAGATCGCTCTCTCGATCCGTCCCTGGAAGAACCTGGGCTTCGGGATCTCCTACGAGCCCCGCTCGCTCATCCTCCAGGACTTCCAGGGGACGGCGCTCGTCGATGCCCGGCAGACCGTCGCCCTGGCGATCAACCCGCTCGCGCCGCCGATCCAGAATCTGTTCCTCGCCACGCTTCCCGACGGTGGGAGGAACGGCTACCTCTCCCAGTTCAAGATCAAGGTCAAGGGAATCCACACTCCCGAGACCGTGCGCCTCTCCGCGGCGTGGTGGATCACGGACCGGATCCTCGTCGCGGGCGAGGTCGCCTGGTACGAGTGGACGCGCGCCCTCGCCCCGGTCGCGACCCTCTCGGGCGGGAACAACCGAGACCTCAACTTCATGATCGGGAACCCCTCGGTCGTCACGAGCGTGAAGGTGGGCTGGAGCAACGAGTGGGTCTGGTCGCTCTACTCGTCCTTCGGCGTCACCGATGACCTCGCGGTGAGGCTCGGCTTCAACTATGGCGGCATGCCGGTCAACGCCGACTACCTCGGCGACGGTCCCAACTCGGCGATCGTGTCCATGACGCTCACGGCGGGAGTCGGCTACAAGATCCTGCCGGGGCTCGAGGTGTCGGTCATGTGCGAGTACTCGCCCTACTGCTCGATCCACTCCGACGGTCTGCCGCAGAGCGTGAGCTCTCGCTACGCCAACTACTCGGCGCGGCAGTTCCTCGCCCACCTCGGGGTCGGGTACGAGTTCTGAGGGAGAGGTCTTCTGGCCGGACACTTGCCCGCTAGACTGAGGGCGTGGATCGGCAGCGCGAGGCGGAGAGGAACCGGGAGTCCCCCTTCGACGTCCAGTGGGAGCTCGGCGCAGGGCCGGAGCGAGCGAAGCCGAAGCTCAAGATCGCGTTGCGATCGGTATCGCCGGAGACTCCCGTCGAGCGCCTGCCCGCGTGGTACCTTGCCGAGTGGCTGGGCCTCTTTTCGTTGTCCTGGGTCGCACTCGTCTTCGTGGTCCCGGCGTTCGAGCAGGCGTACTGCGAGATGGGATTCGTCACCCCGGGCCCGACGGACGTGATCCTCGGTGCATCTCATCTTGCTCGGTCACTTCCGGGACTCCTGATGAGCGTGTTGGTGATCGTGGGCTCGGTTCTCGCGGTCCGGAAACGGCGGCTGACGCGTTACGCGCTCTCGTGTCTCGACCTTCTTGCGATCCTGTTCCTCGGCTTCATGGTCCTCGCTCTCTTCCTTCCGGTTCTGACGAACATTAAGCAGAAGCTCTGAGTCACAGCCGCAGCAGCAGCGGCTTGATCTGAAGAAGGAGAGAACGGAACCACCGAGGCGCCGAACACGCCGAAGGGCTTTCCCCCGAGGCACTTCGGTGTCTTCAGTGTCTTCGGTGGTTCCCGTCGACCCCCTGACAACAAGAGTCAGCGCCGGCAGCCCGCGCGAGAACTCGTTCGAGTGAATGGCCACCGAAGTGGCCGAACAAGCGTCGTTTCGGTGGCTTCGGTGTCTTCGGTGGCCATTCATTCTCCATCCGATCACGCGTTGGCTCAGCCAAGGGGTGGATCGTCACTCCCCACGCGGAGGTCGTCGCTCCCGACGCGGAGATCGTCCCTCCCCACGCGGAGGTCGTCCGTCCCCACGCGGAGATCGTCACTCCCCGCGCGGAGATCGTCACTCTCCACGCGGAGATCGTCACTCCCCGCGCGGAGATCGTCACTCTCCATGCGGAGGTCGTCGCTCCTCACGCGGAGGTCGTCACTCTCGACGCGGAGAGCGTCACTCTCGACGTGGGGAGCGTCACTCCAAGCCTGGAGGTCGTCCGACAACGCGTCCGGCGGCTTACCGAAGTCACAACTCGACGCCCACGAGCGGCTTGCGAGATCGGCGTATTTCCCCGTCTTCTCGCCCATCTCGTGCAAATGGGTCACCGGAGGCACCGATGAAGGAGCCGACCCCAAGAGCACACCCATGTGCCCGCCGTACCTGGGGAAACGCCTTCGGCGTGTTCGGTGTGTTCGGTGGTTGCCGTTCTCTCCTTCGCTGCATCAGGTCCCTTCCGCGCCGTGCAACCCGAGCTTCTCCATGCGGTTGTAGAGCGAGGTCTTCGCCAATCCGAGGAGTCTGGCCGCGACGGTCTTGTTCCCGTTGGCCCTGCGGAGCGCCCGCTCGATCGCGGCGCGTTCCACGTCCTCGAGACGCCAGAGCTCCCCGGGCGACGTCTCCGCGGAAACGGGCTCACTCCGGCTCCCCATCACGCCGAGGATCGCAGGGGAGAGCAAGCCGGGCCGCACGACACCACCGGTCCCGACGAGGACGCACAACCGCTGGACCTCGTTCTCGAGCTCGCGCACGTTCCCGGGCCACGAATAGGAGAGAAGGATCTCCCGCGCCTGCGGCTCGATCGTGACCTCGCCCTTTCCGAAGGTCGTGAGGAACCGATCGAGGAGCGCGGGCACGTCTTCCGCTCTCTCCCGGAGGGGAGGGACCTCGATCCTCACGACGTTCAGCCGGTAGTAAATGTCCGAGCGAAAGGTTCCGGCGGCGACCATCGCCTCGAGGTCCCGGTGCGTCGCCGCCACGATCCGGGCGTCGACGGCGATCCGCTCGTGGCCGCCGACGCGACGGACCTCGCGCTCCTCGAGGACCCGCAGGAGCTTCACCTGGAGGTTCGGGCTCATCTCGCCCACCTCATCCAGAAGGAGCGTCCCGGCCCGCGCCGCCTCGAACAGGCCTTCGCGAGTCCCGACGGCCCCGGTGAAGGCGCCCTTCTCGTGACCGAAGAGCTCGCTCTCGAGGAGCGGGTCGGCGAGGGCGCCACAGTTCTCCGCGACGAACGGTCCCTTGCTTCGAGGCGAGAGGGCATGGAGGGCGCGGGCGAGAACCTCCTTGCCGGTCCCGGACTCGCCGATCAAGAGCACGGGAGCGTCGGAGGGCGCGACCTTGCTCACCAGCGCGAGGACGCGCTTCATGGCGGGCGAGCGGGCGACGACTCCGGGGAACTCCCCCTCGACGAGAGCGGCACCGCGCGCGGCCTCGGCGTCACGGAGACGGTTCGCCTCGCGCGACTTCTCGCGGTAACGCTCGGCGAGCTCGGCGCGGAGGCGGGTGACGGTCTCGACACGGCGCGCGAGCTCGGCCGAGCTCGTCTCGAGAGCGGCGCGCTTGCGAGCCGCGTCGAGCGCCATGGCCGCCGGGACCGCGAACGCCTCGAGCGTCGCGAGGTCCTCCTTGTCGAACTCGCCCTTCGTGTAGCGGTGATCGACGTAGACGACGCCGAGGGTCTCGCCGTGGGCGCGGAGCGGGACGCAGAGGACCGAGTGGAGCTTGAGGAGCTTGACCGAGGCTATGTCCTTCGTCGCGTCGTCGGATGCCGCGTCGAGGATGAGCTCCGCCTTCCCGGTCTGGGCGACGCGCCCGACGATCGAGCGCGAGACCTTGTGCTCGGGGCCCTGGATCTCCTCGCGGTCTATGTTGCGAGCCGCGGCGACCTCGAGCTCCTTGCCGCCGCCGAGGAGGATCGCGAAGCCGCGCTCGGCGCCGACGAGCGCGACCGCCTGGTCGAGGACGAGAGGCACGAGCTTCGCCGGGTCGGGCTCGTCCGCGAGGAGCGAGGAGACCTCGCGGAGTTTGCGGAGAGCAGCGAGCTCGTCTCGCTTTCCTTTCATCGGAGCGACGCGAGCCCGCGCGGTGCCGCGTAACCGACGAAGCCCTTCTCGGAGCAGCGGCGGGCGAGGTCTTCGACCAGGTCCTTCTTCGAGAGGTAAGCGAGGACGAGGATCGGCTTGTGAGCCTTCCTGAAGGGCTCGATCGTGGCGAGCGTCTCGTCGGCTTCGGAGGCGGGCAAGAGAGCGTCCTCGCCGAACCACACTCCCTCGACCTCGATCCCGTCGAGGAGGGCGACCATGTCCTCGCGGCCGCCGAGGACGTTTCCGTTGGTCGCGTAGACGAGGAACGCGGGGCGGCCGCGCTCCTCCCGCGCGTGCTTGGCGAGTCGCTTCACGAGCTCGGCCATGTCTTCCGGGCCGCGCTTCCAGCGGTCGAAGTCGTCCACCCCATCGAGGAGGACTCCGTCGAAGCCGGCGTCGATCTTCCGATCGAGCGAGGTCTCGAGGACGCGCTGCCACTCCGGGTCCCAGTAGGGGACCTGGAAGCCGCCGCCCTCCTCGTCTCTGTGGGCCTGTCGCAACCACGAGGGAGCGCTCGCCGCGAGCCGGCCGTTGTCGTCCTCCCAGTCCTCGTGCCAGTAGGGCCGGCCGACCTCGGCCTGGCTCACGCTCATGTGGGCGAGGACGCGCCGGCCGGGTCGTGCGGCGCGGATCGCGTCGAGCTCGTCCTTCCTGAGCGCGCCCTCGATCGTGTCGTCGCGGGTCTCGTCGAGGATGAGGAGGTCGTAGGCCGAAGCCGCGACGGCTTTCACGTCGATCTTCGTGAGCTGGTGGGCAAAGGAGCGCGGGACGAACGGGTGCGTGGGAGCCGACGCTCCCTCCCCCCGCGCAGCGGGGGGAGGGTCGGGGTGGGGGGCTGAATGAGCAAGTGAGTAAGCACCCCACGCGATTCCCCCGACGATGAAGAAAGCGGCAAGAAGGATGAGCAGCCCGCTACCCCGGCCCTCCTTCCGAAGGGGGGAGGGAGCCGGGCCGCCACACGCTTCGGCAAAGGCGAGCGCGCTCGGAAATCTCCCGGCAGGATCCTTCTCGAGCGCGCGCCGCACGATCTCTGCGGCCTTGCCGGGAGGAGGCTCGACCGGACGCTCCTTGATCGCCGTGAGGAGCTCGAGCAGGTCGGGCCCCGGGAACGGCGGGCGACCCGTCACGAGCTCGTGGAGGAGGACACCGAGCGCCCACACGTCGGTCCGCGCGTCGAGCTTCGCCTCGCCGCGCACCTGCTCGGGCGCGAGGTAGATCGGCGTCCCGAGGATCGCGCCCGTCTGCGTGAGCTTGAGCTCGTCGCGAGCGTCGCGCGCGAGCCCGAAGTCCACGACCTTCGGTTCACCACTCTCATCGATGAGGACGTTCTCGGGCTTGAGGTCCCGGTGAACGATCCCGCGCTCGTGGGCGTGGTGAAGACCGCGCGCGACCTTGCTCACGAGCGCGAGCGCGGTCTCCTCGTCGAGCGGCCCACGTGCCAGCCTCGAACGAAGCGACTCGCCGCGGACGAGCTCCATGGCGAGGTAGGGTTCGGGTTCGCCCTCGCCGGAAACCTCGAGCAGGCGCGCCACGTTCGGGTGGTCGAGCCGCGCCGCGGCACGCGCCTCGCGCGCGAAGCGTGCCCGCGCGTCCTTCTCCTCGCCGCTCGGGAAGCGGACGACCTTGAGAGCGACCTCGCGCCCGAGGAGCTTGTGACGCGCACGGTAGACCGTGCCCGTGGCTCCGGTCCCGAGCGTCTCGAGGAGCTCGTAGGGGCCCAGTTCCTTCAACGCCAGGAGGATAGACATCCGGTCACGGTCGAAGCAACGCTAGGGCGCGTGGCCCGGGTTGACGGTGAGCACGTCGAGGTTCCGGTCCGACGCGTAGGGTATGTATCCCGCGGCCGAGTCCTCGGCGTAGAAGGCGTCGATGTTCGTCTGCGTCGTGACGTAGTCGATCGAGAGCACCGTCTTCCCGGCGGCGAGGAAGACGTCGATGTTCTGCTGCCGATACTGCACGTCCGCCGCGGCCTGCGGCGTGTCGCCGTCGTAGAAGAGGTCCTCGATCCCGATCCCCGAGACGGTCTGCACGTAGTCGGGGTGCGACGAGAGCTCCTCCGCGTTCTGCGGCACGACGAGGAAGTTCGGCTTCCCGCGCGTCGTGCGGGCGTAGTTCGCGATCGCCTCGACGAACGCGACCATCTCCTGCTCGGCCGTCGCCCTGTCGAGACCGCTCGGGCCGCCCGGACCCCAGAACTGGTAGGCGTCGATGATGTCGAGGTAGCAGCCGTCGAAGCCCTGGTCGATGATCTGGTCGAGGTAGGCGGTCGGCGACCCGAAGATCACCGCCTGCCACGCGGGGTCCCAGTACTTCACCTTGTAGTTCCCCGGCCACTGCGGATCGACGGGGCCGATGAACGAGGGATTGCCCGCCGTCCAGGAGGCCTGCCAGTAGTAGCGGTAGTTCTCCGCCTCGCCGATCGAGAGGTAAGCGAGGACGACCCGTCCCGGCTTGCTCGAGTGGAGGGTCGCGAGGTCCGCCTGGGCGAGCTTCCCCGTCGCGGTCCCGTCCGTCGAGTAGTCGATCACGTAGCCGTCGAACGGAGTCGCCGCGAGCGTCGCCACGTTCAGGTTCTGGAGCTGGTAACCCCAGTTCTTCACCCCCGAGAGAGAGGGCGCAGCCGTCGGAGCCGGGGCCGTCGTCGTCGCCCGAGGCGGCGTCGTCGTCGCGGTGGTCGACGACGTGGTGCTCGCGGCTCCCGTCGTCGGCGGCGTCGATGCCGAGCCTGCCGGCGTCGCCCCCGCACCGGCGCAAGAAGCCAGGAAGATCCCCAGAACCGCGATGCCCGCCTTCATGGAGCTCACCTCGACCGTCTGCACGAGCGACGCGCGGACCGATCCCCAAGCGATCGAGCCTCAAGGAGTTGACGCGGACGTGTAAGGCGTCGTCTCCGGGGGGACGGCGGAGTCGTCCGCCGGGGGACGGGGCGAGACGACTGGATGCGGGGGGCTGCGCCCCCCGCCATCCCCCCGCACGTCAGGCGAGCCGCCATGCTGGCGGCCCGCCTG
>Ga0070738_10007662_pt1 | contig 10686 bp, 10 predicted proteins | sample Coa_R2_2_FD_66446 | JGI IMG/M metagenome (GOLD analysis project Ga0070738, IMG submission 66446) | Surface soil microbial communities from Centralia Pennsylvania, which are recovering from an underground coalmine fire - Coalmine... | ecosystem: Environmental > Terrestrial > Soil > Unclassified ... | reverse complement strand
GACCCTCTGCCACCACCACCAATTAAGGTGCTGATTGTCGAAGACGAGTTTATCCTGGCCATTGCCCTCCAGGAGACCCTGGAAGCGTTAGGCTATGTGGTGACCGGCATTGCCGCTTCGTTTATCGAGACTGTAGGCCATGTAAAGCACGACCGGCCGGACGTGGTGCTCATGGACATTCGGCTACCAGGGGACTGGGACGGCATTGAGATTGCCACCTTTTTGTGGCGCACGTTCCAAGTGCCTGTCGTTTACCTGACTAGCCACTCTGATCAATCCACCTTAGAGCGGGCTCAGGAAAGCCTGCCCTTTGGCTACCTGATCAAGCCGGTCAAGGCGACCGATCTGGTCACGGCCATTCAGACGGCTTACCAGTGCTGCCAGGTGCAACAGCGATGAACCGTTGGGGCGTCGCCATGCTGTTCTCAGGTACCGCTGCATCACCGCTCAGGTGCCGACTGGTTGGGGTCATCATCAGGTCTGTACGGCTCTGCCTGTCAATCACCCGTCCACCTTATTGCCGCTCACTTGGTTGTTCACTTTGGCAGACTGCTGGCGCGAGAATTGACACGGGAGCGCGGTCACACCATGTCTAACCCGCCCCGCCCACGTTCAGCCAGGATTCTGATTGTTGAAGACGAGTTAATCCTGGCCACCACCCTCAAGGAAATCCTGGAATCGTTGGGCTATACCGTCACCGGCATTGCCGCATCCTTTGAGGCCACGCTGGATCAAGTGGCGCAAGACCGGCCTGACTTGGCACTCATCGACGTTCGGTTGCCAGGGCTACGGGACGGGATTGACGCCGCAACGATTTTGAGCGAGACGTTTCAGATCCCCGTGTTGTATCTAACTGGACAGGCTGACCGCGATACCTTAAAGCGAGTCTATCAGTCCCGTCCTTCTGTCTATTTGCGGAAGCCAGTGAGTCGGGAAGAACTGGCGGTGGCCATTGCCCTGGTACTGCGTTTGAATGAATAACCCACAGCACCGCAGAGCAACACGGCATTGGGTTTACCCTCAATTGCCGCCCACAAATGTATGAGACGGGTGCTGACAGGTCTAATGCCAACGAAACCCCCACCAGGTGAGCATGGGGGGCAAAGTGTTCCGTGTGTCAGTTACGTTCGTCACTAAATTATAGACGTCAGGCCAAGAAAGCCTCACCAGGTTAGTAGTGAGGCACATTTCATTCACCTATGGTGCTCCGGGCGTCCGGATGAGCGTCTGGAGGCACCGCCTATAACGGTACAGGACACCAATTACTCCCGTTTGACCAGGCTGAGACAAGGGTGTGACCAGTGTGGGTTCCGGTCACAGCGCTCGCCCTGACTGCCGGCTGCCGTGAGCGCTCAAACCACCAGGGAACGGGTGTTCGTCTACATAGGTGTACCAGAGTTGCGTCAGTGTTGTGGCTTGCTCCCGATGTTGCGCGACCAGGGTGAACATACGACGGGGTCGTCCGCGGCCCACTCCTCTCTGCCAATATTTGCGGACGGCACCTTCGGTCTCCAGGAAGGTGAGGGCTCGGTACAGAATTGTGTCGGACACGTCGTACGCCGGGTATGTCTGCTGCAGGTGGTGGACGAACGCTGTGATACAGGTGTCTTGTTGCAGCAGCACCGACACCACAAAACAGACCGCCAGTTCAGTGTTGAGGTAAGTGGGTGGTGGGGCTGTAAAGAACGTTTGAATGGTATCCAGGTTCATGGCTCGTTGAGGGTGCAGCGTGGGGTGTGCCGACCAGAAGTAACCAGCGCACCGACTACGGAGTAACGTTTGGGCAACAACCACGGTCATTGTGTCCACTGATTGCAGTGACTGCTACCACGCGACACCGACAGGAAAGCCCCTGTCATACCCGACAAGGTTGACCTACCACAATCAGCGAAAGTCTGATCGTAGAGCGAGTACCGGTGTCCTTCAAATCCCTCGGTGGGTAGAAAGTCGTCCTACCCTGTTTCGTACCGTCAACATGCCGGGTCAGACGTTGTTCGTCCACACTTCACACAGACTTGAGTCGTTGTCACCTTTTGGCCTGGTGCCGCGCTGCCTAGAATGAAGCCAGGGAGTTCGACCACACCCTTACTGCGGTCTCGCCATGTCTCAAGCCATACCCCTGCCTGCACCCACCTCTACCCGTCCCGTGTCCCCGTCGCCGGTGTTCCGGGTGTACCCGGCCGGCCGGGTGATTGTGTCCGCTCTACCACAGTGTCCCGCTCCCAAACCGTAACACCCCAACAGCCAGCACTAAGCCTGGGGTACACGGCGGCCGTGAACCGGGTGCGTTGGCAACTGCGGCGAACCCCGCTACGTTTGGCAACACGGCGGTAGTCTGTCGCCGCTGCTGGGTACGCTCAAGACGGCTACATGCTGATCAATTGGTTGCCACCGGATCGCTCCGGTTGGGTGGTTTTGTTTGGGGCAGGGGCGACGGCTGCGACCGCTGGCCGGACTGACTGGTGGTCGGGTTACTTGCCTGGTGTTCAAGGCCGTGCGGCTGCTTCACAACACCGTCAACACTGCGTCCAAACCCGTCAGTGACAACAGCCGTTGGTGCTGTTCATGCAGATGGCACAGGATCAGGTTGCCGTCCACGGTCTGGAGCGCTTTGAGACTGGCGGCCAGGGCACTAAAACCAGCGCTGTCGATCAGCTCCAGGTGAGCGCAGTCCACCAGCACTGTGCGGGCACCGGCCTGAATGAGTGCCTCAACGTCGTGGTGTAACCGGGTGCCGTTCAGGCTGTCCAGGTTGCCCGTGGGTTGAAGGGTGTGGACAGCCCGGTCGGTGGAGTTAAGGTCCATAAGGGTGGCTCAAGTGAGCGGTGGGAGAGAGTGGCAACACCTTGCGCAGGGACAGGGCCACGTCTTATTGTGCCCCGGTACCGGCAGAATCCGCCCCACTCACTCAAACCCGAACGAGAAACCCACTCTCCTTGGGGTGTTTTGTCGTGGCACTCAACCCCAACACGCGGGTCAGCTAAGATATAGAGCGCATAGCTTATGAGAATCTCAATCGGACTAAGTCCGCCACGAGTACCAAAGCAAATGGTCAGCTCACTACTACAAGGGGTTTACAGGCTTTAGTGTGCGATTGAGTCCGACCAACGTGGTCGGCTTGAGCGTGCGCCACGGCAGGCCGGCACTGCGTCGTCAAGTGCACCACCTTAGCCCCAATCATGGCGAACGAACGGCTTTGAGTGTGCGACTGGACGCTTTGGGAAAGGGCGAGCCGTTTCTGTTGCTGCCGCCGCTGTTGGTACGGCCGCGCTGATTGCTGCTGGGGGTGACGGAGTCGGGCGCTGTCGGTTTGCCTGCGCTGCTTCTGCGTGTCGCTTGGCGATGATTTCCCGTTTCAACTGGTAGAGCAGGCGGGCATGTTGTTCTTGCTCGGCGTGGATCTAGTGACGTTCGAACTCAGTCATCGGCTGACTCCCTTCTTGCTACTACAACTGTACGACTGCTTCATTTGCTTGCCAACGACTAGACGTTGCTAGAGTCGCTGGGCTGATGCGGCGCTGCGTTCGTGACCCTGGTGGCGTGGCGTCGTTCCCAGGACCGGAGCGGGTCACAAAAAGTGAGTGCTGTCCGTTCCGGATCATGCGCCAGGGCAAAGTGCTCCATATGCGCCAGCTGCTGGGTAAACGTGCTCAACGGCACCCCCATCTGCTGCGCCAGTATAGCGTAGGGAATGAAGTGACCCCAGCAGGCTTGATCCATAAACTCCTTGCCCAGTCGCCCCGGTATCAGGGCAAACCAGGCCGCTACGAGCGCTTCCCGAAAGTGCTCTTGTGGCACTGCTACGGCCGCTCGCTCCACCTTGCTTAAAGCCTGTACGACTGCCTGAGTCGGTGCTGGCATGGGTGGACGGATACCAAAGCCCTGGAGGTGTCCCAGCGCCGCTGTCGGTGACCAGACCGGGATGGGAGCGGCTCGATGACGTGGCGTGTCACAGGACTGCTGAAGGCTGGAAAGCCCCTCTGGAAAGGGCTCTAAGTCCTGTGACACTAAGTCCTGTGACACTAAGTCCTGTGATACTAAGTCCTGTGACACTAAGTCCTGTGACACTAAGTTCTGTGACAGGGCTACGTAGGGTACTTGAGACACTGGCAGCGTTGCCGCACCCTGCTTTTGACGTTCACGCTGGCGTTGCTTCCGCCGCTGGGCGCGCCGTTTTGGGTCATTGCACGGGTCACAATACCGGGGCGTTCCACCGGGACGCATCGTGCGGGTCCCTGTTTCCCCACAACTCTGACAGACAAGCACCACAACTTGCACCTGACCCCGCTGGTGCTTCGGCTTCGCCGGACGCGCCGGTGTTTCAAAGCGTTCCATGTCGATCCTTTTAAAACCGTTGCTGTCCTGTGACGCCTGTGACCAAGGTGCTCCAGGGTGCCTCGTCTCTGTCCGTCAGCCAGCGAACGTCGCCAGTCACCGCACTCACAGTCGTTGGCTTACCCAAACATCGAATCGTCCGCGTCATAATCGTCTAAATCTTCCACCACCGCGACCGCTTTTGCCTCGTCGACCGTGGCCGCTGCCCCTAAAGCCGTAGCCGTGGGCCATGTGTCTTCGACCGCGGGCGGCCTTGGACATGAGTGGCTCAATGCCGCCGCCACGGGTGTCAGATCAAGGTCAAACGTCTCTGCCAGCGAGAAGAGGCGTCCCACCAATACCCAAAGCGCTTGGACAGCCATTTCCCGCGCCAGGGTGGTTGGTGCTTCTGGTAAGTCACGGTAAGCAAAAGCGCTATAGAAGGCTCTGACGGCTTCATTGGCGCGCTCTTTGCCCGAGCGACGGGGACTTTGTGCCAGCAACCAGGCGAACACCACCCCGTCGGTCGTGGAGCGATCGGTCTGATAGGTCCACTTGACGCGTTGACTCTGTGGCTCCTGCAATGGTGCGGCCAGATCCTTTGGCATGGGTCTCTCCTTAAGCCGCCAGCTTCTGCATGTTCGCCACCAGCCCCTTGTAACCCGCGTAAGCGTCGCCCATCCGGCTCACCCACAGAGGAAGCGCGTCCGGTGCGACCTGATGGAGCCGCAGCAACTGCTCCAGCGCGGCATTTTGATAGAAGCAGAGGCGACTGGATGGGATCTCCCACTGGTCAAAGATTTGGTGCAACCGTGGCCGCATCACGCACGCCGCACCACCACTGACCACCAATTCAGTCTGAGCGTCCAGCTCAGGACTCAAGTGCAAGCGCAAAAAGCGTTCCAGACGCGACCAGTAAGCATCGAGCCCGACCGCCACCGCTGCAGACAGATCAGTCGGTGCGGCATCACCCGTCAGCACCACCTTCGTGTGACCGCTCACCAACGCTTGGAACAGCTTGGGCTGATCGGTTTCCTGGAAGGCCCGCGTCTGAAAGCCTTGATGCACGGCCTCACTAAACCCGGGTCCTTTGCTACTGGAGGCCCCGGGCTGGATATGTTCCTGCTTGAACACTAAAACAGAAGCGTTTCGGTGACCCAGCATGATCACGATGATCGTGCGGTCGTTCGGATTGAGACCACGCGCTTTCAGGTCGGCGACACGCGCGCGCCAGAGTCCGGCACCCTCCGGTAGAAAGCGGCATTCCCGTACCAGGTCAAGCTTAAGCGCTGTACCCCGAAACTCAAAGGCTGTGGCTGCTTGCAGTGCTTGACTCAGGTCGGCGCGGCTGGCAAACTCGTCCAGCGGCAGTGCCACGCCTAGGCGGAGTGAGATTGGCAGCGCCTGAAAGCCCTTGGGGTGCAACAAGTCCAGATGCTCAGCCATCACACCAATTGCCGCCAGGATCTTGTCCACCGCGCGCTGCTCTTTGCGCTCCTTCAGCCCCGTGTCGGCCCCAAAGTTCTGAGCCAGACTGCCCACTGCGCGCCGCTCCTGCCCTCGTTTCAGCCAAGCCGCCGCTTCCGGTCGGGCGTGGGGATTCAGGTTTTGGTAGTGCTCGATCTGACTAAGCGTCAGTGGACCCGAAACCTCACTACCCAGCCGTAACAGTTGTTCGTAACCGTGCTGATCAGCAAAGATTCCTTTACTGAGCGACGCCCCCAAATCAAGAAAAAGGACATGAGGGTGATGGATCGAAGACTTCATCGGTGTTCTCAAAGCGGCATTAATACCACTGTCCCCCGCCAACGCCCGTCACCACCTCGGCGAGGCTACGGAGCGACGCCGGTGCATTGCACTGAGCGGTCTCCGTGAACGTGCGTAAACCGCCTGTGGTTAACCCACCCGTGCCATGCTCGTCCCCCGTTTCGCACCGATTTGAGCCAAACCGGTCAAACCAGACACGGCAGGGCGGCATTGCCCGCAGCAAGGTGTGTTGTGACTCCCCCGGTTTGCGCCACCGTGAGCCATCAGTTGCCAGCTTGCCCCCGCGCTACCAATGTCAGGACTTGACCACAGCAGCGCCTAAACCGTTAGCGCAAGCCCCTTAAAACCACCGGCAGCTTGTGGTGCAGTACGGACAGCGATCACCAGATCAAAGCCTGGAATGCGACCCTGGAAGCCGCACCGCACCGTCGGTCCTGCTAGAGCCACCCGTCCAGCGAGCATTCACGCGGCGGTATTTCGGGGCATCTGGTTTGCTCGGCAGCCAGTCAGTGCAGCCCGCACTTTCGCGGCGTTTATCCGCTCATCGTTGCGTCAAGAAACCGCATTCTCCCCCAGGACAGGCCCCTGGCTCACCCGACAGACTGAGGTAAGGATCAAGCTGACAACCGGGTACTCGCTTCGCTCGACGACCGACGGTCTAACCCAGTTGCAGACTTGCCAGGGGAGTCTCCCCTGGACCCCTCAATCCGACCCACAAACCTTGCCTATCCCATCATGCCGAACCACAAAAAACCACCCCACCAAAAACACGACCACGCCATCAAAGCCACCTTCACCGCCACTGAATACGAAGATATTCTGGAGCGTGCCCACCGCTGTGGATTGCTCCCCTCCGAATTTGCGCATGACGCGATCGTCCGGAAACGAGTCATTAGTATCCCCGCGGTTAATCAACAGGTCTGGACACAATTAGCGCGACCGTTGGGCAACCTCTCGAAAATCACGCAACTGCTCTATCAAGCCAAATATAAAGGGACAAACATTCCCACTCACCTACTCGAACTTCTAGAAACAGAACTGCTGGCGCTGCAACAGTTACGCCACGCGTTAGTGGGTCTAAATCAGGAGCCGACGGACGCTAATCAGGACGAGTTGGACCACGCCGCATGATTCCGAATGTGGTGCGCGGGGGTGGCTTTCGGGGGGCATTGGAATACATCTTGGCGACTGGAGCGGACGCGATTGCCGCTGATACTGCGCCCGATCGGGAGTCCGACGGGGAGTCTGATCGGGAAGCCGACAGGGAGTTTGATAACGAGGCCGCGCTTGAAGCCGCGAGTGAGTCCGATCTTGCCGCTGCGCTAGCGGACGACGACACGCCTGCGCCTGACCCTGCCGACGTGGCGGACAATGAGCTGTTACCCAAGCAGTCCAAGCAGCCCACCATCATCGCCAGCAACATGGCCGGGCAGACCGCCCGCACCCTCGCTACCGAGTTTGGCGTCGTGCGCCAGCGCAATCGCCGCTGCAAAAACCCGGTGTGGCACGTCTCGCTATCCTTTGCGATCGAGGATACGCCCACCGAGGAGCAGCTCGAACGGATTCCGGCGCTGTTCATTGACAAAGTGGGAGCCCAGGCGGGCGAGGGCGAACGGGGTATCAATAGCGACGCTAACCAGTGGATCGCGGTTGCTCACCACAACACCGACCACCTGCACATCCACCTCCTGCTCAACCGCATTAACTACGACGGCGAAGTTTGTTACTGCAAGTGGGACAAGAATCGCTCCCAAGCTGCCTGTCGGGAGATTGAGCAGGAATTGGGCTTAGTTGAAGTCAAAGGGGACTCCGAGCGATTGTTTCTGGATGGGCGGTTGATTGCCCACTTGGAGAAGGAAGAGCAGAAGACGGGCATCGCCGACCCGAGGCTGGAACGCTATCGGCAGGAACAACAACAGAGTTTGGAGGCAAGTCATGGACGACGACGCGCAAAGCAAGCAGCAGCGCTTCGAGCAACAGCTGGAAGCGTGCCGGACCGAGATTCAATTGGAATTGCGAGTGCGGGCGTTAGAAACTCAACTCGTGACGCTGCGCCGGCAACCGCCCCCGACCCCGGACTGGAGCCGTTTGAGCAACCGTTTGAGCGAGCGCTGCAAGCGCATCTTGACCGACTCCTTGGCCCCGCTGCTGCAGCGAGTTGCCAGCCTGGAGACCTTCAGAATCACTCTGACCACGGCCTACAACGAGACCGTGGAGGGGTTCAACCAGTCCACTCAGGCGTTCCAGGCGGAGAACAAACAGTTGAAAGCCGAAATCGCCAGCCTGCGAGTCCAAGTGCAGGCGCTGGAGGCGGCGATCGCCAATCTGCAAAACCCGCCCCGGAAGAAAGGACTGTTCGGGTAAAGCCAGTGCGACCGCCAAAAGCGCCCAGTGTTGACGAGCGTTGAGGGGCGTCGTGAGCACCAGCGTTCGGGGTGATTGATACTTCCACAAGTAGTCAAGCAAGCTTGCAGCCACTCAGGAAAGCCAACCGAGTTGCTGTGCCAGAAAACCGATCACGCCACCTGCCAGCACCAACCACGCCGAGTTGATCTGGAACCGAAAACCGATGATCGCGCTAGCCAGCGCCACGACACTGGTTAACCAATCCAGCAGCGTACCCCGTGCCAGCGTATAGGCGACAACCGCCATCAGCCCCAAAGCGGCCGCGTTCACCCCATCCAAAAAGCCACTCGTCCAAGGCGATGACCGCAGCCGCGGCACCCAGGGATTGACGATCGCGATGAAGCCAAACGCCGGCAGAAAAATACCGATTGTGCCGGCGATTGCCCCCGCATTGCCCGCCAGTAAATAGCCAATAAACGTGGCCGTGGTGAAGACAGGACCGGGCGTGATCTGTCCGATCGCCACCGCATCCAGCAGTTGTTGTGATGTGAGCCAGTGCGTCTGCTCCACCAAATCACGCTGCAAGAAGGCCAGCAACACATAGCCACTGCCGTACAGCACAGCACCAATTTTGAGAAAGACGAGCAATACCTGTAGCCAGGTCGCTTTGCCAGTCGCCGTCGCGACACTAACCTGTACCAGAAGGCTGGGAATCGGCAACAGTGCGGCGGCACCTGTTGTCCGGCCCTGGCCCCGGCTTTGAGACAGCATCACGCCCAAGCCGGCTACCAGCAGCAGCACGATCGCGTTGACGTGCAGGCAGAACGCGACGATGACGGCTGCGCCTGCGATTGCCGTCGGCATATTTTTAATCGCGGTCTTGCCCAGCTTCCAGACGGCCTGCAGCACGATCGCAATGATGACAGGCTTGACCCCATACAGCAGCCACCCGACGGCGGGGATGGTCTGGAACCGGACATACACCGCTGCTAGCGCCCACACAATGAGCATGGCCGGTAGAATGAAGCAGGTGCCAGCAATGACTAACCCCTGCCAACCGGCGCGCTCATAGCCAATGTAAATCGCCAGTTCCGTGGAGTTGGGACCGGGAATCAGGTTGGCAACCCCCAGTAAATCTAACAAGCGTTCCCGGCTGAGCCATTGCCGTTGTTTGACGACGACATCATCCATCATGGCGATATGGGCCGCTGGTCCCCCAAAGGCAATCGTCCCTAATTGGAGGAAAACCCATGCCAGTTCGCGCAACCGCTGTTGTTTTTGCGCCGGGTTGAGCTGTGGATACGGGGTCTGTAACGACTCTGCGGCTAGGGGGATTTGCGGCTCAGACATCACTCACGACCATCATTACTTGCGGCTGGATGGGTATCGAAGTCATCCTCGCATGACTTCGCGCCGGATTGTCAACTGCACTGGATGTCGCTCAGATGCTTGAGCATGAGTCGCTTTATGTCATACGAGCGAAGTGATTCCAGACGCTGCAAAGCAGTTGGTTGCGCAACAAACCAATAGTTGCTACTTAAAGCGATGGTCCTCTGCATCAGCCGCAGAAGACCCACGCAGGAATGCGGGGTGTGGCGATCGAACACGACGTAGGAATCGGCGTTACAGCCGTCATACGACATTGTCGTTAAGCCGGATTTAGTCCAGCGTTGTAGTATGACGACTTGACGCGGGGCATAATGGCAAGGCTGGCAGAACTTTTGGCTGAAAGCATCCCTTTGAAAACAGCGTTAGCAGGGACTGAACGGGTATGGCCGAGCGTCCAATGATTGGCACCCGGATTCCCCAGGCGTGGAAGACTGACCTGGAGTGTATCGCCCAGCGTACCGGTCAAACGGTATCACAAATCCTCTACGACTTGATTGCGCAATACCTCGACCGCGCCAGCGCCAACAGCGTTAACAGCAGCGTCGTAGCAGACAATACCAAACGGGCTGAAGCCTTCTCGGAGTCAGTGCTAACGGTGTTAGCAAGGCTCTCAGATCAAGTGGAGCGCTTGCATGGCCTTGAAACGAGTATCGCTGCCGCGCTGGCGGAGCAGCAGCTGACAGCGTCACCAGATAGTAGCCGGACGACTGAGCGTGAACAACCTGAACTGCCGATGGAGCCGGTGCTAACGCTGTTAACAGCACCCACCCCGCCGGGCCTGAATCCGGCTGTAATGACTGTATCGCCACCACCCTTAGTTTTTCGGACGGCGAAAAACGCTCGTTATCTTGAGACGGAAGGACTGACCAC
>Ga0070738_10007661_pt1 | contig 10687 bp, 8 predicted proteins | sample Coa_R2_2_FD_66446 | JGI IMG/M metagenome (GOLD analysis project Ga0070738, IMG submission 66446) | Surface soil microbial communities from Centralia Pennsylvania, which are recovering from an underground coalmine fire - Coalmine... | ecosystem: Environmental > Terrestrial > Soil > Unclassified ... | reverse complement strand
TGCTTCTGCGATGGTTCGGTGCGGCCGGTCACGAAAATCGGTCCCAATCCGAGCTATTTCTCGCAGCGTTGGTACATGTTCAATGCAGCCGGAGGAATCGCGGACGGCTATTTGGTTCAGGACAGTGTGTTGGGTCTCTAAGCCAGTGACGCGAGGCGCGGCCCATTTCTCCGGCGGCCGCGCCTTGCTTTTTTGTTTCTAGGTTTCCCCGAATAGGAGATTCTAATGCGTTCGTTTTTTACTTATTTTCTCAGTGGGGTGATCGTCGTCGGTATGATCGCCGGTTGCGGTCGTCCCAAATCGACCGACGACGGCTCCGGACCGCGCGACGTTTCTCCCAAGATGATGAAGCAAAAGACCAAAGGCGATAAGCCGGAAATGGATCCATCCAAGATGCCGCCCAAGCCGCCGCCTCCCGCAGGTGGCGAATCGAAGCCGCAACCTAAAATGCCGCCGAAACCTCCCGGAACGTAATGATACCGAGCCGAGCAGCGAAGCGCATGCTGTTGGCATGCGCTCGCGCTTCGCACTCGCTTCTGTAGGGTGGTTTTGCAAACCGCCCAGAAAGGGAGGGGGTTTGCAAAATCGCCCTACCTACCGGCTGGGTGATCTCGCCCGGCCCCAATTTTCGCTGATGATACGCGCATGAACCACCCGCCGATTGTCCGTACCTTCTCTGCCTTTTTCCTTTGCGCCGTCCTTCTGACCGGCTGCCAACAAGAGCAATCCTCCAACTCCGGGACGGAAACTGCCGAGCCGGAGTTGTTCCGCGAGGTCACCGAAGAATGGGGACTGGATTTCCGACATAATCCCGGTCCTATCGGCAGCTATTTCATGCCGCAGATCATCGGCTCGGGCGCCGCCCTCTTCGACTACGATCAGGATGGCAGACTCGACATCTATCTGCTCCAGAATGCTGGTCCTCGATCGAAGTCCACCAATCGCTTGTTCCATCAGGAAAAGGACGGCCGATTCCGCGAGGTGAGCGGTTCGGGACTGGAAATCGCCGGCTACGGCATGGGCGCGGCCGTGGGCGACATCAACAACGACGGCTGGCCCGACGTGCTCGTCACGCAATACGGCGGCGCTCGGTTGTTCCTCAACAATGGCAATGGCACCTTCACCGAGGTTAGCCGCGAGGCCGAATTGGACACCGTGCTGTGGGGGACGTCTGCGTGCTTCCTGGACTATGACCGCGACGGCTGGCTCGACTTGGTGATCACGCATTATGTCAATTATGGGCCGGACCGCCCTTGTACCGACTCGACGGGCCGAAAGGATTACTGCCCTCCCCAGGTCTTCGAGGGCACCGTGACGAAGCTCTACCATAATCTCGGCCGTCAACCGTCGAACGGGTCAGCGCGCGTTCGCTTCCAGGATGTCACCGTCCGGTCGGGATTGGCCAAGCGCCCCGGACCGGGTTTGGGGGTGGCTAGCGCCGACTTCGACGGTGATGGCTGGCCGGACATCCTCGTCGCCAACGACGGCAAACCGAATCACCTGTGGATCAACCAGAAAGACGGCACCTTCCGCGAAGAAGGGCTGAAACGCGGGCTGGCGCTCAATTCTCAGGGACAGGCGTTGGCGAACATGGGAATCGCTCTGGGCGACGTGGATGGCGATTTGCTTCTGGATGTGTTCATCCCCCATCTGACCGAGGAGCCGCCCGCCTTGTGGCGGCAAGAAACGAAGGGTTTTTTCAACGATGTCGCCGTCAAGGGCGGTTTGGCCGCTCCGGTTCAGCGGGGCACGGGCTTCGGCGCGGTCCTGGCGGATTTCGACCAGGACGGCTCGCCGGATTTGGCCGTGGTCAACGGCCGAGTCATGTTCGGCCACTCGGGCGGCATGCACTTGATCATGCGAAAGCCTGGGGAGAAGAACAATTTTTGGTCTTTTTATGCCGAGCGCAACCAGCTCTTCCTCAATGACGGCAAGGGCAACTTTAGCGATGTCTCGTTGAAGAACCCTGAATTCTGTGGCACCGAGGGTGTCTATCGCGGCCTGGCCTGCGGTGACATCGATGGCGACGGAGCCGTGGATCTGTTGGTGACAAGCGTCGAAGGCCCGGCGCGGCTGTTCAAGAACGTGGTCCCGAATCGCGGCCATTGGCTGATCGCCCGCGTCGTCGATCCGGCCCTGCACCGCGATGCCTACGGGGCCGAAGTGACCGTGACCGCCGGCGGGCGGCGTTGGAAAGGCTGGGTCAATCCCGGCTATAGTTTTATCTGTAGCAATGACCCTCGCCTCCATTTCGGCCTGGGTTCGGCCGAGAAGGTGGACAGCTTTGAAGTGCAGTGGCCCGACGGAAAACGGGAGACCTTTACCGGCTGCGCGGCCGACCAGGCCGTCGAACTGCGGCGCGGGACGGCACAGCCGGTGCCGCTGAAGGTGACAAGGTGACGGGGTGATAAGGTGAAGGGGTGACAAGGTGAAGGGGTGACAAGGTGACAGGGTGACAGGGTGAGGAAAAGCGATGGCGAACGATTTTGGACAGGAGAAGTCGAGTGGAGACACGCCTCCATCAAGCACCTTGTCACCTTGTCACCCTGTCACCTTGTCACCTTGTCATCCGCGGCGGCGGCGATGGGTTTGGCTTGCGGCCCTGTCCCTTGCACTGATCGTGGCCGGAGCGGCCGGCGGATGGCTCTGGTATCAGCAGCGCGTTCCCGCCGCGGTGCCGCCCGTAGTCGAACTGTCCGGCTCCGATCCGGCGGTGGCCGCCGCCATCGAAAAAGAGCGGCAACGAGTCCTCCAGTCGCCGCGCTCGGCCGCTGCGTGGGGCAAGCTCGGCAGTTTGCTGACCACCTTCAATTACCGCCCCGAAGCGCTGACCTGTCTGGCCGAGGCCGAACGTCTCGATCCCAATGAACCGCGCTGGCCCTATCATCAAGGCATTTTGCTGCTCCTGGACCATCCCAACGAAGCGATTCCCAAGCTGCGCCGTGCCGCCGAGCTGTGCGGCGACAACAATCTCGCCCCCCGACTTCGACTCAGTGAAGCGCTCTTGTCCCTGGGACATTTGGATGAGGCGGAAGAAGGCTTCCGCCAAGTGCGGCAGCGCGATCCGAGCAATTCTCGCGCATCGCTCGGCTTGGGACGCATCGCGATGCAGCGGCGTCAGTGGCCGGAAGCGAAATCGTATCTCGAAGCTGCCGTCACCGACCGCTATAGCGCGCGCGAGGCGGCCGTCGCCCTTGCCGAGCTGTACCAACATCTGGGCGACCACGAAGCCGCGGAGCGGCTCTGCCAGCGCGTCGAGCACCTGCCGCCCGATGCGCGTTGGCCCGATCCGTTCATCGAAGAGCTTCACCATCTCCATATCGGCAAACGGATCCGCGTGACCCAGGCGAATCGACTCTTCGAGCAGGGCCGTGCCCGCGAGGCGATCACTCAGTTCAACGAGCTGGCCGCGGATTATCCCGACGCCCCGGAGGTTTGGTTTGGTCTGGGACAGGCTCTGCATTGGAGCGGCGCGTATCCCGCCGCGGAGCGAGCGATGCGGAAAGCCGTGGAACTGACGCCGGGATATGCCGAAGCCTATAACTATCTCGGCGCCGCTCAGCTTCGCCAGGGGAAGCTTGCCGACGCCGAAACCGCCTTGCGCAAGGCCATCGAACTCAAGCCCGATTTCGCCGTGGCGTATATCAACCTTGGCCGCTGTTTGCTACAACAAAAAGACAACGACGGTGCAATCAAAGCTTTCCGCGATGCGATCCGCTGCAAGCCGGACTACGTGGCCGTCTATATCGAGTTGGCTGAGCTATTGCATCAGATCCACCGAGACGCCGAAGCGCTCGAAGAGGTCCGTCAGGCGCTGCAACTGAATCCCGGCGATCAACGGGCCAAACTGCTACAAAAAAAGCTAGAGGGGAAATGAATCCGTTTCCTCGTTCCCACGCTCTTCGTCGCGGCTCGGTAGGGCGAAGACGGGCCGCGGAGCGGCTGGGCGTGCGTTCCCACGCAGAGCGTGAGAACGAGAGAAGAGTCGCAAATCGGAACCTCTTATGCGCATAGCTCAGCATATTTTGATTGGAACAATTCTGTGTATAACCATTGGCTGCCGTCCTCCGGAAGCAACGAGTCCGGCCCAAGAGGGCGCCGATGATCCTGTTTGGTTTCACGATGCCACGGAGGACGTCGGACTGGATTTCGTCCACGAAGCGGGGCCGGTGGGGAGCTATTTCATGCCCCAGATCATGGGTTCGGGAGGGGCGGCGCTCGACTTCGATAACGATGGCCGGCTCGATCTGTATCTCGTTCAGAACGGCGGCCCCAACTCCTCCGCTCGCAACCGTCTCTTTCGCCAGCGAACCGATGGCCGGTTTGAAGATGTCAGTGCCGGATCGGGTCTGGACATCGCGGGCTATGGCATGGGAGCGGCGGTTGGCGACATCGACAACGACGGCTGGGTGGACGTTTATGTTTCTGAGTATGGTGGCGGCCGGCTTTTCCGCAACCGCGGCAACGGCACTTTCGAGGACATCACGCGAACCGCCGGCGTCGCGCAGCCGAGCTGGGGTACCTCCTGTTGCTTCGTGGACTATGATCGCGATGGCTGGCTCGATTTGGTCGTGGTCAATTACGTCGATTACGATCCCGGCTTCCAATGCGGCCCCGCCAACGGCATAAAGGATTATTGCCATCCGCGGGTATTTCCGGGCACATCCATGCGGCTCTTTCATAATCGGGGCCGAGATGCCGGCGGACGCTGGCGCGGCTTTGAGGATGTCACGCAGTCCGCAGGCGTGGCCAAACCGGGGCCGGGTCTGGGCGTGGCCTGCGCCGACTTCAACGGCGATGGCTGGCCCGATATCCTTGCGGCCAACGATGCTCGACCCAACCACCTTTGGATCAATCGCAAGAACGGCTCCTTCGTGGAGGAGGCGGCGACGCTCGGCGTGGCTTACAATGGGTTGGGCAACACGGCCTCCAATATGGGGGTGACGCTGGGGAAAATGGGCGACAGCGACGGCCTGAGCCTGTTCATCACGCACTTGACCGAAGAGACGCATACACTGTGGCAACGGGGCGAACGCGGCTTCTTTCGAGACCGGACCATTGCCGCCGGGCTTGCCAACACGATCTGGCGCGGCACGGGGTTTGGCACCATCCTGGTTGACTTTGATCTCGACGGCGCTCCGGACATCGCGGTCGTGAACGGCCGGGTGGCGCGGTCGCGCGGCGAACTGCCTTCGCAGAGCGGCCTCGATCCCTATTGGCTGCCCTATGCGGAACGCAATCAGCTGTTCTTGAATGATGGCCAGGGGCGTTTCCGCGACATCTCGCGCGGCAACCATGCTTTCTGCGGATCGTTCGCGATCGGCCGGGGATTGATCTGGGGAGATTTTGACGGCGATGGACGGGTGGACGTGGTGGCCACGAACGTCGCGGGTCCGGCCCGGTTTTATCGAAACGTCGCCGAAAGGCGCGGCCACTGGCTCTTGGTCCGGGCCGTCGATTTAGGACTCCATCGGGATGCCTACGGGGCCGTCGTCACGGTTCAGGCCGGTACGCGGCGCTGGACCAGCTTTGTCAATCCAGGGCAAAGCTATTTAAGCAGCGGCGACCCGCGCGCTCATTTTGGACTCGGGCCGGCGGAGAGCGTGGATACGATTCGGATCGATTGGCCTGATGGACTGGCCGAAGTTTTTCCGGGAACGAAGGCGGACCGCGTCGTGCGTCTGGAACGAGGGCAGGGTCAGAAAGTGAAAAACATGGACAAGTGAACATGGGAATTCGTTTTCGGAGATGGGGACTTGCTGTCGGGGCGGGGGTAGCGTTGGCGATCCTGGCTGCGGCGCTGGGAGTTTGGTACTGGCAGTCTCGTCCGTCGCCGCCGCCGGAGCCTCCGCTTCCCGATCTGGCCGGGGCGGATCAGGAGGTGGTCGAGATCATCAACCTGGCGCGGGAAAAAGTCCTCCGCGCGCCCTTGTCCGCCAAGGCATGGGGTCAGCTCGGGGAAGTGCTCTTGGCCCATGATTTTAACCGAGAAGCCAACCGCTGTTTTCAGCAAGCCGAGGCGCTCGACCCCCACGAGCCGGCCTGGCCGTACTTGCAAGGATTGCATCTCGCTACCTACGATCCCGAGGCGAGCGTTCTTTGTTTGGAACGCGCCGTCCGGTGTTGTGACGAACGGCAAAACGTGCCGCGGCTTCTCCTGGTGGAAGCGTTGTTGGAGCGGAACCGCCTCGACGAAGCGCAATCTCTTCTGGAACAAGTACACTCGGTCGATCCCGGCAATCTTCGCACCGAGCTGGGACTTGGCCGTCTCGATTTGCTGCGCCAGAATTGGCGGGCCGGGCTGACCCATCTGGACGCATGCCGGAACGATGTTCACACGCGGAAACGAGCATCCACATTGCGCGCCGAGGCTTGGAACCAGCTCGGCGAGAAGGAAAAGGCGCGCGACGAGCAGCGCCGGGCCGCGGAATTGCCGGAAGACCAGCCCTGGCCCGATCCGTTCTACGAGAAGATCCTGACCTCGCGAAGAGGACTTCGCGCTCGCTTTTTGTCCGTGGACTATCTGATCCAAGCCGGCCGGCTCCCGGAAACCCTCCAGCTGCTGAATGAGACGCTCGATAAGTACCCCTCGTCGCTGGAAGGATGGATGCGCATGGGGGAGATCTATCATCGGGTCAACAAGCTCGATCGTGCCCAGGCGTGTTTCCAGCAGGCTGCTCGACTTGCCCCGGACTTTGCTGAGGCGTGGTTTCGCCTGGGCTGCGTCCAGGCCCAGACCCATAGTTCTGACGCACCGGCGAGCTTCCGGAAAGCCATTCGATGGAAACCCCATTATGCCCAGGCCCATTACAACCTTGGGCAATGTCTCAAAGAGCAGGGCCAGCGAGATGTCGCCGCCGAGCAATTCCGCGAAGCACTGCGCTGCCGTCCCGATTACGATCTCGCGCGGAAGGCCCTGCGCGAGTTGGAAGACGCAACGGGACAAAAACGATAACAGATTCATGGATTCCTTGTTTCCCCTGGTTCCCAAACTCCGTTTGGGAACGCTTTCCGCGAAACTCTGTTTCGCGTCCACCCCGCGGGCATCGGACTGTAGATGCGAAACAGAGTTTCGCGAAGATGGTTCCCAAACGGAGTTTGGGAACCAGGAACCAGGAAGGGGAAAGCGGTAGCAGGTTCATCGGTTAGCGACGCTTCGTAGAAGCGTCGCTAATCGCGAGTTGCTGTTGTAGATGCTGGCGCAGCAAATCGAAGGCAGCATGTTCCTGGGCGCCGCCGGTTTTCTCGATAAGCACAGCGAACTTTCGATATTCCGCCTCGATTTCGAGCAACGGCAAGAACGCGGTGCGAGTGGCCAGGATGGCGGCCTCGACGACGGCGTGCTTGGCGCGGTTGAAGCCGAAGAAATCGCGGAGTCGGCCGCGATGCACAACCTCCGCCTCGAAGCGCGCCCGTTCGCTATGGACATCTTGCGCGACGACGCGAAATTCATAGAATCGGCAGGCATCGGCAAGCACCCAGCCGCGGACCTTTTCGGCCGGTCGCAAGGGCGGCAGCGGTTCAAGCATTCCCAGGGCCGATCGCGCCAGCAGCAACACATCGTCGGTCACGTGCAGGACACCCTCGCCGTGCGCCAGCAGGTTGGCGAACGTCTGGGCCGTGCGAAAGGGACGCAGCGTGAAACGTGTCCATTCCCCAGCAGCGGCATCGTCATCAATGTCCGGTCCCATCGGCGCGATGTTGACCGCGCCGGCGGCGGAAATCGTGGTGACGATGCCTTCCAGAATCATGGCGGTAGCTCTCAGATGTCAGCTTTCAGCTTTCAGCCGCGTTGTGGCACGGTCTCCTGACCGTGCCACACGGGTTGACCGGAGGTCTCCTGAAGTCCGGGAGACCTGCGGTCGGCCGAAGTGGCACGGTCAGGAGACCGTGCCACAACACGTCGTCCGGGAGACCTGCGGTCGGCCGAAGTGGCACGGTCAGGAGACGGTGCCACAACACGGTGACACGGTCAGGAGACCGTGCCACAACACGGGCCTTCCAGGATCATGGCATCCCCGCATCGTTTAACCATGACGTGGAGCGGAGAGCGACCGTCACGCTACGCTCCGCGTCGCGGTCAGCCTTGCCTGGCTGCGGCCGTGTGGTGATTTGCACGAAAGCCAGTACGACGAGGACGATGGCGGCGATAAGTGCGGCGGAGAGCGCCATCAGCAGCAGCTCAATGGCGGCGACCAACAGTCCTTTGCGCAGCGAAGCGGCCAGAAGCAGCGCGTAGATTCCTCCGGACAATGCCCAGATCAGCACGAGCGATCCAATCGCGGATAGGATGTGAAGACTGCCGAACCAATCGTTAGGATCGGCGTCATAGCGTCCGGCGAACCAAACGAGCGCTGCCGCCAACGGCAAACAGACGACGACCGCCGCCGAATAAATTGGTAGTGCGCGGAAGTAGCCGCGATCGGGTACATCCGCGAGGGCGCAGCCGGCCTGGAACAAAAACGTGCCGGCGCCAAACAGGAATAGTAAACCAATGAACACGAAAAAAAACGTGCCAAAAACGAACATGCTGCCTCCGGGTAACGCGTGTTGGAGGAATATTATAGGTAGTCAGGTGGTTGGGTGGTTAGGCGATTAACCACCAAACTACCTAGCTACCTAGACAGGTAATCACGTAACCATCTTGCTGGCGGGGTCGAGTTTCGTCATAATGGTGAAATGTCCCGTCCGGCACTACAGGTGACTCCACTCCCCTGCCCTCTCCCTTCGCAAGGGGTGGAATAGTGGAGGTTCGTCTGCGGAGTTGTAAATGACCGCTTTTTTCTCCCGACGCGGCGCCGGAGCGGGGAGCCGGAAACCAACGGTTCCGATTCGAGTTGGCCAGGTTTATCTCGATACGCGCCGGCGGATGCTTTATTGTCTGAACGAGACGGCCCGCCAATTGCTCCAAGAAGGCGTGCCGCTCAGCGGCGACAACGTCGCGCGTTCCTCGCTGCGCACTCTTGGGGGCGGTCCCGTTCAGCTGGCCGACCTGCCTGTCGTACGGGCCTGGCGCGAGCGAACTCCGCAAGAAAGCTCATTTCTCTTCATCGGACCTGACAGCGTATCCCGCCATCTCACCTGGAACGCGACGCCGTTGGCCGATGCGGCCGGCATCCGCGGCATCCTCGCCAGTGTCGTTGTCGTCCCCTTTGAGCCGGACTGGCAGCACCTGGCGGGAATGGCTCACGACCTTCGCACCCCGTTGCAAGCCCTACGTCTGCTCATGCCGCTTTTGGAAAACACGGAATTGAATCCGGATGCGCGATCCATTGTCCAACGCATCCAGGCCTGCGCGGAGCGGACCTTGTCGATCAGTCTGGATCTACTGGAGTGGGCGCGGGGGCCATCGCGCGGAGGCCGTCGCGTCGAGAGCAATTGGATTTCCCTGGAGCCGTTTCTCAGTACCCTGGCCGGGGAACACGCGGTCCAAGCTCAGGACAAGGGGATCGGCTGGCGAACCGATTTCGCCGCCGCCCGAGGAGTCGAGGTCCAGGCCGACCGCGTGCGCCTGGGGCGGCTGATGTCCAACCTGATGAACAACGCCATTCGCTATACGCCTCGCGGCGAGGTCAACGTGCGCGTCAGCTGGCGAGAGGGGGAGACGCCCACGGTTCCAAGCACGAGCGAGACGCCCACGCTCCCAATCGCGAGCGAGACAACTTCGCTCCGCGGCGCGAGTGAAACGGCTTTGCACCGGAGCGCGGGCATCCCGCCCGCAGGCCCTCAACTCGTCTTAAGTGTCGAAGACACCGGAACCGGCATTTCACCCGAGGACCAAGAATCGATCTTCCAGCCGTTCGAGCGCGGCAAGGCCGGCAAGGAGAGCGATTCGGACGGCAGCGGTCTTGGCTTGGCCGTCGTGGACCGGCTGGTCGAGGAACTCGGTTTGACCCTGGAAGTATTCAGCGAGTACGGCCGTGGCAGCCGCTTCGAGGTGATGCTGCCCGCCGAACGGGTTCGGTCGACCAGGGCCGGTCCGTTGGTCAATAAGCCAACCACCTAACCACCTTTTTTTGCTCCAGCCTGAATTGCGAACTAGGATTGCAGCGGACGCCCCGAAGGATAAAGGACAAAGGAGAGGGATAAAGCGAACGGCGCATCCCGGCTCCTTTTTCCTTGTGGAGTGGCTTATGATAAGCGAGCTGCAATCGCCTATTCTGCCGTCGGCAGTGGCCGCCGAGCAGACTTTCTTGCAAATCCCCAGTCAGCCCGAGTGGATTGCGCCGACCGTCGAGTTTCTCAAGGACAAGGCGCTTCTCTGCGGCGCATGCCATCAGGCGCGGGCCAAGAAGCTCATGCTCGCGCTGCATGAAGCGCTGACGAATTCCATCATTCACGGCAATCTGGAACTCTCTTCCGATCTGAAAGAACGCTCCGACAACGCCTTCGCCGAAGCATTGGCCGAACGTGCCGCCGACCCGCGCTACGGCACACGACCCGTCGAGGTGCGCATCGATTACGACGGCGAGCACTGCCAGTGGACATTTACCGATCAGGGCACGGGCTTTGATGTCGAGCGCGTGCTGGCACGGGTGGCCGCGGCGGATGATCCGGAGATGATGCTGTCCAGCGGGCGCGGCATTCTCTTGATGCGGGCTTTCCTCGACGATGTTCGTTACGAAATGAATGGCAGACGCACCATTCTGACCCTGGACTGTTCGTCCGGCGAAGAGAAGCGGCGCGC
>Ga0070738_10007660_pt1 | contig 10688 bp, 11 predicted proteins | sample Coa_R2_2_FD_66446 | JGI IMG/M metagenome (GOLD analysis project Ga0070738, IMG submission 66446) | Surface soil microbial communities from Centralia Pennsylvania, which are recovering from an underground coalmine fire - Coalmine... | ecosystem: Environmental > Terrestrial > Soil > Unclassified ... | reverse complement strand
GTCCCAGCGCCGTTTCCGGCGTATGTCCTCGCCGCGTTTGCCGTGTTGTCGCTGCTCCCATACGGCGCGGCGTGTGTCGTTTGGGCGGGCGCGGTCGTCTTTGCGTTGATCCTCGCAGTGCGCGCAATCTCCAAGCTGACCGCGCGTCCTTCAGCCGGCATCCTGGCGCTTCTCGCACTTGGTATGGGCGCGATCGTGCTGCCTTACGGCCAGCTCGCCGCGATAGAGATAGCGGCACTGGCGAGTTTTGCGATGGCGCTGCGCGAGCAGCGCTGGATGAGCGCGGCGATCGCCGCCGCAGTGTGTGCGCTCGTGCCGCACGCCGGCGCGCCCGCGCTGCTGTGTACCTTCGTGTTCGTCAAACCGATACGGGCAAAGCTGTTGCTGACCGGATGCGCGCTGGCGCTGCTCGACGTCGCCGCAGGCGGCGTGCCGCACGCCCTGCAGTACTTTACAACGGTCCTGCCCGCGCACGCAGCTTCCGAGATCGGACGCACGTCGCAATATGGTGCAACGTGGGCCGCGCATGCGCTCGGAGCGAGCGATCGCGCGGCGCTCGCGTTGGGCAACGTCTGGTATGGAGCAATGTGCGTGCTGGGCATCGTTGCTGCCGGCGCCTGGATCAGACGCGGGGATCTCGCCTGGGCGGCGATCGTTCCGCCCGCGTTCGCGGTCTTCGGCGGCGTTTTCGTTCACTACACCGAGATCTTGGCAGCCGTTCCGGCGGCACTGCTGCTCTGTACAACGCTATCGGATCGCCGTAAGCCGGCAGCTCTAGCCGCCGCGCTGCTCGTCGGGATTCCCTGGGCAATTTGCTTGAATCAGCCGCTGCTCATACTGCCGTTCGGCGCGGCCGCCGCGGCGTTCGTTGCGTGGTTCGCAAACGCATCGGCACCAATCGCGCTTCGAACGGGCATGGCCGGTGCGGCGCTCGGCGCGCTCCTAGTGATCGCCGCAGCGCGTTTTGGTCCCGGGGTTGCGCCGGCCCATGCCGCAATGAACGCCGGCGCGGTTCTCGCGCAGCATTCCTGGACGCAGTACGTCGCGGCGCATTGGAGCGGAACGGGCGCGATTTGGTGGCTTGCCAAAGCGCCGACGTGGATCGGTCTGGCGCTGCTGCTTTTTTTAGCGGCTCGCGGTTCGCAGGCCGTCGCGGACGAAGATCTCGTACTTCGCGTCGCGGTAAAACACGCGCCAGCCGGGCCGTAACGCCAGCGCCTGCGCCAGCGGCCGCCCGCCCTTGACCAGCACGGAATCGACCGCATAGCGATCGAGCACGCCGCTCCAACGCGGCGAGACGCGTTCGACCGCCAGATAATCGTCCCACACCTGCGGCGGGAACGGGTCGCACCTTCCGTCCACGAACGTGCGCAGGTTCGCGTGCCCCAGCGCCAGACTGCACCACGCGAAATCCTCGCAGTAGAGGTTGTGCACGCCCGACGATTTGCTCAGCGCCGAAACGGCGTTGCGCGGCAGCGCCACGCCTGCAATGGCCGGAACTTTCGTCAAACTGACCACAATGAGAACGACGGAAAGCGCGCTGGCGGCAAAGACGAGGCCTTCGCTGAAACGCTCGTGCAGAATTGCGTTGAGCCGCGCTTGGGCGGGTATTGCGGTCGTGAGGCGCTGCGCTGCCATCGGCGCGAGCACCAGCGCGGCGAGCGGCAGATGACGAACCGCCGCAAATGCCATGACGCAGACGAGCGCGAACTGCATGCCGTCGCGCCAGCGTTCGCGCGGCGCGGCGATGCCGAAGTACGCGCAGATCGCGATGAGCGGAAGCACTCCGCCGCTGAACGCGGCAAAGAAGATGTCGGACGGCTGCCACTCCGAAATTGCGTGGCGGATCGAACTGGTCTCCAGGCCGACCGCATAGACGGGAAGTTTCCAGAGCAGCGGCGTCATGAAGACGGCCAGCACGCAGCCGAAGGTTAGGACGAAGTTGCGCTCCACCCGCTCGGTCCAGGCGCGATCCTCAATCCACGTACCCACGGCCCAAGCGCCGACGATCGCGGGAGCGACGAGCGCACTAGCGTGCACGTTCGCCCAGAGCGCGACGATGGGAATGGCCAAAAACACGAACGGCGTTTCGAGGTCGAGCAAGAGGAGCACGAGCGCAAGCGCGAGCCAGCCGAAGATTTGCGCGCGCACGCCGAAGGACTGCAGCATGGCAAACCCGGCGAAGATCGTGGTGAGCGCGACGGCAAAGGTCGAAGCGCCGCGGCGGTACGATCGGAATGCCGTAAGCAGCAACGCGAAAGCTGCTGCTAGCGTGGCGGCCACCGCGAGGACGCCGAAGTGCCCCTTCGGCAGCGTCGAGGCGACGGCCAAGCTGAACGCCCACTCTTGGGGCACCCAGTGCGCGCCCGCTGCCGTAAACGTTTCGGCTCCAAGGTGCGTCGGCAGTTGATGGGCCTGCATCACCTGTTGGCCGAGCCACTGCTGCCACGCCAAATCTCCGTCTTGTCCGGGATAAAACCAGGCGGCAACGAGAAAACGCGCGCAGAAAATTGCGGCGATGGCGATCGCGATCTTCATTGCGGACTCCCGGACGTGAGCAATACGCGATCCGCGTCTTGCGCCAATGGCCGCCATCCGGAGGATGCGAGCAGCACGGCGACGTCGTCGTCCTTGCCCGTCACGATCGCATCGACGTGCGCGCGCACGAGTTCGCGGCGCCACGCTCCTGAAGCGCTTTCGACGTCACGCTGTACGCATAGTGCGAACGAATCTGCCAGCCCGGAACGGTCGTCCAAGAGTGCGGACGGCGTGCCGTCGCACCAGCGCGGCGTCGTGCAGAGCACGCGATGCATCTGCGCGTCCGCGTTCAAGCGGCGCAAGAGTTCGGAGGGTTGCCCGTCCGCATCGGGCCACGCGGCGCGGCGCGGCTCGGTCGCCGTCAGAGTTGCAACGAAGACGGCGCTGGCCGCGGCGAAAGTAACCAAGTACGCCCGCACGTTTCCGACCGGAAAGGTCCGAGCGCCGAGGTAGTAGCTGGCGACCGCGTCGGCGACGATCGGTGCGCACACGATCCCGAAGTAGGGCAGGTTGCGCGCGTCCGCCAGCGAGAGCAGTAGCAGCGCGAAAAAGACGAGCGCGTCGCCGGCGTTGGCGCGCCGGCGCACGCCGTACCATCCGGCGACGACGATCAGCGCGGCAAACCCGAGCGACGCAAAGCCGAATCCGCCGGACCACACGCGATCGCGCTGCGCGCCGGGCACGAGAGCGTCCAGATACAGTGCGTGGGCTCCGTATGCGTGCCACGGAAGGTCGTGCAGCTGAAGCGCACCGAGCACGGTTGCGCAGAGTGCGACGATGCCTTTACGGCGCGCGGCGGCGTCGAGGGTGCGCGATGAAAGGAGCGGCCCTGCGAAGGCGCACAGCGCAACGACTGCACCGATACCCGCGCCCCCTTGTAAAAACGACCAGAGCGCGCACAGCGCCAGCGCGCGCTTGGCGGATGTGTCGTCGTCACGGTCGAGCAGCAGGCAGAAACCGGATGCGCAGAGCCAGCCGATGGGGGCCAGACTCATTCCGAGCGAGGGGATGATGCAGAGCGCCGCGAGCAGCGCGGCCAGCCCCGCGTACCAATCGGGCGCACCGCGCGAGCGCGTTCTCCAGCCGGCGAGCAAAACGGCAGCCGCGGTGATCGCTGCGGTTATACCTAATACGAAAGCGTAGCCGAAATGCGCGAGCAGCCATGCATACAAGGGTGCGGCGAGCAGATTCGGATCCTGCAGTTGCACGAAAAACTCGGCTCGAACGGGAGCGTGCGCGACGACGGCGGTTGCGACGGCGAACGCGACCAGCGCAGCCGCGAAGCGTCCGTTCATTCCAGCGCCAAGCGATCGCCGGTCAGCACGTCTCGCCCTTCGAGTGCGCCGGCTCCGAGCTCGACGACGCTGCGGGCGCCCAGGCACGATACCAGCAGCCGGTTGAGCGGCACGCTGCGCCGTGTGGACATCACGCGCATCTCGTCGTCCAGAAAAATCACGTCGATTCGGGCGCGCATGCCGATGGTGTGAATAGCCCAGCAGTCGCGGAACCACAGGCCGTCGTCGGGCAAGACTTCGCGCTTGGGAATCAATCCGGCAAAGCGCTTCCACCACGTGTCGGCGAACTCGACGTTCTCGGCGATGACTTGACCGGTCGTGACGTTGCGCAGCCGCGAAGCCATAGTCAATGCAGCACCTCGAACGGGATGCCGACGCCGATCGCGCATGCCAAGTACGGTGCGAACGCTATTGCGCCTTTCCGGCGGCCGCTGCGGTAACTGACCGCAACTGCTGCAAAACAGGCCAGAGCGAAGGCCATGACCGCAATCTGCGGGCCGAGCACGATGCCGCCCAGCGCGACGAGCTTCACGTCGCCCCAGCCCATGCCGCGTCCCTTCGAAAGCATCGCGGTGATCGCGAACGGAACGAAGGGAATCGCCGCGGCGAAAAAGACGCGCCACTCGTGCTGCCAGATCGCCATGACGATCAGCACCGCGAGCGGGCCCAGGGTGAATGCGTCCGGTACGATGCCGCGCCTGGCGTCGGTGACCCAGATGGCGACCAGCGCCGCGCAGACGATCGCGATCATCAAGATCTGCCCCTGCACGACGATGTGCGTGGCCATCACCGCGCCGATGAGGGCGCATCCGGCAAGCAGCAGCGGCAGCGGGACGTTCTGCTGCGGCGGCCCGTCTTCGAGCGGCTCGATGCGATCGACGTAGATGGCGGCAACCAGCGAGCCGATGTATCCGGCTACGGTAAAAAATGCTGCGCCGAGTAATGCTGCGATCATGCTCTTCCTGCCGCGGGGGCCGTTGCGCTAACCATCAGTGATTGTTCGTGACGTAGTTGGCCATAAGTGCGCCGAAGATGACGACGAAGAGCGCGGGCAGCATGAACATCGCCATCGGAAAGACCATTTTGACCGGCAGCTTCGCGGCGTGCTCTTCCACCAGCATGATCCGATGATTGCGCACGTCTTCGGCCAGCTCGTTCAGCACCTTCGAGATGTTGGTGCCCAGGCGTTCGGCCTGCGTGATTGCCGTGACCGTGCTGCTGAACTGCTGCTGCTGCAGACGTTCGGCCGCCGCTTTGAGGGCGTCCGAACGCGCGCGGCCCAATCGAATCTCCGAAAGCGCGGCCTTGATCTCTTCGCCCAAAGCCCCGGGTGCGGCGTCGACCGCATACCCGAGCGCCTGGTTCACCGAAAGTCCGGCCTGCACCGTTGTGCCGACCATGTCCAAAAAGTCCGGCAGCGTTTTCTGCACTTGCGTTTTGCGCGCTTGCACCGCGCGATCGAGCGAGGCCATCGGCATGTAAGCGCCGATGCCCAGCAGCATCCCCGTGATGACCATCTCGAGCACGAAGGCCAAATGCAGAACGCTGAAGATAAAGACGCAGAAAATCGCGCCGAAGATCGCGCCGCTGACCAGACGCACGCCCATCTGCGCGGGCGTGACGGTGTACCATCCTGCCTCGATCAGCTTGCGCCGGAGCGCGCCTCGCCGTTCCTTTGAAAAGAGGCGTTCGAACGGCTTGACGCCGCTGGAATCGCGCTGAACGCCGCGCGCCTCCAGCTCCTCGAGCGTCTTCTTGAGCACGCTCTTTTGCGGAATCAGCGAAACCGCGAACAGGAACGTCGCGACGACGCCCAAGGCAACGATGCCCAGAATCATCGTCATACGTCGACCTTGAGCATCTTCATCAGCGTCGTGACGCCGAGAACTTCGAGGATGCACACGATGCCCAGCGCGATGTGGCCGGGGAACGTGAAGAACAGGGCGCTGCCCATCTGCGGCTCGGTCAGCGAGATGAAGCCGCTCAAGAACGGGGGAAGGCATGACAGAATCGCAGCGCTCGCGCGGCCTTCGGACGTCAGCGCGCGAATCTTGCGCTGAATCCGGCGCCGCTCTTTGATCGTATTGGCCAAGTGCTCGAGGATCTTGCCCAAGTCGCCGCCGGTCTGGGATTGAATGCGGATCGCGCGCGCCATCATCAGGGTCTCGTTGCTGGGCATGCGCTCGGCCAGCGTGTCGAGCGCGTCGTAAACGCTCACGCCGATGTTGGTTTGCCCGATCACGCGCATGTACTCGTATTTCGCGGGGTTGGGCATCTCTTCGATGACCATCGTGAGCGCTTGACGGAGCCCAAGGCCGATGCGCACGCCGCTGGAGATCAAGCGCAGCGCCAATTCGAGCTGCTGCACGAATTGATCGAGGCGGCGGCGCACCTTCATGTTCACGTAAACGTAGAAACCGCCGGCGGCACCGCCTCCGCACAGAACCAGGAGCAGCGCCGCGACGAGCGGCGGAGGCTTGATGAAGAAAGCGATGAGGACCCAGGCGACGGCACCAAAGGCGGCTACGGCCAGGGCGATCTCCACCGGACGCATATGCATGCCGGCGCGATCCATGAGCTCGGCGAACTCGCGCGCGCGGTCGCGCTGCGGCCCGCGCGCGGCGCCCGCCGCCGGTGCGTTGCCGAAGATGCGCGAGAGGATCGACGTGCTTACCATAGCGCACCCGACGAAGCCAGCGTGGAGAGCTTGCGCACGTCGTACGAGATGCCGTACTCGTCGAACTTCTGCAGCGCCTGCGGCTGCACGCCCGTGTATTGATATTCGCCGGCGACCTTGTTCTCGAGGTCGACGCCGTGCTGCGCGTAGCGGATCAGCTCCTGCATGGTGACGACATCGCCTTCCATGCCGATAATCTCGCTGACGGAGACGATCTTGCGGCTGCCGTCGCGCAAACGCGCGATCTGGACGATCAAATCGACGGCGCTGGCGATCTGCTCGCGAATCGCGCGCACCGGCAGGTCGAACCCGGCCATCATTACCAGGGTCTCCAGACGCGAGAGTGCGTCGCGCGGCGAGTTGGCGTGCAGCGTGGTGAGCGAGCCGTCGTGGCCGGTGTTCATCGCTTGGAGCATGTCCAGCGCCTCACCGCCGCGGCACTCGCCGACGACGATGCGGTCCGGACGCATGCGCAGCGAGTTGCGCACCAGGTCGCGGATTTTAATTTCGCCGGCGCCTTCGAGGTTGGCCGGGCGCGTCTCGAGCCGGACGACGTGCGGCTGGTTCAGGCTCAGCTCGGCGGCGTCTTCGATCGTGACGATGCGTTCGCGTGCCGGAATATAGCCCGACATAATGTTCAGGAACGTCGTCTTACCCGAACCGGTACCGCCGCTGATGAGAACGTTCAAGCGCGCTTCGATGCAGGCGCGCAGAAAGTCGAGCATCTGCTCGTTCGCGGAGCCCTTTTCGATGAGGTCTTGGGCGTTCAGGCGGCGCGTGCCGAACCGGCGAATCGTCAGCGCCGCGCCGTCGATGGCCAGCGGCTCGATGATCGCGTTGACGCGCGAACCGTCGGGCAGGCGCGCGTCGACCATCGGCACCGATTCGTCCAAGCGGCGGCCCAGCGGAGCGATGATGCGCTCGATGACCAAACGAAGCTGGCCGCCGGTGGTAAATCGCTTTCCGGTCAATTCGATCTTGCCGGCGCGCTCGATGTAGACGGTCTTGGGTCCGTTGACCATGATCTCGCTGACGGCCGGATCGCGCATCAGATCTTCGAGCGGGCCCAGGCCCAGCGATTCGTTGACGATCTCTTCTCTAATTTCCGAGATGTCTTCGGCCGTGAGGTTTTGATGCGTGCCGTCGCTGAGCACTTGCTGCGTGGCGTCTTCGATCTTTTGACGCAGCTCGGCCAGTTTGGCCGTATCGCTGTGCGCGGCGCTGGCCTCGATCAGATTGACCTTCGTCGTGAGCAGCTCGTGAATCTCGAGCTTGAGCTTCTCGCGCGGCTCGATCTCCTCGACGCCGGATCGCCCGCCGGGCTGCGAGATCGTTCGCGTGTCCGACGGTCCGCCCGAGCGGTGGCTCATCGCTGTACGCGGTTCCAGCCGGCGGTCTTGGACCAGTCCGCTGGCCGAAGGCAGCAACGCTTCGATCTGCGGTTCGGCGGTGATCGCGCGAACGATCCGCTCGAGTCCCGCGAGCGCTTTGGCATAGCCGCGGTCGCTTAGCGGGGGAAGTTCCGCAATGACCTTGGTTTCCAGAGCGCGCTCGATCTCCGCGCGGGTCGCGCTCGCATTGCCGTCGCGATTGTTGGTCAGCAGGACGATGCGCGTGATCGGAACGCCGAAATTCTTGAGCTCGGCAATCATCGTTCGCGCCGATGCCACGCCCAGCAGCGTGGGTTCGGCCACGACGACGAACCGGGTCGCGCGAACCACGAAGGGGCGAACGGGCGCCGCGAACGGAATCGGCACGTCGGCGAGCACGCAGCCCGCACCGTTGAATGACGCGGCGAGCTGCTCGACGTCGTCGAAATCGATCGTGAAGGCCGTATCGTAGGTCGGTGCGAGCTCGGCGAGCGTCAGATTGCCGTTCTCGGCCATACCGATGCCCTTGCCCGCGCGCGAGGTGTCCAGCGTTCGGACCGCGTCGAAGACGATGGCCAAATTACGCTTACCCGAAAGGTCGCCGTCGACGACGACGACCTTCTGATCGTTCCGGAGCAGTTTGGCCAGCTCGGCGCAGACCGTCGTCGATCCCGAACCGCCTTTCGCGTTGACGAAGGCGAAAAGCGGAGCGCTCATTGCGAGCCGTCCATCATCTTGTCGCCGTCGATCACGACGACGCTGGAGAGCTTGTGCGGCGGATCGGCTTTGGGCGCCGGAGCGCTTTGCGCCACGGCGGGAACCGCCGCCGGTGCGGGCGCCGGCGCAGGATTCGACGGCTGCTGAACTTCAGGCCACACCATCGCTTCGGTCGGGTAGGAATTGAGCGGCTCGCGCGGCGAGCGCAGGGCCAGCCGGAGTACGGTGTTCAGATCCGCCATCGAGATCAAATCCGCTTGCTTGGGAGTGACTTCGAGCGTGACGGTCGTCGAGTTGGCTTCCTGCGGCGAAGGCGTTGCCGAGCTGTATTCGAGCGAATCGCCGACCGAGAGCACGCGAATGCCGCGCAGAATCGAGGCCGCCGGCGGCGGATGATTGCCCATGCGCGGCAGCACTGCGATGACGTCGACGAAATCGCCGGGCTCGATCAAACCCGAAACGCCCTTGACCTTGTCGATTTGAATGCTGACCGCGCGCATACCGGGTTTGAGGCGTACCGGCAAACCGACGTCGGTCGGGTGCCCGACCTTGGACTGCGTGATCGTCGAACCGGCGGGAATCGAGATGAGCGAGAGCTGGCCGACGGCTTTTGCCGGATCGCCGATCGCGTCGGGATCGACCGAGCTGGCCGGACGCGAAACGGTCGCGAGCATCGACGCGGTGATTGGAACGCGTGCGGGGATGTCTTGCGATGCGACGACGATTTGGCGCGGCGCGCCGTTGCCGTTCGCCTGGCGCTGCAGGCCGGAAAGATAGTTCAGCGTCAGCCATCCGGTGCCGATCGCCAGGACGATGGCGACGATGAGGGTCGTGCGGCGCGTATTCATGGTAGAAACCTCAGATGGGGCGCGAACGCCGGCACCACGGCCGTGCAGAGCGCGCCTGCGAAAATTGCCAGAGCGTACGGCATCGGCGTGCCGTCGGGACGTGCGGGCTTGACGCCCGCCATCACGGGAATCGCCATTGCTTGCACGTTGGCGAAGGTCGCGCGCAGCCGGCCGCGGCAAGCCGCGTAGGCCAATGCGATGAATCCTCCGCACAGCAGCGTACAGAGCACGAAGAAGACGCACGCCGGATAACCGAGCGTGCCGGCTGCCGCGGCAAGCAGTTTCACGTCGCCGCCGCCGATCAATTTAAAAGAAAAAGCGAACGTTCCGGCGAGCAGAACGGCCAGCGCGATCAGCAGGTCGGCGACCGCCGGCCTCCATCCGCCCAGCGCATTGGCCGCGATGCCTGCAAGCAGCAGTGCCGCGACGAGCGCGTTGGGGATGCGCCGCGTACGAACGTCGAAAACGGCTGCTGTTAAAGCGGCCGCTAGAACGAGAACGGTGGCTACGGTCACACGGAGTTCCATTTGCTGGTGACGGGAGCGAAGAGGCCGCTGGTGTTGGAACCCAAAGCCGCGATCAGCGCGATGCTGACGAGCGCGACGAATGCGAGCATCACGGCGTATTCTACGATGGTTGCGCCGCTGGCGTTGCGGAGCATCCGCTTGAGTGCGTTCATCCGCATTCTCCACCGAATTGTGCCGGGGCTGTAGGGGAGAGTCAGCCCCGGCGAGGTACGGTATTGGTTTTTGACGTTGAGGTGTTGTTTAGATCGAGCTGTTGACCGACGAGAACGCGCTTGAGACGTTCTTGCCGAGGGTCGAGATCAGCACGATGCAGACCGCCGCGATGAGTGCGACCATGATGCCGTATTCGACCATCGTGGCGCCGTCGTCGTTGCGAAGCATGGCGAGCAGATTCTTCATAGAGTCCTCCGGGACGAGCGTAGTATTCGTGTTATCAGACGGGTTTATCGAGCGCATTGCGGCTAGTGCTCGAGCGGAACGTCGACTCCGTCGTTCGGAGGCGACGCAACCAATTGTGCCGACGCCGAACCGACGCCGGGAAGCGAGGTGGCGATGATCCGCAGGATCGTGCCACGTTCGAACGCGGGCGCAATCGGAATGACTGCTCCGAAGCGTCCGCTGACGTCGGCGACGACGTCGTGTCGGCTCACGACGATCGTCGGCACTTCCGACGACACGACCGCCAGCAGCGTAATAGTGACCGGAGCGGTCGGCGG
>Ga0070738_10007659_pt1 | contig 10689 bp, 6 predicted proteins | sample Coa_R2_2_FD_66446 | JGI IMG/M metagenome (GOLD analysis project Ga0070738, IMG submission 66446) | Surface soil microbial communities from Centralia Pennsylvania, which are recovering from an underground coalmine fire - Coalmine... | ecosystem: Environmental > Terrestrial > Soil > Unclassified ... | reverse complement strand
GCGGAAATCAGCGTTCGGATTCCCTGGCGGAACAGCGTATGATCGTCCGCGAGCATGATTCGAATCTTGGCCATAATTTAAGCCCGGCTTTCCTTTTTCGCCGCCTCAGGCGGCGCAGGCGATTTCACCTACTTACTGATCGGCAGTTCTATGGAAATCTTTGTACCCCTCTTACTACCTTCCGTCCGGCTCTCCACCGCGAACTCGCCGCCCAGCAGCGCCACGCGCTCGCGCATTCCCGATAATCCGAAGGAATCGCGTTTCGCCAGCGCTTCCTCGACGTTAAAGCCGACACCGTTGTCCTCGACGGTGAGCTTGAGCTTTTGATCGGCGGAGGCGAGCGAAATATTTACGCTGGTGGCCTGCGAATGCTTGCCGATGTTGTTAAAGCATTCCTGCACAAGGCGATAGGCGATAATCTCAAGCTGCTGCGGCAGCGCGCCCATCTTCGAAAGCTGAAGCCGCACGCGGCACTGGTGCAGCCGCTGAAATCGATTGACAAGCTGGCGGAGCGCCGCGCCCAGGCCGAGCTGCTCCAGCACGGCGGGGCTCAAGGCCGCGATCAGCCGGCGCATCTCCAGAATGGTCCGCTCGGTCAGATCGCGGGCCTCGCTCAATTTGGCCCGCCATTCGCCTTCCGATTCGGGAAGCGCCTGCTCGACCAGCTCCATTTGCAGGCGAATACACAACAGACTTTGGCCCGCTTCGTCGTGCAGTTCGCGGCTAATGCGGCGCCGTTCCATTTCCTCGACGTGCAGCATGTGCTCGGCGAGCCGGCGGACCTGCTCCTCGCGCCGCGCCAGATCCTCCATCAGGCGAGCTTTTTCGGCGGCCATCAGGCAGCGCTCGGCCGCGGCGGCCAGCAGATCCTGCTCGCGCGGCAGCCATTCGTACGCCTTGGAAAATCCAAACTGCATCACTCCGGCGGTGCGTCCATCGGCGGCCAGCGGAATCGACCAGCAGGACTTAAACCGGCGGTGCCAGCTTTCATCGAGCAGAACGCCGGCCGTGCTCGCGTCGCCGTTCAAATGCCGCGGCTTGGATAATTTCTTGATTAGCCCGGGACGATTGGGAACCGAAAGCTGATCCGGCTTCGGCGTGCCGGCGAGAAGCTCCCATTCGGTCGAATCCTCGTTGAGCATATACAGGCGGCCGGCGTCGGCGCGGCAGACGTGAACCAGGGATTCGAGAAAGCGGCGCAGCAGTTCCTGAAGATTGCGCGATTCCAGCTCCACGCGAAACAGCTCGTAAAATGCCTGCGTTTCCGCTTCACGGACCTGGTAATAAGCATTATTTAGCGTCAAAATGACGCAAAAATGAAGCTGTTCGCGCACCCATTGAAAATTGGCGTGCTCATGCGGGATGAGCGATTCGAGCATGGGGCCGAGGAGCCGGTCGTATTCTTCCAGCGCTTCAAGAATCGCGCTCGGCGGCAGGTTCAGCTTGGCGAGACGCCGGCCGTTGTACTCCACCTGCTCGATAAATTTGAGCGGCGTCTGGCCGCGCGCAAGAATCACCGCCGCGGCGCCGGGCGTGATCGCGGCAAGCGCCATCCGCTGCTTGGGCTGGAACTGAAGCTCGCGCAACCGCCGCAGAAACCGGCGCTCGATTTTTTCGGCGTGCGGCTCCAGCAGCGCCGCCAGGCGATGAAGATGCTCGCGGAGCTGATCGCTAAGTACGTCCGCCGCGTCGGCGAGTTCGGGTGAAAGCTGCGCAGTCTGCACGTGAAAAGTGTGAACGCGAACGTTCCACAAAATGATCGGCGGACTAAGGCTTTCTCTTTAGTACGGCCAAAGCGGCACGCCGCGCAGAGTATCGCCGTTTTTCCGTTATCCCGCGGCAATGCCCAGTTGATCGAGAACAAACGCGTAATAGAACGCGGTCTCCTTCAAATGCTCGTAACGGCCGCTGGCGCCGAAGTGGCCGCTCCCCATTTCGGTTTTGAGCAATAAAAGATGATCGTCGGTTTTTGTGGCTCGCAGTTTGGCAACCCACTTGGCGGGCTCCCAATAGGATACGCGCGGATCGTTGAGCCCCGCCGTCGCGAGAATCGCCGGATAGGCTTTGGCTTCGATGTTTTCATACGGAGCGTAGGATTTGATGTAGTCGTAATACGGCTGCTCGTTTGGATTCCCCCACTCCTCGTATTCGCCGATGGTGAGCGGAAGCGTCGCGTCGAGCATCGTGTTCAGCGCATCGACGAAGGGCACCAGCGCCACTACCGCCCGGAACAGATCCGGACGCATATTGCAGACCGCGCCCATCAACAGACCGCCGGCGCTGCCGCCCATGATGGCCAGATGCGCCGGCGAGGAGTATTGCTCGGCGATCAGATGCTCGGCGCAGGCGATGAAATCGGTGAAGGTGTTTTTCTTCTTGAGCAGGCGGCCTTGTTCATGCCACGGCTTTCCCAGATCGCCGCCGCCGCGGACGTGCGCGATCGCGTAGACGAATCCGCGATCGAGCAGGCTGAGCCGGTCCGAGGCGAATCCGGGATCGATGCTGATGCCGTAGGCTCCATAGCCATAGAGCAGCAGCGGCGCAGCGCCGTCCCGCTTGAAACCTTTCTTATGGACCAGCGAAATCGGAACCTGGACGCCATCCGGCGCCGCCGCGTAGATTCGCCGCGATTCGTACTGCGATGGATCGTAGCCGCCGAGCACCTCCTGCTGCTTTTTGAGTTCCCGTTGGCGCGTCCGCATGTCGTAATCGAAAACCGAATGGGGAGTCGTCAGCGAGGTGTAAACAAAGCGCAGCGTATGGCTGTCGAATTCGGCGTTGGCGCCGGGCACGGCGGTGTAAACCGGCTCCGGAAATTCGATGTAATGCGGCTCGCCGGAAAAGGGCCGGATCTGGATGCGTGTCAAGCCGCGGTCGCGCTCTTCGACGACGAGGTAATCGCGGAAGGCGTGGATGCTTTCGATGGTTGCGTCCTCGCGCCGTGCAATGATTTCCCTCCAGTTCGCTTTCGATGGATCGCGGAGCGGGGCTTCGACGACGCGAAACGTTCTGGCTTCGTCGTTGGTGCGGATGAAAAAAGAATCGCCGTGATGGGTCAGGTCGTATTCGATTTCAGGAACGCGCGGCAGAACGGTTTTGAATTCGGCGCCGGGCTGGTCCGCGCTGATGTAGCGAATTTCCGAGGTCAGCGAGCTTGCGATGTGGATCAGGATGAAGGCGCGGCTGGAGGTCTTGGCGACCTCGACGGTGAAGCGCTCGTCGGCTTCGTGATAAACCAGCGTGTCTTCCGCCGCGCCCAGCGTATGACGAAAAATCCGGTAGGGCCGGCGCGCCGCGTCGAGCACGCAATAAAAAAACGTGCGGTTGTCGTTGGCCCATTCGAGTGTATAGTAGGTATTCGGAATCCGATCACCCAGCATCTGGCCGGTCTCCAGATCCTTCACGCGAATGGTGTACTCTTCGTCGCCGTCGTAGTCCTCGGAATAGGCGAGCAGGCGATGATCCGGGCTGACCGCGAAGTTGCCGATGCGGAAATATTTTTTCCCTTCGGCCAGCGTGTTTTCATCGAGCAGAATCTCTTCCGGCGCCTCGAGCGAGCCTTTTTTCCGGCAGTGGATGCCGTATTCCCTGCCCTCCTCGGTGCGGGTGTAATAGAAATAGCCGTCGCGCGGAACGGGGACGCTCAGATCGGTCTGCTTGATGCGGCCGAGCATTTCCGAGTAGAGCTGGTCGCATAAAGCGGCGGTGTGCGCCGTCATCGCTTTGGTGTAATCGTTTTCGGCTTGAAGATAGCGCAGCGTATCCGGGTCGGATCGGTCGCGCAGCCAAAAATAAGGATCGATGCGCGTTTCCCCGCCGCCCTCGATCGGATGGGGAACGATTTTAGCGACGGGCGGAGCCAGTTTCGAATGGGTAGCGGGCTGAAGAGTGGTCACGGTTATTTCAATTATGGACGCGATGCGCCGGCGCGCGCGGACTGGAAAAATTCCCAGGCATCTTTAACGATCCGGCCCAGTTCACTGCGCACCGGCTTCCAGCCGAGGACGCGGCGAAGTTTGCCGGAATCGGCGACCAGTTCCGCGGCATCCCCTTCGCGCCGCGGCGCGATCACGTAAGGGACCTTGCGGCCGGTGACTTCTTCCACGGCTCGCATCACTTCCATCACGGTCTGCCCGCGCCCGGCGCCGGCGTTGAAGACGTCGCTTTTGCCGCCGTTCATCAGGTAATCGAGCGCGGCGAGGTGCGCCTCCGCCAGATCGCTAACGTGAATATAATCGCGGACGCAGGTACCGTCCGGAGTGGGATAATCGTTGCCGAAAATTTTGATCGGCTCGCCGGTGTCGATGGCGCGGAAAAGCAGGGGGATCAGGTGCGTTTCGGGGTCGTGCTGTTCGCCGAAGCCGGCCTCGGGCATGGCGCCGCAGGCGTTGAAATAACGCAGCGCGACGCTGCGCAGGCCGCGAAACTCATCGAGCTGTTTCAACATTCGTTCGACGATGAGTTTCGATTCGCCGTAGGGACTCACCGGCGCCAAGGGGGCGTCCTCGGGGATGGGTATTGTTTCCGGATTGCCGTAAACGGCGGCGGTGGAGGAAAATACCAGCCGCTTGACTCCGGCGCGGGCCATCGCCGCAAGCAGGGAAATTGTTCCTCCGACATTATTTGAAAAATAAAGCTCCGGCTCGCGCGCCGATTCGCCCACCGCGATAAATGCCGCGAAATGCACCACCGCGTCCACGCCGATGAGCAGCGGCGCGAGCGCAGCGGTTTCCTGCAAATGAACCACGCGCAGCAGATCGGGGGGGACGTTATGACGATGGCCGCGCGAAAGATCATCGACGACGACCACTTCGAATCCGCGCTGTAACAACTGATAGGTGGTGAGAGAGCCGATGTATCCGGCGCCTCCTGTCACCAGGATTTTCGGCACGATCCGATTATAGCGGCGCGGCGGGGAGCCCGCCGGCGGCAACGGTTACCGGCTTTGACTTCGCAAAAATAAGTAAAATTGTTATACTTAGGGCTTAATTACGTATGGATATCCTCAGAATGATCGCCGAACTGCGAGCCGAGCGCGAGGTGATTGACGAAGCACTGATTACCCTGGAAAGGCTGGCCCGGGACCGGGGCAAGCGCCGCGGCCGTCCGCCGACCTGGATGAGCGCAATGCGCGGCGCGGCCGGCCAGGAAGATGGCCAGACCCGCAGCCGAACGCTAAGTCCGGAAACGCGCAAACGCATGGCCGAAGCGCAGCGGCGCCGCTGGGCCGCGTACCGGAAAGAACAAGCCGCGGCTGAATCCTAACCCCGCGCGCGCTTGGTTATAGTGGGAGCATGTATCGGCATCTGCTCCTTCAGAACGAAGGCTCCCTCGCGATCCTTACTTTAAACCGGCCGGAGCGGCGCAACGCCCTTTCGCTCGAACTGATGCGGGAGTTGATCGACGGCCTGGAGGCGGTTTCGGCCGAAGGCTCCACGCGCGCCGTGATTCTGGCGGCGGCGGGAAAAGTTTTTTCCTCCGGTCATGATTTAAACGAGCTGGTCAATGGCACGATCGCGGATTATCGGCGAATTTTTGACGTTTGCACGCAACTGATGACAAAAATCCAGTCGATCCCGCAGCCGGTCATCGCGCAGGTGCAGGGCATCGCGACGGCGGCGGGGTGCCAACTGGTAGCCACTTGCGACCTCGCGGTGGCGAGTTCGGAAGCAACCTTCGCCACGCCCGGCGTCAAGAACGGGCTGTTCTGCTCGACCCCGATGGTGGCCCTGACGCGCGCAGTGGGACGCAAACGGGCGATGGAAATGCTATTGACGGGAAAACCGATCGACGCGCTATCGGCGCAGGCCGCGGGTTTGATTAATCGAGTGGTCCCGCCGGCGGAGTTGGAAGCCGAGACGAGAAAGCTGGCTTGCGAGATCAGCGCCGCGAGCCCGTTGACGATTTCGATCGGCAAGCAGGCCTATTACGCCCAAATCGAACTGGATCAGCCCCGGGCGTACGCCTACGCCAAGGAAGTGATGTCGATGAACGCGGCCGCTTACGATGCGCAGGAAGGAATCACGGCATTCCTCGAAAAACGCCCGGCGTGCTGGAAAGGAAAATAGACGGATTAAGAAAGCGTCATGTTAGAATTCGAGTAATGTGGCGCGTCTTCGCCTTTCTTGCGGTTCTGGCGATTTCCGGGGTAGCCGCCGACGATAACCGTCCGCTAGGCGATCGCACTCGGCAATACCTGATCGATCTGCTTCGCCTGGACACGTCCAATCCGCCCGGCAACGAAACGCGCGTGGCCGATTATTTGAAGCAGGTGGCCGACGCGCACGGGATTTCCTGCGATCTGGTGGGCAACGATCCGCGCCGGCAAAATTTTATCGCGCGGTTGAAGGGCTCCGGCAAGGGACGGCCGTTGTTGTTGATGGCCCACAGCGACGTCGCGCCGGCGCAGCGCAATCAGTGGACCGTCGATCCGTTCAGCGGCGAGAATCGGAACGGATTCATCTACGGCCGCGGCGCGCAGGACGACAAATCGCTGCTGGCGGCGGAACTGGCGGTTTTTGTGGAGATCAAGCGGCGCAATATCCGGTTGGGGCGCGATCTGATCCTGCTGGCCGAAGCGGACGAAGAGGGCTCCAACAGTGGAATCGAGCGGATGCTCCAGCACGATTATTTTCAGCGGATCGACGCGGAGTTCGCGCTGAACGAAGGCGGCTACGTCACGGAATTGAAGGATGGTCCGAAAATTTTCAACGTGCAGACGGCGGAGAAAATCCCCACCGGAATCATCCTGGTGGCCAAAGCCGCTAACGGGCCGGGGCGCGCCGATAATCCGGTGGTGCATCTGGTGGAGGCGATCGAAAAACTGCTCCACGCCGATCAGCCGGTGCGGTTGAACCAGACGACGCGCCGCTATTTCCGCGAATTATCCAAGGTGCCCGATTACGGCTGGCTCGATCCGATCCGGCGGCGGCTAGACGATCCGAACACGATGCAATCGGCGGCAAACCAAATCCGGGCGCACGATCCGAGCCTGGACGATATGCTGCGCACCACGGTGATCCCGACATTGCTGCAAGCCGGCATCAACATCCGCGAAATTCCCAGTACGGCCGAGGCGCAGCTTGACGTGCGGCGCATGCCGGCGGAGACGAAGGACGAAATTCTGGCGCGCTTCCGCGGAATTATCAACGATCCGGCGGTCGAAATCAGCTTCGCGCCGGGCCAGCAAATGCCCGCAACCGAGCCGAGCGCGATCACCACGCCGCTCTATCACGCCATGGAGCGCGCCATCGGCCGCATGTATCCGCGCGATCTGGTGGTGCCCTTCATGGGGCGCCGCGGCACCGATTCGAGTTTTCTGCGCGCGCGCGGCATGGCCGTTTACGGCGTGCCGATTTTCGTCCGCGATACGGCCGACGGCCGCGGGCATGGTCCGGATGAGCGGATCTCGCCGAAGAACCTGGAAGACGGCGCCGAGCTGTTGTGGCAGATCGTGCTGGAGACCGCCGGCTCGAATTAGGGGCGGTTTCCGCTAACGTTACCGCCGTATGAATCGCTCCCGGTTTCCCGTCTAATGAAAGTTGCGGGCATGAAACCCGATCAGGAAAAACGTCTCGCTTATCTCCTTCTTGCGCTGGTTCTGATCGCGAACGCGATTGGCCTTTCGCCGGAGCTTGCGGTCAGCCGCGTCGACCTGAACGACAACGTGATGCATTATCCGCTGGTGGCGGACATGGTGGATACCATGGAGCACGGCGGCAATCCGTTCGATCACTGGTCGCCGGAGTGGGTGTTCGGCTATCCCGTGGCGCGGACGTATCAGCCGCTGGGCCATTTTCTGGCCGCGCTGGCGTATTTCGCTCTGTTCAAAAAAATTTCGCTGATGACGGTGTTCGTGTGGGTGCGATTTCTGTCGGTGGCGCTGCTGCCCGCGACGTTTTTCGCGCTGGCGCGGCTTCTTTCGTTTTCGCGATTGACCGCCGCCGCGGCGGCGATGCTGGCGCCGCTGATCTCAACGCCGGGGCTTTACGGACTCGAATACGGCAGCTATTTGTGGGCGGGCAGCGGATTGTTCACACAAGCGATCGCCATGCACTTCGCGATGCTGTCGATCGGATTCGGATATCGCGCGATCCGGCGGGGGAGACGGCTGACGCTCACCGGGTTGCTGGTCGGGCTGACGTTTCTGGCGCACTTCATTTATGGATACATCGCGGCGCTGACGATCTGTTTGCTGGCGTTGATGCCCGACGCCGAATCGCGTGCGGCGCGCATTGGGAGAACGGTGTGGGTGGGCGCGATCGCGCTGGCCGTTTCCGCCTTCGAGTTGATTCCGCTGCTTCTCGACAGCCCGATCATCAATCACAGCCGCTGGGAAAATGCGTGGAAATGGGATTCTTTCGGCGCAAAACAGGTGCTGAAGTACGCGTTTTCCGGCGATTTGCTCGATCACGGCCGGGTGCCGGTAATGAGCGGGCTGGCGCTCGCCGGAGTGGCGTTTTATTTTCGCGATCGCATTTCGAAACACGTGAAATATCCGGCGCGAATGTTTGCGCTGCTCGGCGCGGCGCTTTGGATTCTGATGTTTTTCGGACGGCCGTTCTGGGGGCCGGCGCTCTCGCTGGTGGGCGTCTCGCCCGATATGCAGCTTCATCGCGTGATCGGCGGGGCGCACATATTTCTGGTTCTGGTCGCGGCGATCGGGCTGGCGGCGATGTGGCGCGAAATGGCGCGCGCGCACGCCGCGCTGGCGGTGGTCGTGACCGCCGCTTTGTTTTTCCCGATGGTGCAGGAACGCGCCGGATATCTGCGTAATAACCGGACGTGGGGAGAAACGAATCTCGCCAGCTATAATCGCGAGAAGCCGTATATCGACAGGGCGCTCGATACGATCAAAGAGCGCGGCGGACGCGCCTTCGCCGGCATCCCGCTGCTGTGGGGCGGGAAGTTCAAGGTGGGCGACGTGCCGTTTTATTCGCTGATCAGCGTAGCCAGGGAACCGGCGGTGTCGTACATGTATCATTCGATGTCGCTTCCGTCCGAAATCATGACGCGCTTCAACGAAGCGAGCCCGGATGAGTACAAGCTGTTCAACATCAAGACCGTGGTGGCTCCGGTGGCGGTGATGCTGCCGGATTTTCTGAGCCAGATCTCGCTGGAGGGGCCGTTCCGCGTGATGGCCGCGCCGGGCGATGGATACTTCGACGTCGTGGACGTTTTTTACGCGGTGAAAACCAGCAAGCTGAATTTCTACGACGTCAATGATCGCTGGCTGCAAAGCGATTGGGTGGGAAGGCGCCAGCATCTGCTGCTCGATTTTTTTGGCGACGCCGATAAAAGCCTGGCGCATCTCGATCCGAACGCGAACCTGCCCGCCGCGCCGCCGTTTCCTTATCCGGGAGCGGTGCTGAGCGACGCCCAGGATGGGCAAACGTACCGCGCGCGAGTGGATGCGGCGCGGCAGAGCTACGTCCTTTTCAAGATGACGTGGCATCCGAACTGGAAAGCTTTCGTCGATGGCGAGCCGGTGAAAACGGCAATGCTTTCGCCCGGATTTGTCGGGATTCCGGTGAAAGCGGGCAGGCATCTGATCGAATGCCGCTATGAGCCGGAGGGGTGGAAAACCGTGCTGGCGTTGGGCGGAATTTTCTTCGCGCTGATCGCGCTTGCGGGCGAGCGGCGCGGCTGGCTCGCCGCGGTGAAGGGGGCCGTGGCCGAACGCGCGAGCGCGATCCCGATCCCGCAACCGGCGTGGGCGCGGAACGGCGCGCTGCTGGCCCTGCTCGCGTTGCCGGTGATTTTGCCGCTGCTGTCGTCGCGGCTGATCGAAGGTCATGACGCCACCGAGTATCTGCCGCGGCAGGTCGAATTTCATCAAAATATTTCGCAGGGCGTGCTGCTGCCGCGCTGGGCGCCGGATTTGAGCAACGGCGCGGGCCAGCCGCTGTTTCTTTATAATCCGCCGATGATCTATTACCTCGCCGAGTTCTGGCGGTTATTGCACGTCGATTTCGTCACCTCCATCAATCTGGCGTGCGTGGTGCTGGTGCTGCTTTCGGCGGCGGGAATGTTTCTGTTCGGCCGCTTGTATTTTGGCGAGCGCGGGGGTTTTTTGGCGGCGGCGGCCTATCTTTATGCGCCGTATTTCAGCGTCGATCTGCTGGTGCGATCGGCGTGGGCCGAATTTGCGGCGTTTCCATTTTTCGCCTTCGCTCTTTACGGATTTGGCGCGTACGCGAAAAATCGCAAGCTACGGGATCTGGTGATCGGAGCCGCGGCTTACGGCGGCGTGGCGATAAGCCATAATGCGGCCTTGCTGGTTTTTACGCCGATGCTCGGCGGATTCATTTTATTGACCGCGTGGATGGCGCGATCCTGGAAGACCTTGGTGTTCCAGATGTCGGGATGCGCCCTCGGACTCGCCGTTTCCGCCTTCGTGTGGCTCCCGAGTCTGGCGATGAGCAAGCTGACGCACGTCCGGCTGGTGCTTGAAGGCGCGTCGAATTACAGCAATCATTTCGTTTATCCGCATCAGTTTTTCAGCCTGTTCTGGGGATACGGACTTTCCGGTCCCGGCGACAACGACGGCATGTCATTTTCGCTGGGACCGGGGCATGTGTTTTTGGCCGCCGCGGCGATCGTCGCGATTGTCTGGAGACGCCGCCGGTGGACCCGCTGGATCGTTTTCTTCGCGGGCGTGACGGCGATCTTCTGCCTGCTGATGACGCC
>Ga0070738_10007656_pt1 | contig 10691 bp, 9 predicted proteins | sample Coa_R2_2_FD_66446 | JGI IMG/M metagenome (GOLD analysis project Ga0070738, IMG submission 66446) | Surface soil microbial communities from Centralia Pennsylvania, which are recovering from an underground coalmine fire - Coalmine... | ecosystem: Environmental > Terrestrial > Soil > Unclassified ... | reverse complement strand
GGACGCGGTACTTCCCCGGAAATCTCTTTTGCTCCTCGCTCTTCACCTGGGATGGCATAATCGGTACGACGCAGCAAGGCGCGGACGCGTGCGAGCAACTCGCGGCGGCCAAAGGGCTTTGTCACGTAGTCATCGGCCCCTACTTCGAGGCCGACAACTTTATCGATCTCCTCGCTTTTGGCAGTCAGTATCATAATCGGCGTAGTGGCTGTATTCCCCTCGCGGCGCAGCTGGCGGCACACCTCTAAGCCATCCATTTCGGGCAGCATCAAATCGAGTATGATGAGATCAGGCTTTTCACGCCGCGCGGCCTCTAATGCGCTGGCGCCGTCGGCTACCGTTATGACGGTGTAGCCGGCCTGTTCGAGGTTATAAGCAATCGTTTCGACGAGCACAGGCTCGTCATCTACGACGAGAATTTTACGGGCCACAATAGTCTCTCCTTAATCAACCGAATCGCCCGCTGACATAATCTTCCGTCTCTTTGTGTTTGGGATGCTCGAAGAGGTCAACAGTGGTAGCATATTCGATCATCTTGCCTGAAAGAAAGAAACCGGTGAATTGCGAGACACGCGCGGCCTGCTGCATGTTATGCGTGACGATGACGATGGTGTAATCCTTCGCCAGTGCGGTAATCAGTTCTTCGATTTTCAGGGTGGCGATGGGATCGAGCGCGGAAGCCGGTTCATCCATCAGCAGCACTTCAGGGTGTACGGCCAGGGCGCGCGCAATGCACAGGCGCTGCTGCTGCCCGCCCGACAATCCGAGCGCCGAGGTGTTGAGGCGATCCTTGACCTCATCCCACAGGGCGGCACCGCGTAAGCTTTCTTCCACCGTCTCTTTGATCTCTTTATTTGGTCTGCCCTGCACGCGCAAGCCATAGGCCACATTCTCGAAGATCGACTTGGGAAAGGGATTGGGGCGCTGGAAGACCATGCCGATGCGCTGGCGTAACGCAACCACATCGATTGATTTGCCATAGATATTGAGACCGCCAAAAGTTGCCGCGCCCTGGGTACGTGTACCAGGGATCAGGTCGTTCATGCGGTTGAGCGTGCGTAAAAAGGTCGATTTGCCGCAGCCAGAAGGGCCGATCAAGGCCGTGACCTGCTTTTCGCGTATAGGAATGCTGACCTGAAAGAGGGCTTGCTTAGCGCCATACCAGAAATCGAGGCGCTGCACATCTATTTTTTTGGGAGCCGAGAGGTTGAGATGCCTGGTGGGATCAAAATGCCCCATCACTTCGCGCGATGTTTCCGCGATGACGCTGGTATCCGGCCCGTTTTGATCTTCCGCATTTGCATCGAGCGGCTTTGATTGAGACGATCTGTTTATACGAGTATCCATTCTTCCTCCTGATAACCCTTAGCGGGAGGCCACCTTTATTATAACCTTCAATGTACCTGAATGAGAAATTCCCTCTCATGCGAGCCTATGCTAAAGGATACTCTTTATGCAAAGGGATAGAGGCGTCGACGATGAGACGATCGGCCAGCACCACGAGGCGAATATAACGACCGGCGAGTGCCTTACTAATGAAGTATGGCCGGCCCTCGTAGGAAATGTGTCCGCTACGCGCTACTTTACGAGAGAAGATATTGGCCCCTTCGGGAAGCATCATATTGCTGTTTCCCTGGGCATCAGTAGAAACATTCATGATAGTAAAAACCTCGCTTCAGATCTAGGCAGCCGTTATTCTGCGCTCAATGGCGCGGCCAATACTCCGAGCACCAATGTTAATGACTAACAGGATCACAACAAGCACAGCAGCGGATCCTGCCGCGATTGCGCTGGCCTCCGCGGCAGTTACCCCTGGCGGGATATCCTGGGTCTTCAAGTACCAGATATGCACTGTCAGTGTATCGCTGGCGATGAGCGGGTTCAGGGTGAAGACGCCGCTGAAAGGATTCGTCTCGCCCATCGTGAAGACGATAGCCGCGGTCTCACCGATAATGCGGCCTGCCGAGAGAATGATTCCGGTGACAATGCCGGGCAAAGCGGATGGCAATACAACGGTACGAATCATGCGCCACTTACTTGCTCCCATCGCCAGGCTGCCTTCGCGCAAATCGCGCGGCACAGCGGTCAGGCCTTGCTCAAACAGGCGCAGCGCGATAGGGAAATTGAGACAGAGCAGTGTCAATGCCCCGGCCAGGCGGCTGATATGTAGCTGGAACTGCGCGGAAAACAGGATAAAGCCGAAGAGACCGAGTACAATCGTGGGCACACCGGCCAGCGTTTCGGCGGCAAAACGAATGACGGCAACCAGTGGTCCCTGGTTGGCATATTCGACCAGGTAAATGGCCGCTCCCAGGGCAATGGGAACCAGGAATATCTCCGTCAGGATCAGGATGTAGAAGGTATTGAAGACTTCACTGGCAATACCAAACTCAGTCCCGCCCCAAAAATCTGGATTCAGCAGCACGGCTGTATTGCCCAATCTGGCTGTAAACCCCTGGATCACGAGATCGACGATGATGGCAACGAAGATGAGCGCAACCAGCATTGCCACAGCCCAGATGACGCCGACCGCTATATTGTTGCCGGTATGCAGGCGGCGTAGCAGGCGCGACATCGCTGCATTCGACGCCCGCTCCCCAGCGGTGATTGGTTCCACCTGCGTACTCATCTATAAACCCTCCTCGAGGCGAAGTAGCGGCTGATGCAGATAAAAAGGAAAGAGATGACCAGCAAGACGAAAGCCAGCATCCAGTAAGCATCGCGCGAAACGCCATACGTTTCCGGGAACTCGTTCAGGATGGCCTGGGTAATATTCGTATTGGGCTGGAAGAACGTATCGAGGCCGAAGTGCGAGGGCAGGATATCACTACCGCCCAGCACCATTGCCACTGCCAGCGTCTCTCCGATTGCTCTGGCCATGCCGAATACGACTGCTGTTGCCAGCGCAGGCAACGCGGCCGGCAGCACCGCTCTAGACATCATTTGCCAGCGCGTGGAACCAAGCGCCAGGCTGGCCTCGCGCACGCTCATAGGTACCGCGCGCAAAGCATCTATCGAGATACTGGCAATCGTGGGTACAATCATGACGACCAGCACGATGATTGCCGCCGCCCATCCAAAACCACCGACAGGGCTGTTGCCGGTTATGGGCGCGACGAGCTTCGTCATAAATGGCACCAGCACAACGAGGCCAAGGAAACCGATCACCACCGAAGGAACGCCGACGAAGATTTCCAGCAGAGGTTGGAAGAATCTAATGGCCCATCCTGGACTGACCTCGACGAAAAAGAGCGCGACACCAATCGCAAGTGGGGTAGCAATCAATACCGAGAAGAACGTAATCACGATCGAGCCTATGATCAGCCCTGATGCGCCATATTGAGGGATGCCACTATCACTGGTTACGCCGGTCGGGTCCCAGGTGGTACCACCAAAGAAGCCCGGGAAAGTTGCTCCGCCCGGCTCAAAAAAGAGATGCAACGCATTCTGGCCAACAAAAAAGAAGATCCCGGCGATAACTATAACCAGCAGAATAGCACAGAGTAAGAAAACGGTTCGAGCGATGCGGTCATAGAGATGGCCTCTTCGTACATTCTGCAACTCCAATTGTGTTTGCACATCTATTCCCTTTCCTGCTACGTTTGCCAGCGCGTTCGGTAGGGGCGGGAGCGGGCCGCGGCGAGGCATATCCACCACCACCCTCGCCCCTACTTGTTTCCAGGCGTACTTTACCAATCATCCTAGGACGAGGGCTGGTGAGCCTGGATGGCCGACGAGGACATCTGATTAAGAAGCAGGAACTTCAGATCGCTTGCCGCGGCCTGAGCATCGGGACCGGTCATATAGGTAAGGAACGAGGCAGCAAGTCCTGACGGCTGGCCTTTGGTATACATGTGCTCGATGTTCCAGAACTTGTAGGTATTGTTCTCAACATTGGCTGGCGTGGGAGCATTGCCATCAATGTTGAGAATGACAATCTTTGAACCCTGGTTGTCGGAATCACCCAGCGTGGTGTAGCCAATCGCGCCACTGGTCTGTTCGACCGTCTGCAAGACGAGCTGGGAGCTATCGGCGGTCAGGTTGGTCGCTTTGGCGGGACTCTCAGCGGTACCATTGAGGATGTATTGTTTGAAAGTCGCGCGCGTGCCCGAAGTTACCGGGCGGCTCACGACGACGATGGGCAGATTGGGACCACCTACCTGGTTCCAGTTCGATATTTTGCCTGTATAGATGCTTAAAATCTGCGCGCTTGTCAGGCTGGTGACGCCTGTGACGTCCGGGTTAACGTCCAGCACAAAGGTTACAACCGCTACCTGGTGATCAACGAGGTCGCTCTGAGTCGAGGCGGCAAAGACATCGGAGTCACCGATCTGAATAGACCCGGCCTCAACTTCGCCCAGGCCTGTCTTACTACCACCACCCTGTACAGTGATATTCGCGCCAGAGCATTGCGCTTCATATTTCTGTGCCACAGCCTGTACCAACGGCATCAACGCTGTCGACCCGGCAGCAGTAATGCTTCCCTGTACGCAATTACTCGAGTTACCCGAACCTGTGGTGGGCGTAGAGCCGCCGCTGCCGGTAGCGGAGCCGCCACAGGCTGCAATAATAATGCTGATTGCGATTGCCACTCCTAACAGAAGTGAAATGCGCCATTGTTTGGTCATGGGTCCTCCTAATAGACCTATCTACTTGCTTTATATTGGTGGCAACTGGGAATTTAACCGCCTGTTACCTTCGCACTCATAACGTATCATGGGCTGATTAACTATGCTTTATGGATATGTTAAGCCTTGTTAAATCCTGGTTAAACTTTTCCTGAAGGATATGTCAATTATAGAAGTTAAGATGCTGCCAACCGGTACCGGTGTTTGCATTTTCCTGGGGACACATGGTATATTACGAGGCGGTTTTCAGATACTACTGCTGGGGAAGTGCAGCAAGGTAAGGGTAATCTCCTCGCCTGGAGAAAATTACAAAAGGCATTCTACATTAAGCGCCATTTGACGGCCTACGTATGATGGTAGGGGAAGCCTTATACAGATTCCGGGTTGAGGTTTGAGATTCTTCGCTGCGCTCAGAATGACATGATCTGGGCATGTCATTCTGAGCGCAGCGAAGAATCTGATGTTGCTGCTTATTTCGTTACGTACACAAAACTTACTGCTAGGAGAAAGAAAGTGAAAGTTACAGGCAAGTTGCTGACCGCCGGGCTGGTGGTTGGAGGAACCCTTGGTGTATTGTCCGTGTTCAATAGAATTACCGAGTCACAGGCAGGCGAACTCGATACAGCGTTGAAAGGCGAGGAGCGGCGCTATCCATGGAAATATGGAGACGTATTTTATCAGGTCAGGGGGAACCGCGAGGCAAAGCCGCTTTTGCTTATTCATGGTTTTGGTCCTGGCGCGTCCTCTTTTGAATGGCGCAAGAATGTCGACGCGCTCTCCGAGCAATACCGCGTCTACGTACTCGACCTGCTGGGCTTCGGTCTCTCTGACCGCCCATCGATTGACTATACCGCGGAGACCTTTACCGACCTGATCGGCGATTTCCTGCGCGAGGTCATTGCTCGCCCAACCGTGGTTGTTGCTCACAGCCTGACCTGCGCCTACGTTATCGCCAATGCGTATCGCCGCCCGCAGCTTTTCGAGCGGCTCGTACTTGTATCGCCGCCAACATCGTTACTAGAGGAGAGCCTGCCAGGGTTGCTGCCAGGCATTTTGAAGTATGCCTTGCGCACACCGGTTATCGGCCAGTCCCTTTATAACATCCTGACCTCGCGGCGAGCAATCGAGGGCTATTTTGATCGCCAGGGCTATCACAACCCGGGCTTGATTACCGATGAACTGGTAGAATACGTCTACAGCAGCGCGCATCAATCCAATAGCCGTTTCCCGGCGGCCTCGCTCTTGAGCGGCAACCTGCACATGGATGTTTACGAACCGCTGGCGCGTTTACAGATGCCGGTCATGGCGATCTGGGGACGCGAGGATATATCGCCCGCGTCCGAGGCAAGCGCGGCTTTCAAACGTGTCAATCCGCGCATCGAAACGCGCGTATTCGACAATGCGAGCGAGCAGCTCCAGGATGAGCAGGCCATCAAGTTCAATGCTCTAGTCAAAGAGTTCGCGGGGGCGCCTGTTACTCAATAATTGTTTTGAAGAAGAGAGGGATTGATCATGACGAACTTACAGCAGAGCCGTAAGTTCGCCATGATCAATCCCTCTCTTCTTCAAAACAGCGATAGCTGCTGCGGTGGTTCCTCTTTGGGCTTAGGAGGTTCAGCCCTCATCTTGCCTTCGGCCTCTAAACGTTCGGCTTCGGCGATGATGGTGGGGATTTTCTTAAAATCGGCGCGGATGGTATCCTTCAGGCTGGCCTGGTGCAGGCCGGCGGCCGGGTGATACATGGCGATGACCAGTTGTCCATCGACCTTGCGCGCGCGCCCGTGAATAGCGCTGATCTTCTCACTGCCGAAGAATCGCGCCATCGAATGACGGCCAAGCGTGACGATCACCTGCGGTTTGATGGCGGCGATCTGCCGGGTAAGATAATCGCTGCAGGCTTCAATCTCTTGTGGATGGGGGTCGCGATTTTCGGGCGGGCGGCACTTTACCACGTTGGTGATAAAAACGTCCTGGCGCTTCAAATCAATACTCTTGAGTAGCTCGTCCAGGAATTGACCGGCGGGGCCGACAAATGGGCGCCCTTGCTTGTCTTCCTGATAACCGGGGCCTTCGCCGATGAACATGATTTTCGCGTGGGGATTGCCCTCACCGGGTACCGCCCTGGTACGGGCTTTGCAGAGATCGCAATTGGCACAAGTCGAGACCTCCGCCGCGATCTCCTTCAGAATTTCCTCTGACGACATAGATGCCTCTTTTCAAAAGTGATGAGGGACGCAAAACTTTGCGCCCGCGAGAGATTCTTCGCTTGCTCAGAATGACAGGTCTTTTCAAAAGTGATGAGGGACGCAAAACTTTGCGCCCCTACATGTATTTTCCATATTTTACCGTGAAAAACGGTAATACTGGCAGGCTCTACCAGCGGCGCTCAGGAGGACGCTGACCAAAGCCGCCTTCGCGGCGCGGACCGCCGGGGCCACGATTAGGTCCGGTGGTGCCAGGGCCCATCGGTCGACGCTGTCCACCGTAGCCGCTATTGCCGCGATCTCCGTAGCCGCCTCCGCTGCGCCCGCCGCGATCATTATAGCCACCGCCACTGCCGCCGCGGTCATTGTAGCCACCGCGGTCTCCGTAACTACTACGGCTGGGGGCCGACCCTTCACGAGGGCGTCCGCCGCCATAGCTGCCACCGCCAGGCCGTCCCATACCGCCGCGACTCGGGCCGCGACTCGGGCCGCGATCACTCTCCATTTCGGAAGCAGTGGGCATCTCACCGCTTAGAGCGGCGCGGCGAGACAGATTGATGCGTCCTTGCGGATCAACTTCGATCACCATGACGGTGATCTCATCGCCCACCGAAACAACATCCTCCGGCCTCATCACCTGGTAGTCAGCCAGCTGCGAGGTGCGCACCAGACCTTCTTTGCCCGGCAGAATCTCCACGAAAGCGCCGAAATCCACCAGGCGGCGAACTGTGCCGGTATAGATGCGACCGACCTCAACCTCTTCGGTCAAAGCGCGCACGGCATCCATAGCCTGCTGCATCGCCTCACCCGAATTAGCCGAGATATTGACCGAGCCATCATCCTCGATATCGATCTTCGCTCCGCTCTCTTCTTGAATCTTGCGGATCATTTTTCCGCCCGGTCCAATGACAGCGCCAATCTTATCGGGATTGATCTTGATTGTCTGGATGCGCGGCGCGAACTCCGAGAGTTCCTCACGGGGAGCATCGATGGTATCGAGCATCTTCTCCATGATGTACATGCGGCCTTCGCGCGCCTGCTCCAGAGCCTTCGCCATAATCTCGTAGGTGATCCCCTTGACCTTGATGTCCATCTGCAGGGCCGTGACGCCGTCCGCGGTACCGGCTACCTTGAAGTCCATATCGCCCAGGGCATCCTCGATACCCTGGATATCGGTCAGCACGGCCCATTTGCCATTGCGCTCGCCCTCGCCGGTAATCAGACCCATGGCGACACCGGCGACCGGAGCGTGAATAGGCACGCCCGCATCCATCAGCGCCAGCGTCGTGCCGCAGACTGAACCCATCGAGGTCGAACCGTTGGAAGATAGTACATCGGAGACCGCGCGAATGGTGTAAGGGAATTCTTCCTGCGAGGGAATGACAGCCGCGATGGCCCGTTCCGCCAGAGCGCCATGCCCGATTTCGCGGCGGCCCGGCCCGCGTAGAGGCTTGGTTTCGCCGGTTGAGAACGGCGGGAAGTTATAGTGGTGCATAAAGCGCTTGCTCTCGCCGAGGCCCAGGCCATCCAGCACCTGTTCTTCACCTGGGGAGCCGAGCGTTACCACGCTCAAGACCTGCGTCTGCCCGCGTGTGAAAATCGCCGAACCGTGCGTGCGCGGCAGCAACCCGACTTCACAACTGATCGGACGAATAGTCTTCAGGTCGCGCCCATCAGGGCGAACGCCATGATCCAGAATATTATTGCGAACGTAGGCCTTCAGTTCCTTTTCGTAGAAAGCGATAATATCCTTCAAGCGATCAGGATACTCGGCGCCCAGGGTGGCGATCAACTCGTCCTGCACGATGTTGAGTGCCGCGGAACGTGCCGTTTTGTTCGCGTTGTTGACCGCTTCATCAAAACGCGGGCGTACAAACTCGGCCACCTTTACCTGCAAGGCTTCATCAACTGGGGGAGCCTCAAATGGACGCTTGGCGACATTGACCGCCTGCATCAACTTCTCCTGCATCTTGATAATATCTTGCAGCGCCTCCTGGCCAAAGCGTACCGCTTCCAGCATCAGGTCCTCAGGCAGCTCTTTGGCGCCGGCCTCGACCATCATGACCGCGTCTGCCGTACCGGCAATCGCCAGGTCTAGCCGTGACTGCTCCATCTGGGATTCCAGCGGATTGATTACCAGGTGGTCATCGATATAGCCGACGCGCACGGCACCCACGGGCCCGGCGAAAGGGATATCCGATACACTGAGAGCCGCCGACGCGCCAACAATGCCCATAATATCGGGGTCGTTCTCTTGATCCGCAGAAAGTACGGTAATTACGATCTGCACATCATTGCGATAACCCTTGGGGAACAAGGGGCGCAGAGGGCGGTCTGCGAGGCGGCAGGCGAGAATGGCATGTTCTGAGGCACGCCCTTCTCGTTTGATAAACCCGCCGGGGATTTTTCCGGCGGCATACATACGCTCTTCTACATCAACAGTTAATGGGAAAAAATCGATGCCTTCGCGAGGCTCGTTGCTGCCAACAGCTGTGGCCAGGATAACCGTATCGCCATAGCGTACTAAAACAGCTCCGTTTGCTTGCTCCGCCACGCGGCCGGTCTCAATGCTCATGACGCGGCCACCGATGACGGCTTCTTGACGGTGAATCATAATTCCTCCGGACTTCTACTGCCCCCGTACATTACACTGCGGCCTCTCTTGAGGTCTTGTAGGGTTTGGGTTTCCGCGCCCATTCAAAAGGGGGCCTTTACTTAACAACTAACTGCCCCTGCTCGTTTGTTTCCTCTTACAATCCTTGTAGGGGTCTTGTACTATTTTTTTCTTCTCTATTCTGCTCTGCCTTTTGCACTCTTCAAACCCTTGTGGCTTCACCTGGTGAATAGACTCTAGGGGCGGCCTCTCGTACTCGCCCACGAGGGGGGAATAGCTCTTACCTTTGTTGTCCTGGTCGTTTAATTCTATTGCTCTTCAACACAATGCATATGTTCATGCGGTGGGAGAAAATGAACCGCAGAACCTGCGTGGCGGCCGGCTAAAAATGCGACGTTTGCCAGAACGCCTCGCCCCGACCGCTCCCAACACGACTTCAATCTAGTGGCGCAATCCAAGTTTTGCGATGAGCGCGCGATAGCGTTCCGGGCTTTTCCTGCTTAGATAAGCCAGAAGCCTGCGACGCTGGCCAACCATCATCATCAGACCGCGGCGCGAATGCAGGTCATGTTTGTGAACTTTGAGGTGTTCGGTCAACTGATTGATGCGCCGGGTCAGGATCGACACTTGCACCTCGGGTGAACCTGTATCAGATTCGTGAACGCGGGAATTCGTGATGATTTCCGCCTTTTCTTCAGTCGTTAACGACACGTTTCTTCAAGACCTCCTGTGTACATGCGCACATAGCATAGACGGATATCTCTTGCGGGAGATATCCTGACTTCAACCAGACGTAAGTATGCACGCATTATAACATGCAAAGGATGGGAGCGCAATTGATTCGCGCCCCCATTTCAAACTACTTGATAGTGACCTTTGCGCCGACCTCTTCCATCTTCTGGGCGATCTTCTCGGCCTCTTCCTTGGAGACGCCCTCTTTGATGGCCTTGGGCGCTTCGTCGACGACAGCCTTCGCCTCTTTCAGGCCCAGGCCGGTCAATTCGCGCACAACTTTAATGACGTTGATTTTGTTCGGACCGACATCTGTGAGGATGGCGTCGAATTCGGTCTTTTCTTCAACCGGAGCTGCGGCAGGCGCGGCTTCGGCGGCGGCCACGGGCGCGGCAGCAGCGGCGGCTACAGGCGCGGCGCTGACGCCCCACTTTTCTTGTAACGTTTTGGTCAGTTGGACCAGTTCGAGAACGTTCAACTGCTCAATTTCGGCAATAATGTTATCGACAGACA
>Ga0070738_10007654_pt1 | contig 10692 bp, 7 predicted proteins | sample Coa_R2_2_FD_66446 | JGI IMG/M metagenome (GOLD analysis project Ga0070738, IMG submission 66446) | Surface soil microbial communities from Centralia Pennsylvania, which are recovering from an underground coalmine fire - Coalmine... | ecosystem: Environmental > Terrestrial > Soil > Unclassified ... | reverse complement strand
AGTCATATTATTCCTGGAAAGAGCCGCGGCATCGCGGTGTGCTCCAAGGCACATTCCGATTTCCCGGCCGGCCAGCGGCTCGCGCCTATGCAATGCGCCGAAGGGGAGTTGGAACGCGCACGAAACGATTCGGATCGCGTCCGTGCCGCTGTTTATCCTCGATATCGGAATGAATCAACCAGATTGCAAGGCTTGGCAAAATATGCCTAAGCCGTCCGCCCCGTGGCTCAGGCGGCTGGCGCCTGCCGCAATGGCTGCGCCCGAGGTGAAAAGACCTTCATCAGGACGTAAATGCTCGCGAGCGTGGCGACGTAAACCAAGAGCTGCAGCTCGGTCGGCTGGTCCGTATAGCCCATCAGCACGTGCAGCAGACGTCCGATGACTCCACTATCCGGCAGAATTGACGAGGTGTCCCAGACGGTGCGATCGAGCGCCGTGGCGAGATTGGCTTGTTCGAGGAAGGCAACGGCCTGCACCGCCATTCCCGCTGCGATGAAGGAGATCAGCAAAGTGGTGACGCGGAATAAATGCCGCATCGGGATCGCGACGAGCCCTCGAAAGGTGAGATAGGCCACGCCGGCTCCGAGCAGCAGCCCGAGCATTCCGCCGAGGAAAATCGAGGCTCCGCTGGCGCCGCTGGAAATGATGATTCCATAGAGGAAGAGCACGATCTCGGAGCCTTCCCTCAGCACGGCAACCGCAACGACGATGGCGAGTGCGATGAGCGGCTTCGATCCGCTCGAAACATCGCGGCCGATCTCGCGCAATTCGGCGGTAAGCTCGCGGCCATGGCGCGCCATCCAGACATTATGCCACGTCAGCATGACGACTGCGATTGCGAGGATCGCCGCGTTGAACACCTCCTGGCCCGTTCCGGCCAAAGCCTCGGCGATCAGGCCTGTGAACATTGCGACAATGCCGGCGCCGCAGACGCCTGCCGCGATGCCGCCAGAAATGTACCGCAGGCGCTGCGGAATTGCCTGCGTCACGGCAAGCACGATGCCGACGACAAGACCCGCCTCGACGACCTCACGGAAAACGATGATGAGCGCACCAATCACAGCGCACCTTTCGATTAAGAAGCCGCTGAGGATCGCCGATCCCATCGCTGGCGGACGTTCGAGCGCTGGATAGCGCGCTTCACTTGGTGGATGAACTATACGCGAGCATGCAATACTTCAAGCGCCGCACGCTGCATTTAGAATGCTTCCAAGAATTGCAGGACTAGATCTGGAATTCTTCAAAACTCTGTTGTGACTGCGCCGGTTCAAGCCGCCGCGGTGCCGATCGGCACGATCGGGCTTCTCGGTATGGCAACCAGCAGGGCAATGAGATCGGCATCGAGCATCACGGTCATGCGCTGGACGGGTGTGAGCCATTCCATCGCCTCGTCGATGGAATGGGCTTCTTTGAGCTTCACTTCCGCGAGCGCCCAATCGGCGGAGACCTCGCCGCGCTTGCGCAGGCGCCCCGGCAGCATTGCGAGATGAACGGCGCGGAACGCGGGATCGTCATAGAGGCTGCGCAACCCATCGGCTTCGGCAACTTGCGGGGCGAGATCCTTGCTGAGATCGTCGGCGCGACGCATGACCGCCGGGCGCGCTTTTTCCTCGGGCGTGCCAAGGATGCCGGACCGGCGCAGGTAGATCCCGTAGGACAATTGCGCCGTTGCCCAGGAGAGCGGGATCGCCAGGACGAGACCGAGAATCGTCGGTGACATCCAGCCGACGAGCGAAGGCGAAATCAAAAGACCCGCAACCAACATGAGGACGCCCATCGCGACATGCGACCTATGACGGCGCACGATCGCCTTGATCGGAACGGAGCCGTCGTCGCGCCGCTGCGGATTCCAGCCGGTATCGAAGCCGAAGAGGAAATGCACGACGTGCCCTGTCTGGATGAGCATCATGATCGGTGCCAAGAGAGCCGTCATGATCGTCTCGAACAGGGTTGAGATCACGAGCCGGAACGCTCCCCCGCAGCCGCGCCGGACGGAGCCGCGGACCAGCGCGAGGACGAGGCCGAAGAGCTTGGGCGCGAGGAGAATCGCCATCGTTAGGGCGAAAAGATTGAGCGATCGCTCGGCATCGAAGCGCGGCCAGGCCGGAAACAGGGCGAAGCCATTCGGAAAATATTCCGGCTTGATATAGCTCGCCTGCAGAACGAGCAGGATGCCGACGAAGATCTGCAGCATCCAGAGCGGCGAGGCGAGATAGCCCATGATGCCGGTGATCATGTGCTGACGCGAGCTCCAATGCAGGCCCATGGCCGGCAGAATGCGTGTGTGCTGGAGATTGCCTTGGCACCATCTGCGGTCGCGGGCCGAGAGGTCGATCAGCGAGGGCGGGCTTTCTTCATAGCTGCCGGAAATGCCGAGCAGGCTGTAGACGGCATAGCCGGCGCGCCGCATCAGTGCGGCTTCGACGAAGTCGTGGCTCAGGATATGCCCGCCGAAGGGCGGACGGCCCTTCAGCATCGGCAGACCGCAATGCGCGGCGAAGGCCTCGGTCCGGATGATTGCGTTATGGCCCCAATAATTGCCGTCGGGCCCCGTCCAGGCGGAGAGTCCGGCGGCGATCACCGGTCCGTAGATCCGCGCGGCAAATTGCTGCACGCGAGCAAAAAGCGTGTTGCGATTGATGATCGCCGGCAAGGTCTGGATGATGCCGGCGCTGGGATCGGCTTCCATCGCCGCTGCGAGACCTACGATCGCTTGGCCGGTCATCACGCTGTCGGCATCGAGCACGACGAAATGGGCGTAATGGCCGCCCCAGCGGCTGACGAAATCGGCGATATTGCCGGACTTGCGTGCATTATTTTTCGGGCGATGCCGGTAGTAAACGCGGGGGCCGAGCCGTCGGCGCAGCGCCAGATAGGCGTGCTCTTCCTCGATGAAGATCTCCGGATTGGTTGTATCGGAGAGCAGAAACCAGTCGAAGGCGGCGCCGTAGCCCGTCGCCGCGACTTCCTCGAACATGGCCTCGAAGGCGGCAAATACGCGCTCCGGCGCCTCGTTGTAGATCGGCATCACGATTGCCGTGCGCTCTTTCAACAGGGCGGGAACGACGGGCGGCTTCGGCGGAGCGAAAAGCAGCCGCAGGAAGCCGACGCAGGCGTTCGTGAAGGCGACCGCGATCCAGGAGAAATTGGCGACGAAGAGCGCGACGAGAATCCATTCGAGCAGCGTCACGCCGCCGATTGCGACGACCTCGTACATTTCATGCGCGCCATAAGCGGTCAGCGCCAGTCCGCCGCCAAAGACCACGAGGCGGGAAATTTGACACCAGAAGCCTGGCCGAGGCGGCTTGCGCGCTCGCTCGTTGACCGGATCGAAGTCGAAGAGCTGTTGGACCGGCATGGAAAGCGCGGCTTCGGGCGGCATCGGCGGCCCAAATTCGGCGAGGGCCGCCAGTCGCTGCTCGGACCTGCCGGCGCCTTCCGGCGGCCAAGGATTGCCTAGCGTGTCCATCTGTACAGCCAAGTTTCGCTCAAAGGTTTGCCATCGGCCGCCTCGAGAACGAGGCGCATTTCGGAATAGGCTTCGTTGCCGGGATCGAGCTCGAACAAGACACGATAAACCTTTGCATTGGGCATCGGGAACTGCCGTGTCGATATGATCGTGCCGGGCGATGCGCTCAGCACCGCCTTGATAGACTGGCTTTCATGAACGTCCCCCAAACGATCGCCCGTAAACTCGACGAGAAAGCGGCGGCGGTGTCCGCCTGAACCGTGGCCGGAACGCGTATCGGTGACGATCGCGAGCGGCGGCCGGTCGGGCGGCTCCCAACACCAGAATTGCCGATAGGCAAAAGAGGTTTCATTGCCGGCGATCAGCGCCTGTTGCGGCCGCCAATAGGCAATGATGTTGTCGTTCGTCTCGGACTCGCTCGGAATCTCGATGAGCTGGACCCCGCCCGCGCTCCAGTCGCCGATCGGTTCGATCCAAAGCGAAGGGCGCAATTCCCAATGCTGATCGTCGTCCTGGTAGCGATCGAACCTGCGGTCGCGCTGGAGAAAACCAAAGCCGCGCGGATGTTCGTCGACAAAGGTCGAGATCTGCAAAGTGTCTCGGTTGGAGGCCGGACGCCAGATCCATTCGCCCTTCCCGGTCGACATTTGAATGCCGCCGATCTCGGCGATGATGGGGCGTGTGTCGTCCGGGCGGCGGTGATCGATCGCATCGGAGACAACGGTCGCGCTCATGGTCGCAAGGCCGAAATTATCGACATTGACGCGCGGATAGAGGGTGCATTCCGTATCGATGATCGTCGCCTCGCCCGGGCGCAGCGTGAAGCGATAGGCGCCGCTCACACTTTCCGAATCGATCAGCGCATGAATGACGAGCATGTCGTCGGCGAGCGTCGGCTGCTCGATCCAATAGCTGCGGATCATCGGGAATTCTTCGCCGTGGGGGTCGGCGGTCTTGATCGAGAGCGCGCGCGCCATGGTGCCGGGATTTTGTCCCTCAGCTACGGCACGAAAGAAGCTCGCGCCCTGGAATGTGGCGATCTCTGCAAAACCTTTGCCATCTTGCGGCGTTAGCACGCGAAATCCGGAAAAGCCGATGTCGCCGATGTCTCCGCGCACGGCGAGCTTGCCGAAATCGTAAAGGGAAGGGTCGTAGATCAGGTGGCGCGCTTGGCCTTGCGTGACGATGTTGATCTCGACCGGGGAAGAAAAGATGAATCCGCGATGCAGCGGCTCCAGCGCGAAGCCGAATTTTTGATTGATCCAAAGCGCGGTTCCCGGCTTGCCGCGGATGGCGACATATTGGTCATAGCTGAGATTGCGAAAGGAAGCCGGAAGATCCGCCGAAACGGGTTTGAATGCGCTTTTCGCCAGGGCGCGGGCGGCATCCTTCACGACATTTGCTTGGAAAGGCGTCGGATTTCCGAAGGCAAATCCGGCGGGAGCGGCAGGTTGCCCGGAGGGAGCCGATTGCGCCAAGACCGCACCCTCCGGCGGCCAGAGAATCCCGGCGGCAAGGCTGCCGAGACCTATTTTCAATACATCCCGACGCTCGAACATGAACTCGAGGCCCCGATGCGGGCCATTGATTGGAATAGACGGTAGGTCTGTGTATATCGGAATTATCGCGGCTGCGAGATGGCATTTTCAAAGCGATATGGTAATCGCCTTCCGATTCATGAGCGATTTAGCGAGCTGTAGGCCAAGCGCCTTGTCCTGTTCCGCCGCTTCTTTGGTGCGATGCAAAATCACGTGCGTCGGGGCGCGGCGGAGGCCATGACAGCTCCACGCCGCTGCCTCGCGATCGTGCTTGCCGCCGGCGAGGGCAAGCGCATGCGCTCGCACCTGCCAAAAGTTTTGCACGAGCTCGCCGGCCGTTCGATGCTGGCCCATGTGCTCGCCGCCGTTACGTCGGCGGGCGCCGAACGCTTGGCGATCGTAACGGCTCCCGGCCAAGAGAAAGTCGTCGCGGAAGCCAAGCGCGTGGCACCTTCCGCGCAGATTTTCATCCAGGCCGAGCCGCTCGGCACTGCGCATGCGGTGCTTGCGGCCAAGGGGGCCATAGAGGAAGGTTTCGAGGATATTCTCGTCGCCTTCGCCGATACGCCGCTCGTCGAGCCGGAGAGCTTTGCCAGGCTGCGCGGTCCTCTCGGCGAGCCTTCCTGCGCAATATCCGTCCTCGGGTTCGAAGCCGCCGACCCCAGGGGCTATGGGCGTTTGATCTTTCAAGATCAAGAGCTTGCCGGTATCCGCGAGGATAAGGATCTCAATGAGACCGAACGCCATCTGACGCTCTGCAACGGCGGCCTGATGGCGATTGCGGGCGAGAAATGTCTGGGGCTACTCGAATCGATCGGCCGGGCCAATGCGCAGGGCGAATATTACCTGACGGACGCTGTGGCGCTCGCGCGCCAGCGGGGGCTGAAAGTCGCGGTCGTCCGTGCGCCGGAAGAAGAAGTCCTCGGCATCAACGACCGCAGCCAGCTTGCTGCGGCAGAAGCCGTCCTTCAAGGGCGGCTGCGGCGCAAGGCGATGGAGAGAGGCGCCACCTTTCTTGCGCCCGAGCGCGTCCATCTCTCTTTCGATACCGAATTCGGGCGCGACGTGATGGTCGAGCCGGACGTCTTCTTCGGACCCGGCGTCAAGGTCGGGGAGGGCGCGACAATTCGCGGCTTCTCGCATCTCGTCGGGGCCGAGATCGGCCCCGGAGCAATCGTCGGTCCCTTCGCGCGGTTGCGGCCCGGCGCCGTGCTCGGCAAGGACGTGCATATCGGCAATTTCGTCGAGGTGAAGGCCTCGATGCTGGGCGAAGGCGTCAAAGCCAATCATCTCGCCTATATCGGCGACGCGACAATCGGGGCGCGCACCAATATCGGCGCGGGCGCCATCACCTGCAATTACGACGGATTCACCAAATTTCGCACGACGGTCGGGGAAGGCGTCTTCATCGGCGTAAATTCGGCCCTGGTCGCGCCTGTCACGATCGGCGAGGGCGCCTATATTGGCACGGGTTCGGTCATCACAAAGGACGTCGCGCCGGATGCGCTCGCCCTGGCGCGCGAGAGGCAGATCGAGAAACCATTTTGGGCTAAAGCCTTCCGCAACAAGCATCGAAAATAGCCGGCTCGCTGCCGGCGGAACTGAAGGACCATGTGCGGTATCGTCGGCATTCTCGGCTCTGAGCCAGTCGCCGGAAACATCCTCGAAGCCCTGAAACGGCTCGAATATCGCGGCTACGACTCGGCCGGAATCGCGACTCTGGAAAACGGCCGCATTGCGCGCCGGCGTGCCGCCGGCAAGCTGAAGAATCTCGAAGCCGCGCTCGATGCCGAGCCGCTCTTCGGCCATTTGGGCATCGGTCACACCCGCTGGGCGACGCATGGGCGCCCGACCGCGGACAATGCCCATCCGCATTTGAATGGGCAGGTGGCGGTCGTCCACAACGGCATCATCGAGAATTTCCGCGCCTTGCGCGACGAGCTCGAGGCCAAAGGCCATAAGTTCACCTCCGAGACCGACACCGAGGTCGTGGCGCATTTGGTCGACGATGCGATCAAGAGCGGCCTGTCGCCGAGCGATGCCGTTGCGGCGAGCCTGCCGCGTCTCAAAGGTGCCTTTGCGCTCGCCTTCATCTTCGAGGGCGAGGAGGACTTGCTCATCGGCGCGCGCCAGGGTGCACCGCTCGTCGTGGGCTTCGGCGCCGGCGAACGGGCAGGCGAACTCTATTTGGGTTCCGATGCTTTGGCGCTTGCGCCGCTCACCGATGAGCTCGCCTATCTCGAAGAAGGCGATCACGTCGTGCTCACCCGGCAAGGCGCAAAATTCTACGATGAATCGAACCAGCCGGTCGCGCGCAAGAGGATCAGGACGGCGGCATCCGCCTTTCTGATCGACAAGGGCAATTATCGGCACTTCATGGCCAAGGAGATCCACGAACAACCGGAAGTGGTCGCTCGCACGCTCGCGCACTGCCTCGACCTCGCCGCCGGCACGGTCGCGCTGCCTTTCGAGCTGCCCGTCGATGCAGCCAGCCTCCCGCGTCTCACCATCGCCGCTTGCGGCACCGCCTTCATGGCCGGGCTCGTCTCGCGCTATTGGTTCGAGCGTATCGCGAAATTGCCGGTCGAGATCGAAGTCGCCTCGGAATTCCGCTATCGCGAGGCGCCGATGGAAAAAGGCGGCCTGATGTTGCTTATCTCGCAATCGGGCGAGACCGCCGATACGCTCGCCTCGCTGCGCTACGCCAAGAAATGCGGGCAGAAGGTCTTGAGCGTCGTCAATGTTGCGACCTCCACCATGGCGCGGGAGAGCGACGTCGCGGCGCTCACGCTCGCCGGTCCCGAGATCGGCGTCGCTTCGACCAAAGCCTTCACCTGCCAGCTCGCGCTGCTTGCCTGTCTCGCGCTCGCTTTCGGGAAGGCGCGGGGGACCGTCGATGCGAAAGAAGAAGCCCGGCTCGTCGCCGCGCTCATGGCCGTGCCCGGCCTTATCGCGGAAGCCTTGAAGCGCGAGGCTGCGGTCGAGACCTTGTCACGCGATCTCGCCAAGGCGCGCGACGTCCTCTATCTCGGACGCGGCACATCCTATCCGCTGGCGCTCGAAGGGGCGCTGAAACTCAAGGAAATCTCCTATATTCACGCCGAAGGCTATGCGGCGGGCGAATTGAAACATGGGCCGATTGCGCTCGTCGATTCGGATCTGCCGGTGATCGTGATCGCCCCGCGCGACAAGGTTTTCGAAAAGACGCTTTCGAATTTGCAGGAAGTCGCGGCGCGCAACGGCCGGATCATTTTGATTTCGGAAACCGGCGCGGTGGACCATCTCGGCGCCGAGGGCGAAGAGATCGGCATGCCGGAAATGGCGCCGGATTTTTCGGCGATCGTCTATGCCGTGCCGGTGCAATTGATCGCTTATCATACGGCCGTCTTCATGGGCAAAGACGCCGACCAGCCCCGCAATCTCGCCAAGAGCGTGACGGTGGAATAGGTCTCGTCGTTGCGAGGCCCTTCAGACGATCGCTTCGCCGGATAGCCCGCAAATCCAGTGGATATGCGCTGCCCCAGGATCCCGGATCGGCGCTCACGCGCTGTCCGGGAAAGCGGGCGCTCGTCGGTCTGCTCTTCGCAGGGAGGCTATCCATTCACGCTATCCGCCAAAACACGCCAATAGAAACGCCCGCACTGCTTCGTAAATCCCCGGCGCCTGGCTCTCGCGATCGCCGGCAACATTGAGGACACGGATCTGATGCCCGGCGAGCCAGGCGCGAAAATCCGCCATGGCGTGAAGCGGGACCCGATCGCCTGGGCGCCAGGCGACCACAAAGCAGGGCTTGGCGTGGCTCGCGCAGAATTCGTGCGTCGCGCGGCTCCCGCCGGCAATGTCGCCGATGATCAGCGTGGCATCGGATTGGCAGACATTGGCCTGCGTCCGCGGCGCGGCGCCGGGCTCGCGATGTTCGCGCATTCCGTAGAGCAAAGCAAAATCCGGCCGCGGGCCGTCTTCGGTCGCAAAACCCTGCGGCATGAAGCCGCCGGTCGGCAGGCCGAGTTCGCGGGCTGCCGCGAGCGCGCCTTGATCGGCGCCGGTCTGCCCGCCCGAGATCAGGCGCGCGAGCCGCAAATCAGGGCTTGGCGGTTGGCGCCGCGGCATGCTGGCTTTGCTCGAGCTGCAATTTCGTCGAGAGCAGCTGCATGACGTCGCGCAGCGACAATATGCCGACGAGCTTATTCTGTTCGACTACCCAAAGCCGGCTCTTTCCGGTGCGCTGCATCTGCGCGAGCGCGGCGAGCGCGTCGGAACCGGGCGCAACCTGATCCTCGCGTTCATGGCGGATCATGATCTGCCCGACCTTGGTCGCCGTCCAATCGGCGCGGTCGATCTGCGCCACCTGTTCGGTCCCGACCGAGCCGATGAGCGTTCCGTCGGTCGTCACCGGAAACGAGCGATGATGATAGCGATAAACGTAATCCTCGATGAATGAATCGAGCGTGAGGTCCGGCGAAACGGAAATCGGCTGGGGCGTCATCACGCGCGACACAGGCATGCCTTCGAGCGTGGTGCGCGCGACGACTTGCTGATAGCTCGCCGAGGCGGCGCCCCGCAGGAACATGCCGATCAAGAAACGCCACATGCCGCTGACGAAATGGCCGGTGATGATGCTGAACGCGCCGAGCACGATGAGCAGAATTCCGAAAAGATCGCCGGCGCGCGACGCGATCCGCGTCGCCCAGAGGAGATCCTTGCGCCATTGCCAGAGCGCCGCGCGCAACATGCGTCCGCCGTCGAGCGGGAAGGCGGGAACGAGGTTGAAGCTCGCGAGCAACGAGTTGATGAAGCCGAGATACCAGAGGGTGCCTTTCAGCGCAGCTGGAACTCTCCACGCTTCGCCGAGCCAAAGCAGGAGAAAGAAGACCGCGCTCAGCACGAAGCTCGCGGCCGGGCCCGCCGCGGCCATCAAAAATTCGCTTTTGGCGCTCGGCGGCTCGCCGCCCATTTCGGCCACGCCGCCGAAGATGAAGAGCGTGATTCCTCTGATCGGCATGCCGTAGTGCCGCGCGACGAGCGAATGCGACATTTCGTGGAAGATGATCGAGAACAGAAAGCCAATCGTCGCGGCGACTGCCATCCACCAATAGGTCGCCGGCGGAAGATGCGGCACGACACCCGGAAAGACGGATTGCGCCAGGCTCCAGCTGATGAGCGCCGCCAGCAACAGCCAAGAGGCGTCGATCCACACATCGAAGCCGAAGAGCGACAGAAGATGAACGCGGTGCGTAAAAATGGCGCTTCTCCGTCCGAGAGCCTTAAAATGTGATCCCGGCCGGCGAAAAACAACGCGGGGCCACCTATCGCAAGCGCCGGCGCGGGGAGAGCTTGTTTTTTCCATGTCTTTGCGATTGTTTGGACGCCGACAAAGTCGGTGGCTGCGGCGGCCGGCTCATTCCCGCCGAGTCCATTCATGCGCCTTTCCCGTTACTTCCTGCCTATCCTGCGCGAGACGCCCAAAGAAGCTGAAATCCTCTCCCACCGGCTGATGCTGCGCGCCGGAATGATCCGCCAGGAAGCGGCGGGCATCTATGCCTGGCTGCCGCTCGGCTTCCGCGTTCTGCAGAAAGTGACGCAGATCGTGCGCGAGGAAATGGACCGGGCAGGGGCGATCGAGCTTTTGATGCCGACCTTGCAGCTTGCCGATCTTTGGCGCGAGAGCGGCCGCTACGACGCCTA
>Ga0070738_10007653_pt1 | contig 10693 bp, 4 predicted proteins | sample Coa_R2_2_FD_66446 | JGI IMG/M metagenome (GOLD analysis project Ga0070738, IMG submission 66446) | Surface soil microbial communities from Centralia Pennsylvania, which are recovering from an underground coalmine fire - Coalmine... | ecosystem: Environmental > Terrestrial > Soil > Unclassified ... | reverse complement strand
CTGGCGTTCAGCCAGCAGGGCATTGATCAACAGCAGCGCGAATACCAGCGTCAGGGTAAACAGCAGTGCAGAGCTAACGCGCCAGTCCCAGACGGCGGCCCGCAGACGCTCCGGGATGATCGGCTTCGACAACAGCAACCCGGCATAGAACAACAGCGCCAGACTCAAAACAGCGAACTGCCCTTTGCGCCCAAACATGAGGCAACTCCGCATCATGAGCACGAGGCACAGCAAGAAAACAGACCGGGGTGACAGACCATCCTGGGTCGCCGATAGCAGAATCAAGCCAAATTCCCCTGTGGTGTAGAGCAGCTTTTTGCTGAGCTTGCCCTCTGTGGGCAGGCTAAAGCTCATAACGCCAAACGCCACGATCGTCAACACGCGCAGCAGCAGCGACCAGGACAACTGAAACGGCAGCAAAACTTCCATAAACACGGCTGTCATCAGCAACAACCACTCTAGATGGAACAGGAGACGAAAGGATTGATAGGTTGGGCGAACCATACATCTGTTCCAAACCAGCGATTGGAGTGAGCGAACCAGCGATGTTTTCCTGATTTTAGTGGGGGTCAAATAGTGAAGCAACAAACCGGCCTACCTTGCCATCCGATTCATGATGGGAACCTGTGCAAAAACAGCTTCTTTCTCTCTAACCAATCTCGCGCCTTACCGAACAGAGTGATTCCTACTGCCGATCCCAGTTTCAAACAGGAAAAAAGTCATAAATTTTTGTGCCTTTTTCCTGCTCAGGTTAGGAATCCTGTTCCATGCAAGCGTTGATGCCAATTTTTAAGATTGATGTATGAACTGCTACTGACTGGAGGCATCCATGACGCATGACATTCCCAATGAGGGTGTTTTGGACGAGCGTGAAATTGGGAATCGTAACGAGCGCGCGACTGAAGATGGCACACGATCGCGGCTCACCGGCTCGTCAAAGCGGCGGATTGGCGTTGTCCTGGTTGGCCTGATCGTCCTGGGAACGTTGGGCTTCTTTGGGATGCGTGCCGGTGCTAAACCTGAAAATTCGGGTAAGTCGGCGGACAAGCGATCGCAGGTGACGCCTGTGAGCATCACCGCGGTCACGCAGAAAACGGTGCCGATCCAGCTACAGGCCATTGGCAATGTCCAGGCTGAAAACACCATTTCGGTCACACCCCAGATCGGCGGTCAGATCACGGGCGTTTTCTTTAAGAAAGGGCAGGACGTGAAAAAAGGCCAGCTCCTGTTTACACTGGACGATCGCACGGCACAAGCAGCCATCCAGCAGGCACAGGGAACAGTAGCCCGGGATCTGGCGCAGGTACAGCAGGCGCAAGCGACCTACAACAAAGATCTCACCGTCGTCCGGCAGGCAGAGGCCACTTTGGCAAAAGATCAGGCCCAGGCCCAATACACCCAGGCCGCCAGCAATCGTTACAACGATCTTTACAAACAGGGAGCCGTGACGCTGGATCAAGCGCAGCAATATTCTGCCAACAGCAAAACCTATGCCGCAACGCTACAGGCCGATCGTCAGTCGATCGCCAATGCCCAGGCTGCCCTGGGAGTGGATCAGGCGGCAATTAAAAACGCTCAGGGTGTTGTCGAGTCTGATGAAGGAGCCTTGCGAAATGCCCAGGTACAGCTGTCTTACACCAGGATTTACGCGCCGATCGACGGGCGCGCGGGCGATATTCTGGTAAACCAGGGAAATGTCGTGCAGGCGGGCAACACCAGCGTACTGGTCAAAATTGCTCAGGTTCACCCGATTCAGGTGTCATTTGCGGTTCCAGAGGCTAATTTGCCAGAGATCCAGAAGTATGCGCGAGACGGCAAACTCGCGGTAGATGTGGCGTTTCCCAACAGCACGACGCGTCCCATCAAAGGGGCACTGTCGTTTGTAAATAACGCAGTGGATACCGCTACAGGCACGATTCAGCTTCTCGGTGAGTTTGATAATGCCCAGGATCAGCTATGGCCAGGGCAATACGTGAACGCCACCCTGACGCTCACCACCCAGCCGAATGCCACCGTTGTCCCCTCACAGGCCGTGCAGAATGGCCCCAACGGACAGTTTGTTTTTGTTGTCCAGCCCGATATGACCGTGCAAAACGTACCTGTCACCGTGAGTAACACAATTAATGGACTGAGTGTGGTGCAGAAAGGGTTGAAGCCGGGCGATCAAGTGGTGATGGATGGTCAGGCCAATCTTGTTTCAGGCGGTAAGGTTCGCACTAAGACCGCCTCCAACACCGGAGACGGCAGCAATCCAGCGAATGCAGGTAAAAAACGTCACTCCTCGGATGCAACCGGAGGCAATTCATGAACCTTTCGGAACTATTTATTCGCCGCCCCATCATGACAACGCTGGTGATGGCGGGGATTTTGATCTTCGGGTTTATGAGCTACCGCCAGCTGCCCATAAGCGATCTGCCCAGTGTGGACTATCCCACAATTCAGGTGACGGCATCACGACCGGGAGCCAGCCCCGAAATCATGGCGTCATCGGTGGCGCGTCCGTTAGAAAAACAATTCTCCAGCATTGCCGGACTGGATTCACTCAACTCCAGCAGCACACTCGGCAACACGCAAATTACGCTCCAGTTTGACCTGAGCCGTAACATTGACGATGCGGCCCAGGACGTGGAAGCCGCCATTTCAGCATCAACCGGGCAGATTCCCAACGACTTACCGAATCCACCCTCTTACAGTAAGGTCAATCCGGCGGATCAACCGATTCTGTACCTGTATTTATCCTCTCCCACCCTGCCGCTGTCCCAGGTAGACAGCTATGCTCAAAGCTACCTGGCGCAGAAGCTTTCGACCATTAATGGAGTGGCGCAGGTAGCAGTCTATGGGTCGCAGAAGTATGCGGCGCGAATTCAGCTTGATCCACAGCTGTTGGCCAGTCAGCAATTGGGGATGGATCAGATCCAAACGGCCATCCAGCAGGGTAACGTGAACCTTCCTACGGGAAGCCTTTCGGGGACGCACAAGAACTTTACAGTACAAACGAATGGGCAATTGGCCGACGCAGCGGCGTATCGCAAGCTGATTGTCACCTACAAAAATGGTGCGCCTGTTTATCTTGATCAATTGGGTCGCATCATCGATAGTGTGGAAAATGATCAGCGGGCAAGCTGGTATAACGACACACCCGCGATTATTCTGACGATTCAGCGGCAGCCTGGAACCAATACGGTGCAGGTCGTCGATACGATTACGAAACTGCTGCCCACGCTACGGGAGCAGATTCCGGCATCGGTGGAAATTGGTGTCCTTTACGATGCATCCCAGTCGATCCGTGATTCGGTGGATGATGTCCGGTTTACGCTGGTGCTGACGATCGCCCTGGTCGTCTTAGTCATCTTCCTGTTTTTACGCAACCTCTCGGCCACGGTGATTCCCAGTCTGGCGCTGCCCGTGTCGCTGATTGGCACTTTTGCAGTGATGTATCTGCTGGGCTACTCGCTGGATAACCTGTCGCTGATGGCGTTGACGCTGTCGGTGGGGTTTGTGGTGGATGATGCAATCGTCATGCTGGAAAACATCGTTCGTCATATAGAAATGGGTGAGCCACCGCTGGAAGCCGCGTTAAATGGATCGCGGGAAATCAGCTTTACCATCCTGTCCATGACGCTGTCGCTGGTGGCGGTCTTCATTCCCATGCTGTTCATGACGGGACTGCTGGGACGACTCTTCCATGAATTTGCGGTGACGATCGCCGTTGCCATTCTGGTATCAGGATTCGTCTCGTTGACCCTGACGCCCATGTTGGGCAGTCGCTTTCTGCGTCCCCAAAATCATGAACGTCAAAGTCGTCTGTACCAGGCATCCGAGCGAGTATTCGATCGCATCCTGGCATGGTACGACTGGAGCCTCAAAAAAGCCTTGAAATACCACCGCACCACCATGATTCTGTCGGTTGCCATGTTGCTGGTGACGGTGGGTTTATTGGTGATCGTGCCCAAGGGATTTATCCCCAGCGAAGACACGGGACAAATCACGGGTGTCACCCAGGCAGCAGGCGATGCGTCCTATGCATCCCTGGTTCAGCACCAGCAGGAGGCTGTTGCGGTCATCCGCCAGAATCCCAATGTGGATGCGGTGAACTCGAATATTGGCCCGGGTTCCAGTGCCAGTGGGAGTAGCTCAGCCGTTGCCAACAATTCTGGTAGTCTGTTCATTCGCTTGAAGCCGCGATCGCAGCGTAGCGCCACTGCCGATGAAGTTGTGCAAGATCTCCGCACCAGACTGGCATCCGTTCCGGGTATTCAGGTGTTCTTGCAAAATCCACCCGCCATTCCCATTGGTGCCCAGCAAAGTACGGGACTGTACCAACTGGCGCTCCAGAGTTCCGATGTGCAACCCTTACAAGAGTATGTGCCACAACTGGTGGACAAGATGAAGGCACTGCCAGAACTCCAGGATGTGAACAGCGATTTGCAGTTTGCCTCCCAGATTCAACTGGATGTTGATCGCGACAAAGCCTCAGCGCTGGGTATTACGGCTGAACAGATTGAAAGTACGCTGCGGAATGCCTATGGCGGCTATCAGGTTTCCACAATCTATGCTGCCAGCAATGAATATCAGGTCATCCTGGAACTGGAACCCCAGTATCAGCAAGACCCCAACGCCCTGATGAAGCTTTATATCAACACCAGCAACACCGCGAGTGCGGCGAATACCACTGCAGGGGTGGCTCCTGGCACGACTGGCGGTAGTTCTAGTAGTTCTAGTTCTAGTAATTCTGGTTCTAGTAATTCTGGTTCTAGTACTAGCAGTTCTAATACCTCTAGCACCTCCAATTCTACGTCTGGCAACGCTGGCAGCAGCTTTGCCGCCATTCCATTGAGTACGGTTGCCAAGCTCTCGCAGGGGACTGGCCCGTTGATGGTCAATCATTATGGGCGGATGAATGCGGCGACGATTTCCTTCAACCTTGCGCCCGGTGTTTCCCTGGGTGCCGCGAACCAGGCGATCGACGACCTGGTACATCAGATCATTCCTGCCAGCATCAGCACCAACTTCCAAGGCGCGAGCCAATTGTTTCAAAGTTCCTTACCCAGTCTTGGTCTGCTGTTGGTGATTGCCGTTCTGGTCATTTACCTGGTCTTGGGCATTCTCTACGAAGATTTCATCCACCCGATTACCATTCTTTCGGGACTGCCATCGGCTGGATTTGGTGCCTTGCTAACCCTGCTGATCTTCCATGTGGAACTGAACGTCTATTCCTTTATTGGCATCATTATGCTGATTGGGATTGTGAAGAAAAACGGCATTATGATGGTGGACTTTGCGGTGGAAGCCCAGCGCACCAGCGTGATCAAAGCATCCGAAGCCATCTATCAAGCCTGCCTGATCCGGTTTCGCCCCATTATGATGACGACTATGGCAGCCATTATGGGCACGTTGCCGATCGCTCTGGGGTTTGGTGCGGGTTCCGAATCGCGCCGTCCACTGGGGATTGCAGTCGTGGGTGGGTTACTCTTCTCCCAAATTGTGACCCTGTATTTAACGCCTGTGTTTTTCATCTATATGGAAGCGTGGCGCAAACAGCTTGGTCAAGTGAAATTCCGTCGCGCCTTCTCGTTTATGGGTGGGCGATCGTGATCCTTGAGCCGCTATTAAGCGACTACTCAAACGATTACTGCAGTGGGTAGATGAGCGATTGATAAATGATCCATCCACTCCCTTATTGCCTACTCCTTACTCCCTGCTCCCTGCTCCCCATTCCATCTGGGAGCCAATAACTTATGAACCTTTCAGAAATCTTCATCCGTCGTCCCGTCATGACCACCCTGGTGATGGCTGGCATCCTCATTTTTGGACTCATGAGTTACGTGCTGCTGCCCATCAGTGCGCTGCCCAATGTGGAATATCCCTTTATTAGCGTTTCCGCCAGTTTGCCCGGTGCCACGCCCGAAACGATGGCATCTTCGGTCGCGGCCCCCTTAGAACGACAGTTCACCAGCATTGCCGGACTCAATTCCTTCAATTCCACCAGTTCCACTGGCAGCACCAATATTTCCCTTCAGTTTGACTTCAGCCGTAGACAGCAAGATGCGGCGAAAGATGTCCAGTCAGCCATCTCAGCCGCAGCGGGACAATTGCCTGCGGGGATGCCCCATCCGCCAACCTATCGCAAAGTGAATCCATCGGTTGCGCCCATTCTGTTCCTCTACATGTATTCCAATACGCTGCCCATTGCGACCGTAGACGAATACGCTGAAGTCACGGTGGGTCAGCCCATTTCCATGATTAATGGCGTGGCGCAGGTGCAGGTGTTTGGGCAGCAACAATATGCCGTGCGTGTCCAGCTTGATCCACAGCAGTTGGCAACACGGGGACTGGGGATGAGTCAGGTGAAGACCGCGATTCAGAATGGAAATGTGACGTTGCCAACGGGGAGTCTTTCTGGAGCCGACAAACGCTATCTGATTAAGGCAAACGGGCAGCTGAACGATGCCGCGGGCTATCGCAATCTGATTGTTAGTTACAAGGATGGTGCGCCGGTTCGTCTTCAGGATTTGGGCGATGTGATTGATAGTACGCAAAACACCAAAGTCTCGAACCTGTACACCGATGGAAAAGTGCTGAATCAACACTCGATCGTGCTGTCTGTGCAGCCGCAGCCGGGAGCAAACACGGTGGATATCGTGGATGCCATCCAGGCACTTTTACCATCATTGCGTGAACAAGTGCCCAAGGCGATCGAGATTGGGATTCTCTACGATCGCTCTCAAACCATTCGGGCATCTGTGCATGATGTGAAATTTACCCTGGTGCTGTCGATTTGTTTGGTCGTGCTGGTCATCTTCCTGTTTCTGCGGAACATGACAGCGACGGTGATTCCCAGTTTGGCGCTGCCGATCGCCATCATCGGCACGTTTGCCGTCATGTATGTGCTGGGCTACTCCCTGGATAACCTGTCGTTGATGGCGTTGACGCTTTCCGTTGGGTTTGTGGTGGATGATGCGATCGTGGTGCTGGAAAATATTATGCGCCACCGGGAAATGGGGGAAGAGCCGATGGCAGCGGCCCTTAACGGCTCGCGGGAAATCAGCTTTACGATCCTATCGATGACGCTCTCGCTGGTGGCCGTGTTCATTCCCATCATGTTCATGAGCGGGTTGATTGGTCGCCTGTTTCATGAATTTGCCGTGACGATTGCGGTTGCCATTCTGGTGTCAGGCTTTGTCTCTCTCAGCCTCACCCCCATGCTGTGTTCACGCTTTATCCGGTCTGCCCACGAAGAGCACCCCAATCGCCTCTTTCGGATCTCAGAACGTGCCTTTGATGAATTGCTGAAAGGCTATGAGTGGAGTCTTCGAGTAATTTTGCGCTACCGCTTGCTGACGTTGATCGGATCGTTCGTGATCTTATTTGCCACAGTCTATCTCTTCACGATCGTCCCAAAGGGGTTTATTCCTACAGAAGATACTGGACAACTCATGGGAAATACGAAAGCGGCGCAGGACATTTCCTTTGAGGACATGCTGAAACATCAGCAAAAAGTGGTTGATATCATTCGCCAAGATCCCAACATTGATGCGGTGGATTCAACCGTAGGGGCAAGCGGACCGAACGCCTCGGTCAATAGTGGACGGATTACCATTCGGCTAAAGCCCCGTTCCCAGCGCTCCCTCAGCGCCGATCAAATCATTCAGGAGTTAACGCCCAAACTCAAGCGCGTTACTGGCATCCAAACCTTTTTGCGATCGCCCCCGGCGATTCCCATCGGCGGTCAACAGACCAATGCCACCTATCAAGTCTCGTTGCAGAGCCTCAACCTGCAAGACCTGCGCCAATATGTCCCCCAACTCCTGGCAAAGGTGAGAACCCTGCCCGGACTCTTCCAGGTGGACAGTGATTTACAACTCAGTACACCGCAAGTGGAGGTCAATGTAGACACCAATAAAGCCTCAACGCTGGGGATTACAGCCGAACAGGTGCAACAAACTCTCGGCGCTGCCTATGGCTCCAGTCAGGTTTCCACCATCTTTACGCCCAACGATCAGTTCTCCGTCATTCTGGAAGTGAAGCCAGAGTATCAGCGCGATCCGAAAGCGCTGGGGCTACTGTATGTTAAATCGAGTTCTGGTGGGCAGGTACCGTTGAGTGCGATCGCTAACATCACGCAAGGTGTCGGTCCCCTTTCGGTAAACCACGTAGCCCAACTGTCGTCCTCCACCATTTCCTTTGACCTCCAACCGGGAATGTCGCTGAGTCAGGCAACTGCTGCCATCAAGCAAGCCGCCAGTGAAATCCTGCCGCCCACTATTACCGTTAGCTTACAGGGTTCCACGCAGAGCTTCCAGCAGTCCTTTAACGATCTGGGATGGTTGCTGCTGGTGTCAATCGTCGTCATTTACCTGATCCTCGGTATTCTCTACGAAGATTTCATCCATCCCATCACGATTCTGTCGGGGTTGCCCTCGGCGGGCTTTGGTGCCTTGCTCACCCTGCTGATCTTTCAGGTGGATCTCAATCTCTACTCCTTTATTGGCATTATTCTGCTGGTGGGTATCGTCAAGAAAAATGGGATTATGCTGGTAGACTTTGCCATTGAAGCGGAGCGTAAGGATGGCAAGAACCCGTTTGATGCCATCTACGCGGCCTGTATTGTGCGCTTTCGCCCCATCATGATGACGACGATGGCCGCATTGATTGGTACCCTGCCGATCGCGCTTGGCTCCGGCGTTGGATCAGAGTCGCGTCGTCCACTGGGAATTGCGATCGTCGGCGGGTTGGTCTTCTCCCAAATTCTGACGCTCTACCTGACCCCCGTGTTCTATACCTATATGGAAGCAGGGCGGCAGAAGCTTGTTCACTTTAAACCACCCCACTTTCGCACGCGCAAAAAGTCCAAGTACGGCCTGGGACAAAAAGCCTAGAAGAGAACCTGTCGCGCTTACGCGAGTCCCGATCACACCCGATCGTGTTGAACGCGTGAACCAATCGCATTATCAGCGGATTCGCCGTGCGCGGTTCGATCGCCGTCATCAGACATTGTGTGGCAGAGACAAGTCAGCCCGCAACCCAGAGTGAGTGTTGCCGTCGCTTTCGATGGCCTGGATTAACGTTTGTATCAAATTAGACAAACTTTTTGCTCTCCCTGCATGTGCAGGGAACGTTAAAGCGAGATGTAAGTTTCCGGCAAGCTCTGGAGGCAGAAAATGTACGACTATGAACTCCTGCAACAGCACCTGGACGGTCAACGCGATTTTAGCCATCTCGACTTCTCCCGTATCTGTCTCGCAGGAGCGAACCTGGCAGATATTATCTTAGTTGGCGCTAACCTCACTGGGGCCAGTTTCCCTTCGGCGTATCTGGCTGCCGCGAACTTTTGTCGCGCCAATTTGATCCATACTAATTTCAGTCAGGCATTTCTCAGCCGAGCCAATCTCAGCCTTGCGAAACTCAACCATAGCGATCTGGCCCAGGCCGACCTGACGAAAGCAAACCTGAAGGGCGCTTCACTGATACGGGCAAACCTCAGTGGGGCCAAACTGAGTGGGGCAACCCTGGCGGGAGTGAATTTGCGTGAAGCAAATTTGCAGGCAGTCAACCTTTGCGGCGCTGATCTACGAGGCATTAACCTGCGTGCCGCGAATCTGGTTGGCGCAAATTTAAGCTGGGCAAACTTGAGTGGTGCCCGCTTAAGTGGAGCCATGCTACAGGGAGCCAACTTAACCGGGGTCAAACTGCACGATGCTTACTTAAACGGGGTGGATTTGCACAGTGCTGACCTCAGTGGCGTCAACTTGAGTGAGGCCAAGCTGAATGGTGCGAATCTCCAGGCGACAAACCTCACAGCCGCAAACTTAACAATGGCCCACCTGCGATCGACTAATCTGGAGCGGGCAATGCTGCGGGCGGCTGACCTCAGCGCGGCTGATTTACATAATGCCAGCCTCAGAGATGCCAATCTGGAGCGATCGCTGTACACCGAAGCCACCCAATTTCCCCAAGATTTTGATCCGATCGCGCACGGAGCTTGCCTTGCAGCACTCGAAGTAAGGGCAGCCTGACAAAGCCCTTCGCTGATGGATCAACCATCCACTCAACCGCTCTTGACCTTCAAGTAAAGACGTCGTTCCAATGGATATAACAACCTGCCTACTGATGACAGAAGGGCAACAGGAATGTTGGCAAACGCTGTTTCATGATTTCACAGCCCGACTGGCCACCACTGAAATTGAACTGCAAAATGCTCGCACTGACTATCAACAGCTTGAAGCCGATCGCCAACAGCTTGCGGAACAGCTTGCGGAAACCCAACTACAGCATCAGGCGTTAGTGGCTGCGTCGGCAGCGCAGGCGCGGCAGTTCAGCGAAACCCTCAAGCAGCTACGACAAAACCAGGCTCAGATTGTCCAGGCGGAGAAGATGTCCAGCCTGGGGCAATTAGTCGCAGGGGTCGCTCACGAAATTAACAATCCTGTCAATTTCATTTATGGCAACCTTTCGCACGCTAACGCGTATATTCACGACCTGACCAGCCTGTTAACGCTGTATCAGAAGCATTATCCCCAACCAGACAGCGAAATCCAGGCACAAGCAGACGCGATCGACCTCGACTTCCTGCTAGAGGATTTGCCCAGCCTGCTGGCTTCGATTAAGGTGGGGGCTGAACGCATCCAGCAAATTGTGCTCTCCCTGCGCAGCTTTTCACGGATGGATGAGGCGGAAGTGAAGGAAGTGAATC
>Ga0070738_10007650_pt1 | contig 10699 bp, 11 predicted proteins | sample Coa_R2_2_FD_66446 | JGI IMG/M metagenome (GOLD analysis project Ga0070738, IMG submission 66446) | Surface soil microbial communities from Centralia Pennsylvania, which are recovering from an underground coalmine fire - Coalmine... | ecosystem: Environmental > Terrestrial > Soil > Unclassified ... | reverse complement strand
TCACGGAGCGCTTCAGCAGCTTCTTCCCCATGCACGTCCTCGGGCGTCCGACGAACTGCACGCAGGCGCTGGTGGCGCTGGTGTGCGGCGGCATCTTCGAGAAGTACCCGGGGCTGAAGGTGGCCTTCTTTGAGTGCAGCGCCGAGTGGCCGCTGTACTGGATGCACCGGATGGACGACGACTGGGAGTGGGCCAAGGAGGTCCAGGACCGGCACATGGAGATTCCGCTGAGCATGGAGCCGGGCGAATACATCCGCCGCAACTGCTACTTCACGATGGAGGCCGACGAAGGCCCCATCACCCAGACCATCGCCGAGATTGGCGTCGAGCACATCCTGATGGCCACCGACTACCCGCATTTCGACTCCGAATACCCCCACACCGTCAGCGGCATCCGCGAGCGCACCGACATCAACGCCAAGCAGAAGGAGATGATCCTCGGCAAGAACGCCGAGGAGTTCCTCGGCTGGTAGCCGGGCCAATGATCCGAAGCAAGCTTTCGTTCGCTTTTCTAGCAAGCGTCCTGCTCGCCGCCTGCGGCGGCGCGGCGGCGCCCGCGCAGAGCAGCGCTCCCGCACCGGCATCGGCGAAGCCGGCGACGAGCGCTGCGGCATCCGCGCCGGCTTCCGCATCGGCCAAGCCGGCGGCGAGCGGGGCCGCGTCCGCGGCCGGTAAGCCGGCGGCAAGCGGAGCTGCGAGCGCGGCGGCCAGCACGAGCGGCGGGGCCGTCAAGCTGTCCGCCTTCTACTCCACCGTCAGTGCCACGTTTGGCGTGATGTGGGTGGCCAAGGAGGCGGGCATCTTCGCCAAGAACGGCATTGACATGGACGTGCAGCTCATCCAGAACCCCAACGGCACGCAGGCGCTGATGGCCAACCAGGTCCAGCTCGGGCTCAGCGGCGCGGCCGACCTGCTGGGTCCGGACAGCAGCGGCGCGGACCTGCAGGGCTTCGCCACCTTCACCACCACCTACCCCTACGCGTTTGAAGTGGCCAACAGCATCAAGACGCCAGCCGAACTCAAGGGCCACAAGATCGGCGCCTCCCAGCCGGGCGGTTCGGACTACGTCGCGCTGCTGGCGGTTCTGGAGAAGCTGAACCTCGATCCGACTAAGGACGTCACCATTCCGTTCGTCGGCGGCATCCCGCAGCGGACCGCCGCGCTGCTGAGCGGCGTGGTCGACGGTACCCTCTCCTCGCCCCCGGAGACCCTGGTGATCGAGCCCAAGGGCTTCCATCCCCTGGTGGACGTGACCTCGCTGAACCTGCCCTCCGCCACCTCCGTGCTCACCGCGCACAAAGCCTGGGCGCAGGCCAACCACGCCACCATGCAGAAGGTCGTCGACTCACTCATGGAGTCGATCGCGCGCGTAAAGTCCGACCGGGCCTTTACCGAGCAGGTCTACACCAAGTACCTCAAGCTCGAGGACAAAGCCGCGCTCGACGCGACATACGATTTCTTCGCCCAGAAGATCACGCCCACGGTGCCCAATATCACCGCCGCCCAGTTCCAGGACACGGCCACGCAGCTCAGCAAGACCAACGCGGCCATCAAGAACGTGGACATCAACAGCGTGGTCGACAACTCGTTCGTCGAGGACGCGGTCAAGCGCGGCGTCGGGAAGTAAGCCTTTCAGCCGCGAGCGCAGCGCGTTGGGCAGCGCCCGCCGCGCTGCGCGCCGCCTTCTCGGAATTCGCCAGCGACCTGGGGCAGGTGTGGAAGGCGTGGCAAGCCGCGCCGCTCCTGCCCGCCTTCGCCTGCGCCCTGGCGGTGGCGCACGCGCTGCTGGTCCCGCTCGAGCTGTCGACGGCTCCGGCCGTCGCCCTGCCGGGCTGGCTGGCCAGCCTGGCGTTGGGCGTGTTCTGGATCGGCTGGCTGGGGGCGCAGCGCGTCTGGTACCTCCGCGCCTTTCGCTCGGCTCCGTTCGGGCCGCGGCTGCTGTGGCTGCTGAGCTGGAGGTTCCTCGGACGCTTCCTGCGCCTGGGCCTCCTCCTGGCCTGGCGCTTCATCCTGCTGTGGGTGCTGCTGCTCGCGCTGTTCGTGCTGGCGCGGAGGGCTGGCGGCTACGGCCTGCCCGCCTGGTATGGCCTGGCAGCGTTCGCCTGTGGCATTCCGATGTCGGCCGTGCTCACGTTCGGCGCGCCCGCGCTGTGTTACACCACGCGGAGTCCCGCGGAAGCCCTACGCATCGGCTTCGCCATGACGCGCACCTTCTGGCCGGACGTTGCCCTCTACGTCCTGCTCCCGCCGGCCGCCATCCTCGTGATGGCCAGGATCAGCGCGCAGCAGCTCGGCGGTGGCTTGCTCCTTGCGGGCGCCATGTCGGCGTTGATGAATGTGCTGCTCACCGGAGCCGCCGCTTCGTTCTTCCTCCGGCACAACGAGGTCGTGCCCGAAGCGCTCCCGCCGGAAGCCCGCCTGCGAGAGCCCGAGCAATCAGAGGAGGGAGGCTAGCTCCGCTCCAGGTTGGAGTCGAAGGGGCGCACGGGGGCGCCGTCCGGCTCGGGCAGGTGCGCGTAGGCCCAGTCCAGGAGCGCGGCGCCTTCCTCGAGATGGTGCTCGCTGCCGAGCAGCACCACCATGACGTCCCGGCCGTTCCGCTTGTTCGTGACTACCAGGTTGTAGCCGGCGGCATCGGTGTTGCCGTCCTTCAGGCCGTAGGTCCCGGGGTATGCGTTGAGCAGGGTGTTCAGATTAGCCGGCGTGAACGCCCCATGGTCTGCCGTCGCGGGAATGGACACCTGCTTGGTCGCGGCGATCTGGCCGATTGTCGGATAGGCCGACAGGGCTTCTCCGGCGAGTACCGCCATCTCGTAGGGCGTGGTGGCGTCCTCTTCGCTGATGCCTGAGGCATCGACGAAATGGGTGTGCGTCAGGCCCATCCGCCGCGCCACCTCGTTCATGCGCCCGAGGAACTGCTCGCGTCCGCCAGGCAGCCCGTCGGCCAGGGCTTCGGCGGCGTCATTGCCCGACTCGAGCAGCAGCCCATACAGCAGGTCCTGAATGGTCAGCCGCTCGCCCGCCTTCAGGCCCATGCGGTGCGGCGGCTGCGCGGCGGCGCGCTCGGACACCGTCACCTGGTCGTCGGGGCGCGCCATCTCGAGGGTGGCCATGGCGGTGACGATCTTCATCACGCTGGCGGGCGGCCTGGGCTGATCCGGGTTCTTGGCGTAGATGATCTGCTGGCTGTCGCGGTCCACGACCAGGACGCCCCTTGCCGTCAGCAGCGGCACGTCCGTGGCGGGATGGGCTTGCAGCCAGGCGCTGGAGTAGTAGGGTGGGAGGGCCGCCGCTGACGGCCGCGCTCCGCAGGAGGCCGAAGCCTCGAAGCTGGCCTGCAGGCGATCGGCCAGGGACTGCGCCGCGGGCACCGGCACGGCCGCCAGCAGGTCGGGGATCCGGCTGGAGGCGAGGCCGAGCAGGCCGCCAACGCCGGCACCCATGGACATGCCCGCCGCCGCCTCGGGCAGGAGCAGCGGCCCGAAGGTGGCGCCCAGGGCCGCGCCGTCAGGCCCGCTGCCGCGCAGCTGGGCCGCATCCGCGCTCAGGTCCAGACCACCGCCGGCGGACTGCGTGCGGCTCCAATCGACGGCTGCGTGGATCGTGCCCCACACGCCGCAGCCCGCGGCGCCGCCCGCTGGCTGGCCCGGGCCGCCCGCTGCCGCAGCCAACCCCGCCGCAGCAGCAGGCTGGCTGGCGTTCGGCGTGAGCACCTCCACGCGCGACAGTCCGACGTCGAACGAGCTGTCGGAGCTCGCCGCGACGGTGATGTTGACGTTCGCGTCCCCGGCGCCTTGCCCAAGCGGGCCCGAGTGCCCCACCTCGCTGCCGTTCACCGCGTAGTGCGCGCCAGATGCATCGACGCGCAGCGTGAGCGTCTGCTCGCCCGCGGAACCGCTGGATGGCCGCGCAGGCTGGTTGAGCGCTGCGCCGGGCTGGCTCCCTTCGAGGCGCACCGAGAGGCTGCCGTCCGGGGACTTAGCCGCGCTGAAGCCGATGGGCCCGTCGGCGCTGTCGGTGCTGAGCCCAAGCCGGCCTGAGCCCTGCCAGTCGGCGTCCCGAACGCGGACCGTCACACCCTGCCCGGCCGCTCCGGGCTCGACGACCATCCGGCTGCCGGCACCCACGTGCGCTTGAACCCCGCCCCCGCTGGGCTCCAGCTTGTCGTTCGGCCCGCCGCTGTACTGCAGGTCGCCGGCGGCCTGGTAGTGGATCTCGTAATCCAGCGATGCGCTGGCCGTCTCCGTGGCCGGCGCAGACGGGGTGAGGCTGCTGCGCAGGAAGAAGCCGGCGCCCAACGCTAGCAGCGCGACGAGAGCCACGAGCGCCAGCACGCCGCCTCGCCGCCGCCTGTCCGGTTCCTCTCCCGTATCCGTTTCATCAGCGGCGCTCTCAGTCTCCGTCTCGGCCGCCAGCGCTTCGCCCATCGATGTGGCTTCGGCGGCGTCTTCGTCCGGATCTGAGGCCGTGGTCTCGGCGGCAGGCTCGTCCTCCTGCTCGCCCGATGACTCGAGAGCAGCGGTTGTGGCGCTCTCCTCTGCCGGCACGGCATCGCTTGCCTGACTGACGGAATCCGGCGTCTCGCTGGACGCTGGCAGGGGCGCGGCTTCCGATGCGCTGCCGGACCGGGGTCGGGCGTGAGCCCGATAGGCGGTGGTGCCGGTGGCGCGGTTGATCCGCCGTTCCTGGTCGTAGTTGGCGCGCTTCACCGGGTCGCGCAGCACCTGGTAGGCCTGGAGGATCAGGCGCGAGCGTTCGAGTGTCTGCTTCTGCCAGCGGCTGTCGGTTTGGGCGTGCTCCGAGCGCAGCTTGAACAGCTTGTTCTGGTACGCCCGCCGGATGTCGTTGACGGACGCGTTGGAACTGACTCCAAGGACCTCGTAGAAGTCCATCGCCACGGCCGGATTATCACAGCCCGCTTACCGGATCGTGCCTTCGCGATGCCCGGGACCCGGACCGTCGTACTATGTGGTCCAGCACATCATCCGCAGATAGGAGACGGACATGTCCGTAGACGACAAGGAATATCAGGCCATCAAAGTCGACCGCGAGGACGGCATCACCTGGATCACGCTGAACCGCCCCGAGAAGCGCAACGCCATGAATCCGACCCTCCACCTGGAGATGCTGGACGCGCTGACCGAGCTGGAGACGGACAGGGAGACCCGTGTCGTGGTGATCACCGGTGCCGGCGAAGCCTGGTGCGCTGGCCAGGACCTGCGTGAGTTCTTCCGTGGCCTGGACGACAAGCCGGCCGAGCGCCGCCGCGTCGGCTGGGCCTCGCAGGAGTGGCGCTGGCGCAAGCTCTACTACTACCCCAAGCCGACGATTGCCATGGTCAACGGCTACTGCTTCGGCGGCGCGTTCACGCCGCTGATCGCCTGCGACTTCGCCATCGCCGCCGACGACGCCATCTTCGGCCTCAGCGAGATCAACTGGGGCATCTTCCCCGGCGGCCTGGTGACACGCGTGCTGGTAGAGGCCATGACCTACCGCGACGCGATGTGGTACATCATGACCGGCGAGCCGTTCGACGGGAAGAAGGCGTCGGAGCTGCGGCTGGTCACCAAGTCCGTCCCCAAGGCCCAGCTGCGCGAGGAAACCGTCAAGCTGGCGCAGCTGCTGATGCAGAAGAACCCGCAGGTGCTTCAGGCCGCCAAAGAGGTCTACAAGTACTGCAAGGACATGACCTTCCAGCAGGCCGAGGACTACATGGCCGCCAAAGGCACTGCTCTCCGCGCCACCGACCCGGAGAAGGGCCGCGAGACGGGCATGAAGCAGTTCCTCGACGACAAGACCTATCGCCCCGGTCTGGGCCACTACGATCGCAGCAAGCCGGCGGCTTCCTGATGGATTACAGCTACGAGACCCTCCTGGTCGACACCAAAGACCAGGTGACGACCATCACCTTCAACCGGCCCGAGCGGCGCAACGCCATGAGCCCCAAGCTGCACATGGAGATGGTCGACGCGCTCACCAAGCTGGAGAACGACGACGACTGCCGGGTGCTCGTCCTGACCGGCGCAGGCGAAAGCTTCTGCGCCGGTCAGGACCTGAAGGAGTACTTCTACGACATCGACAACGATCCCGTGGCCCGGGCGAAGGCCCGCAAGGCGGCGGAGACCTGGCGCTCGCACCTGCTGCGCCTGTTCCCCAAGCCGACCATCGCGGCCATCAACGGCTTCTGCTTCGGCGGCGCCTTCACCATCGTGGCCAACAGCGACTTCGCTATCGCCTCGGACAAAGCCACCTTCGGCCTCTCGGAAATCAACTTCGGCAAGCTGCCGGGCGGGCACGTCACCAAGATCGTGAAAGAGCTGATGCACCCGCGCGACGCGCTGTACTACATCCTCACGGGCCGTCCGTTCAACGCCGAGAAGGCGGCGGAGATCAAGTTCGTGACCATGACCGTCCCGCACGACAAGCTATGGGACGAGGTCAACGACCTGGCCGACTGCCTAAAGGGCAAGAACCCCATCGTCCTGCGCGAAGCCAAAGAGGCGTACCGCTACATCAGCGACATGAACTGGGAAGAAGCCGGCGCGTGGCTCACCGCCAAGAGCGCCATGCTCGATTTCAAGACCGGCAAGACCTGGAAGAAGGGCGTCGAGCAGTTCAAGTCCAAGCAATACCGCCCCGGCCTCGGCCAGTACGACTGGAAGGAAGGCGAAGAAGCCAAAGCGTAGGAGTTAGACGCCTGGACCTCCCTCCCCACGACGCGACAACAAGCTGCACGCCGGGCGCGAGTTCGTCGCGGGGCAGGGTTACTGCTCCCGATCGCATCCCGTCGCGATCGCCAGGGCGCGGCAGATTGCCTGCATGGTGCTCGGCCGCGCGTGTCCCAGGCGGCGGACGAGCCGGGTGCGATGGATCACTTGCAGGTTGTCCAGGTTCGCGGCGGAATCGAAATCGATGCCGTCCTCGGGCCCGATCTCCGCTTCGACTGAGAGCCCACGGATCCTGGTACTCACGGGCACGACGATCACCGAGTGCAGGATGCGTCCCATCGGATTCCTAGTCAGGATGACGATTGGGCGGAGTTTGTCCATGCGCGCGAGCCAGATCTCGCCGCGCTGAGGCGCGGGCGGGCTACTCGGCGCCCTGTCCGTGCTCCCCGTCCTCTGCGTAGAGCGCCTCCCAATCTGTGTCGTCGTCAAGGTCGCCATAGTCACCGAGCCGTGCGATGGCCAACTCCTCTTCAGTCTGCGGATACCTTCGATAGGCCTCGACGTCCCGCTTGGTTTGCTCTTCCCTGATCAGCCGGTCGAGCGCCAGGTCGATTGTCTCTGACGTCGTGGAAGCGCCCAGGAACGCCTGGGCTTGCTTCGCTTTGACCCGATCCAAGGTAATAGTCACCTTATCCTTCGCCATACCGCGCATACTACCTTGCGGCCATACCGCTGGCCAGGACGTGGCTACGGCTCGGGCGTGGAACTGAGCTTCGCTGTCTTGGCGGGCGTGACGATCATCGTGGCGCTGCGGGCATCGGCTTGCGGCGGCCGTTCGACCGTGTGCGGCTTCAAGCGATCGGCGAGGGCGTCGAGCAGCAAGCCCGCGCGTTCCGGATGAGCCAGCTCACGCCCGCGCATCCGGACCACGACTTTCACCTTGTTGCCCAGCGCCAGGAACTCGCGGATGGCCTTCTCCTTGGTGTCCACGTCGTGCTGGCCGACGTTGGGCCGAAACCGGACTTCCTTGACCGTCAGGTTCTTCTGTGATTTGCTCGCTTCCCGCTGCCGCTTGCTCTGCTCGAACTGAAAGCGCCCGTAGTCGAGCAGCTTGCACACGGGTGGGTTTGCGGTGGGGTTGACCTCGACCAGGTCGAGCTTGCGCTCCCTGGCCGCTTCCAGCGCCATCTGCAACGGGAGGACCCCGAGCGCGGCGCCGTTTTGGTCGATTACCGCTACTTCGCGCGCACGGATCCTCTCGTTGATGAGGGTGACTTTAGCTATGCGGGCCTACCGGTAGGACGTCGAACGGGACTTGAGACGTTCCTGCTGGAAGCAGTCGCTGCAGTAGACCGGCCGGCCGGCGGTGGGCGTGAACGGCACCTGGGTGGGCTTGCCGCAGGCGCTGCAGGTCACGTCCGTCATCTCGCGCGGCGCACGTGAGCGGCTGGAGGAATAGCCTCCTCGGTCGCCACCCGCCGCCTTGCGGTCGGCGCGGCACTCGGGGCAGCGTGAGGGCTCGTTCTGGAAGCCGCGGTCGGCGAAGAACTGCTGCTCGCTGCTGCTGAAGGTGAACGTCTGGCCGCAATCGCGGCAGGTAAGGGTCTTGTCGGCGAAAGACATCTGGCTCCTTTGGTGGTCGATCAATTATCTAGAGCCAGCTTTACAGGAGGCGCTAAACGGCAACCACCCACAGTGTAGCCTCGCGCGCGCTTAAGTCGCAACTGCGAATCTGGTAGGCTCGGCCAACAGCTATGGACCTTTCCTATCCCCCCGCCGTCCAGGAGTCGCTCGACCGCATTGGCAAGGCGCTGGCCGAGGTCGCCGTGCGCGACGAGGTGGCCGCGGCCGGCCAGCAGCCCACGTTGTGGCAGACCCAGCCTTCGCGGAATGGCCACGCCACGCCGGCGGCCGGACCGCTGGCGCAAGTGCTGGAGTTCCAGGCGCTGGGCGCCTATGCCCTGCCCTTGAGCGAGCTCCTGGCGCGGGCCGGCCGAAGTTATGTGCCACTGCCCGGCAGCGGCGGCCCTGTGGCGCTCGGCTTTCCAGATGCCAGCGCGCCGTGGGAGCCGGGCGATCCACTCGGCGTGGCGCTGCGTGGCGGCAAGCTGACCGGCAGCGTGAGCGTTGCGCCCTTCTGCGTGCCGGCCGGGGGTGTCGTCTTCCTCGCTCAGGATGGCTCGGACGCTGCGCTGGTCGAAGCTCCGGCTGAGGCAGGCAAAGTCGAGCGCGTGGGCGATGCCTTCGGCCTGCAACTCGAGGTCGCCCCGGCGCAGGTACTGGCCACCGGCGACGCTGCGATCCAGGCCTGGACCACGGCCGTCCTGTGGGAGCGGCTGGCGCTGGCCGGGCTCACGCTGGGCGTGATCGACCGATCATGGCGCATTGCGCTGGATGCGCTGTGCGAGGGCAAGCGCCAGGGCCAGATCCTGGCGGACGAGCAGGTCGCGCAGTTCCAGCTTGCCGATAACGACATCGAACGCCTGTCCGCGCAGCACCTGATCCACGATGCCGCCATCGATGCCGAGAAGGGCAAGGCCAGCGCGAAGGACAAGCTCTCGCTGGTCCGGTATTACACCTCCGGCCAGGCCGAGCGCTGCGCCGCGCGTGCCCTGCACGTGGCGCAGCTGTTTACGCCTCGTCTCGTTCCCGTCGCGCGCTGGCTCACCCAGCGCGCCCATCATCTCTCAGTCTTCGGCCTGGCCCGCGAGCACGAGGTGCGCCTCGCGGTCGCCGGTCTGGCCGGCGGCTTGAACCTGGAGTAGCCACTATGGATTTCGAGCTGCCCGACGAGCTGAAGCTGATCCAGGAGACGGTCCGCCGTTTCGTGGACAAGGAGCTGATGCCCCTGGAGAAGACCCTGCCCGATCTCTACGACATTCCGCCGGAGGTCCGCGAGCAGTTGGAGGCCAAGGTCAAGGAGATGGGCTTCTGGGCCGCGGCCACGCCGGCCGAATTCGGTGGCGGCGGCATTGGAGCACTGGGCAACATGGTCATGCGCGAGCAGGTCAGCCGCTGCCTTGTGAGCGACACGCGAGACGACCGTGGCTTCGGCGGCACGCCCTGGCCCATCCTGTTCAACGCCAACCCCGAGCAGCGCAAGAAGTATCTCGATCCCATCGTCGCGGGCGCCAAGCGCCACTTCTTCGCCATGACCGAGCCAGGCGCCGGCAACGACGCCAACGGCCTGGCGACGACTGCCGTACTCGACGCCGACCAGTGGGTCATCAACGGCAGCAAGATCTTTATCAGCCACGTCGACCTCGCCGATTTCGGCGTCGTCCTGGCCAAGACCGATCCCAGCAAGCGGGCCCGCGGGGGCCTGAGCGCCTTCATCGTGGAGAAGGGCACGCCCGGCTTCAACGTCGTCCGCCGCATCAACACCATCGGCGCGGCCCACGTGTTTGAGCTGCACTTCGACAACTGCCGCATCCCGAAGGAGAACCTGCTGGGCGAGGTCGGCCACGGCTTCGACATCGCCGGCAAGAACCTCACCAAGACCCGCCTCAAGCAGGCCGCCAGCTCGCTCGGACTCGCTCAGCGCGCGCTGGAGATGTGCATCGACTATGCCCAGCAGCGCGAGACCTTCGGCAAGAAGCTCATCGACCGCGGCGCGGTGCAGATGATGCTGGCCGATTCGGCCGCCGAGCTCCGGGCCGTCCGCCTGATGGCCTACACCACCTCCTGGCGGCTGGACCAGGGCGAGGACCCCGTGCTGGAGGTCGCCGCCACGAAGATCTACGCCGGCGAATGCGGCTCGCGCATCCTCGATCGCGCCATCCAGATGCATGGCGGCTCGGGCATCACCCAGGACCTGCCCTTCGAGCGCATGGCCCGCGACCAGCGCGGCTATCGCATCACGGAAGGCGGCACCGAGGTGCAGCGCTGGGTCATCGCGCGCGGGCTGATCAAGAAGTACATGGCAGACTGATCGCGTGTCCGTAACCCTGGCCCACAGCTCCGACGTTCATCTCAACACCGATCTCCACGACGACTACCTGCAGCTTCGCCGAGTCCTGGCCGGCGCCGCC
>Ga0070738_10007649_pt1 | contig 10700 bp, 7 predicted proteins | sample Coa_R2_2_FD_66446 | JGI IMG/M metagenome (GOLD analysis project Ga0070738, IMG submission 66446) | Surface soil microbial communities from Centralia Pennsylvania, which are recovering from an underground coalmine fire - Coalmine... | ecosystem: Environmental > Terrestrial > Soil > Unclassified ... | reverse complement strand
CACACATTCCGCCCTCCGTGGTTTCATCGCAACATGATGAACGAATTCATGGGGCTGATTTTCGGCCAATATGACGCCAAGGCAGAAGGCTTCGTTCCCGGGGGAGCAAGCCTGCACAACTGCATGGCCGGCCACGGGCCCGATGCGGAAACTTTCGAACGTGCCAGCACGGCTGAATTAAAACCGCAGTATCTCGGTAACACGCTCGCCTTCATGTTTGAAACCCAGCTTGCAGTTCGGCCTACGAAATTCGCGCTGGAGACGAAAATTCTGCAGCACGAATACTACGAGTGCTGGCAGGGTTTGAAGAAGCACTTCAAAGGCGACCCTGGAACTAGAAAATGACGGCGATACGCGCGCTGTTGAATGGATTGATCGACTATGCCGGCCTTTTCCCTCCGGCATCGCTCGACATGAAGACGGCGGTCCGGAGCTATGCCGAATACCGGGCGGGTGATGATGCCTGGATGCTGGGCCGCTTCATCGTTCCTGCGCAAAAACTGGAAGAATTTTCGACTGCATTTGCGGAAGCCTGCTGCGATGAGCAGGTATCGCCCTGGCTCTTAAGCGTACTGAGTTCCGGCAGTCCTGAAGAAGACGCGCGTTTGATCGATCCCTTCCGTGAAGGAGCCGCATTTCTCGATGCGATGGAATTCAAGGCCGCTGATGCCGCGCAGGCTGCACAGCAGTTCGGCTCTGTGCCTCAGGGCATGGCCGCATATGTCGAATTCTCGCCGCAGTTGAGCCGCGAAATATTGCTTGTGCTGAAGAAGGCAGGAGCGAGGGCGAAGGTACGAACAGGAGGCGTGACAGCAGATGCTATTCCAGACGTTCAGGAACTCGCAGGTTTTCTGACATCCTGCGCGATGGCGAAGATTCCATTCAAGGCGACGGCGGGTCTGCATCATCCGTTGCGCTCGATGCAGAAGCTTACCTATGACGAGGGAAGCGCGACAGCCATGATGCATGGCTTCATCAATGTATTTGCGGCAGCCGTGGCGGCATATCAGGGAGCGCCCGAGAGCGACGTGGCCCAGATATTGTCCGAGACATCGCCGGCAACATTCCAATGGGAAGAAAAGGCGCTGATCTGTCACAAGCATCGCTTCACAGCAAGGCAGATCAAAGCAGCCCGCGAAAAGTTCGCAATCGGCTTCGGCTCCTGCTCGTTCACAGAGCCGGTGAATGATCTAAAAGCGCTCGGGTGGCTTTAGACGATGGAAACAAGCTGGGTCGAATCCGCCAACCGGAGCACGTCTGATTTCCCGCTGCAAAACCTGCCATTCGGGGTGTTTTCGACGCGCATCCTCGATCAACGGATCGGTGTAGCCATCGGTGATCGCGTGCTGGATGTGCGCGTCTGCGCCGAACAAGGTCTATTGCGAGCGCTGGAGCCCGCGTTGCAACAGGCATGCACAGCGGTGACGCTTAACCGGCTAATGGCGCTTGGACGCAAAGCATCCTCAGCATTGCGCGCGCGCCTTACCGAATTGCTGCGCGTAGACGTCTCGCCTGAAATACGCGGCCGCCTTGAACGCCTTTTATACCCGGCGCCTGATGTGACGATGCATCTGCCTGCTGTGATTGGCGACTACACGGATTTTTACGCGTCCATCTATCACGCAACCAATGTCGGCAAGCTGTTTCGTCCGGACAACCCCTTGTTGCCGAACTACAAGCATGTGCCGATTGGCTATCATGGCCGCGCGTCGTCCATTGTCATAAGCGGAGAGAAGATCCAACGCCCCGCCGGCCAAGTCAAAGCGCCCGATGCCGACTTTCCGATCTACGGGCCCAGCCGCCTGCTCGATTACGAACTCGAAGTGGGCTTCTTTGTCGCACAGGGAAATGCGCGCGGAGAAGCCATTCCGCTGAATAAAGCAGAGGATCACATCTTCGGTCTGTGTCTGGTAAATGACTGGTCAGCGCGCGACATTCAGGCGTGGGAGTACCAGCCGTTAGGGCCGTTTCTGGCCAAGAATTTTGCGACTACCATTTCGCCCTGGGTCGTAACGCTGGATGCACTGGAGCCGTTTCGTTTGCCTGCTTTTCATCGCGAAGCCGGTGATCCGCAGCCGTTACCCTATCTCAGCTCTGAGCAGAACCAGCAGCGCGGCAGCATCGATGTCACGCTCGAAGTCTGGCTCTCTTCGAAGCGCATGCGCGAAAGCGGCCACGCGCCGATTCGGCTCAGCAAGGGCAACATGCGCGATCTCTATTGGACGCCGGCGCAGATGCTGACACATCACGCCAGCAATGGCTGCAATCTACGGCCCGGCGATCTGCTGGCATCCGGAACTGTTTCGGGCCCGGTAAAAGAATCCGTAGGCTGCCTGCTGGAAATGACCCGCCGCGGAACTGAACCTATCCAGCTTCCAACTGGCGAGGTTCGCCGATTTCTGGAAGATGGAGATGAGGTAATTTTCCGCGGCTACTGCGAACAGGAAGGTCATCCGCGCATCGGCTTCGGCGAATGTCGCGGAACGATTCTGGCCGCTTTCTGAATTTTTTATGCAGGCCGTCATTCTGAGGAGCGCCGCGAGGAGGAATCTCCCAAGACATTCGATAGCAGATAGCAATCGTTATTTGTTTGATCGAGATTGCAACTGCAGGGGAAATGCTTACTGACGATTCAGAATCTCCATTACCTTCCGCACGGCATTCTCCGGAGTCACAAATCGCAGGTATTCGCGTCCCTCCACGCCTCCCATTGGAATCTCAGCCTTGCGAAACTGCATGCCGCTTTGAATCTCTTCTTCAAGCGCGATATGTACTTCGTTCGCGCCAGTTGTTTCAAGTATGGAGAGCACATTATCCGGAGTGATTCCGCAGCCGGGCATGACGATGATGCGATCTTTCGCCGCCTCCACCATCTTCGCAACCATGGGGGCGCCGGCGACAACCGAAGGCTGACCACCTGACGTGAGCACACGCGCAGCCCCAGTGGAGATCACGTCTTCGAGCGCCTCCAGCAGATCGCGCGAGACATCAATGGCGCGATGAAACGTAACCGGCAGCGGAGCGGCGAGTTCTACAAGTTGCCGTGTGCGCTCAACATCAACCGTGCCGTCCGCTCGCAGCAGACCAAGCACAATGCCGTCGGCGCCAAGCTCCTTCGCAATGCCGATATCATGCAGCATTGAAACAAACTCAGCATCGGTATAGAGGAAATCGCCGCCACGCGGGCGAACCATCACATTGATGGCTATCCGGGCATTTTCGCGGGCTGCGCGAATCGTCCCCGCGCTGGGCGTAGTGCCGCCTTCCAGCAGATTGGCGCATAACTCAACGCGCTGCGCGCCTCCGCGGTCAGCGGCGATGACGGAATCGACAGACTCAAGACAGAGTTCGAGCGTAATGGGCTTTTTCATAAAAACTATTTCGCCTGCGCGAACCACACATAATCGCGCCCGAAGTACAAACGATAGTGATCGCCATCCGCATTCAACTGCAATGGCGTCGGACGCTTCATTTCAGCGTCATGAGTTATTGGTGCGGTAAACAGATCGTGGGCCGCAATGTCCATCACGATGAAATGGCCGTTCACAATGCCCACACCGTAAGCGCCCGGTTTCAATGTATGTCCGCTGAAATCGAGCGGGACCTCCGTAATGAAATAGGCCTGATACTTCTGCTGCACTCCGCTTGAGTATCCGGAGTTGTCCACGAGTGCGGTAAGCACGACCATCCCATCCGGGAAGTGAATTCCTGCCGAATTGCGCGCCTGTACCGGAGCAGATTGTCCGCGGAAGAATACAGCGTCAGGCAACAGCTTTGCCGCTTCCGCGGCATGCAGAATAGCCGGTTGTGTCGATTGAGCAAAGCCTGCAAAAGTAGTCAGCAGAAATACAGCACACCAGACGGTAGAAATACGGCGATGGAAAAGATTCATGCTCATCCAGAATATGTGATCGGGTGAAAAGAGTATAACCAGCGCCCTGGCTACTGGCCTATCGTTTCCGCAACATTCGTTTTGGGTTTGGCGGGCATGTTGATTCGCGGATAATCAACTCCGGAACAATGGCAACGTGCTCGGGATACGCTTTCCCTTGAATACGCTGCAACAGAATGCGCGCTGAATGCGTGCCCATGCTGTGCAGCGGCTGCCGAATCGTCGTCAGACTGGGATTGTGATAGGCGGCTCCCTGAATGTCATCAAAGCCAACAATCGATACATCCTCCGGCACGCGCAGGCCGTGATCGCGAAAGGCGCGAATCGCACCGATGGCAGCGATATCGTTGAACGAGACGAGCGCTGTGAACGGGCGGTTCTGTGACAAAAGCTGTTGTACCACAGGATAGCCAAGCTCGGGCGACGAAACATTCACCTCCAGTTGCACCGTCAGCTCAGGGTGGACCTCCAGCCTGAGCTTCTTCGCCACAGCCATAAAGCTGTTCCAGCGATCTTCCGAGTCAGAGCTGAAAGTTTGCCCGCGCATAAAAGCTATCTGCCTGTGCCCAAGCTGGTATAAATGATGCAACGCCAGCTCCGCTGCTCGTTTGTGGTCGAGCGTGATGCTGGTCACGCCATCAATTTTCTTGTGGCCTGCCACAGCCACTACCGGTAAAGGCAAGCTGTGCTGCAGGGCCGTATCGATGGCGATGAATCCCTCGACGGAACGGTCCATCAACAGCCGCGGATATTCCTCGATCAAATCAGCCTTGCGCCTGTGACTCGCCGTCAGATAAAAATAGCCTTCCTCCAGCAGCACTTCCTCTATGCCATCCATCACCAGCACGGAATAGCCATCGCTCAGCTCCGGCACCAGCACACCGACAGAAAACGACTGCTTCCGCCGCAGCGAACGCGCATAAAAGCTGGGCCGGTAATCAAATTTTTTAGCGGCAGCCAACACGCGGTCGCGCGTCTCCTGCGGAATGGAACGCACGCCCGGCGCGTTATTCAGAACAAGGGAAATGGTGGCGGGTGAAAGATCGAGGTAATCTCCCAGGACTTTGAGACTGATGGGCCGCCCAGGAAGAAACTCGCTTTTCTTCGTTTCCTGGGCCGGGGACTTGCGTTTAGGCATACAAGTCTTTGTAGATGTTGTAGCCAAAATGTTCAATCGGAATCAGGCGGGAGAGGCTCCTTCGCGAACACTCCGCAATGCAGGATAGAGACGGCGGAATACTTTGTAGCCGTCTGCATAGCTCTGCATGGCTGCCGTGTCCGGAGCGATCTGCTCGGCTACGCGAATGGCTTGCGCGCAGGCCGCATCCGTGTCCGCCCAGGCGCCTGCTCCCACTCCGGCCAGCAGCGCCGCGCCAAAAGCTGCGCCTTCTTCAGCGACCAGAACATCGCTGGAGTAGCCGTAGACACTGGCCTGAATGGACCGCCACAGCGGCCCGCGCGCTCCTCCCCCACCCAGGCGCACGCCTTGCACCGGAATGCCGAGTTCAGCGAAGAGAGTAAAGGTGTCCTTCAGCGAATAGGCCACGCCTTCCAAAACAGCGCGTACCAGATGCCCGCGCGTATGCGATGCCGTGATGCCATAGAACGCCGCCGTTGCCTGCGAATCGAGATGCGGCGTGCGCTCGCCCAGGAGGTACGGCGCCCAGATTAAGCCAGCGCTGCCCGGGGAGACTTTCGCAGCTTCGGCGGTGAGAGCGTCATAGCCCACACCCGGCGCAACTACATCACGCAGCCAGCGCAATGACAAACCGGCGGCTTGCGTCACACCCATCACATGCCAGCGACCTGGAACGGCATGGCAAAACGTATGCAGTCGTCCCAGAGGGTCTTTCGTCGGCGCAGCAGTTGCAGCAAATACCACGCCGGAGGTGCCAATCGTCGCCGAGACCGAACCGGGCTGCAGAATGCCCATGCCTATGGCGCCCGCTCCCTGATCACCGGCTCCGGCGACAACCGGCGTTCCCTCGATCAGTCCGGTGAGAGCCGCCGCTTCGGCTGAAATACGAGCGCAGACCTCAGGCGATTCAAAGAGCTGCGGCAGCCATGCTTCAGAAATGCCCGCAATGCGCGCGACTTCGGAGGACCAGCACCGGTGAGTCACATCCAGCAGCAGCGTTCCGGAGGCCTCCTGCACATCCATGGCATACGTACCAGTCAGCATGAAGCGCACATAGTCCTTCGGGCAGAGCACATGCGCGATCCGGGCAAAGATTTCCGGCTCGTTGTCTCGCACCCAGAGCAGCTTGGTAAGGGTAAAGTTCGGCAGTGCAGGATTGCAGGTCAGCTCAATCAACCGCTCGCGCCCGATCTTTTCATGCAGCCAATTACACTGCGCATCAGTGCGCTGATCGCACCATATCAACGATGGCCGCAGGACCTGATCCTGAGCATCAAGCATGACGGCGCCATGCATTTGCCCGGTGAGCCCAAGGGCTCCAATCTCAGACGCTGTCACACCGCTCTTCGCCAGCACTTCACGAATGGCTGTCTGCGATGCGCGCCACCAGTCTTGCGGGTCCTGTTCAGCCCATCCCGGATGCGGGCTGCGGAAGGAAGCGTGCTCACTTGCCGCTTCCTTTACAACCTGGCCCTGCTCATTGATCAATACCGCGCGTGTGCCGCCGGTGCCTACATCAATCCCCAGAAAATACACTGAAATTCCTTAACTAAAGCGAATTAGTCAACGCAATCCAAATGTATCATTTGCGAAGGAGCGGGGCATTACGAACTTATTCAGCTCGCAATGCCTTGATCGGATCGACGTTGGCTGCGCGGCTTGCCGGAACAAGGCTTGCAGAAACGGCAACACAGGCGACACCCAGCACGGCGAGCATATAACTCAACGCATCGTAAGGTGTCACTCCGTAGAGGGCAGAAGCAAGCGACTTGCTCACGAGTATCGCCAACGGAATACCAATCGCAACGCCGACGGCTGTCATAAGAAGGCTGTCACGCAGAACCATCCAGACAACTTGCTCACGCTTTGCTCCGACTGCCATGCGTACTCCGATCTCTACGGTGCGATTGTTGACGTGATAAGCAAGCGTTCCATAGAGCCCTGTAGCTACCAGTATGACGGCGAGCAACCCGAAGAATCCCGCGAGTCGCGCAAACAACAATTGCCGTGAAATGCCTTCTTCGTACTGTGCGCGCTGCGTCATCGGCTCCATCAGCGGCAGGTTCGGATCGATTTGCTGCATCACTTTGCGGACAGCCGGAAGAATTGCCAATGGATCGCCATGCACACGCATTTCAACGTGCATTCCACCAATATATTTCTGCTGGGTGTAGGCGAGCCACATCATTGGGATTGGTTCTTCATCGATGCTGCGATATTTGTGATTTTTCACTACGCCCACAATCACGACATCATTTTTCGGATCGCTCCAGCCGATGTGGTGGCCTAGAGGATTTTCGTTTGGCAGAAAACGCTGGGCGAAAAGCTCATTAATGATTGCAACTCTTGGGGATGAGGCTGTATCGGCCTCTGTGAACTCGCGGCCCGCGAGAACAGGCACTCCCAGCGTGTGGAAGAAGTCAGGTCCTATGGTGTTGGATCTCACCAGGCGGTTGTCTCCGTCCGAATTGGGAGCAATCTTGCCGTCGATCTTGCCGACATAGTTGTTGCTTGACCATCCGGAACCGATGCGCTCATCCATCAGCGCCACAGATGCAACGCCGGGCAGTACTCGCAATTTGTTCGTCAGGTTCTGATAAAAGGCCACACCTTCGGCGTAGGAGTGCACATTTTGAGGATTGACGCCAAAGACCACCAATCCATCAGTGCGCATGCCGAGCGGAATGCTCTGGAGATTGCGGAGTGTCCGAATCAAAAGCCCACCGCCGACAAGTAAAACAAGGCAAAGCGCCATCTGGAGCGTCACGATGATTTTGCCGGCGCGGGCCTTACCGGCATCAGTGTTGCCGGTTGCCGCAGAGGTCTTCAATACCAGCCCCGGGCCGCCAGACATTGCGACACGCAAGGGCGCCAACCCGAAAACAAGCGCGGCGCTGAGCAGGATACCCAAAGTGAAGAGCATGACTGTGTGATCGGGAGCCAGGCTGGCCTCGATCTGCGACCAGACGGCAAGCGACCGTGTAGCTCCTATGGCAAAAAGCCAGGCCAAACCTCCGCCGAGCGCGACAAGCAATAGGCTTTCCGTAAGCAACTGGCGGAACAATTCTTTGCGGCCTGCGCCCAGAGCGAGACGCAACGAGAACTCACGCTGGCGCGTAGCATTGCGCGCCATCAGAAGCATCACTACGTTGCTCAATGCGATCAGCAGGACCAGTCCAACCATCGCCATCAGCATTTTCAGCGGCTTGCCATAGTCTTCGTCGTAGCCCTGAAAGTTCCTGGCATCCTGAAAACTCAGAACAGGAGGCTTTTCTCCCTGTTCAGGATTCCCGATGCCGATATAGGCTGCCCTTTGAAAGATGGGTTGCAGTTGCGCAATCGCCTGTTCCTTTGTTACGCCGGGAGCGAGGCGGGCCAGCATGCGCAGGCACCACCAGTTGGGTCGCTGAAGATAGGTTTTGCCGTCAATCTCTGGAGAACTCCAGGCATTCAATTCGGGACGGCTTTGGAGCGGAATCCAGAAGTCTGTGGAACTGCCGGATTCGACGCCTTCGAACCCCTCGGACGCAATGCCGACAATGGTCAGCGGAACGCCTTTGACATAGAGTGTTTTTCCAAGCACATCCGGATTACGCGAGAAGCGCTGCGTCCAATAGTTGTAGCTGATTACGGCAATCGGGGCATGCTGTGCTTCGTCCTGCGCGGTAAATCCGCGGCCGCGTGTGAGGCGCACGCCCAGGCCGGAGAAGAAATTGCCGCTCACCATGTCGCCTTCGGCCTCCTCGGGTTCCGGGCCGAAGCGGACGGCAACTTTACTGCCGCCGGAGCTGACGGGTACGTATGCTATGACCTCCGATAATGTATCGCGCTGTTGCCGAAGCGTCTCGTATACCGGATAGGAAAACGATGTCGTCCAGTCACCGGTATTGCTTCCCTTATGAGGAGCGCCGGAGGTATTCAGATAAACGACACGGTCCGGATCAGCTACCGGCAGCGATCTCAGCAGCACAGCGTTCATCACGCTGAAGACCGCAGTGTTCGCGCCAATGCCGAGTGCTAGTGTCAGAACGCAAACAACCAGGAAGCCGGGTGTTTTGCGCAACTGGCGCATCCCATAACGCAGATCATTCAAAAATGTAGCCATCGATTGATATCCTTAAAATCCGGGTGCCCCATCCTATCGCGGTGCCGTTGCGCGATAGGGTGGGAGTCAGGAAATTACTCAGCCCGCAATGCCGTCAGCGGATCAACGCTCGCAGCCCTCTGAGCCGGAACCATGCTGGCAGCAATGGCAACGACAGCAATTCCGAGTACAGCAAAGCAATAGATCGGCACATCGAAAGGCTTCACTCCATATAACGAAGAAGTGAGCGCTTTGCCTACCAGCATCGCCAGCGGAACACCAACAACCACACCGCTAGCCGTCAGCATCAGGCTGTCGCGCAATACCATCCAGACCATCTGCCCACGCCGCGCGCCAACCGCCATACGAACGCCGATTTCGACCGTGCGATTATTTACCCGATATGCCAGAGTGCCATACAGTCCGGTGGCAACCAGGACCACAGCCAGCAGCCCAAAAAATCCGGCCAGCCGCGCAAAGAGCAGTTGCCGCGAGATGGTTGTTTCATATTGGGCACGCTGCGTCATCGGCTCGATGAGCGGGAGGTTCGGATCCATCGTCTGAAGGACTTTGCGCGCGGCTGGCAGAATCGCAAGCGGTTCGCCGTGGGCACGCAATTCAATCTGCATTTTCCCGACCGGAGGACCCTGTGTGTAAGGCACCCACGCCATTGGGATCGGCTCTTCATCAATGCTGCGATACTTGTGATTTCCTACGACACCGACAACTGTGAACTGAAATTTGCCGTCAGGGGTGCCGATGCTATGTCCAAGTGGGTTCTGGTTCGGTAGATAACGCTGGGCGAACAGCTCATTGATAATCGCGACCGGAGGAGACTTGGCGGTATCCGAGTCAGCAAATTCACGGCCCGCAAGAATCGGCACACCGAGCGTATGAAAAAAATCTGTGCCAATGACATTGTTCCGTACCCAGGAATCGGTTAGCTTGCCATCCACCGTCATATTGAAGTTGTCCGACCACCACGAGCCGAGGCGTTCTTCCATGATGGTCGCAGACTCCACACCCGGCAGAACACGGAGCTTATTGAGCAGCGTCTGGTAGAAGGTGATCGCTTCCGCCGTCGAATGCACAGTCGGATTCACTCCGAAGACCACAAGGCCATCGACGCGCATCCCCAAAGGGATATTTTCGAGGTTGCGCAGTGTGCTGACCAGGAGCCCCGCGCCAACGAGCAGAACCAGACAGAGCGCCATCTGTAGCGCCACGACAATCCTGCCGGTCCGCGTCTTGCCTGCATCCGTATTTGATGTAGCCGAAGAGGTTTTGAGCACCAGTCCCGGCCCCGACGAAAGCGCAGCGCGCAAAGGCGCCAACCCAAACAGAACCGCTGCCAGAACCAGAATGCTCAGGGTAAAGAAAAGAACGGTGTGGTCAGGAGCAAGATCCGACTCAATCTTCGCCCATGTCCCCAGAGATTTTGTTGCAATGACGGAGAAAAACCACGCCAGCCCCCCGCCAAGAACCACCAGCAGCATACTTTCTGCCAGCAATTGCCGGAACAGCTCTTTGCGCCGCGCTCCAAGAGCGAGCCGCAGCGAAAATTCCCGCTGCCTCGTGGCATTGCG
>Ga0070738_10007648_pt1 | contig 10702 bp, 3 predicted proteins | sample Coa_R2_2_FD_66446 | JGI IMG/M metagenome (GOLD analysis project Ga0070738, IMG submission 66446) | Surface soil microbial communities from Centralia Pennsylvania, which are recovering from an underground coalmine fire - Coalmine... | ecosystem: Environmental > Terrestrial > Soil > Unclassified ... | reverse complement strand
CGACCAAGAAGCTCGAGAAGCCGAGCTCTTCCTCGAAGAGGCTCCCCGTCAAGCCGCTCCCTGGAGCCGCTCCCGGGACACCCGTCCTCAAGGGTGAAGATGCGATCAAGGCCGAGCTGGAGAAGGTGAAGAGGGCCTTGAAGGACCTGGACGGCGAGCGCCGCCGTCTCACGAGCCTCGCCGAGAAGACCGAGCGCGCCTTGCTCGAGGAGGCCCAGCGCCGCTCGCAGCTCGAGAAGAAGCTCGAGTCCACGGGCTCGGGCAGCCAGGCGCTCGAGGCGAAGGTGAGCGAGCTGCGCGTCCTCCTCGAGGCGAAGGAGACCGAGCGCGAGGAGCTCGCCCGCAAGGTCGCCGTGCTCGAGAAGGCGGCCGGCACGCCGTCGCCCCAGCTCGTCGCCGAGCTCAGGGCCAAGGCCGAGGCGGCCGCCGAGACGAAGGTGCGCGCCCTGACGAACGAGCGCGACGGCCTCAAGACGAGGATCAAGGAGCTCGAGTCCACGAGCCAGGGCGCGGGCGACAAGCTCCGCCTCGAGAAGCTCGAGGAGAAGCTCATGGAGCTCCAGATCGAGCGCGACAGCTTCAAGGAGCGCCTGACGGACGCCGAGAGCCAGCTCGCCAACATCCCGGCGGGCGACGTCGTCGAGCGGATCAAGACCAGCCTCGCCGACGCCGAGCGCGAGCGCGACCGCTACCGCGACAAGGTGATCGACCTCGAGGCCCAGGTCGCGGCGATCCGCGGCGGGCTCCCGATCGCGAGCACGTCCTCCGGGCGCGTCAACGTCATGGAGCTCCAGAGCCGCCTCGAGGAGGCGGAGCGGGAGAGAGAGAAGGCGGAGCGCGAGAGGGACGAGCTCGAGAAGCGCGTTCACGCTTTGAAGACCGACCTCTACACCCGCAAGAAGACGCCCGACTCGGGCGACAAGCACTTCTGCCCGGGCTGCGGCACCGAGATGCGGAGCGTCGTCAACAGCTCCGTGCACATGGCAGCCTGTCCCCAGTGCGCGGGCGTCTACTTCGCGAAGGGCGATGTCCAGGCGATCGTCGCGCAGGAGCGCGAGCTCATGAAGAAGGCCGCGAACGGCAGCTTCTTCTCGCGCATCTTCGGCCTGAACAAGCCGTAGCCCTTGGAGACGAGCCCGCCGCTCGGGAGCAACCTCGGAGGCTACCGCCTCGAAGCGGTGCTCGGGGCGGGCGGAATGGGCGTCGTCTACCGCGCGACCGACGTCCGCGCCGCGAGGGCCGTCGCCATCAAGGTGGCGACGGCGAACGCGTGGACGCCCGACCGCCTCGAGCGCTTCCGGCGCGAGGGCGAGGCGGCGTCGAAGATCGCGAGCCGCAACGTCGTCGCCGTCCACGCCGCCGGAGAGGAGGGGCCCTGGCGCTTCCTCGTCATGGAGCTCGTGGCGGGCGGCTCGCTCGCGGCGCGGATCGAGAGCACGGGCCCGGTGCCCTGGCGCGAGGCGGCGCGACTCGGAGCGGGGATCGCGCGCGGTCTCGCCGCGATCCACGCCGCCGGCTTCGTGCATCGGGACGTGAAGCCCGGGAACGTCCTCGTGGGCCCGGAGGGCGAGCCCAAGCTCGCCGACTTCGGCCTGTCGCGCTCGCTCGACCCCGGCGCCGAGCGCCTCACGCTCACGAGCGAGAGCGTGGGGACGGTCGCCTTCATGGCCCCCGAGCAGGCGGAGGGCGGTAAGGCGACCGCCGCGAGCGACCTATACGGTCTCGGGGCGACGCTCCACGCCCTCGTCTCGGGCGAGGCGCCCTACGCCTCGGGGCCCGCGATCTCGGTCCTGAAGAAGAAGCTCCTCGAGCCGCCGCCGCGCCTCAAGGGTATTCCCCGCGCGCTCGAGGACCTCGTGGCGCGTTGCCTGTCGGCGGACCCCGCGGCTCGCGGCGAGAGCGCGGCGGCGGCCAGTCGCCAGCTCGAGGAGATCGCGAAGGGAGCACCGGAGCGCCGCCTCCTCCTCCCAGGCCTCGTCGCGGCGACCGCCGTCGCGAGCGCCCTCCTCGTGGCCCTGTCGTCGGGACCGCAAAGGCACCCAGCGCCCGAGCCGGTCGCGCCCGTGACGACGCGCCCGACGGAGCCCGCGTCCGTCTCATCCTCGGCTCGTCCGGACCTCGCGCGCCGCTGGCTCGGCGTGGCGCCCTCGGATATCGCAGGAAACAAACTCGCGCTCGACGCGGTCCTGGATGTGACGGGGCGGGAGCGACCGACCGCCGTCACGAGCCTCGCCGCGGGGAGCGAGCTGGGAGTCGCCGGTACGGGCACGGGTTCGATCGCCGTCTTCGGCCTCGCCGACCTCACGTGCCGCGCGGAGTGGAGGGGGCACAACTCTCCCGTCGTCGGCGTCGCGTTCACCGCGGACGGCAAGCGGATCCTCACGGCCGCCAACGCAGGCGCGGCGTGCCTCTGGGCCCTTCCGGCGCCGGACGTGCGCGAGCCGATCTGGAGACGAAGGCCCGAAAGGTACCTGCGAGGCGCGGCGATCACCGACGACCAGAAGTGCGCCGCCCTCGTGAGCCACGACGGCTCCCTGCTCATCTTCGACCTCGAGAGCGGAGAGGAGCGCGCTCACGGCCGCCTTCCGAAGCACTTCCTCGCGGTCGCGGCTCTCGAGGGTGCCTTGATCGCCGCGAGCGAGACGAGCGGCCGCGTCTACATCTGGGACACGAACGAAGGGGAGCTCACGAGCGACCCGCCGAGGCTCGACCTCCACGAGGTCGAGGAGACCGAGCACCTTCCGATCGGCACGACGCGCGAGGGCCGACTGCTCAGCGCGAGCCATGCCGGCGTGCACTACACCGCGAGCGACCGGCAGACACGGCTCGACCTCGTTCCTTCGCGGGCCGAACCCACGGCGGTCGCGCTCTCGGACGAAGGGCCCCGAGGCCTCGTCGCGGACGAGGGTGGCCTCATCCGCATCTTCGACTTCGCGTCGGCGACGGGCGCGCGCGAGGAGTCGGCTCGCCTCCCGATCCCGCACGCCGCGACCACGCTCGCCTGGCTGCGGGGAGGTCAGAGCTTCCTCGTCGGGACGCGAGACGGCCTCGTCCTGCGATTCGTCATGGCGTCGCGACCCCATTAGGCACTGTTTGGAAAACTCGGCTGGAGGGCCGTTCGCGGAAGCCGAGCTTTGCAGACAGTGCCGCAAACGGGGGGATTTCGGGGGGCGCAGCCCCCCGAACATCTCGCAGGTCGCTAGGTTCTGTTTTCTCAACCCGCCGGCGCCGGGTGAAATGACTCCTCCTTATCGATCGTCGCACTCCGATTTCGTGGCCCCGCGGCTCGCCCGGGCGTTCCATGTCCGGGGGCGCGCCCCGGACGCGCGCTCCGCGTAAGGGAACGAGCCACGAAGAGGAGGGTGCGTTGGGCAAGACCGGAGGGCGGGGCCCCCGCGTCAGCGCGGGTCCCCTGTCCCTGCTTCTCGCGGTCGGGGCGAGTCTGGCGGCGGGCGCGCGGGCGCCCTCGCTCGCCGAAGACGACAAGGGCGGGATCGCGCCCGTGGGCTCGGCGGTCCCGGCCCGGCCGCGCCTCGAGGACGTGATCTCTCCGGAGGAGCGGCGGCGCGCGGCGGAGGTGGCGAACCCGACGGGCGCCTTCCGCCCCGAGGGCGTCTGGCTGCCTCCGCTCTACCTCGCGACCGCCGACCGCTCGGTCGAGTGGGTCGGGCTCCTCTACCTTCAGGTCACGGACTTCGAAGCCGGCACGCGGACCCGCGTCCTGCCGCCCTTCTTCCTCTCCCGCGCCGACGCGGACACGCGGACCGTCATCTCGCCGCTCTACGGTCGCCGCGAGGACCTCGAGGGCGCGGCGGGCTTCATCGGCGCCTACACGTGGCGACGCGACCGGCTCGCCGACTCCGACGTCGTCTTCCCGTTCTTCTGGTCCTTCCGGGAGCGCGACTTCGAGGACGGCCCGATCGTGCGGTCCTCCGGCGCCGTCGCCCCGTTCGCCTTCTGGCAGCGCGACACCTCGGGCAAGCACCGGACGTTCGCGCCGCCCCTCCTCTGGCGCTGGGGCGATGCGAACGAGACGACGACGATCCTCGGCAACCTCTACTGGCACGAGGAGCCCGGCAAGAAGACCCGCGCCCTGTTCCCGCTCTACTTCGGCGGGACGAAGGAGGACGGCTCGAGCTACGACGTGGTGCCGCCGCTCCTTGCCTTTCGTTCGACCGAGGGCGAGCGCACGACGCTCCTCGCCCTCAACACCGTCTACGCGTCGCGGCCCCAGGGCTACACGCTCGCGAGCGTCCCCTTCGTCTTCGCGGGCCGCGACGGCCTCGACAGCTACGCGTGCGTGCCGCCGCTCATCTTCTTCCGCGCGGGCGACGGCACGAGCGAGAGCACGCTCGTCGGGAACACCTTCTGGTCGAGCGGCCCCGATCGGTGGTCGTTCGCCTTCGCGCCTCTCGTCTTCGCGTGGGGGAACGCCGGGTCGTCGAGCTGGATCGCCGGCCCGGCGTTCCACCACGCCGACGACACGGGGAGCGCGTCGGGCGTCCTTCCCCTCTACCTCGGCGGGACGAAGGGCGAGGAGAGCTGGGACGCTCTCCCGCCGCTGCTCGCGTGGCACTCGTCGGGGCCCGACCGCTCGTCCCTCGTCGCCTTCCCCTGGCTCTGGCGCTTCGCGGAGAAGGACGCGAGCACGACGGTCGTGGGCCCCGTCTTCCACCACGAGGACGCGTCGGGGAGCGACACGGGAGTCCTGCCCTTCTACTTCGGCGGCGTGCACGGGGAGAGGAGCTACGACGTGCTCCCGCCCCTCCTCGCGTGGCACACGGCGGACGGCGAGCGCTCGACGACGGTCTCGCTCCCCTTCTTCTGGCACCGGGCCGCGCCGGGCGCCTGGGACACGGGCGTCCTCCCCTTCTGGCTCGGAGGCGAGCGCGAGGACCGTCGCTACGACGTGCTGCCGGCGCTCCTCGCGGGCCGCGTCCGCGACGGGGACGACGTGACGACGCTCGCCCTTCCCTGGGTCTGGGACTTCGCCGGCAAGGACCGCCGGACGACCGTCGTCGGGCCCGTCTACCACCACTCGGATCCGACCGGGGCGGACACGGGCCTCCTTCCTCTCTACCTGGGAGGCCATCACGGCGACCGGAGCTACGACGTGGTCCCGCCCGCGCTCTTCTTTCACGCCGCGAGAGAGGGCGGCGCGACGACGGTCGCGCTCCCGTGGCTCTGGCGCTCGAGCGACGGCGACTCGAGCACGACCGTGGCGGGCCCCGTCTACCACCACGAGGACGCATCGGGGAGCGACTCGGGGATCCTGCCGCTCGGCGTCTGGGGCGAGCACGGCGAGAACGGCTACCTCGTCCTCCCGGGGCTCCTCACGGCGCGCTTCACGCGGCCGGGCGGCTCGACCTACGCGACGCTCCCGCTGTTCTGGCGTTCGACGGACCAGGACTCGACGAACACGGGCGTGCTCCCGTTCTGGTTCGGCGGCGAGGACAAAGACGGCCGCTACGACGTGATCCCGCCGCTCCTCGCCTGGCGCACCACGGCGAAGGATCGGTCGGACCTCGTCGCGCTGCCCTGGCTCTGGAGCTTCGATCGAGGCGATTCGAAGACGACCGTGGCGGGGCCCTATTACCACCACACCGAGCCCGGCTCGAGCATGACCGGCATCGTGCCGCTCTGGTTCTCGGGCACGGACGAGGCGCAGGAGAGTCGCTACGACGCGCTCCCGGCGCTCCTCACCTGGCACGGCTCGAGCCCCGGCCGCTCGACCTTCGCCTCGGTGCCTCTCCTCACCTACCACCACGAGGAGGAGGGCGTCTCGAAGACGCTCGCCGCGAACACCTGGGTCAGCCTGCGGCCGGACGGGTGGTCCTTCGCGTTCGCCCCGCTCGTCTGGGCGGGCGGCGACGCCGAGGAGAGCCACTTCGTCGGATTCCCGCTCCTCTGGAAGTTCTCGAGCCCGGGGAGCGAGCGTCTCGCATTCCTGCCGTTCTTCGACTGGGCCGAGAACGCCGAGCGGACGCACCTCGTCTCGCCCGTCTTCTTCCACAGCGAGGACCACCAGGACGACGGCTCGGCGACGGTCGTCCTCGGCCTCGGGTGGTGGCTCCACGAGAAGCAGCGGGACGAGCGTGTGATTTTCCCCGTCTGGTGGGACTTCGAGGACCGGGACGCCGGGACGGAGCTCCGGACGGCCTTCCCGATCTACTGGTCCTGGCGCCGCGGGACCGAGACCACGTCCGTTCTCCTCAACACGGCCTGGACCTCGGGGGAGACGGAGAAGGGCGCCGCCTGGTCCGTCCACGTCTTCCCGCTCGCCGACGTGTCGAGCGACGAGCCGTCGCACCTCCACTGGCAGGTGCTGGGAGGTCTTTTCGGACACGAGAGCCGGGGAGACGCCGCGCGGTGGCGCCTCCTCTGGCAGTGGACGGACGGAGGCTAAGTCCGTGAACCGCAGACGGCTCCGCTCGTCCTATTCGCGGGAAGAAATCCCGATCCGCCGGGTCTTGTTGTACAAGAGAGTTTCGAGGGAAGAACCATGAAACGTGCCTTCACGCTCACCGCGCTCCTCGCGCTCGCCGTGGCCACGCCGGCCGTCGCGCAGGACTCGGGGCAGGTCACGGTCGTCGCCGAGGACGAGCACGGCTGGCCCCGGACGTTCGACGAGGGCGGCCTCAAGTTCACGCTCTACCAGCCTCAGCTCGAGAAGTGGGACGGCACGCGCCTCCTCGGGCGCTCGGCCGTGTCCGTCGAGAGCGCGGCCACGCCGCAGCCGACCTACGGCGTCGTCTGGATCGTCGCCCGGACCGAGATCGACAAGGAAGAGCGGGTCGTCCACCTCGACCGCTTCGCCCTCCCGCGCGCGAGCTTCCCGACGGCGACGGATAAGACGGACGAGTGGCTCGCGCTCCTCCGCAAGCACGTCCCCGAGCACGCGAGCAAGATCGACCTCGACCGCCTCGAGACGAGCCTCGCGGTCGCCAAGACCGACAAGCTCCAGGCGGCGACGCTCCCGATCAAGAACGACCCGCCCAAGATCTTCTTCAGCTCGCGCCCCGCGCTCCTCGTCCTCGTGGACGGCGAGCCCGTTCTCCGGAAGACCCAGGGTTCGCCGGACCTCCAGCGCGTCGTCAACAGCCGCTCGCTCATCCTCAAGGACGACCGGGCGTCGCGCTTCTACATCGCGGTCGGGAACGGCTGGCTCGCGGGCGAGACGCTCGAGGGGCCGTGGACGGTCGCCTCGGCCGCGCCCGACGGCGCCGAGGATCTGAAGAAGGCCGCCGTCGCGGCGAACGAGGTCGACATCCACGACGGCGAGGACATCCAGAAGCTCGTCGCCGACGGGCAGCCGCCCGAGGTCCACGTGAGCACCGGCCCCGCCGAGCTCATCGAGACGAACGGCGCCCCCGACCTGACGCCCGTCGCGAACACGAACCTCCTCTGGTTCAAGAACACGGACGCCGACGTCTTCATCGACACGGCGACGAACCAGCACTACATCCTCGTCTCGGGGCGCTGGTTCAAGGCGCCCTCCAGGGACGGGCCCTGGACCTTCGTGACCGGGAGCGAGCTCCCGGCCGACTTCGCCAAGATCCCGAACACGAGCCCCGCGGGCGAGGTCCTCGCCTCGGTGCCGAACACGCCGCAGGCGAAGGAAGCGCTCATCGCGAACGAGATCCCGCAGACCGCGACGGTCAAGCGGAGCGAGGCGCATCTCGACGTGACCTTCGACGGCGCTCCTCAGATGCAGCCGGTCGAGGGAACGCCGCTCCAGTATGCGATCAACTCGCGGACGCCCGTGATCCTCGACCCCAACGGGAGCTACTACGCCTGCGAGAACGGCGTCTGGTTCGTCGCCTCGTCGCCGACGGGGCCGTGGGCCGTCGCGGACTCGGTGCCCGCCGACATCTACTCGATCCCGGTGAGCTCGCCGATCAACTACGTGACCTACGTCCGCGTCTACGACGCGACCCCCGACTACGTCTACGTCGGTTACACGCCAGGCTACTTCGGCTGCTACGTCTGGGACGGCTGCGTCGTCTGGGGCTGCGGCTGGTGGTGGCGCCCGTGGATCGGGTCCTACTGGTACGGGCATCCCTGGACCTACGGCTGGGGCTGCGGCCTCCGCTGGGGCTGGCATGGCTGGGGCGTCGGCTTCGGCTACGGCGTCCGGCTCGGCTGTCGTCCTTGGTGGGGTCCCTTCCACTACGCGCACCCCTCCTTCTATCCGCGCTCCGCGGGCGCGGGCTTCCACGTGAACTTCAACAACGCGAACGTCTACCACGCGTGGCGGGGAGCGGTGATCCGCCCGAGCGTCGTCGCCTCCGGGGGCTCGCGCACGGGTCGCACGTTCGGGCAGTCCGGGCCCGCGCCGACCGGCCGGACCATGACGCCCTCGACCGTCGCCCGGCCGGCGACGCCTCGCGCGAACAACGTCTACGCGTCGCCCGAGGGTCACGTCTACCGTCGGAACGAGCAGGGGAACTGGGAGCAGCACCAGGGCGGCAACTGGCAGCGTCCCGCGCAGCAGCAGTTCCAGCGGACGCGTCAATTCGAGGCCGAGCATCAGGCGCGTCAGACGGGCGCCCAGCGCGCCCAGACGGTCCGCACCTGGCACCCGCAGTCGAACGTGTCGCCCGGTCTCCGGGGTGGCACCGTCCGCTCGAGCTTCGGCGGCGGCGGCCACTCGTCGGGCGGCGGCGGCGGCGGCCACCACCGGTAGCCCTGCTCCAAGCCGCGATCGCGGACAAGCGTCGTTCGCGCGCGAGGCGCCCCGCGGGCAGCGACGAGGCGTTCCACGACGAGACCGAGGCCCGAGGGCGAGCTCGGACGAGCAGCTCCTGCAGATGAGGGCCACTCATCAATCCTGATGATTCATTTCCTCCCCCTGACGCGTTAGTCTTCCGAGAATGGGCGGTTTCGTACTCGCGGCGACCCCGCCAAAGCGTAAGCGCCGAGGGCGACTAGGCTTGGCGACCTCGTCCGCAAGTAGTCCTCATCGTGTGGGGTATCGGGGGGGCACGTCATGCGAGACGCTCGCTCAACACGCTCGAACCTGCCTTCTCCCGATTTTCGAACGCTCTTCGAGCAGGCGCCGGGTCTCTATCTCGTCTTGACCAACGAGCTGGTCATCGCGGCGGTGAGCGAGGCTTACCTCCAGGCGACGATGACGAAGCGAGAAGACATCGTCGGTCGGGGTCTGTTCGACGTGTTCCCAGACAATCCCGACGACACCGCTGCGACCGGGGTCAGCAACTTGAGAGCTTCGCTGGATAGGGTTCTCAAGAACCGCGCGCCAGACACCATGACAGTCCAGAAGTACGACATTCGGCGTCCCGAATCCGAGGGCGGCAGGTTCGAGGAGAGGTATTGGAGCCCCGTCAACTCGCCCGTTCTTGGAGAAAGCGGGCAAGTCGCCTACATCATTCACCGGGTCGAGGACGTGACGGAGTTTGTTCGCCTCAATCGGATACGTGCGGAACAAGAACGGCTCACGGAGGCTGATCGGCTACGGCTCGTAGAAGAACGAGCACTGCGCAAGAAGGCCGAAGACAGCGAGGTCGCCCTTCGTCAGCAGGTCTCACGCATCACGCTTCTCAACCAGATCGCGCGGTCGGTCGTCGGCAGACACGACCTGTACAGCCTGTTCCACGTCGTCCTCCGACAGCTCGAGAACGATCTTCCCATCGACATCGGGGCGGTCTACTTCTGCGATCTCAAGACACGCACGATGACCGCTGCGGCACACGGGGCGAAGAATCGTGTTCTCGCCACTCAGTTGGGAGTGCCGGAAGGAACCTCGATCGGCGTCGACGAGGCAGGCTTCGGATCGTGCCTGGCTGGTGAGCAGTCTTACGTGCAGGAGACCGCGAACGCGCCGGTCGCACTGCTCCGGGCCTTTGCGAACAAGGGCATACTCTCGTGCGTCGCCACGCCCATCGTCATTGACAGCAGGGCTACGGGGATCCTCGTGGTCGGACGAAGGGTCGCGGACGCATTCACCACGGGAGAACGAGAGTTCTTGAAGACGTTGAGCGAGCACGTGGCCCTTGCCGTCGAACAGACCCGCCTCCACTCCGATCTGAAGACAGCCTACGAGGGACTGCGACAGGCTCAGAATACGGTCGTACAGCAGGAGCGCCTTCGGGCGCTCGGACAGATGGCAAGTGGGATAGCCCATGATTTCAACAATGCCCTCGCTCCCATCCTTGGATTCTCCGAGTTGTTGCTCGACCGCGGGGCGGCTGACCTTGCGAGCGACGTCGATGTCCAGAAGTATCTCCAGTTCATCAACACGTCGGCAAAGGACGGCGCGCGGATAGTGAGCCGGCTCAAGGAGTTCTACCGGCACCGTGAGCAGAACGAGGTCTTCCAGCCGGTCCGCCTCAACCAAGTAGTGGAGCAAACAGTCGCTCTCACCCAGCCGAAGTGGAAGGGCCAAGCCGAAGCGTCCGGGCGCTCCATTCGCGTCGAAACCTCTTTGAACAAGACTCGCACTTTTCCAGGAAACGAATCCGACTTGCGCGAGGTGCTGACGAATCTCATCTTCAACGCCGTCGATGCGATGCCGCAGGGCGGAACGATCACGCTTCGAACGGACGAGGAGAAGGAGCACATCACCCTTAGGGTCAGCGATACGGGAACGGGCATGACCGAAGAGGTTCAAAGGCGTTGCCTCGAACCGTTCTTCACGACAAAGGGTGAGCACGGTACGGGGCTCGGGCTGGCGATGGTTCAC
>Ga0070738_10007646_pt1 | contig 10703 bp, 4 predicted proteins | sample Coa_R2_2_FD_66446 | JGI IMG/M metagenome (GOLD analysis project Ga0070738, IMG submission 66446) | Surface soil microbial communities from Centralia Pennsylvania, which are recovering from an underground coalmine fire - Coalmine... | ecosystem: Environmental > Terrestrial > Soil > Unclassified ... | reverse complement strand
CTGAAGGCACCTGATGATTCACTGCCACGAGGCTTCGTACTTGCAAACACGATCGCGGCGCTGTTGATCCAGTCTCTCTACATCTTCCTTGTCGTTCTTGAGTCGTTGGGACGAGCATTGGGTCGTGCCAGGACGACGCAGGACTTCTGGAGCTTTGTGCTCACCTTGCTCGGGGTCGCGGCGGTCGTAAGCTTGCCTTGGAGCCTGCTCGCGCTCTGGCACTTGATCCGACACGGAACACCGGAAAGATGCATCGGACAGATCGGTCGGGCGGTGCTTGACGCTCTCGAATACGAGGGCTCAATTGACCGACATGCGGGAGACTTCCGCGTTTATGCAAACAGGAATAAAGACGGAACGGTCTTTTGCTGGATTGGGGGTGGGACGGGCATGGAACAGGGGACCTTCCTTCGTGCCCTGAGGGAGACGCTGAGCCCGATTGACAACTCACGTTACCTGCTTGCGCGCGGCAAGATTTGGCGGATTTTCCGCGAGGACTATTTCGCCGTGCCAGATGTGCTGGCACGCAAGAAGGAGTTCGCGGAATTTTTTGCCCAGCGCTGGAGAAGGCTTGTTGGTCCCGTGCAGCTTGTCTTCACACGGACCCCTGAGGGCCGCAAGCTTTTGCTCCGGGCACGGAACCACTCGCTGTCCGGGGCCTTCCAGACACGAACCGAACGGGTGAGTTGCTGGAAGTAAAGCTGCCCAGGCCTTGCTTCTTCAGCACCCTCTCAGCGCACCGCGACTCTGACGGTGTTTGAGCGTCGCTACGCAAGTCCGCCGTTGGGGAGGGCACCGCCCTCCCCAACGGCTACCAAAACTACCCGTCCCCGAGGAGGCGCGATAACGGAATGGTATAAAGGAAAAACGCGCCTCCCCGTTTGGCGGCAAATCTCAGTCGAGATTTGCCGCCACCCTCATTCGTGGAGCCCGCTGGCGGTAGTAGCAGGGTGGCGACTTGGTCGACGTGTTTGATCGAGCGCCTGTAGTGCGAAAACCGCGCCGAAGGCGTGTACCCTTTTGTGACGTCGCATGCTCGCACTGGCCGTTTGCCGCTAACATAATGGCAACCCTCACGAGCCCATGGAAATCGCGTACTCAGCGGCGATTCTTGTGGCAGCCATTGCATTCGCAGTGGTGTCTTTCAAACGCAGGCAAGCGAAACGCACCTCAATCCTTGGGCATGAACCGGGACAGAACGAAAAGGACGACGGGCGGACCATAGGCTCTGAAGTTAGAAATCAGACCGGCTCCGAGAGGCGTGTTGAACAAACGTCGGCCGTGTTGGGTACGCCTGGAGTCAAAGCGGCACCGGAAGGGAGTCAAAAACAAGCAACCATCCTAGAGAGCATCCCCGAGCATCGCGACGTGCATTCTCAAGTGCCTCTCGGCAGGGAGACGCAGATAAAAACGGCTGGCTTCCCGTCCACAGTCAATGTTGCCCTTCCGCCGAAGAGCGCTGGCAGGGCCGCTCAAGAAACGAGGAATGACGGGAAAGACCGGGAACTAACGCCAAAGCCAAAAAGCCAGTCGGGGCAGGTCCCCCCTGAGAAGAGGGGCGGGCGCGCTCGTACGATCAGCGGTGACCGTGGTGAAATGCAAACGAACAATCGCCCAGCACGCGCTTCGAAGCCCGAAGTCGTGTGCTGGAAAAGAGAGCAAGAATGGATTCTGGGCGTCGAAATACCCGAGGAACTCGAAGCAGTCTCGGTTTTGCAAGATCAAGTCTCCTTGTCGGAGGAACCCACGGAACGAGGCTATTGGAGGCTGGCTAGCGTTACGGGGAGAATCACTCTTTCCTCCGTGAAAGAAAGCATCGAGGTCACAGTTGGTGCTAATCCTTACCTGCTCTTTAAGCTCAGCGGCGCTAGCCAAAACAGCGGTCGCCAAGTCAGGAAGGCCGCATCGGGTTCTTATCTCGCTATAGTTCCCGCAGGTTGGACGCGCGATGAGTCTTTATCGGGGCCGCCCCCGGCTATGCCGGAACATGTATGCATAGACGGCTACCGCGCTCATTTTTTTGACATTAACGAGCCCACGAATATCTCCTTTCGAGATGCGGCGGGACGCCAGGTCGTGATCTCCTTAGGCGAAGCCCGGTTTCGGCTGATTGGCCAAGACGTGCATGATGCTGCGGAACATATAGGACCACTTTTTGCTGGCTCACCGCCGCGTCTAGGCATTTTAGGTGGTGCTTGGGGCGACGTTGGAATCATTGTGGTTGGCAGGGAGGGCAGCGGTGGCAGTCGCTGGCGGTCTTCCTTCATACCAAATCCAGAATTAGTCGAACAGAATCTGCCGTTGGAAGTCGCTTCTAGAAACGCGGGTTGGTACTTTGTGCGGTTTTACGATCAACAGGACGATCTAATAGATAGCCTCGACTTCCGCTACGCGGCCGGATTACAAGGTATCACTGTCGATCACAGCTGTCCGCTGCCCTCTTCGGCAGGGCACAGCTCGGTAATCGCCGAGCTTCGGCATGACAGCGATTGGTACTTGCAGCGCGGAATGAACGCGCCTTCGCACCTTCGAGTTGAGCGGATAGATGGAAGAACGAAACTAATAATTCCCGCGTTGCAAGAGTGCGACAGGAGTTGGTGGTCATTCGGTCCGACCTCTGGCGAGTGCGTCGAGGTCGTGATTTTGGTCGAAAGAGTGTGGTGGGCGCTCGGCAATGTGGACGCGGCACCGGTTGCGTGGCGAGATGACTGCCTTCCCCTTTCGCGCGCTGATTTCACGCCAACTTCTGAACAAGCAGTGTGGCTTCGATTTCCTAAGCCTCGATGGACAAGCGGGGTCTTCGTCGGTTTTCATCGGGGAAGACAACGAGAATACAGGTTGAAGGTATCGGAAAGCACCCTCGCTATTCCGCTGCGCGATTTTTCTGATTGCCAAGAACTTGAAGCTGCCAATGAAAACCACTGTCTCAAGGTCTGGTTACATCAAAACGGCGCTACATACGAGGCCGCCGCTGGAAATATTCCTTCCGAGGTCGTCGTCGGGCCATTAGACCTCCGTAAGTTCTCGGCTTGTCGAATCGCGAGTGCGCTCACGGCTTTACGTCGCGTGAGTCGTGGGCCCTTGCGTAAATTGGCCAAGGAAGTGCGCCGCCGGTACGACACCACAGGTCGTTCGGGGAGCGGTCACAACCTTCAGTTTCGAGAAGAGGCGCTCTGCGTGATAGCCCTTCACTTTTTACAACCGGCACCCACATATATCGCTACGCCGAAGTGCGTGAATATCTACCGCTCAAGGGCACAGCGTGCCAGCAAACAATTTCCCGAAACAATGCGCCGTCTCTGGAAACGCTACGCGGAATTGAAGGGTAGCTTGCCAGTGGGACAGACGAAATGAATCCGATCACGCTTGCGAAGGAAATCGAGGAACGGTACCGCCGGTATCTGAAAACGACGTTCTACTTTAAGGACCCCCTCTTGCGCGCATCTTTCGAGGGGGCACTGGATTCGGGCCGCCTTGCGAAAGGCCCGTACCTTGAAGCGACCCCCATTTTTAAGAGAACTGCAACACCGCGTCGTCTCCTCACTGAGCTTCTCGGAGCCGAACCCGAGCACGGATTCATGGGGGCACTACAGGGAGAAAGGCCACTTTATCACCACCAAGAGGAATCAATTCGTCGGGCGTTCGCTGGACACAACTTGGTTGTCGCGACCGGAACGGGCAGCGGCAAGACTGAATCATTTCTTTATCCCATCCTCCTTCACTTGTATCAGGAGTTCCAGGCACGAACACTGTGCCCCGGAGTTCGCGCCCTTGTGCTGTATCCAATGAACGCGCTGGCCAACGATCAGCGTGAGCGCCTTGGCGAGATATGTAAGCGCCTAAAGGCGATGAACTCGGGCTTTCGCTTCACGTTCGGCCAATACATTGGGGAGACACCAGAAAATGAAAATGACTCCATGCGTAAGGCACGCGACCAGTTGGCAGAACGCGAGCGTAAGGGGTACTCAGTCGTTCAAAATCAGCAAGTAGTGCATGGAGAGCTTGTCCTTCGTTCGGAGATGCGAAACGCACCACCGCATGTTTTGCTCACGAACTATTCAATGCTGGAATATCTGCTGCTTCGCCCAGATGACAGCCCTTTGTTCGATGACGGACGAGCACAGTGGTGGACATTCTTGGTGTTGGACGAGGCACACCAGTATCGTGGTGCGCGCGGTATCGAAATGGCGATGTTGTTGCGGCGCCTAAAACAGCGATTGAGGGAGGGAGGCCGTCGCGAGTCATTTCGCTGCTTAGCTACCAGCGCCACACTGATAGCCGGAGACCAGGACAAGCCGACTGTCGCAAAGTTTGCGTGGGATTTGTTTGGGGAACGATTCGAACCCGAAGACGTGATCCTTGGAGATGTCGAACCTATTCCACCATCCGGCAAACAAAAGTTGGTTTATTCAGATTATGTGTGCATGTCGCAAGCATTGGAAGGGGACGGCAGCGAGCTCCGTGGCCTTGCAACTAAGTTGGGCATCTCGCTTCTCGAAACTGAGGACGCCAAAAAACTTGCAGCGCTGTTGTTGCTTGCAGATAGCCGCGCCGCAAGATTGCGCCGACTTGTGACGAACAAATCCGCTGAAGTGCGGGGAATTGCCGATCAAATTTTTGACGATCTACCCGACATGGAACGAATTTCTGCCTTGTCCCACTTGGTCGGCCTGCTGCTCCGCGTTAAGGACCCTACGTCAGATGACCAGGCATGTGCAGCGCCCTTGCTCTCAGCCCGGTATCACTTGTTCCTTCGCTCCTTGGAAGGAGCATTCCTCTCATTCCTTCCTGAGAAGACGGTTATGCTGGATCGTCGGCCCACCGGTCAGACTGCACTGTTTGAAGCTGGCCTGTGCCGCGAGTGTGGCCAGCACTACATCGTAGGCAGGATTACAAAAGATAACAAACTCGTCGAGGCAGTCAGAGATCCTGGCCGCCCTGATTTTGGTGCGACGTTTTTCTTACCCTCGTGCGATCAACCCCCTGACGACGAGGACGCCGAGGATCGCGCTATCGAAAGCTATCGACTCTGCGTGCGCTGTGGCGAAATACGACGCTACCCGAGCCAAGCGCAATGTAATCATAACGACAGTATCCTGCTACAAAAACAGGCAGGGGCAGAGGAGCGAGAAGACCAGATTCCCCGATGCGCAGTTTGCGGTTATCAAGCTCCTGACCCAGTTCGGGAGGTCGTCCACGGTACCGATGGCCCACATGCGGTCATAGCCACGACGCTTTATCAAACGCTGCCAGAGTCTCGACGAAAGGTCTTGGCGTTCGCCGATGGGCGACAGGAGGCGGCATTTTTTGCGTGGTATCTCGAAGACTCATATAAAGACATCCTCGGGCGTAACCTGCTCTTGAAAGTCGTTCGAGAACAGACCGTACATTCTCAAGAAGGTTCATCTCCACAGGATTTGGCGACGGGGCTCCGGGACACTTACCGGCGCAGGGGCGTTTTCCCACCGGCGAAAAGCGACCTTGAATTGCGCCGCGAGGCGTGGCTCGCATTTTATCGGGAATTCCTCACTGATGAGCCCAGGATTTCGCTTGAGGGAGTAGGCCTCGTCCAATGGTCAATAAAATGGCCAGATTGGTTCCAAATCCCTAGTGTACTGACGAACGCTCCGTGGGCCCTGGCATCAAGAGAAGCTTTCGATGTAATCCTCCTTTTGTTGGACTCGATGCGAGTTGATCGAGGTGTCGAACTCCATGGTGACAGTACGGTCGTGCTTACCTGGACTGACCTTCACTTGCAGGCGGCCCAGATGAGGTTTCGTATCGGGCCTCCACGGAAACCGAAAGGAGTGCGCAATTGGCCAGTTCGCAGTTGGGATGGAGTAGCTGGAAGGCGAGTTCGGTTTCTGACAAAGCTTTTGATGCGATTGCAACCAGAGTGCGCGGAGCTGGATGCTGTGAATGCGGCTGGAGACGCGGCAAGAGCTATCTGGGAGAGCATTCGCCAGTCCGATGAGCACGCACCCACGTCTGCGGACCGTTTGCTAATACCCGTTGACGACGCACGCCGACTAAATCCGGACTGGTGGAGACTAAAGTCTGTTGACGAGAACCATCCGATTTACCGCTGCGGGACTTGCGGACGGATTCAGACAGCCTCCGTTCGAGCGATCTGCCCGCGTCATCGTTGTCCGGGCACTCTGAATCAGGTGCGCCGCGGAGAGCTAGAGCCAAACCATTACCGTCTTCTATACGAAGCGGAGCTACCCGGATCGTTGCGAGTCGAAGAACATACCGCTCAACTTGATAAGGAAAAGGCTCGCGAGTTTCAAAGAGAATTCCGCGAGGGCAAAATCCACGTCCTGAGTTGTTCGACCACCTTCGAGCTGGGGGTGGACCTGGGCGACCTTGACACTATTTTTCTGCGAAATGTTCCTCCTGAAGCGTTCAACTATGCGCAACGAGTCGGCCGAGCAGGTCGCAGGAGCGGATTCCCGGGATTCGCCATAACGTACTGCCGCCGAGGTCCGCATGATCTGTATCACTTTTCCGAGCCTCAGCGCATGCTTAACGGCAAAGTGCAGCCGCCGGTGCTAGCCTTGCGCAACGAAAAGATTGTTACGCGGCACATTGCCGGCGTCGCGTTGTCCTTGTTTTTCAGGGCGCATTTGGAGAGATTTCGCGATGTCGAAAGCCTCCTCAAAAATCCAATATCACCGACGGCCGTGGGTGATTTCAGGGCCTTCCTCTGGAGCAACCGATCCTCTCTTGAAGGAGCTATTCGGAGCATACTCCCGCCGGAATTAGCCCCTCATTTTAGTCTGTCAGACGGTGGTTGGATTAACAGGGTCGCCGGGGAATCTGAACGCTTCGCGCTCGCGGAAGCCGAGGTCTCAAGCGATTACAAGACCGTTATAGCTCTCGAAGAGAGCGCTCGCAATCAGCGAGATTATCGCACGGCGGAGTGGGCGCAACGGCGTGCAGAAACCATCGCTAAGGAAGAGGTCCTTTCATTCCTTTCGCGGAAGGCAGTGATTCCCAAATATGGCTTCCCTGTGGACGTCGTCGAATTGGATACCCAACGCACTCTACAGAGCCAGGAATCCTTTGAAGTGTCACTACAACGAGACCTCAGTATTGCGATTTCTGAGTTTGCGCCCACAAGCAAATTAGTGGCCAACAAGAAAGAGTGGACTTCCTACGGTCTGAAGAAAGTAGCCGAAAGGGAATGGCCGAGAAAGCTATACGCGCGATGCCCAACGCACAACGTGTTCCTCTTGTGGAAAGAGGGAGAGCCAGAACCTTTGATGCCTTGCGGTGACCGATTACGAGCGAGCAAATACATTATTCCCCAGTTTGGATTTGTAACAGACAAGGCAAAGCCGAAGGACCCTGCCGCGCGCCCAAGAAAGGTGTTCTCGACTCGCCCCTATTTTGGCGGTTCGCTTGGCCCGGAGCCGGGTCTTGTTCCAATGCCCCCCGCCTGTCCGCTGCTTGAACTCAGGAAGGCGTCCCCCGGCCTAATGGTCGTGCTTTGTGAAGGGCGACGAGGAGAAGGGTTTTATATTTGTGGCGCATGCGGGGCGGGTTTCAGAACAAGACAGAACCCGCATCGCACGCCGCAGGGCCAGGATTGTCGCGGAACGCTGGAACAAGTGTCTCTTGGCCACGAATTTGTAACCGACGTCCTCCAGCTGCAATTCCGCGCAGCTCTACAGAACGGTACCGACATCGTTCCATTCGCGTTCTCGCTGGCCTATGCGTTGGTTGAAGGGGCGGCTGACTCAACAGTACTAGAGGTGCCCTCGGTTGATCTGAGCGCAACCGTGTCCCATTCCGATCAGCATGCGATACCGCCAATCGTCCTCTATGACAACGTTCCTGGAGGGGCGGGGCTCGTTGCCAGGCTTGAAAAAGAAGAAGTGCTCAAAGCTTGCTTGCAGGCAGCGCTAAAGCGAGTTGAGGGCGGCTGTGGCTGCGCGCTAGAAACAAGCTGCTATGGGTGTCTAAGAACTTACAGAAACCAATTCGCGCATCAGTTTTTACAGCGCGGGCCTGTCCACCAATACCTATCGTCAGTTCTTTCAGCTTGGCGCTAGGTTATGTCTGAGTAGGCCAGAATCCCGGACTTTTGTTCGGACGCAGTCCTTGCTTTCAGTCAAACATAAGAGCCTGATGCAAGTTACAGTTATATGCGGGCAAAGGTTGATAGGGAACGGACATTTCAGCGGACTTTGCTTTGGCAAAAGATCGCGGAGAATCCCGGCCGATAGGGAGCGCTCCGCTTATGGGTGAGACCTGGCGTTTTCCGGTTGCTTTGAACCCCCTGCTCTGGGTTCATCTGTTGCGCAAATAAGTTTCGCCATCTTGCGATTGTACTGGACCACCGACTAAGAAGTGGCAGTACTGGCGACGCAGGCGGACGCGTGCCCGACCGGCTCGTGCAGTTGGTCCGCGCCGTTGGCCGGCCCACGTACCGAAGAGGAATTCTTTCGCGCGCGTCATCGCGACATATAACAAGCGGCGTTCCTCCGCCAAGTCTGCGTCAGGTCTAGGCACAATGCCATCGTCAAGGCCAGCGATGATTGTAGCTCGTACCGTGAGACCCTTCGAGCCAACCATAGTCATGATGCGCACGCCGTGACTCTCCGCGAGTGCACGGTCTTTCCCAAGCGGCGTGATCTGTGACATGAACCGTTCGAGGCCCTGGCCTTCTTCGATCAACGCATCAAGCGCGTGCAAAAGCTCTATGCATGTAGCGCTCGGCGCAGGGACAACGTCATCGCCAGCCGTTTCGACCATCCAGTGCCCCCATCCGTCCTCGGGTATCTCGTCCGGCGCCGGGTGTGCCCTCAGCCACGCAGTCACAACCTGAATCAGGGTTTGTGCTCTGTTTGCGGAGCGAGGTGCATCTGGAAAGTTCGCCTCATAGGCCGCAAACAGTGCTTCACCGAACTGGCCGCGAGCCGTGCGGGCTCGCTCATAAATGTAGTCGCAGAAAGTGTCTCCGATGCCGGGCGTCAACAAAAGTAGACTCGCCCATGCCAGCGAATCCCGTTCGTGCACAAGCAGCCGGAACGTTGCCAGCATGCGCCGGTTGTCCGGCTCAGCCAGCATTCGCTCAACAGCGTCAGGATCGGAATAGGCGATGCCCAAATCATCCAGAGCATGTTTGATCGGCCCGCTAAAAGTCCCGTTGTGGTCGCCGCGCAGTAAGACCAGAATCTCTTCGGCAGGAACTTGATCGCGTTCGATCAACTGTCGGACTAAGGCGGCGATGCCTTGCGCTTCCGTGACTTCGCCACGGAAGGCGAGCAGTGCAACTTCGCCATCAGGCGATCCTTCGGCACATCTCAACGCGGGGCGGTCATGTGGACGGTCGGGATCGCCCGCGATCACATACGTGGCCCACTCGATGATGCGTCTGCCGCAACGTTGAGTGACTGACAGCGGATAGAGCATGGAGCCCGGATAGTCGTCGGGGAATCGACGAATTCCTTCCGGCGCCGCGTAGCGGAAGGAGTATATCGACTGATCGTCATCGCCTGCTGCGATGATCGAGCATCCGCGGTCGGCAATGAGGTGCAAGACTTCTAGGTCGCACGCATTGAGGTCTTGATATTCATCCACGATCATCAAGTCATATTCCACGCCTTCTAGGTCAGGGTGATCGTGGAGCGCCTGGCGTAAAGCGAACGGCAGCTCGGCAAGCAGTGTATAGCCATAAATTTGTCGGTGCTCATTCCAAGCCCCCACAAATCTCGCGCGCTCGGCAGGATCGACACGTGGGTGCTCGTGCGGCTCCAGGAATTCCCAATTTGCTGCCATCTCACGAATCAGGTTATCGAGATGATCGACACGGACATTGATTCGATGAGCGAGCGTGGGGTGCACAATTTTTTGCTCTTCCCACTTGTCCGCAATGCGCAGAGGTTGAGGAAACTCGCCCGTGCCTGGATTGCGAAGTAGAACGGATATTGAGAACGAATGGATCGTGCTAGGGCGCTCCGCTGCGGCCGCAGGATGGTCGGATACCTTCTTCGCCAGTTCAGCCGTGGCGGCGCGCGTGAACGTCAGTAACTTCACGCGTGGCGTGGGATTACCAGCGAGAAGGTGATCGACAAGCGCTACCAAGGTGGCACTCTTTCCCGTGCCAGGTCCAGCGAGCACTCGCGCGTGGCGGTCCGTGTGGTGGGCAAGGATTGCCTGTTGTTCGCCAGTTGGTCGATACGGCATATCTCTTACCGATCTTTATCCCGAGGTGCCAGAGCTGGTGAACGGGAAGTCTGTGCCCATTTCTGTTTTCGACAGGAAGGCACTCCGCTGCGGTGAGCGAATCGGCTCTCAGAAGCCGAAGGAGGCGCCTCTTGAAACCACGCGGGCCGGTTTCGATTTCTTTAGCGAAGTCCTGATGCAATTTCTCCGCGAATTCTCAGACGGCCTCGCGAGCGCGGAATGCGCGTCCGTGGGCACAACTTTTTCGCTTCACCCGATCGCCCAAAATTTTGGGCGATGGGAAAATTTGGGCGCAACTTGGGCGCAAAATCCCCCTTTTTCTTGCCCAAATAAGGTCTTCGAGGAGTGTAAGGCCAACTGATTCAACGGGACTTAGTGAATTGGCGATAGGTTCGATTCCCATCGCCCGCTCCAACTAACTTATTGAATCCACTCCTCTTGCTTTCCTGATTTGGGCGCATTTGGGCGCAATTGAGCGCAACTAGCTTCCGCAGTTGGGCGCAACAACG
>Ga0070738_10007644_pt1 | contig 10707 bp, 9 predicted proteins | sample Coa_R2_2_FD_66446 | JGI IMG/M metagenome (GOLD analysis project Ga0070738, IMG submission 66446) | Surface soil microbial communities from Centralia Pennsylvania, which are recovering from an underground coalmine fire - Coalmine... | ecosystem: Environmental > Terrestrial > Soil > Unclassified ... | reverse complement strand
GCCACGGATCCGGCCATGGTGATTCCCGTGACTGAGCAGATCCGCAAGGTCATCCAATCACGCCATCGCGCAGAATCGGTCTATAACGTCACCAATCTAACTGAACTTGTCTCCGTTGCGGAGAAAACCGCGAATGCGCTAACGATGGTGCTGCTGCTGGTGGCGGCGGTGGTTTTACTCGTGAGCGGCATCGGCATCATGAACATCATGCTGGCCACGGTGAGCGCCCGCATCCGTGAAATCGGCATCCGCAAAGCGCTGGGCGCGACCAACCGCGAAATCCGCTTTCAGTTTTTGTCGGAGGCGGTTTTCATTTCGGTCGGCGGCGGCCTGGTTGGCGTTGTCATCGGCCTCGCAATTCCCTACTCAGTCCGCTTCATCACGGAGTATCGCCTGCCAATCTCCGGCATCTCAGCCATTGTGGCGATTCTGGTTTCTTCTTTGGTGGGAATTATCTTCGGCACCGTGCCTGCCACCCGCGCCTCCAAGCTCGATCCGGTGGAGAGCCTGAGATACGAGTAGTGAGCGTGGGGTCGCCCCCTAACCACGTTGTCATTCCGAGGAGCGCCGCGACGAAGAATCTGCTTTTTGATTTGATCGTCGCTAAGTCATTGAACTTTCGTGGAAGTTGTTGATTCTGCGTTGGGGCCGTTTTCTTCCGTCATTTGAAGCGCCTCCAACCCTCCTCAGGCATGCCCATTTTTGCGCGCAGGAAGGCCCCCAGGCGATGATCTTTGACGGCGGCATCCCGCAAGCCCATCCTTGCGTCAAAATGCGCCAGCGGGCCTCAAAACGCGATACTGTACGTTTCCCAAAATGGGACGGAGATGTATGTACGATTTGGTCAAAATGCAGTCGCAAGAAATTTAAATTAGGGGCGACCCAGCGAACTACTCCCTTCGCATAGGTCTTACGAAGATCTCACGAATTTACTTTGGTGCTCTCTGGGTCCCCGGCCGTGAAAAGACTTTATTTCGCTTCCCCCACCCGCGTCTGGTCGGTAATCCAATTCACTTCCCAGGTCTTGCCACCATCGTCAGAGAATGACTGCTCAAAGTGCGGTTTGTTTGTGCTCGTTGCAGTCCAGAGAAATCGCACCAGGACAGCTTTGCCTTTCCAAGTGTCCATGGCATAAAACTCACCGGCGCCGTTTTTGTATTCGCCGACCTGCGGAGGATCAATCACGCCCTTCTTCGCATTGGCCCAGTACAAACTCCACTGGCGTGTCTCGGGATTGAAGAGCCGCAACGTCAGCCCCTCGATGTGGCCGGTGGACGTGCTATCGGTTTCAAACTCTTCGATCTGCGAGCGTCCGTCCCAAACTTTGCGGGTGACCGAGGTGCCGTCAAAATCCACCCAGGTCGTGGAGCCCGCCAACCGGTCTTGCAAGCGTTTCAAGTGAATATTCCAACTGCCCAGCTCGAAATCAAAATCGTGCTGGCCTTCGGCAAATGGCGGTTGTGCATTCGCGCTTTGCGGCAGAGAATCCACGCGGGTATCGTTGGCGATCCAATTTACTTCCCAGGTCTTGCCGCCGTCGTCGGAAAATGCCTGCTCAAAATGACAGGAATTCGGCGTGATGTCGGAAATCACGAAGCGGACCCAAATCGCGCGGTCGTTATAAGTTTCCTGATCGTAAAACTCGCCGCGCCCATTTTTGAACTCGCCGATCGTCGGCGTGCCCAGGCTGCCAACTTTGCTGTTGGCAAAATTCAGGCTCCATTGCCGGGCATCCGGGTTGTAGAGACGCAGGCTCATGCCCTCGATGTGCCCCGCCGGGCCATCCACCTCCAGCTCCACTAGATTGGCGCGCCCATCCCAGATTTTGCGGACGGCGGTCGTGCCGTCATATTCGACCCAGGTCGTCGAGCCGCTCAGCGGATGCACCAATCGCTTCAAATGCGTCTTCCACATGCCGAAATCAAAGTCGAAATCATGAGAGCCGTCACGCGGAGCGGAGGCCTGCGATTTGCTCGTAGAATTTTGCTGGGAAAATCCCCTCGCCGGCAACAACGCCAAAGCAAACCCACACACTGCAATGCTGGCCCAGACTCTCGCCTTCATTGATTGCCTCCCGCTTTATCGGAATACGAAGTTGAGACGATTTGGGGAAGGCTTGGATAGCAATGCGTCTGAGAACAACCGCGTGTAGGCCGTAAGTCTCTATACAAACTCAAGCCTACGCGATAAGCTTTCTACCCAGTTTTGGAGGTGGAAATGAAGCGCTTCGCCTATCTCGTCTTCGTGCTCGCTGCGTGTTCATTCACGTTTGGTCAAGCGCAGTATAAAGTGCTCTATAACTTTGGTGCCAATGGTCCGAGTGACGGTTCCCAGCCCAAAGGCAGGTTATTGTCTGATGAGCAAGGGAATCTGTACGGAACAACGTTTTTCGGTGGGAATATCGAAACCAACGGGTGCAATCCGTCAGGGTGCGGGACTGTTTTTGAGTTGACGCCAAATTCGGATGGTACATGGTCCGAGACGACCATATATGTGTTCTGCCAGCAGTCAAATTGCGCCGATGGCGCGGGGCCTGAGGCTGGCTTGGTCGCGGACGCTGCAGGAAACCTCTATGGCACGACGGTTGCCGGAGGCGGGATCGTTGGTACTGTTTTCGAGTTATCGCCGCCATCAATCCCGAGTGCAGCATGGACAGAACGCGTTTTGTGGTCATTCGGGTCATTATCAGTGAACGACGGAATCAACCCCTTCGATAAACTTATATTCGATAGCGTCGGAAACCTCTACGGCACCACACGTGCCGGCGGCGTAGGACAACATGCGAGTGGGACTGTGTTCAAACTAAGCCCTCTCGGTGATGGAACGTGGAACGAATCCCTACTTTACACATTCAACGGTTCAGGCAGGATAAATCCATACGGATCGTTTCCTTACGCTGCGCTGACAATGGATAACCAAGGCAATCTTTACGGCACAGCGTCCTATGGCGGTAAGAATCTCGGAGGCGTGGTCTTCCAGCTCACGCCAGGATCTGGCACATGGACACAGAGCTTGCTCCACTTATTCTCGAAAACGCTCTCCACGAACACGCCGGTATCATCGTTGTCGCTTGACGCTTCCGGCAATCTATATGGCACCACCAGCGCGGGCGGCACGAGCGCATCGGGGTGCAAGAGCGGCTGCGGCGGAGTTTTTGAATTACTTAAAAAGAACGGTAACTGGCAGACGATTGTGCTGCCCTTCAATGGCACGAACGGCGGCAATCCTGCGGCAGGAGTTTATCTGGACGGCGCAGGCCGCACGGCTTATGGCACCACGCAATATGGCGGCGCGAATGGCCAGGGTGTGGTTTTTGCCGCAAAGACCAGCGGCATCTCCGCGATTTACAGTTTTTGCTCACAGGCAAACTGCGCTGACGGCAGCCAGCCGGTTGCAGCTCTGACGCCTGACGGAAAAGGCAACTACTACGGCATGACCACTCTCGGCGGAACTTACAATCAAGGCGTTGTGTTTGAGATTACGCCGTAGTCAGCTGAACTCCTCATCTGCTGATTCGTGAAGGCTAACGAAGCATCGAGGGAAGGTCGCGCGAGGTGTGCAGAATTCGAATGATTTGCAGCGGTTGCTTTTCAGGATTGTAAACAACCAGGTAGTGCGAATACGGCTGGACAACCCAGAAACGAAGAGGCCGGGAGGTCAAATCTCTTCGCGTGCGCCCCGCGAGAGGCGAGTCCGAAAGAAAATCGCAGGCGCGGAAAATCGCTTGCTCTACCTTTTCGGCTGCTGAGGGGTTGTCATCGGCGATGAAGGACCAAATATCGAAGAGATCAGCCACGGCCTGCGGCGTAAACCGATATTCGCTCATCGCCGCTGTGTTTTGGATCGCTCTTGCTTCAGTTCCTTGAGCCTCGTATGCACTGCTTCTGCGCCTAACAGCTCTCCTCGTTGGGCAGACGCGTAGCCTTCTTCAATCCTCGCCTCAATCTCGGGGCGGTTCCGGGCCAGCCAAACTTCCTGCTCGTGGAGCATGGAAACGGCACACTCGACGAATTCATCCACCGTTTCGTACGAGCCGTGCTGTACATTCTGCTTGATCAATTCCTCGATCTCGGGCCGAAGGCGGATTTCCATAGACGAATTCTACTCCAAGCTCCTCCCGAAGGATGGCGATGCCAGTCAGTTTTGCCTCCGGGCTTCCGGAGGCAGACGTATGCGCTGCCGTGCCGCCCCAAAAACAGGAAAGCCAGGCTGGTTCGCCCGGCTTGTCTTTTCTTTCACCTGTTCATCTTCGGGGAGCGGCTGGTTCGAGGCTCCCCGCAGAGATGTTCTTCCGCGCTTACATCACCAGCGCGAGATTCTCCAGTTCATGCTGCAACACCGGCAGAGCGCAGCCGGCCATTTCGACCCGGCCCACCGCATCCATGGCAGCCTGCGGGGAAACCCCGTAGCCGCGGCCAATGAGAAAAACCTGCACCAATTCGGCAGCTTCGCGCGAGTCCGCCAACCCGCCCTGCAACAGATCATTGCGCAGCGCAGACAGCTCATTGGCTGAAAATCGCTCTTTGTTTGTAATCCCTAATTGCATCGTGTCTTGACTCACCATTTGCGTTGCCATGGTCACCTCCGACCATAACCTGGTTGCCGTAACATCGGTTACTGCTTTAGACTCCCGCACCCTGCATAAAGTTGCATGCAATTGGATTGCCGCGCATGCCACCTATCGTCAAGTACGCAGGAAATCTTCATCTGGTTTCATAAACCCTTTAGAAACTTGAAAGTTGCGGGCTAGCTGGGGAGGTAACTTGGGGGAGACGCCGGAACTCCGTGTCTCATTTGTGACACTTTATGGCAAGGCCGTCTTATTCTGGAATGGCCCGTCGGTGGTATGGGGCGCACGCTTGTGCCGGTTGGCGGAAGCTAGGCCGATTCGATGACCGCTTCGTCAATCAGCATAATGGGAATGTCATCCCTCACCGGATAAACGCGGTGACACTGCTGGCACTTCAAACTTGATCCATCCTCTTTGAGCACGACCGCGCCACGGCATGCCGGACAAACCAGAATTTCGAGCAAATCTTTGGCAATCATCGGAAACAGTATGCCACGAATTTGCCCTGAACGAGTGGGCCATGACTTTCCCAACGCGCTTTAATGGTGAGGAATCTATTTTTCCTCCCTGGCAAAACCCTCCGCCTTCTGTTAAATTTTTCCTGCGGCAAAATACCGCCGCACACAACTCAATCTTTGGTTCGCGCGTCCTCAACAAAAGAATGAAGAGGGAAGCGGGTGAGAATCCCGCGCTGCCGCGCAACTGTAAGCGAGGAAATCGCAGCCAGCTCAGTTTGCTTGTCATCCTGAGCGAGCGCTTTTTGCGAAGAGAAGGATCTGGGCGCGCCGATTCGTGCCGGTGCACGAAAGGCGCGCATCCTCATAGCAAACTGAGCTACTGCGAAGCAGCCGGTCACTGGAGCAATCCGGGAAGGCCGGTTGTAGCTGTCGGATGTCGTCACGATCATTAAAGACGCGTCCTCCACTCGCGAAGCCAGGAGACCGGCGCGAACCGCAACACCAACCCCTTTCGCGTGCCAAAGGAGGAGTGCATGAAACTCTCGCGTCTTTTCGTAATTCTTTTTTCTTTGCTGCCGATTTTCTTAATAACGGCAGCTTCCGCTGAAATCAAAATCCGTGTCGCTGACCCGCAAGGCGCAGCCATCGCCAATGCGCAAGTGGATATCTACGGCCCTAACTCGGCCGCGCCGCTTGCGACTCGCGTCACCAACGCAGAAGGCGTCGCCACATTCAACGCCGCCGTCACCGGTTCGTATCACGTCCGCGTGCTCGCGCCCGGATTCGCCGCGCTCGTGCAAGACTTACCCGTTTCTTACGGCGAATTCACATTGAAGCTGCAACTCGCGCCTGCTGCCGAGACCGTGACCGTCACGGCCACGCGTACTCCCACTGCCGGCCAAAACTCCGGCTCTGACGCCGACTCGCTCAGCGCCGCGCAGCTCCAGCTCATGCAGCCCATTTCCGCTGACGGCGCAATCCGCTTTCTTCCCGGCGCAGTTATCAATACCGCCGGTCAGCGCGGCGGACTCGGCTCGCTCTTCGTTCGGGGCGGCGATTCGACTTACAACAAAGTCATCGTGGATGGCGTCACCGTCAACGAACCCGGCGGCACGCTCGACTTCGGCACGCTCTCGCTCGCGCAGGCTGATCGCGTCGAGTTCGTCCGCGGCGCGCAAAGCGATCTCTACGGCACCGACGCCATGACCAGCGTTGTCCAGGTCTGGACGCGCAACGGCAGCACTCGCATTCCTGAATTTCGCTTCGGCGCAGATGGCGGAAATTTCTCCACCGCTCACGGCTACGCGTCTTTATCTGGCGCTGATGGCCGCTTTGACTACAATCTCTTCGGCGATCAGTTCAATACCAACGGCGAAGGCATCAACAACGCCTACTCCGATTCTGTCGAAGGCTTCAACCTCGGCTACGCTTTCAACGACGAAGTTTCCTTCCGCGCCCGGCTGCGCCACGCCAACTCTCACACCGGAATCTCCGGCGAGTGGAACTTCAACGGAACGCCGCTCCAGCCGCCCGATCCCAACGAATGGTCGCAGCTCAACACGCTCATCGGGAGTGCCGAAGTTGACGTTCACACCCGCTCAGGCTGGTCGCACCGCTTTACTGGATTCGATTACTCCTACCGCTACAACGAAGAAGGACTCGGCGATCCCGATCGCATCTTCGACGACCCTTCGCACGAAGTGGATCACATCAACCGCGCCGGATTCGAATATCAGGGCGATTATTCCGAAGCCAGTTGGACCCACTCCACCTTCGGCTACCGCGTCGAAAATGAAAATGGATTTCTCGGCGACGTTCTTTTTCCGCCACAAACTCATGGCCAGCGCCTCAACAATGAAATCTACGGCCAGCAACAAATCAGTTTTGGACGCCTCACCCTCATCGGCGGCGGCCGCTACGTTCACAACAGCGCTTTCGGCAACATCGGCACGCCGCGCGTCTCCGCCGCTTATCAATTATTTCCCGGAGGAGGCCGAATTCTCTCCGGCACGCGCCTGCGCGGTGCCTACGCCACCGGATTCAAAGAGCCTCGCCTCGAAGAAACTTTTGCCGGGCCGCCGTTCTCTTTGCCGAATACAAGCCTGAAACCCGAGCGCACTCGTTCCTACGAAGCCGGAGTTCAGCAATATCTCTTCTCCGGCAAATACGTTCTCACCGCAACCTACTTCAACAATGTCTTCTTCGACCGCATTGATTACGCGACCGACCCTGTCACCTTCATCGGCCAGTACGTCAACGTGGACAAATCTTTCGCGCAAGGCGCTGAAGCCAGCTTTCAAGGCAAAATTACCCGCCGCCTTCTGCTCAACTCTTCTTATACGTACACTTCCACGCAAATTCTCGCAGCGCCTTTGTGTACGCCCGCGAACTTCTGCGATCCCACGGAGGCCGCCGGCATGCCGCTCTTGCGCCGCCCCAAACATTCCGCGACCACGCTGCTGAGTTATATCGGCAATCGCTGGGGAGCCAATCTCGGAGGCACTTTCGTCGGACGCCGCCCCGACGATGACTTTCTCGGCTTCGGCATCACGCACGCTGCCGGTTACGTTCGCGCGGATATTGGAGGCTGGTACGCCTTCAGAAAATGGGTGACCGCTTACGCCAACGTCGAGAACGTTTTGGATAAGCAATATCAGGAGGTCGTCGGCTATCCCGCGCTGGGGACAAACTTCCGCGCCGGCCTTCGCTTCACCCTCGGCGGAGAATAGCTCGTGTAGGGGCAGGTGTCCCCACCTGCCCTTCGGCCTCGCTAAATTTCTAACCGCCTTGTCATTCTGAGCGAAGCGAAGGACCTATGCATTTGCTTTTGATCTGACTACTTTTGAAACCTTGTCATCCTGAGCGAAGCGAGGGACCTATGCATTTGGTTTTGACCTGCTCACTCTTTCAACATTGTCATTTCGAGGAGCGACGAGGAATCTGCATCACTCTAACCACATTGTCATTCCGACCGAAGGGAGGAATCTGCTTTTAGCGCGCTAACCGCTACTTTCTCCACTTTCCCAACACCCACATCACCAGCGTCAGCGCCACGCTCAACACAATGGACGTCGCCAGCGGAAAATACACCGTCGAATTCTTTCCGCGATAAACCATGTCGCCGGGCAATTTGCCCAGCGGGATGCCGGTGCGCCCCAGCAGGATCAATCCAGCTCCCGCCAGCACCATGATCCCGCCCACAATCACCAGCAATTTCCCGAGGTCGGTCATGAATCAAGTTTAACGAAGCCCAGGCGGGAGAGTGTCAATCCTTAGGGTATCAGCATCTTAAAATATAGTTACCGGTGTGACTTGGTTTCTATTCCGAATTAGGCGAAAATCTAGGATGACAGCGTTTTGAGTTTGCATTATGCTTTTGCCTCTCGTGGATGCTTAACAGAAAATACAACACGCTGGAAACCCCCAACTACTCCCCTATGGAGGCGGTCCGCTACTTTCATATTCCTCCCTCTACGCTTAGTTACTGGACCGAGGACCCAACTCGACTTGTGACCTTGGCCTCCACAGAGCCTCCGCTGCTGTCTTTTAAAAATTTGGTTGAGCTTTACGTCCTTGAAGGGCTTCGGAAAATTCACGGAGTTCACACATCGCGGATTCGTACCGCAGTTAATTTTCTGTTAACGACAGAAAAATCTCGCCATCCTCTCGCGGACTATGACATTCGAACCGAAGGCAGAGACGTCGTATTTTACAAGCAAGGCAAGCCTCTGAACGCTTCGCTATGGGGACAGTATGAAATCGACGAAGTTGTCGGAAAATATTTGCGCCGTGTAGAGAGAGATCCGTACGGAGTGGCCTTGCGCATTTTTCCGTACACCCGAAGGGAACAGCTCGCCAACAAGGAACCGCCTTCGAGGACCGTGGAGATAAATCCAAATGTATGCTTTGGTCTGCCTGTTTTAGCCAGCTCAAGGATAACGACTGGATTCTTGGCCAGCCGATTCCGGGGCGGTGACTCAGTTCCTGCAATCGCAAGAAGCTATGGTCGACCCTTGGCAGAAATCACGGAAGCCATCGAGTGGGAACTCGGACGGTCAGTCAAGAAAAAGGCTGCCTAAACTAACCTTTTATCTTGATGAGAATTTGGACTGCCCAGAGGTCACCGGCGAATTACATCGTGCAGGCGTTAACTACCGAATCTATAAGCAAGACGTTTCCGCAAATTCTGGCGTTGCCGACGAGAAGTTCCTGCCAAAGGTTGGGAAGCATGGTTGGATACTTATCACTGCTGACTGGCATCAACGCTACCGTCCTAGAGAGATAGCCGATATTCGCCGTTACAGGGTTCGACATTTCAGCATGCCAGGAAATTTGGGTGCCGAAGCGATGGCAAAGTTACTTGTTACGTCCAAGAATGATATTAGAGCTTGTTGTAAGGACAATATTCCGCCGATCAGCGCTAGCATCCTCCGAAACGGAGGCGTCAAACTACTAATGGACTCGCGCGGTAATCTTCACGAGCGCGGAGAGGAAAAGATATACCACAAGGGCCGAATCACAACACGGGTTCCATACAAGCAATAGCCTAGGTGGGTTATCTCGACTCAAATTTGTGATTTTTGATTCGTTTGATGTAAGCGCAAAAAATTATTTGCACTTCCCTCATTCATCTGGTATAAACAATAAACCGAGAGCGTCAGTGTGGCTGGCTGGACGTTTTATGAAACTCTCGTCGCTCGTCCAGCATCTAATCAGAAACAGGGAAAACCTGCTAAGATATAAGAAGTTTAACTCCGGCCACGGAGTTTGATTCGGGGACAAAGCTCTCCGAAGGGTTTAGCGCGTTAATCGCAGCAAACCTCCGTGTGATCTTTAATTTACGAAGGATCTTCTGTATCGGCATGTGCCGAGATTTCGGCATAAGTCCATATAGAAGATGCGTTTCACTGCGTGCGCGGAATTCGCGCCAAAGGCTCCAGTCCATGTGGATTTCCCGTGGAAAAGCTGTTGAGCCAGCCCGTTGACAGGGCCGCCTGGGAACGATAGTTTAAATACTCTTCGTTTAAAAACAAGTTTCGAGGACAGCCGAGTCGTTTCTTAGGAAACCAGATTCGGTCTGGACTGAAAACGCGCCGCTCAGGCGGAAATGCGATTCGGTTCTTTGACAACTAGGTTGAACGTGCCAGTCGTGAGAGCGATCTCGGGTTTGAATCCGAGCGATCTCACAAGATAGACCATTCGGTCTCCATTCTTCGGAGTGTAGGCTGAGTGGCGCCATCCCTCCTTTCGAGCGAGGCGATGGCAGTCTGCCAACAACCCGTCGGCAGACAACAGGTTTCAAATGAGAGTTTGATCCTGGCTCAGAATCAACGCTGGCGGCGTGCCTAACACATGCAAGTCGAACGAGAAAGTGGAGCAATCCATGAGTAAAGTGGCGACCGGGTGAGTAACACGTGACTACCTACCTTCGAGTGGGGGATAACTCCGGGAAACCGGGGCTAATACCGCATAACATCGAGAGATCAAAGGAGCAATTCGCTTGAAGAGGGGGTCGCGGCTGATTAGTTAGTTGGCGGGGTAACGGCCCACCAAGACGAAGATCGGTAGCCGGCCTGAGAGGGCGCACGGCCACACTGGAACTGAAACACGGTCCAGACTCCTACGGGAGGCAGCAGTGGGGAATTTTGCGCAATGGGGGAAACCCTGACGCAGCAACGC
>Ga0070738_10007643_pt1 | contig 10709 bp, 8 predicted proteins | sample Coa_R2_2_FD_66446 | JGI IMG/M metagenome (GOLD analysis project Ga0070738, IMG submission 66446) | Surface soil microbial communities from Centralia Pennsylvania, which are recovering from an underground coalmine fire - Coalmine... | ecosystem: Environmental > Terrestrial > Soil > Unclassified ... | reverse complement strand
CGAACAGAAACAGGTTTGGGAAAAGCTCCAGGCGGAAAACCGCGAACTGCGCCAGCAACTGCTAGATCTGCGCGCCGGGCGCGGCATTTTCGTTGAGATAATGAATCAGCGTTTTCAGCTCGTCTGGGATTCCAGCAAGGGGAACCCCGAAGAGGGAGCGGCGGCCAGCGGGAAACGTTCGCCGGCAGCCAAAGGCGTGAAAGGGACGGTGCAAACCTCGCCCCAGGGCTCCCCGGGAGTGCTGGAGGAGATGCTGCTGGACGAGCTCTCTTCCGCAATGAATAACCGCATGGCCGCTCCCGGTGAGAGAAAATCCGCCGCCGGCCTGAACGAGGAGCAGAAGGCCACCCTGCGCCGCGAGCTCTCCGGGAGCTTCCTGTTGGAATAGTCCCGGCCTCACCGTGAGTCAAGATAAGGGCCTGGTGCGCCTGGGCGCGCCGAGGCCCTTTTTTCTACTGAATCTGGAAATTCTGCGTTACCTGGACAATCGGCGGGCTGGCACCCGGCCTGGCCAGCATCACCAGGGTGAATGAGGTTGTGCCCTGCGGCATCAGGAATGCGACAAGCCCCGAGGCGGTGGTATGCGCATCAACCGAGATCGGAAAGGTGGTCTGACTCTCTGGCTGAATGCTATTGCCATTTGCTTGTAAGCGCATGTAGTCTGTGACGCCACCAACAAAGCCGTTCGAGGTATTGTTGACCGCCGAGAGATTGAGAATCACATAGAGATTGCCAGTGGTGGCCTGCTTGTCATTATAACTATAGCTAAGCGTCGCAGTCTTCAGGGTCCAGTTCACGCCGGCGTATAGGAATTGTGCGTTCGGACTGCTGGTCTTGTCCTGGTACTTGCTGAGGTCCGCATCCGGCTTCAGAGGAACGTCCATCTGATTCTCGCGCACCGAGCCGATACGCAGCGTCAACTGACTGAGCGTTACCTGGGTGCTGAGAGGAAAATCCAGCCAGTTGGGACGATTGACTCCGGCATCGGGGCTGACGCTCTGTTGCTGGTTGGTCGTGCGCGCAGTTGAGCTATCTGGCAGAACGAGCAGGAACGCATCGGATTCCAGGTAGCCAGGGTTGCTCGTTGTAGCATTGTTCTCCTGCAAGTTCACGCGCAACACCCCCGCCGTCCCCTGGGTGCCCGTATCGTCAGGGAAACTCCTGGCAATTTGAGCGGAGACGATGGTGACGGTCACGCTGGCATAGATGATTTTGAGGTTTAACTGCTGCAAGCCGCTTGTGCCGACCGTCGGCGTATTTCCCGCCTTGCCCGATATGGGGGTGTTCCCTGTGTTGCTGGCAGCGGTCGGAGTTCCATTGTTCTGTGTGGCCGTTCCAGAGCGTGACCTGAGAAAGACAAAGCCTGCGATGCCGGCGGCCAGCACGACGAGCAGAACAATACTGGTAATCAGACAGCCATGGCCGCGCTTTGGTTTTTGCGCGTAGGCCGGGACCGGCATCGGTGCATATGTTCCACTCTGTGGCACGGGCGCAGGAGCAGGTGAGTAGCCGGGCGAGCTTACATTTTGCGGATACGTCTGAGCCCCCCCAGGCACGCCGGACGCGTAGGGATTATACGTGCTGACTGTCGGCGGAGGCGGGGGCGGCGTAAGCTCTGAGAAACCCGGACCTTGTGGATTGCTGCCCCCCAGCGGCGGGGGCGGGGCTGATGGCTGCGCACCATCCGGGAGAGTCGGTATCGAGGACAGTTGCGTCGGTGCAGGGGTGTTCGGGCCTCCCGCCAGCGACGTGGGCGGCGCTGCAACGGTGGGACCGCCTGCGGGAATAGCCCCCTGGGGGGCGGCTGCTGTGGGATCGAGGGCATCCACACTTACCGTTGCTCCACAGTTAGAGCAAAAACGCTGGCCGGCCTGAAGCGGGGCCCCGCATTCTGAGCAGAAGCGCACTGGTTGTTGTGCCATGATCGTACTCCTTGTACCATAGTTTCAGTATCCTCAAGCGGATCGACATGCTGTCTCAGCCAAGGTCGCTTCCACCTTGAGCAAGGATACACGGGCAAACCGAAACGGTCAAGTATTTGTGCAACAGGATCACCAAAAAAACACCGGTCGCGCCAGACACCCGCCAGAGGAAAGCCCGCATATGTTTGCCGCGACCAGAATGATACCGCTCTTTTGCAAGCAGGAAAACCCTGCTTTTACCTAAATTTGAAAATCTGTGGTGGCCTGACCACTCCCTCCGGGGTCCTGTGACAACAGGATCAACGTGCAGGTGGTGCTGTTTTGGGGGATAAGAAATGTGGCCGTCCCTACCTTGCCCATCTCTCCAACCGCAAATGAGACGGGGACGGTCGTGCTCACCGGCGCAACGGTCTTCCCGCCAGCTTTGACGCGCATGTAGTCAAAGGGCGAGCCGCTGATTGCTTCTTGCGAGAGGGTATTGTCAATCTTGAGGCTCAGCGTGAGGTATTCCATGCCCTTCGCTGCCTGCTGACCCGGAATGCTCAGGCTGGTGGTCGAGCCGGTCAGCGTCCAGTCGAGGCCAAAGTAGACCATCGTGCCATGCTGAGGCGTGCTCTTTGGCTGGTACTGGCTCACGTTGGCTTGCCCGGCCAGAGGAATCTGCATCTGGGCCTCGCTGGGCGTGCCAAGCTGGAAAGTAATGGCCTTCAGATTTCCGCCATTGGGTACGGCGAAGTCGATCACGCTGGTCTGAGTCGCACCTGGCGCAATGCTGGTCCTGGCTTTGACGTAGGTTGGCACCAGGGCGGGTTTCCCTTGCAGAATGAGGCGCGCACTGGCAGTGTAGTCGTAATTGATGGTGACAGTAGTCTTATTCTGCTCTTGCAGATTCAAGCGTAACATACCATCACTGGCGCTATTTGGATCATCTATAAAGTTTTGCGCCTGTTGCACATTGAGCAGGGTTATATTGATGCCCGCGTAGGGGAACGTAAGATTGAGATTCTGCGTCTGGATCGTCGACTGCGAATTGCCCAGACCCGGCAGATGGCCGCCCAGGAGCGAGAAAGCCAGGTAGCCCCCACCTCCTAGCACCAGCAGGATGATAAGCAACACAATGATAAAGCCTGTGCGGCGGCGTCCTCGCGGTTGAGGAGCCGGAGAGTGCAGCGGCGCTTGGATTGGCTCGGCTTGTACGTCCCAGGGTGCCTGTGGGCCAGGAGCACTCCAGGGGGCCGCGTTGGGCGCGAAGGGTGGCTCGGCCTGAGTCGCTGACCAGGGTGGCCCTCCTGGATTGCTGGAAACATTGCCCGGCGCATGCCATCCTTCCGCCCCAGGAAGCGAGGATGGAGCCACGCGAGGAACGTCCTCGACCGGCGCGTTCCAGGTGGGCGAGAAATCCTGCGACGGACCGGGCGTGCGAAACGCTTGATGCTCCTGCTGCCTGGGATTGGGAACGCTGGCCGGCTCGAATACCCCTCCCTGTGAGGCACGCTCGGTTCTGTCGCTGGGACGACTTAGCATGGCTTCAACCGGGAGCTCACAGGTCGCGCAGTAGCGCATGTTCGTCCGGGTTGGTGTGCCACATCGCGGACAATAACGTGGCAGGGCCTGTGCCATTGGTCGTTTCCTTTCATGCTCTCTAACAACGGATCGTCTCTGTGTTTTATTGTAACATAGCGGTAAAAAGCGATGCTTCTATTATGACCTCCCATCGGCAAGCGACTATGAAGCAGTTCACAACCGCCTGGCCGGCGAGAAAACTCCTCTAGATACATCGTTGCCAGAGGCAAAGGGTTGCATCTCTCAGCTCAGCAATGTCCCGCACTCATAGCAGTAGCGCGCTCCGGGGAGGTCGGGCTGGGTGGCGCCACAGGCCGAGCAGCGACTCTGCAAGTTTCCCCCGCAATAGACACAGTAGCGCCAGGTCGATTGAACCTGGCGCTGGCAGGTTGGGCAGTGGTGCTCATCACGCCCGCCTGGAATTGCGCGCGCAAACGTTTGGGGCACTTCGGGCAGCTTCGGCAGGGCTTTCCGGCGCGCTTCATCCGGCACCGCCTGCTCGCTCACCAGGCCCGGTACAGGCCGATTCTCCAGGCCCAGTTCGAGGCGCTTCTTCCGTCCATCGACATCCTTCACATAGAGCCGCACATGCTGGCCAGGCGCAAAGCTCGCCAGCGCGCCTGGTCCCGGTCCCAACTCAAAGGTATAGAGGATGCCCTCGATGCCCGGCTCGACCCGTACAAAAACCCCGAACTGCGCCACGCGCGTCACCACGCCGTCTACCTCCTGTCCCGCTCGGTAACGCTCCTCCACGCCCGCCCAGGCGTTCGCGGCTTGTTGCTCATCCAATTGCGTATCCCCCTTTCAGTCTTCTCTCTCCTTATCCTTCTGCCATCAGGAGCGTGCTCGCAGCGCACTCTGACCCCGGCATTGGAAGTCCAGCAGCGAGCCAAGCTGGTTCTCCGGCATATAGCCTCGAATACGCGTCCCGCCCGCCTCGTAGCTCTCCTCTTCAATTGTGCCAAACTGATGAAAACGCGCCACCAGCTCGCCCCGCTCGTAGGGGATCAGCACCTCCAACCGCACAAACTGAAGCAGGAGATTCTCGCTGATACAGCGTAGCAGGTCCTCGATCCCCTCGCCGGTCAGCGCCGAGACGCGCACCGAGGGAAGCTTCTCGGCAAGCCCCGCCGGCTGCAAAGGACCGGCGGAGAGCGTTTGCTTCTCTGGGGACGGCAGGGTCGCAGGCAGATCACGCGGTACTTTGTCAGCCTTGTTGAAAGCTACGATCATCGGGCGACCGCCCGCGCCGATCTCCTCAAGCACCTGCTCCACTGCCTCGATCTGATGATGCACGGAGGGACTGGAGGCGTCGATCACATGTACCAGCAGATCGGCCTCAGCCACCTCTTCCAGTGTGGCACGGAAGGCGGCAACCAGCGTCGTGGGCAGGCGCTGCACGAAGCCGACCGTATCGGTCAGCAGAATCTCTTGCCCTCCGGCCAGCTTCACACGACGGATCATCGGATCAAGCGTAGCAAAAAGCTTATCCTCGGCCAGACTGTGAGCCGAGGCCAGGCGATTGAGCAGGGTCGACTTGCCCGCGTTGGTGTACCCGACCAGCGCCACCACCGGCGCGCCGGTGCTCTTGCGCCGCTCGCGATGCAATTGACGATGGGTGCGTACATGCTCGATCTCCTCTTCCAAGCGGTCCTTCTGACGGCGCAGCAAGCGGCGGTCCACCTCAATCTGCTTCTCACCTTCGCCGCGCTGCTGCACGCTGCCCTTCTGGCGCGAGAGGTGCGACCATTGGCGAGCCAGACGCGGCAGATCGTACTCGACCTGGGCCAGTTCGACCTGTAAGCGCCCCTCCTTCGTGCGCGCTCGCTGACCAAAAATGATAAGGATCAGAGCCGTGCGATCCAGTACCTGTGTCTCTAACTCGCGCTCCAGGTTGCGATGCTGGCCAGGCGTCAGTTCCAGGTCAAAGATTACGGCGTCGCACGCGTGGAAACGCACCAGGTCCGCAATTTCCTCGATCTTGCCAGCGCCGAGCAGCGTGCCAGGATGGGGGCGCGCAAGCCGCTGGATCACTCGCTCCACGCAGGCTGTGCCGGCAGTGGCCGCCAGTTGCGCCAGTTCCTCGAGCGACTCCTCAACTGGCCACTCGTCCCCCGGCAGTTCTACCCCAACCAGAATGGCGCGTTCAGGGGCCCGCGACAGCAGGCCCTCGAGAGGACGCTCCTCGCCCGCAAGGGGAGTGTTATATTCAGGCATACCATGCTCCTTCTTTCTCTCTCTTCTCCGATGAGACATTTCAGGGAGTGCTACATTGAGCAACAACGCTCAGGCTTCCCAGAGCCATCTGCGGGAAATCGCCTGATCTGGTGAGAGCGCCTATCGCTTGCTTTGCTCGGCAGCCAGGAGCAACATTGGCAAGGCTTGGAGGCGCGTCGGGAAATGTGGAGAAAGAGGAAGAACGCTCACCGTCCACAGTCACGACAGAGTTCATCTTCACCAGCACCAGCGCAGCCATACCCAACCACAATGCCAGAGGAGAAAGTGGCATTGCTCAATGGTTAGAGGTCATCCCGCGTTCCGGTAGATGGATTAGATGAAAACTCTCATTGGTGCTGTGTCTCCTGTAATTGAATTGCTCTTTTAAGATACCTGAGAATGGCCAAAAAATCAAGAGAGAAAAATCCCGGTTGCCTCGAGACAGACAATAGCGTACAATAGAGCCGACTCATCCATCCCAAAAAGTGAGCAATCGAGAAAGGCACTCTCTCTTTACAAGCCCTGAACAAGGTGGGGAGCTTTGTAGTATAATTGAAGAGTTTTTCACACAAAGCTATACTGTATTGACGCGGAGAGGGACACGAAACAACGCGAAGGGAGTTCATTTTCTTATGACAGAACACTCAACACCACTGGCAGGGAAAGTCGCGCTCGTCACCGGAAGCAGCCAGGGGATTGGACGCGCTACCGCCCAGCGCCTGGCCATGGCTGGTGCAGATATCGTGATCAATTATCGCAGGAACGCAGGCGCGGCTGCCGAAGCAAAGGCCGACATCGAGGCGCTGGGCCGACGCTGCATCACGGTGCAGGCCGATGTGAGCCAGGAAGAGGAGGTCAATCGCCTCTTCGCACACATCAATGAGCAGCTCGGCCCGGTCAGCATTCTCGTCAATAACGCAGGCACTACACGCGATAAGCTGATCCTGCAAATGACCCTGGCCGATTTTAGCACGATCCTACAGACCAATCTGCATTCGGCCTTTCTCTGCACCAGGGCCGCCTTGCGCGGGATGATGCGCGCACGCTGGGGCAGGATTGTGAATGTCTCCTCCGTTGCCGGTCTGCTGGGCAACGCCGGCCAGGCGAACTACAGCGCCTCGAAGGCGGGCTTGATTAGTCTGACCCTGAGCACCGCGCGCGAAATGGCTAGCCGCAATATTACGGCGAATGTCGTGGCACCGGGCTTTATCCCTACTGAACTTACTTCCACCCTGACAGAGCAGCAGAAGAAGGCGATGCTGGATATCACTCCCCTGGGCCGCTTTGGCACCCCCGAAGAGGTAGCCTCCACCATCGCTTTCCTTTGTTCACCAGACGCTGGCTACATCACTGGCCAGATTATCTGCGTCGATGGTGGCATGGCTATGCATATTTAGAAAATCTCGCCAGTATAAGGCGCAGGGCAAAGCGGGAGCACCGCGCGGTGCTCCCGCTTTGCCCTGCGCGTATCTTTTAAGAGAAGAGGACGGCCAATGAGGAAAGCTCACCCGCTCCTTCCCCTGGCCGAGAAAAATTTTTCCTGTCCGGCAAAATCGTGAAACAAAAAGCCGATCATCCCTCTCTAAAGCAATAAGTCAGAGAGAGACCGCTAGCACGATCTGACCTGAAACATCACAGGAGGAGATGGCATCTATGCTCATTGAAACCGAGGAAACAAATCAGTTCACTTTTGAGCCGTTCGCAGCCCACGCATTCTATACGCAGGTCAACCGCTCGCTTGTACGTCAGGCCCTCGCACCTTTCCAGGCGCGCCCTGCGGACCAGATATTAACTATTGTCGATATGGCTTGTGGCACCGGCGCTGTGACCAGGCTGATCGCTGAGGAGATGAGGCGTCAGCAACGCCAGGCACGGATCATCGGCGTGGACCCCTCTGCCGAGGCGCTGCGCCGAGCACAGCATGGCATGGCCGAAATCGGTGCGCGCGCCGAGTTTGTTCAGGGAGATGTCGAGGAGCTTCCTGGCCTGGTCCATGACGCAGATGCCGCTTTCTTCTGCAATGCCATCCACCTGCTGGCCGATAAACGCGCTGCCTTCGCTTTGATGGCCCGTATCCTGGCTCCCAATGGCATCTTTGCCTGCAATAGCGCCTTCTATAACGGCGCGTATGTCGAGGGAACCGAGCGATTCTATCGCCTCTGGACCCGCCGCGCCATCGGCTGGCTGCGTACCCACCACCCCGATGTCCATGTCTCCCGCGAGAGCAAAACGATGGCGATGCAGTGGATCGGGGCCGATGACTACGTTCAACTCCTGAAGGAAGCAGGCTTCCCGCAGGTGACTGCCGTCCAGGAAGAGGCGATCATGACCGTTGAATCGTATCACGACATCGGTCAGTACTGGCTCTTTATCGAAGGGGCCCTCCCCGGCATTCCGCTTTCCCTGGGAGCCGAGGCCCTCGGTACAACTGTCTACCAGGTCGGCGAGGAACTCCACCTCTCTGAGATCCCGCGTAACTGGCTCCAGTTGGTCGCCCATAAGGGGTAATCTCGCGGGAACCAGCCAAACGGTGTTGGTTTTCCCCCTGAGGCTTCTTGTGCAACTATTGCGTTTCTGCAAATGTTGTGCTATACTGCCTTGTGCTTCTGGCACACCTCGCAGTCAACAGCTATTGCGGATGATCAGGAACCTCTTCGCATTCTATAGGGGCCTGGGAGATGTTTGAAAGAGAACCAAAGGACTGGCGTGAACTGCTCGCGTGGATTACCAGCGACCCCGCCATGATGCAACACATCGTACAGGAGCTAGGCGTGCGCGACATTACCGTGAAACGTTGGATCAAAGGTGAATCTGAGCCGCGCCCGCAAAACATCCGTCGTCTACTCAGTGCGCTCCCTGAGTATCGCGAGCGTTTGCTCGATTTGCTTTCCGAAACCGTCGAGAACTTTTCTGATTTCAGCCTCGATGAGCCCGCCGCGCAGGAAATTCCAGCGAAATTTTATACCCAGATCTTCCAGACGCGCGGCACCATCAGTCAAAGCCAGCGTTTCTGGTCGATCAGCAATACTGTTATCGCTCAGGCCCTCAGTCAACTGGACCCGGAAAATCTGGGGATGGCCATTACTGTCGTGAAATGTATGGTTTCCAGCCAGCATGCCCCGAAGGTCTATAGCCTGCGTCAGACGGTGGGGCTGGCCACTCCTCCCTGGCCCGCCAATTTGGAGCAGCAGGCCCTGTTCCTGGGGATTGAGTCGCTGGCCGGCCATGTCGTCTCGGCCTGCCATTTCTCAGAGGTGCGCAACTATAAAGATGAGCGCGAGGCTCTCCCAGGCCACCAGTTTGAGGGCGAGCAGAGCGCCATCGCCTATCCTATCCTCTACACAGGGCGCATCGCCGGCTGCCTGCTGTTCTCCAGCACCGAACCCAACTATTTTATGCTCCCGGCCCGCCAGAATCTGGTGGCCGACTATGCGCACTTGATCTCGCTGGCCTTTCTCCCGGAGGATTTTCTCGACCCCGCCCTGCTTGAGCTCCGCATCATGCCTCCCCATAGCGAGCAGAAGGCATATTTTCAGAACTTCTCCAAGCGTCTGGCCGACGCCCGGCTAACGTTGTATGATCACAGGGATGTCGATGCCGAACACTATGTCTGGGAGGAGCTTGAACGTGAGATTCTTGAGCACTGGCAACAGGGCAGCTAGCTCGCAACAAGGGGGCGGGCATGCTTGAGAACATGCCTCTCCCTCCCGGTGGCCACTGGACCCAAACGGCCATTGGCGGGGGCGCGCTGGAGATTGTGGACTCCGCCCTGCGCATGGCAATGCCGGGGGCGCACCGGGGAACCTATACCGACGCGCAGATCGACGACTATGGCCAGCTCGCCCGCGCACATTTTCCCCGCCGGCCTCCGCTGCGTATGGAGGTGGAAGCACGCTCGTCGCTGCCCGCCGCAACCCCAACAAGCACGGAGGATAGCAAGATGTTGCGCGGAACCGCTGGCTTCGGCTTCTGGAACTATCCGTTCTCTGTGCGCGGCGATATTCTGATGCTGCCCGAGGCCGTCTGGTTCTTCTACGCCTCGCCCCCCTCCAATATGGCCCTGGTACCTGGCGTCCCCGGCTGGGGCTGGAAGGCCCAGGTGGTCCACACTATGCGCCCTGGCGCACTCTTCTCAATACCACCAATGCTGCTCGGCACCTCTCTGGCCCTGCTGACCGGCGAGATCAGACCCGCCGCGCGCTGGATGCAGCGCCTGAGCGGCGCTCAGGAGGCTCTCCTGGATGTGGAGATGACCTCCTGGCATACGTATGCGCTGGAGTGGCGCACGCAGCAGGCGCTTTTCCTGGTGGATGGTAAGGAGGTGCTGCGCGCCCCCCATCCCCCCACACGCCCGCTTGGCTTCGTGGCCTGGCTCGACAACCAGTTCGCCATCGCTACCCCGCGCGGCGTCCTGCGCTTCGGCACGCTGAACAGCGGCCCCCAGTGGTTTGAAATCGCGCACCTGCGCATCGAGTCGCTTTAGTATGGCTTCTCGGCCAGCGGCATCACCTCATCAATCAGTCCATACTCCACCGCCTCCTGCGCGCTCATGAAGAAGTCGCGCTCGGTGTCACGCCTGATGCGCTCCAGCGGCTGGCCGGTATGATGAACGTACAGCTCGTTAAGAACATCTCGCGTGTGCAGAATTTCACGCGCGTGAATGTCGATGTCGGTGGCTTGCCCGCCCAGACCTCCCTGAATGAGCGGCTGGTGCATATGAATGCGCGCATGAGGCAGCGCACGCCGCCGGCCCTTATCTCCGGCCATCAACAAGACTGTGCCAAAGCTGGCCGCGTAGCCTACACAGGTCGTGGCCACCGGGCACGTCAGGTGACGCATCGTATCGTAGATCGCCAGCCCGGCATCGACCGCACCCCCGTGCGAACTGATGTAGAGATTGATCTCGCGCTCGCTATTCTCAGCCGCCAGGAAAAGCAACTGGGCAACCACCAACCCGGCCATCGCCTCCTCGATCATGCCGTTGATCATGATAATGCGCTCGCGCAG
>Ga0070738_10007641_pt1 | contig 10714 bp, 7 predicted proteins | sample Coa_R2_2_FD_66446 | JGI IMG/M metagenome (GOLD analysis project Ga0070738, IMG submission 66446) | Surface soil microbial communities from Centralia Pennsylvania, which are recovering from an underground coalmine fire - Coalmine... | ecosystem: Environmental > Terrestrial > Soil > Unclassified ... | reverse complement strand
GAGCGTTCCGGAGGGTTTCAAGAGCCGCCGGAATAGCGCCAAAAGTTTCGCGGTGTCGGCGGCGTCGAGATATTGCGCCACCGAGTGGAGCACGATGAGATCGAGGTCGCCGCCAGGCCAATGCTCGAGCTCTTCCGGCGCGACGATGCGCAGTTTCGGATCCGCGGCGAAGCGTGCCGCGAGGCTCGCGCGCACGCGCGGCGCGCCATCGCACAACACGAGCTTGCCGCAGGTCGCCGCCACGTCGCCGGCATGCAGCGCCTCGCCGCAGCCATAGTCGAGCACGTGGGCCGCCGGCGAGGGCACGAGCGCCGCAATTTCGTTGGCAAGCAGCCGATAATGGACATCGCGGTGACGCGCGTTGACATAGATGGCATGCGGGCCATCCCAGAAGGCGACCCAATCGCCGCTCACGGGCGCCGCGGCGGTAACAGTGCCGGCCTCAACCCCGCTTGCATTCGCGCATCAGTCCGACAAAGCGGTCGAACAAATAATGGCTGTCGCGCGGTCCGGGCGAGGCTTCGGGATGATATTGTACCGAGAAAACCGGCCGGTCCTTCAGCGCGAGGCCGCAGTTGGAGCCATCGAACAGCGAGACGTGAGTCTCGACTGCGCGATCAGGCAAGGTCGCGCGGTCGATGGCGAAGCCATGGTTCATCGAAGTGATCTCGACCTTTCCGGTCTTGAGATCCTTCACCGGGTGGTTGGCGCCGTGGTGACCTTGATGCATTTTCACGGTCTTGGCGCCCACCGCGATGCCGAGCATTTGGTGACCGAGGCAGATGCCGAATACCGGCTTCTGCGCGATTAGTTCGCGGATCACTGGGACCGCGTACTCGCCGGTCGCCGCCGGGTCGCCGGGTCCGTTGGACAGGAAAATGCCGTCGGGCCGCAGCGCCAGAATGTCGGCGGCCGAAGTCTGCGCCGGCACCACCGTCACCCTGCAGGCATGGCCGGCCAGCTGCCGCAGGATGTTGCGCTTGATGCCGTAATCAATGGCGACGACGTGAAACTGTGGCTCGCCCATTTCGCCGTAGCCTTCGCCCCAGCGCCATGGCGTCTCGGTCCAGGTGAAGCGCTGGCCGCAGGTGACCATGGGCACGAGGTCCATGCCGACGAGCCCCGGCCAGGCGCGCGCCGCGCGCTTAAGCGCATCGATATCGAAGCGGCCGGACGGCTCATGCGCAATCACGGCATTCGGCATGCCTTTTTCGCGGATGAGCGTGGTCAGCGCCCGGGTGTCGAGGCCGGCGAGCCCGATCACGCCGCGGCTCTTGAGCCAGGCATCGAGATGGCGGGTGGCGCGATAATTCGACGGCTGGGTGATTGCCGAGTGCAGCACCACCCCGCGCGCACCCGGTGTGGCGGCGAGGCTGACGGTCTCGATGTCATCCTCGTTGGTGCCGACATTGCCAATGTGGGGAAACGTGAAGGTGATGATCTGGCCCGCATAGGACGGATCGGTGAGAATTTCCTGGTAGCCGCTCATGGCGGTGTTGAAGCATACCTCGCCGACGGCTTGCCCGTTCGCGCCGAGACCGACGCCTTCGAGCACGGTGCCGTCTGCCAGCACCAGGAGCGCCGTCGGCTTGGGGTCATCCCAGGCGGCGGCCAAATCCGGCATGGGGCTCATGGCCTCTTAGTTGCGTATTGTATATGAGAACGCAACTGCCCTTGTTGACCTCACCCCAACTCTCCTCATCGCGGGGAAGGAATTCGATGCCGGCCGTTACGTGCTTCCCTTGTAGCGGTGAGTGGAGGATCAAGGTGAGGGCAACCGACCGCGGAGGATCGACGCCGTGCTGCGTGACGATATCAATAATGCGCTCAAGGAGGCGATGAAGGCCGGCGATGCGCGCCGCGTCTCCACGCTCCGCCTGGTCAACGCCGAGATTCTCAAGCGCGAGACCAGCGGCGCTGAGCGCACCACGCTCAATGACGCCGAGATTCTCGATGTCATGGGCAAGATGATCAAGCAGCGCCAGGAAGCGCTCGCCATCTACGAGAAAGCGGGCCGCAATGAGCTTGCCGCTCAGGAGCGCGAGGAGATTGCGATCATCTCCGGCTATATGCCCAAGCGCATGTCGGACCTCGAAGCCGCCGAAGCCATCTCGTCCTTGATCCGCGAGATCGAGGCCGAGACCCTCAAGGACATGGGCCGCACCATGGCGGCGCTGAAGGACCGCTTCGCCGGCCAGATGGATTTTTCCAAGGCGAGCGCGATGGTCAAGAAGCTGCTCGGCGGATCGTGATCCGATGCCACCTTGTCCTATCAGCGGGGTGCGCAGCATCGCGCTTGTCGCCTCCAATCTTGACGAGGCGGCGGCGTTTTATGAGACCGTGTGGGGATTGACCGCCGTCGGGCGGCACAACGATGCGGTCTATTTTCGCGGCACCGCTCGCTACCACCACGTGCTGGCGCTGCACGCCGGCGCGCCGCCGGCAGTGGCGCGCATCGTCTTCGACGTTGCCGACCGCGCTGGCATCGCGGCGCTGCATCGCGCCGTGGTGGCCGCGGGCTGCCGCGCTACAGCGCCGGCGCCCTGGACGGCTCCAGGCGGCGGCTATGGCTTTGCCTGTAACGGTCCCGACGGACGCAATCTGTCCTTCATCTGCGAGTGCGCCGATCATGCCGACAGCGAAGACAAACCCGACCGGCCGCGCAAAATCGTGCATGTGAACCTCAATGCGCGCGAGTTCGATCGAAGCCTGCGCTTTTTTGTCGAAACGCTGGGCTTTCGGGTCATTGACGAGAACGCGCCGCTCACCTTTCTGCACTGCGCCAATACCGATCACTGCTCGATCGTGCTGGCGAAAACCGGCCTCGCGACCCTCAATCACATCGCCTTCGACCTGCCCGACATCGATTCGGTGATGCGCGGCATGGGCCGCATGAAGGACAACGGGTATCCGATCGAATGGGGCCCTGGCCGGCACGGACCGGGGAACAACGTGTTCGCCTATTTCTGCGGTCCCGACGAGGTGCCGCTGGAATATGCCGCCGACGTGCTGCAGATCGACGACAGTTATGTGCCGCGTTGCTCGGATCATTGGAAATTTGCGCCCGGCCGCTCCGATCAATGGGGCATCACGCAGCCGCGCTCGCCGCGCTATTACCGTGTGCAGCGGCTGTTCAGCTTTACGCCGGATGGGGCGGGTTAAGCCTCGTTATGCGGAACGACGAGCGCGCCAGGTTCCGCATTCGTTGCTTTGATGACATAGCGGAGCTTTGACTTGGCCGGCCCACCGCCCTGGAGTGCGCGCGATGACGATCACGCGCGCTTCTTGCGCTTCTGCTGCATGTTGGGGCGCAAGCCCCACGGTCTGCCGAGGCCCGCCTGTGGATAGCCGGGACTAACGGAGCTCGCGGTCGCGCGTCGTCCGGCCGCTCTATATTCCTGCCGGATTGGCGCTACCCTTGCGGGTCCAAGCGAATCACCATGCGCTTTCCGCCGCAATTTCTTGACGAACTGCGCGCGCGGCTTCCGGTTTCGGAGGTCGTCGGGCGTCGCGTGAGGTTGCGCAAGGCTGGCCGCGAGTGGAAGGGTCTTTCGCCCTTCAACAAAGAGAAGACACCGTCGTTTTTCGTCAATGACACGAAGGCGATGTGGTTCGACTTCTCCTCCGGCAAGAACGGCAACATTTTCGATTTTTTGATGCTCACCGAGGGCGTCAGCTTTCCGGAAGCCGTGGAGCGGCTCGCGGCGCAAGCCGGACTCGCGTTGCCGCAGCTTTCGCGTGAGGCCGAGGCGCGCGAAGAGCGCCGCCAGACGCTGCACGACATCGTCGAGCTCGCGGCGAAATTCTTCGAGGCGACGTTGGCGTCGCGCGCCGGCGCCCGCGGCCGCGGCTATCTCGCCGATCGCGGGCTTGGCGCCGCCACCCAGCTCAAATTCCGGCTCGGCTACGCGCCGGCGGAGCAATATGCGCTCAAGGAGCATCTCGGCGCGGCGAAAATTCCGGTCGCGGACATGATCGAGGCCGGGCTGCTGGTCTCCGGCGACGACATCGCGGTGCCGTACGATCGGTTTCGCGACCGCGTCATGTTTCCGATTTCCGATTGGCGCGGCCGCATCATCGCCTTCGGCGGCCGCGCGCTTGAGAAGGACGTCGCGGCCAAATACCTCAATTCGCCGGAGACGCCGCTCTTCCACAAAGGCGCAACCCTCTACAACATCGCCGCCGCCCGCAAGGCCGCGCATGACGGCGCACCGGTGATTGCGGTCGAGGGTTATATCGACGTCATCGCCATGGTCACGGCGGGCTATGAGGCCACCGTGGCGCCGCTCGGCACCGCGCTCACCGCCGATCAGCTCGCGCTGATGTGGCGGCTCGCCGATGAGCCGATTCTGTGTTTCGACGGCGACGCCGCCGGCCGCCGCGCCGCCTATCGCGCGGTCGATCTCGCGCTGCCGCTGTTGAAGCCGGGCAAGTCCTTGCGCTTTGCGGCCTTGCCGGATGGGCAAGATCCCGACGATCTCGCCCGCTCCGGCGGCCGCGAAGCCATTGCCGACGTGCTCGGCGTCGCGCAGCCGTTGGCGCACATGCTGTGGGCGCGCGAGAGTGAAGCCGGATCCTTTGACACGCCGGAGCGCCGCGCCGCGCTTGAAGCGCGCCTGAGCGAAATCACCAATGCGATCGGCGACGATGCGGTGCGCCGCTACTATCGGCAGGATTTTGCCGGGCGCCTGCGCCAGATGTTTGCCTCGGCGACGATCGACACGCGGCGGACGAATTTTGCCGACAAACGCTTTACCGATAATGGGCGCCGCATTCCCCAACGGGGCGGCGCGCGCCCCGCGGCGCTTACGAGCGGCGCGCCCTATGTCGCGGCGAGCCCGCAGTTCGCCGGGAGCCCGCTGCACCGCGGCCATCGCGCCGCCATTCCGCGCCGCGAGGCGCTCATGCTGCAGGCGGCGCTGAACCACCCGTGGCTGCTGCACGACCACATGGAGGAGTTGGCCGAAGCCGAGTTCCGCCATGCCGACATGCAGAAGCTCAAGGGCGCGATCATCGACGTCCTCGCGCATCATTTTGCCGAAAATGCTGCGCAACAGACGCATCATGACAGCGAATCGGAGCGGCGCGCGTTGGCCGCCGCGCTCGAGCGCGGCGGTTTCGGCGCCTTGCTGGCCCGCACCGAGCGCGCCATCACCACGCCGTCGGTCTGGGGGGCGCGTCGCGAGGCAGCGCCGGCCGACGTGCTGATGACGTGGAAGCAGCTCGTTGCCTTGCATCGGCAGTGGCATTCCCTAACTAGGGAGCTTAAGGACGCGGAACGCGCGCTCGGTCAGGACAACAACGAGGCCAATTACACGCGACTGCTCGACGTCAAGGCGCGGCTGTCGACGCTCGACGGCACCGAGGCCCTGATCGAAGGGTTCGGCGCCTCTTCGGGACGCCCGGCCCGGACCTTGTAAGCGGTATCGGTGCTGGCCCGCTGATCCTGTTCGCTTAGGGAGGTCGCCCGCCTTGGCGCAACACGCTGATTTTTCGCGAGTCGGCCGGGTTCTCGCGGTCGCGGCAAAAAACCGGGTAGGACCCTGGACTCGGGTCGTGGCGAGGGACTAAGAGGTCGGCCCTCGCCGCGGCAAGGTTAGTCGGAGCTTAACGGAGTTCCGCGAACACTACGGCCTCGATTCGGGCGGTGCCGCAAGGCGCTGCCTATTTGCGTGTGGCCGGTCCGCGCGGTCCGGCCGTCCGCCGGCAGAAGCGAGACTCTCTTCGCCATAGGGTAGGAGGGTCTGCGTGCTTCGACCCAACGAGACAGTCCCCGCAACGGCTGGGGCAAAGGCGCAAGGTTTAGGTCGGTTGGAGACAAACATGGCGAACAAGAGCGTGGGCAGCAAAATCGTCGTGACGACCAAGCCAAAGGCAGCCCCGCCCAACACCGAGACCCCCGAGAAGGACGCCGCCGACGGCCAGGATGGGCCGCTGCCGCTGCTCGATCTCTCCGATGCCGCCGTCAAGAAGATGATCAAGCAGGCCAAGAAGCGCGGCTACGTCACTTACGAGCAGCTCAACGCCGTGATGCCATCCGAGGAGGTCACCTCGGAGAAGATCGAGGACGTGCTCGCCATCATGAACGAGATGGGAATCAACGTCGTCGAGACCGAGGAAGCCGAGGCCGAGGACGAAGACAGCCGCGAGGAGGAAGAGGACGAGGCCGAGGGCGGCGACCTGATCGAGGTCACCGCCAAGACGCCGGCCAAGTCCGAGGCGCGCGAGCCGACCGAGCGCACCGACGACCCGGTGCGCATGTATTTGCGCGAAATGGGCTCCGTCGAGCTGCTGTCGCGCGAGGGCGAAATCGCCATCGCCAAGCGCATCGAGGCCGGCCGCGAGGCCATGATCGCTGGCCTGTGCGAGAGCCCGCTGTCGTTCCAGGCCATCATCATCTGGCGCGACGAGTTGAACGAGGGCAAGGTCTTCCTGCGCGACATCATCGATCTTGAAGCGACCTACGCCGGCCCGGACGCCAAGCAGACCGCGCCGGCGGTGCAGGCAACCGACGGCGGTGCCGCCGCCGCGGCGCCGGTGCAGGCCGCCTCGCCGCCGTCGGCGCCGCCCGCGGCGACGCCGTTCAAGGCGATGACCGACGGCGACGAGGAGGCCGAGGACCGCGGCGAGCAGGCTGCCATCGCCGACGCCGACATCGACGAGGACGACCTCGAAAACTCGATGTCGCTCGCCGCCATCGAGGCCGAGCTGAAGCCGAAGGTGCTCGAGACCTTCGACAAAATCGCCGACTCCTTCAAGCGGCTGCGCCGCCTGCAGGAGCAGGACATCCATAACAAGCTGCACTCCACCGGCTCGCTGACGCCGAGCCAGGAGCGCAAATACAAGAAGCTCAAGGACGAGATCATCCAGGAGGTGAAATCGCTCCGCCTCAACCAGGCCCGCATCGATGCGCTGGTCGAGCAGCTCTACGACATCAACAAGCGCCTGGTCAGCCACGAGGGCCGGCTGATGCGGCTTGCCGAAAGCCACGGCGTCGCCCGCGACGACTTCTTGAAACAGTATCAGGGCTCCGAGCTCGATCCGCGCTGGCTCAACCGCGTCTCCAAGCTGTCATCCAGGGGCTGGAAGAATTTCGTCGCTCGCGACAAGGACCGGGTCCGCGAATTGCGCGGCCAGATCCACGCGCTCGCCACCGAGACCGGGCTCGAGATCGGCGAGTTCCGCAAGATCGTGCACATGGTGCAGAAGGGCGAGCGCGAGGCGCGGCAAGCCAAGAAGGAAATGGTCGAGGCGAATCTGCGCCTCGTCATTTCCATCGCCAAGAAATACACCAACCGCGGCCTGCAGTTCCTCGACCTGATCCAGGAAGGCAATATCGGCCTGATGAAGGCGGTCGACAAATTCGAGTACCGCCGCGGCTACAAGTTCTCGACCTACGCCACCTGGTGGATTCGCCAGGCCATTACCCGCTCGATCGCCGATCAGGCGCGCACCATCCGCATCCCGGTGCACATGATCGAGACCATCAACAAGATCGTGCGCACCAGCCGCCAAATGCTCAACGAGATCGGCCGCGAGCCGACGCCCGAGGAGCTCGCCGAAAAGCTCGGCATGCCGCTCGAGAAGGTCCGCAAGGTGCTCAAGATCGCCAAGGAGCCGCTGTCGCTCGAGACGCCGATTGGCGACGAGGAGGATTCGCATCTCGGCGATTTCATCGAGGACAAGAACGCCATCCTGCCGATCGACGCCGCCATCCAGTCCAATCTGCGCGAGACCACGACGCGGGTGCTGGCCTCGCTCACCCCACGCGAGGAGCGGGTCTTACGCATGCGCTTCGGCATCGGCATGAATACCGACCACACCCTCGAGGAGGTCGGCCAGCAGTTCTCGGTGACCCGCGAGCGCATCCGCCAGATCGAGGCCAAAGCGCTGCGCAAATTGAAGCATCCGAGCCGGTCGAGGAAGCTCAGGAGCTTTTTGGATAATTAGCCGCGCCGTCATGTGCCAGGCTTGACCAGAGGCTTGACCCGGCCATCCACCTCTTTGAGGCAAAAATCGCGGCGAAAGGCTTCGTTCTGCTTACACCCCCCAAACAAAGGACCCGGCGTGGTCCATGAAGGGACGCTGGCCGCGAGCTTCCCTGCGCCTTGTGGGAAGGTCAGGGCGCGGAGGTTCCTCGCCAGAGAAAAATCGGACCGGGTCCCGCATAACCGCGCGCTAACCGTGGCGTCCGGTGTGATTTGAGCGCCGCCGCACCCGGCCTCACAATGAAGCGCCATGCGCCGGTCCCTCCTGATCCTCGTCCTCGTCGCGCTCGTGTTCGGCGCGCCCTACGCCGCTGCCATGATGTATCGCGCCATCGGTCCATGGCGCACCGTCGCCGTCGAACGCGATGGCAGCCGCACCCGCATGGAGTTCGATCAGAACCTGCCGCGGCCGGATTTTCTGCCGGTCTATCCCGGCGCCACCATTGTACAGGCGAGCCAGGTTACCGCCGTGGCTGCGCCCGGCGGGTTCTTCGCGCTCGATCTCGCGGCGCGGGCCTCGCTTGACGACGTGCGGCACTTCTACACCGCGGCGTTGGCGGCGCATGGCTTCGCGGTCCGCGACGTCGGCACTTGGCCGCTCAATGCCGCCGCCGCACGCCTGCTCGGCATGGACGACACCCTCATCGCCCGCCGCGCCACGACCGACGATCAAGTCGACGTGCAAATCCGCACGCCCGAAGGCCTCATTCCGGCGCGCATGATCCAGATCCACTGGCGCAAGATCAGCGAATCGCCGCCCACACCGCTGCCGCCGGAGATCAAGGGATTTTAGGTCGTTGCCGAAAGCGCAGGAGGGCCGCTGCAGCGCTCATTCTGCGCCTCTGTTACGAGCTGGTGCCGCCGTGGCGCGGCTGTCCGCGCGGCTATTGCCGCCGCCACAAGCGCTGCATCGGTTCCCCGACCGGCGACCAGGACAAGTGTCTGCGTCGGGCCTGGCCGCTGTTGTCGGACGCCGAGAGCGATCGCATTGCCGCCGAGGTGGTGCGCGGCGGACCGCGCCGCATCTCGCCGGCGAGCGATCGTGAGTACCGCATGCGCCGCTACGAGCCGTGGCCGCCGCAGCGCGGGTGAGCGCGCGGCGCGCGGCCGGATTACAGCGCCGCCACCGCGCTCACTTCGATCAGAAAATCCTCGCGCACCAAGCGGTCGATGATGAGCAGCGTATTGGGCGGATAGGCGCCGCCGGCGAACAGGCGCGGAAATTCGCGCGTGCGGTAGGCCATGAATTTCGCAATGTCCTGCGAGTGCACGAGATACGTGGTGAACTCGACGATGTTGGCAAAGCCCGCGCCCTGCGAGGTGAGCGCCGCGCCGATATTGGCGAAGGCGAGCGCGCATTGCGCGTCGAAACCGTCCGCCGCCTTGCCGTCCTTGTCGGCGCCGACCTGCCCGGCGATGAACAAAAACTCCGACGCCTTCACGCGCGTCAGTTGCGAGTATTGGCCGAGCGGTTTCCCGAGGCTGTCGGGATTGAGAATCTGGATGGCGGGCATGGCGCACTCCGATGTTGATAAATGAATGCGCGACAGACTAGCGCAAAAGCCGGCGCAGCGAGGAGCCGCCCGGCATTCTCAACGAGCGGCGTCAGTTCAGGTCGAATCGATTGGCATTTTCCGCTCGTCTGGATGCTGCTTTTCGGGATACCGCGGCGCAGGGATCAACAGCATGATCGCAATGCACGATCGAACGTTCGCACTGTTCGCATCACATCGGCAAAGATGTAATCTTCGACGCTCTCGACTTCTAATATGTGCCGCTGGCGTCGGATGGCCGACCTTCGGCGCTTTTAGTTCCTTTGCCACGAGATCGCCGCCGAACGCCCGCTCGAGCAACAGATGCCCGCCGGATTCGCCCGCCACACAGCCGCGCGGGTGAGGGCGAACCGGAGTTCATCAATGCAAAGTTCGGTCTCGCGTTATTTGTTGTCAGCGCTCGCGGCCATTGTTGCATTCTCGGCGCAGCCGGCGCTGGCGCGTCATCATGCAGGTGCTTTTCATCACGCCATTTATCGGCATGTTCGCTTGCATGCGCCGTCGGACTATAGCTGGCATGCGCGCCGCGCTGTCGTGCAGAGCGCTTGGCAGAGCGGCGGCCTTTACGGCTCGGCCGAGCAATCCTTTGCGGCGCCGGTCACCGGCAACGCCTACGGTTTTGGCGCGCCGATGCGCGGGCAAGGCTTCGGCGCTTATTCGTTCGGCGCGCGGTCTTCGGCGGCCTCCGGTTACGACGGCTTGATCGCCGCGCAAGCGAGCGCCAACGGCGTGCCGGCCTCGCTGGTAGAGCGCGTCATCAGGCGCGAGAGCGGCGGCAATGCGCGCGCGGTCAGCGCCGGCAATTTTGGACTGATGCAGATCAGGCTCGGCACCGCGCGCGCCATGGGCTACACCGGCTCGGCTGCGGGGCTGCTCGATCCGGCAACCAACATGACCTACGCGGTGCGCTATCTCGCCGGCGCCTATCGCGCCGCCGGCGGCAACGAGAGCCGCGCTGTGGCGCTGTACGCGCGCGGCTATCGCGCCGCGCCGGTGCAGACCGCGTCGGCCTCCGCTGCGTTCGGCTGGGGCTCGTCCTATGGCCGGCAGCCGTGGAGCGCGCCGCGCTGGCAGGAGGCGTCATGGCGCGCAACACCGTCGCGCGCATCGCGCTGGCGCGTGAGTGGCTGGCAAGAACAAACATCCAGCTGGGATGCATGGGGCAACGCCGCG
>Ga0070738_10007638_pt1 | contig 10717 bp, 10 predicted proteins | sample Coa_R2_2_FD_66446 | JGI IMG/M metagenome (GOLD analysis project Ga0070738, IMG submission 66446) | Surface soil microbial communities from Centralia Pennsylvania, which are recovering from an underground coalmine fire - Coalmine... | ecosystem: Environmental > Terrestrial > Soil > Unclassified ... | reverse complement strand
GACGGGGACGAGGACATCTTCCAGTGCCTGAGCCAGGGGGCGAAGGGATATCTCCTCAAGGACGCGCCGCGACAGGAGATCCTGTCGGCCATCCGGGCGGTGAGCGAAGACCGGCCCTACACCTCATCCTCGGTGGCGGCGAAGGCGTTGCAGCGGATGGCGAAGCCCAGCCTGACGCAGCGGGAGTTGGATGTGCTGGAGCTGGTCGCGCAGGGCAGAAGCAACAAGGACATCGCGCGCCGGCTGTCGATCACCGAGGGGACGGCGAAGACCCACGTGAAGTCGATACTGACCAAGCTCGATGCGATCAGCCGCACCGAAGCGGTCGCGGTCGCGCACAAGCGCGGGCTGATCCGATTGTAGGTCGGCGCGAAGGACTCACTCCGCCGCGACTTTCCTGAGCGGCGGCTCTACTCTGTAGCGCAGGACCGCGCCCTCGGGCGGCCTGTTGTACTGCGGCGAGATCGCGACGAAGAGCTCATCGAGCGCCGGCACGAACAGCTCCGACTTGCCGCCCGGCGCCGAGGGGACGCGGGCGAGCTCGCGGTAGTGGTCGGGGTCCAGCTGCTGGTATACGCCGATCCGGCCTACCGCGCCCGGAACGTACAGGCGCCTGCGCGCGGCATCGAAGGCAATGCCGTCATTGACGTCCGGCACGCTCATCGTAGCCACGATCCTGCCATCCCCGGTGTCGAGCACGAGCATCTTCGTGGGCTTTCGCGTCACGACGAAGAGGCGGTGATCGGGCTCATCCAGCGCCATGGCGAGATTATCCGCGCCGCCCGCCATCGGCCAGTGCCCGATGATGGTGAGAGAGCTCTTGTCGATGACGTCGACCTCGTTCCTGTCGGCGATGTTGATGAAGATCCGGCGGCCGTGCTGCTCGGCCTGCATCGCCTCGACGTGGCTGGAATCGAACTTCAGCTGGCGCAATACCTTGCCGGTCCTGGGATCGATCTCGTTCAACCAGCAGTTCTTCAAGTTCACGTCATCGCCGCCGGAGACGATGTAAAGACGGCGGGTCGAGGCGTCGTAGTACTCCGTATCGGCTCTCGGAGCGACATCGATGTGACCCAGGATCCTGTAGCTGCGATCGTCCATGATCCGCGGGCCGCTGTTGTCGGTGATGATCAGGCGGTGCGTGCCGGGCACGAGGAAGAAGGCATGCGGTGTATTGAAAGTGGTCAGCGTCTTCAGGTGCCGCCCGGTCCCGAGGTCGAACACCTCGACCGTGCCATGATCTTCGGCTGCGACGAAGAGCTTGTTCTCGCCGATGTCGGCGAAGAGATGGTCGAAGTCGCCGTCGTAGCCCGGCAGGTTGGTCCGTCCGAGCAACACGAGCGGCTGGGCGGAGGGACTCGCGAGTGCCGATGCGGCCGATACGATGCCGGCCAGGGCGAGGCCCGAGAGGACGAGGAGTCGCCTGAGATTCATCTTGCTGCTTCCCTCTTGCGGTGAATGGGCGGCCCGATCAGGTCGCCGGCTCGATGAGCTTCGCGGCCGAGGGGATCCGGCGCGCGATCTCGTCGCGGATGCGGATCGCCTCGGCGTGCCGCGCCTTCTGGTCGGTGTGTGCGGTCAGCGGGAAGACCACGCCGAGGGCGCCGACGCGCCGGCCGGCGACGTCATTCAAGGGCAGCTCGACCTCGTAGCGCATCAGATCCTTGTTGACCTCGAGATTGGTCTTGCCGTCGCGCACCACGCGCATGTCATCCTCATCGGCTTTCTTGCCGATCCTGCCGATGTTGGAGGCCAGGATCTCGGGATCGGTGTTCTCCGGCGTGGCGGCGTGTATCGCGAGAATCATGACGTCGCGATGCCGGGCCAGCTCCTCATCGACGAGCTGCTGGGCATATGAATCGAGCGGAATGTTCGGATCATCGACCGCCTGCTGCGTGAGGTTCGCCGCGTAGGACATGTCGCGGGCGAGCTCGTTGCGGAGGGCGAGCGCTTCCCGCTCCAGCGCCGCGCGGCTCTTGCCGTGAAGCGTCAGCGTCATGACACCGGCCTTCTTGTGCGACATGTCGAGCATCGGCACGGCGACATCGAGCCGGCGGGAGGCCCCGTCGTAGGTGAAGCTCGGCTTGCCGCTCTCCAAGGCTTGCGCGGCAGCGGGCGGCGGTGCGCCACCGGTGTGACCGTCGCTCGCAGCCACGGCCTCGGGCGCACCGGCTTTCGGCAAGGTGATGTAGAGCGCCATGGCGCTGGCATCCGGGTGCACGGCCATGAGCCGTGTCACCAGTTGCTGGCCGTAGCTGCCCGCGCCGATGACTGGCGGCGCGTTGTCGGCGAGCGCATGGCCTGCGACGAAAGGTGCGGCAACCAGCGCCGCCAGACCCCCTGCACGTACGTGTCTCATTTCTATTGCCCTCTGTCGGCCCCGGATGTAATGTGCATCTGCGCGACAGGCTAGCGGCCCAACCTGACGAATGTCTGTCAGCTTCCTGAAATGAAATTCATGAGGGGCTGAGCCCGCCACCCCGATCCGGCCCGGAACTTTCGGGGCCGCTCGGCGTTGAGCGCAACGGGTCGGCTGCGAGTGGGCCGAGCGCACATGCGAGGAGGCCGAGATGAATCCGAGTTTCACTTCGACGAATGGCGATACGGTGAGAGAAGCGGGGCGTTCGGCCGAGCGCACCGGCGAGCGTCTGGCGGAGACCGCGAGCGATACGGCCGCGAAGGCCTCGAGCGCGGCGCGTGAGCGCGCGGCTCAGGCGCAACGCTGGGCCAGGTCGCGCTGGCGCGACCTGCAGCGCACCGTCGAGACTCAGCCGTACCAATCGAGCGTGTGGGCGCTCGGGATCGGATTCGCGGCAGGACTGCTCGTGATGGGGCTGCTGCTCAGACGCAGGTGAGATCGGCGCTCCGCGCCCTCGCTCACTGACGGTAGGGGGTCGCCGTACGCCGTCGCCGACGCCCGTGATAGTTCCATGACACATCGCGCAGGCGAGCGTGTTCTGCTGGGCCCATGCATCAGATCGGCGTCGTGGGCCTGTCGTACCGGCATGCCGGTATGGACGATGTCGCGCGCCTGTCAATCCCCAAATCTGATCTCCAGACGCGCCTTCCCTCCCTGAGGCGCGCCCTCGGCGTCTCCGAGCTCCTTTACCTCGGCACTTGCAATCGCGTCGAGCTGCTCTTTGCCGCCCCGGACGGGGCGCCCGCGGCGGATCTGCGCAAGCCGGCTCTCGAGTATCTGACCGGACGCCCCTGCCCACCAGGACAAGCCTCGAGGCTCCTGCGGGCTTGGGCTGGCGAGTCCGCCCTGGAGCACGTGCTGCTCCTCGCCTGCGGCCTCGATTCCGCGCAGGCCGGCGAGCGCGAGATTGCGGCGCAACTGCGTGCGGCGTGGGAATCTTCCCGTGCAGCAGGAACGAGCGGCCCGATGCTGGATCGGCTGCTCGGCGAAGCGCTGCGCATGGCCGCCCGTGTGCAGCGGCTGCAGGCCGGGGCTCGCGCGCCGTCGCTGGCCGACTTGGCGGCGGCGCGCGTGCTGGATCATCTGGGGGGCGAGCCGGTCACGGTAGCCTTGGTAGGTGTATCGCCGATGACGCGGCGGTGCGGTTTGGCACTGCACCGCGCCGGCGTGCCCCTCCTCATCGTAAATCGGACGCTCACACCCGCGGCGGAGCTCGCCGCGAGCCTCGCCGCGCGGGCGGTCCCTCTCGAGCAATTCCGAGAGGAGCCGGAAGCCGTCGGGGCGCTCGTGCTGGCCGCTGGCGGCGGCGAGCCGGTACTCGGCGGCAATTCGCTGCGTTTGCTCGCATCGGCCGGTGCGCGGGCATGGCAGGGCCGATCGGAAGCGGCTCGCTTCCGAGCACCGCTCGCCATCGACTTCGGTGTCCCCCCTAACGTCGACCCCGACGAGGCGCGTCGGGCGGGCATTGCCCGGGTCGGCATGAGCGAGCTGGTGCAGGAAGTGCAGGAACAGCGCGTCACGGAGCTGCTGCGCCTGGCGCCGGTACGTGCCGCCATCGACGAGCGTCTGGCGCGCTTGCGCGAGGAGATGGCCACACGCGCGATTGGGCCACACCTTGCGCAGTTGCGCGACTCCTTCGAGCGGATCGCCGCTGACGAAGTCGAGCGTGCCCTGACGGGCGGGCTGCGCACCCTGACGGACAATCAGCGCGAAGCGTTGAAGCAGGTGGCTTCGCGGATCGCTGGCCGCCTTGCACATCTCCCCATCGCTGGGTTGCGCGCCGCAGCCGTACATGCCAGTCCCGACGTGACGGACGCGTTCTTCCGCGAAGCGCGGCCCCATCGCGCGGAGGCTGCAGCGGGGAAGTTAACCGAATCGCCGCCCCTCGATGAGCCGCCCGAGATCCTGGGCAACCCACTACCATAGGAACCACGATGAGCCATTCCCCGGAAAGCGGCGCAATTCAGACCTTTCCCCGCTCGGCGCAACTCTATGACCGCGCCTGCCGCGTCATTCCCGGCGGAGTCAACTCGCCCGTGCGCGCCTTCCGCGCGGTAGGGGGCAAGCCGCTCTTCTTCGTGAGCGGCCGCGGCGCATACCTGAGCGATGCGGACGGCCGCAACTATCTGGATCTCGTCTGCTCCTGGGGTCCGCTGATACTGGGACACGCTCATCCGGCAGTCGTCGAGGCGGTAACGCAAGCCTGCCGTCAAGGAACGACATTCGGCGCGCCGTGTCCTGCCGAAGTCGATCTGGCCGAACGTGTGGTTGCCTCCTATCCGGGGATCGAGCAAGCGCGTTTGGTGTCCTCCGGGACGGAGGCAGTGATGAGCGCCATCCGTCTGGCGCGTGCCTTTACGGGTCGGGACCTCATCGTCAAATTCTCCGGCTGCTACCACGGTCACGCGGACCACCTGTTGGTCGCCGCAGGCTCGGGCCTTGCAACCTTCGGCCGCCCCTCCTCAGCCGGTGTGCCGGAGCCCTTTACGGCGTGCACACGCGTGCTGCCGCTCGACGATGAGGCGGGCGTCGAGGCGCTCTTTGCGCGCGAGGGAGATCGCATCGCGGCGGTCATCATCGAGCCGGTGCCGGCCAACCATGGCTTGCTGCCGCAGCGGCGGGAGTTCCTCGCAAGCTTGCGCTCGATCACGCATCGGCACGGCACACTGCTCATTTTCGATGAGGTGATCTCAGGCTTTCGCCTGGCCCGCGGCGGGGCGGCCGAGCGGCTGGGGATCGTTCCCGACCTCGCCACCTTCGGCAAGGTGATAGGGGGTGGCATGCCCGTCGGGGCCTTCGGCGCCGCCCGGCGCATCATGGCGCGGCTCGCCCCTGATGGAGACACGTACCAGGCCGGCACGCTCTCCGGCAATCCCGTGGCCATGGCAAGCGGCATCGCCACGCTCGATGCGCTGGCGGCCGGGAACGGTTGGGAGAGGCTCGAGACGCTGGGTCGCGAGCTCGAGGGGCTGCTGCAACCGATCCTGCAGCAGGCGCCCTTCCCCATGCATCTCGTGCGTGTGGGATCGCTCTTCTGGCTGTCGCTGCACGAGACGGGTGCGCCGCGCACGGCTGCGACGCTCTCGCCAGATGCGGTAAGGCGATTCGGCGCGTTGTTTCATGCGATGCTGGCGCAGGGCATTTACCTGCCGCCGTCGGCATACGAGGCCTGCTTTCTCTCGCTCGCCCACACGAGCGCCGATCTCGAGCGCCTGGCGCAAGGCCTGCGCAAGGCGCTGGCGGCGCTCGGCTGATACCGATGAAGGCTCCGCGCGTATTCCAACTCACGGCGCTCGCACTGGTGCTGGTCTCGGCGGTGGAAGTCGGCTGGTGGCTGTTCGATCAGCATCGCTTCGCGGTCGACAAGGTCCGCGAGATGCATGTGATCTACGGCCAGCAGGTCGCCGCCGCGCAGGCACTGCTCGACTCCGGGACATCACCGGCGCGCGTGCAAATGCTGTTGCCCGGCATCATCGTCAACGGCAGGCGGGCGGCGCTCTCTGCCAACGTGGATCGACGACTCCTCGCCGAGGAGCGCCGGCACATCGCGCAGTACCTGTGGGAGGGATCCTTCTTCATCATCGCGCTCGCCGCCTGCATTGCCGTCATCGCGCGCGCCTTGCGGGCGGAGGCGCGCGTGATCGAGGAGCAGGAGAGCTTCCTCGCGCTGGTGTCACACCAGCTCAAGACGCCTCTCGCCAGCCTGCAACTTTCGCTCGAGACGATGGCGATGCGGCCTCTGTCGCCGCAGCAGGCGCGAGCGCTCATCGAGCGCATGCTGTCGGACCTCGGACGCATGGAGGGCATGGTGACGCAGATTCTCGAGAGCGTGCGGCTCGATCGTGGCCGGGTCGACCTCAGGCATGAGCCGGTCGATGTCGCAGGCGCCGTGGGCCGCGTGATCGCGGGCTTCGAGGAGCGTGCCCGCAAAGACCGCATCACCATCACCGCTGAGATCGAGCGGGGGCTCGAGATCGTTGCCGACCCGCTGGCGCTGGATGTCATCCTGCGCAACCTCCTCGAGAATGCGCTCGCGGCCGTGGCGCCGGTCGGCGGCGGCACCATCACATTCAGCGGCACGCGGACGGATGGCGAGGTCCGGCTGTCGGTCCGCGACAGCGGCGTCGGATTCCGGCCCGCCGATGCCGCGCGGCTCTTCCAGAAATTCACGCGCCTGCATCCAGGCGGCGGCGGCAGCCGTTTCGGCACGGGACTCGGGCTCTACATCGTGGGACGGCTGATGCAGCTCGCGGGCGGCCGCGCCAGCGCGAAGAGCGACGGCGTCGGACGGGGCGCGACCTTCACTCTCGCGTGGCCGGCGGCCTCGGGGCCCGAGCTCGCGCGAGCCGTGCCGAACGAGGGCAGCGGCCCGACTGCCGACGATGCGCCGCGGGAGCACTCTTGAGCCTCCCCGCGGAGCACACACGCCGAATCCTCGTGGTCGAGGACGATCCGCACCTGGCAGCGGGTGTCGTCGAGAACCTGCGCGCGGAAGGCTATGAGGTCGACTCCGTCGCCGACGGGAGCGACGCTCTGCAATGGCTGGCCGGGAAATCCTGCGGACTCGTGCTGTTGGATGTCATGTTGCCGGGTCGCGACGGCTTCACCGTCTGCCGGACGATGCGCGAGCGAGGCGACAACACGCCGGTCCTGTTCCTTACCGCGCGCGGCGATCCCGCCGACCGCGTGCGTGGCCTCGAGGCCGGCGGCGATGACTACCTCGCCAAGCCCTTTCATCTGCGCGAGCTGCTGCTGCGCGTACGGGCCATCCTGCGCCGCTGGGACTGGTACCAGAGCGCCTCGGCGGCCGGTGGCGCGGTGCTGCGCTTCGGCGGCAATGAGGTCGATTTCCGCGCGTTCCGCGCCCGCTCCTGGAACGGCATTGAGCAGGAGCTCACCGAGAAGGAGGCGATGATCCTCAAGGTACTGGCGCAGCGCCCTGGAGAGATCATCTCGCGCGAGGATCTGCTCGAGCGCGTGTGGGGCTATGATGTATTTCCCTCCACGCGCACCGTGGACAACTTCATCCTGCGCCTGCGCAAGCGTTTCGAACGCGATCCGGCCGACCCCCGCCACTTCCTGACCGTCTGGGGCGTCGGCTACCGCTTCATGATCGGGGACGAGCCATGAGCGCTACGCGGGACTCGAGGCCGGCGCAGGCACTGCGCATCGGCACGCGCGCCTCGGCGCTCGCCCTGTGGCAGGCCCGCCACGTCGAGGGCCTGATCCGCGCATTGCCCGGAGCGCCGCAGGTCGAGTTGGTTCCGATCACCACGACGGGCGACGTTCGCTCCGACGTTCCGCTCTGGGCCGTACGCGGCCGCGCCTTCTTCACCAGGGAGATCGACCGTGCGCTGCTCGAGGGTCGGATAGATGTCGCGGTGCATAGTCTCAAGGACCTCCCGACCGCGATGGAGGCGGGCCTGGAGCTCGCCGCCGTCCTCGAGCGCGAGGATCCGCGCGATGCGCTGGTCAGCCGCACCGGCGCGCCACTGGCGCGGCTGCCTCGCGGGGCCCGAGTCGGCACGAGCAGCCTGCGGCGGCGCGCTTTCCTGACGCGCGCACGGCCCGACCTGGCGCTGCTCGAGCTGCGCGGCAATGTGCCGACGCGGATCGAGCGACTGGAGCGCGGCGACTACGAGGCCGTGGTGCTTGCGGCGGCGGGGCTCAAGCGGCTCGGACTCGAGAGCCGTATCACTCAATATCTCGCCGCGGAGGATTTCCCGCCCGCGGTATCGCAGGGCGCCATCGGGATTTGCACCCGAGCCGGCGATGCCCGCTCTTCAGCTTGGCTGAAGCCATTGGATCACCTGGCGACACGGCTCGCCACGACGGCGGAGCGCGCGCTGCTGCAACGCGTCGAGGGCGGCTGCCAAGTGCCCCTTGGCGCGCTGGCCACGGCAACCGCGACGGGCATTCACGTGCACGCGGCCGTCTGTGCGCTCGACGGCTCGCAGCTCTTGAGTGCCGCTGGGAATGCTGAGGCGACGCTGGCGGGCGCCGCTGAATTGGGCGCGCGGCTCGCAGATCAGCTGCTCTGCAGGGGCGCGAGCGCTCTCATCGCGGCCGAGCGGGCCTTCCAGGGCCGCGCGGAGGCGCCGTGACGGGAAGGTCGCGCAAGCCCGCCGCGACCCCGAAGCCCGTCGTGGTTACCCGTGACGAGGAGCTCGGCGGGCCGCTTTCGCGAGAGCTCGCGAGCCTCGGCCTGCCGGTGCTGGTCTGGGCGGCGGTTCGCGTGTTGGCGGCGGATACGGCTGATCTCGATGAGGCGCTGCGTCGCGCGGAGTCATTCGATTGGATCGTCTTCACCAGCCGCCATGCCGTCGCGGCAGTGACCCGGCGGCTGCCGGCGCCGCCGCACGCAGTGCGCACGGCCGCTGTCGGGCTCGCGACCGCCGCAGTGTTGCAGCAACATGGCTGGCCGGTCGACCTGATCCCTCCCGAGCCTAGTGCCGCGGGCCTGGTGGCGGCTTTTGCAGCGGCGGGCGGCGCACACGGAGCGCACGTCCTGTATCCCGCGAGCTCTCGCGCGCCGCCGACGCTCGCTTCCGGGCTGACTCGGCTCGGCGCTCAGGTGACGGTGGTCGAGGCCTACCGTACGGTGTCGGGAGCGACACTCGACATCGAGGAGTGTCGCTCCTGGATCTCCCGGGAGGCGGTGGGCGCAGTCACCTTCGCCAGTCCGTCCGCGGTCAGCGAGCTCGAGAGCGCCCTTGGCAAGGAGAATTTTGCGCGCCTGCTCGGCGCAGCACCCGCCGTCGCGATCGGCCCAACCACTGCGCACGCACTCGCCGAACGGGGCTACACCCCTACTCTGGCGGAGTCGGCCACCCTTCGCGGCCTCGCACGGACGAGCCTGCAAGCCGTGCGCAGCGGCCCTATTTCGCCGAAGCGGCGCGCTCGCCGCTCATGAGGCGGCTCGCCAGTTTTGGAGGTAAGGTATCTATGAGTCATCCAGCAACGAGACCCCGCCGCACTCGCCAGTCGAGCGCCTGGCGCCGGATGGTGCGCGAGACGCGCCTCTCGCGTGACGCCTTGATCTATCCTTTGTTCGCGGTCCCGGGACGGGGAGTCCGCCACCCGGTGTCGAGCATGCCCGGGGTGTCGCAGCTTTCCGTCGACGAGCTGGTGAAGGATGCCCGGGAGGCGGCCGCAACAGGCGTCCCCGCGGTACTGCTTTTCGCGGCGCCATCGGAGAAGGACTCCCGTGCGAGCGCGGCCCTCGATCCGAAGGGGCTCGCGGCTCAGGCCATCGCCGCCGTCAAGGATGCCTGTCCGCAGCTTCTGGTGTGGGCGGACGTGTGCCTGTGCGGTTCGACCGACCACGGACACTGCGGGCACGTGCTCCCGGGCGGCGCCATCGACAACGATAGCTCGGTCGAGACGCTCGCCCAGGTAGCGCTCAACTACGCCCGGGCCGGCGCCGATGCGGTGGCGCCGAGTGACATGATGGACGGACGGGTGCAGGCGATACGCCGGCTGCTGGACCGGGAAGGCCGGGCCGCGACCCCAATTGTTTCATATGCAGCGAAATATGCCTCATCTTTCTACGGACCGTTTCGGGAAGCAGCCGAATCGGCTCCGGCTTTCGGGGATCGACGCTCGTACCAGATGGACCCCGCGAACTCGCGCGAGGCGCTGCGGGAGGTGCTGCTGGATGTCGAAGAAGGTGCCGACCTCGTCATGGTCAAGCCCGCAGGTCCCTACCTCGACGTGATCCGCCAGGTCCGCGATGCCGTGAAGGTGCCCGTCGTGGCCTACCAAGTGAGCGGCGAGTACAGCCTCATCAAGGCCGCCGCCGAGAGAGGATGGCTCGATGAGCGGGCTGCCGTGCTCGAGACCCTCACCGGCATCCACCGCGCCGGGGCCGACCTCGTCATTACCTACTATGCGCCGCAGGCGGCGCGCTGGCTCGCCCAATGACGACAGACCCCCCCTTTCTCGCGGCCTGCCGGAGCGCGCCGGTCCCGCATACGCCGATCTGGATCATGCGCCAGGCGGGCCGATACCTGCCGGAGTACCGGCGGGTGCGCTCGCAGGCGGAATTCGCCGCCCTGCTGCGCGACCCCGAGCTCGCCGCCGAGGTCACTCTGCAGCCGCTGCGCCGCTTTCCGCTGGATGCGGCCATCCTCTTCAGCGACATCATGACGCCGCTGCAGGGAATGGGCGTGGATCTGTCGTTCGAGCCTGCGCCTGTGGTGCGGGAGCCCATCCGCACCGATGCCGCCATCGATGGCCTGGCGGACCTCGTCCCCGACCGGGACGTGCCGTTCGTGTTGGAATCGATCAGGCTGGTAC
>Ga0070738_10007633_pt1 | contig 10721 bp, 8 predicted proteins | sample Coa_R2_2_FD_66446 | JGI IMG/M metagenome (GOLD analysis project Ga0070738, IMG submission 66446) | Surface soil microbial communities from Centralia Pennsylvania, which are recovering from an underground coalmine fire - Coalmine... | ecosystem: Environmental > Terrestrial > Soil > Unclassified ... | reverse complement strand
CATCCCCAGGCGCACGCCTGGAAGCAGCATCTTAGAGAAACTACTGCTGTAAATGATACGCCCTTCATCATCCTCAGCCTTGAGCGCCGGCATGGCAGGAGTGTCATAGGCGAGCATGCCGGCGACATCGTCCTCAAAGATGAGCAGGTCGTGGACGTGCGCGAGGCGTAGCAACGCTTGCCGGCGCTCGTGTGAGAGGCAGCGTCCCGTGGGATTATGGAACGTGGGGATCAGATAGAGCAGCCGAGGATGGTAGCGTTTGCAGGCAGCCTCCAGCGCGTCAAGCCTGATTCCATGGGCGTCGGATGGGATGCTGACGATGCGTTGACCGCGCTGTGCGGCCAGTTCAAGTGCGCCCACGTAGGTCGGTTCTTCCACGAGCACGACGCTTTCCGGTGGGGTAAAGGTGCGCAACGCCAGATCGATCGCCTGCTGTCCCCCCGAAGTAATCAGCACGAGGTCGGGCGAGGTGACGATACCACGATCCAGCAACACCTGTGCGACCTGCTCGCGCAAGGCAAGCACGCCCTGCGTCGAACTATAGCTCAGCGCAATAGGATCGTCCAGCGCGGTACGGAGCGAGCGGCTTAGCTCCTGCGTAGGATAGGTCGAAGGTTCGGGAATGGCCTGGGCAAAGGAAAGCAGGCCAGGATGTTCGTTCATTCGCATCATATCGGCAAGCACGCCCTGGCTGAGCCAGGATGGCGGTGGTAGACCCGGGGCATCAAGAGTCCCATGCAGGAATGTAGGAAATGGTGGGTGGGCAGCCACAAAGGTACCGCGTCCAACGACCGCCTCGACGAGTCCCTCCGACTGTAACTCTGCATAGGCGGTATGCACGGTCAGACGCGTCAGACCATACTGATGAGCAAGCTCGCGTACCGTCGGCAGGCGACTGCCGGATGCGAGAGCGCCCGTGCGGATATACTCGCGGATCTGATTGACAATTTGACGATAAAGGGGCAAATCGCCCTCGCGCTGGATTGAAAGCTTCATCCTATCCCCCTGCGAGCAAGCACTGCTGTCGTATTTTTTCAGTGTAGAGGAAAGGGCACGGATTGTCCAGAGACAATTTTGCATTGTCTGGAGAGACAATGGCCTTAATGCACATAGAGCAACGTGCCTGAGGGAATTGTCTCCTACAAGGCGCAGAGATTGTCCATAGACAATGGGGAGGGAAGACCTTACAGTGAGATCAGGAATACCACACGTAGCCAGCAAAGGAGAGATGGAGAGATGCAAAATCCATGGGAGCAACGCTTCGCCCAGCGTGTTCAGCAGATGAAAAGTTCAGCGATACGAGAGTTGCTCAAGGTCACGGAGCAGCCGGAGGTCATATCGTTTGCGGGAGGGCTTCCGGCCCCGGAGCTCTTTCCGGTCGAGCGCGTGAAGACGGCGACTTGTACAGTATTGGAAGAGCAGGGCGCGCAGGCGTTGCAGTACGGTGCGACTGAAGGATATCGCCCGTTGCGCGAACTGGTTGCCCGGCGTCTGTCGCGAGGAGCTTTACAGCTCAGCGTCGAGAACGTGTTGATTACGTCCGGTTCACAGCAGGGGTTGGATCTGCTGGGCAAGATTCTGATCGATCCGAAAGATCGGGTTGTCGCCGAAGCACCGACATACATAGGGGCATTGCAGGCCTGGAGTCCTTACGGGGCCGCCTATGTGACCGTACCCATGGATGAGCAAGGTTTGAGAACGGATGAGCTGGATGAAGCATTCCAGCAGGCCCCAAAGGCTATCTATGTCTTGCCGAATTTCCAGAATCCCACGGGCGTAACGTTGGTGGAGGAACGGCGTCGGGCTCTGTTGGATAAGGCGCAGCAATATAACGTGCCCATCGTCGAGGACGATCCCTACGCGGATCTGCGTTTTGAGGGCGAATGGCTGCCATCCTTGCTGGAACTTGCGGGCGAACAGCAGGCGGGTGCGTACCGGGGCAATGTGATCTACCTCGGCACCTTCTCTAAAACCATGGCTCCGGGGATGCGGCTCGGCTGGGTCATAGCGCCGGCGGTCGTGATTAACAAGCTGGTACAGGCGAAGCAAGGGGCCGATCTCCATACTGCATCGTTTACGCAGGCGGTCGCGTATGAGTTGGCGAAGGATGGATTTCTGGACGAGCACGTCCAGGTCATCCGGCGCGTCTATCGAGAGCGGCGCGACGCCATGCTGGCCGCGATGAAAACACATTTTCCCGAAGATGTGCGCTGGACGTATCCGCAGGGTGGCATGTTTTTGTGGGTGACACTACCGGAAGGAATCGATGCTACTGAATTGCTGCGGGCCGCAAGCGAGCAGCATGTTGCCTTTGTGCCCGGCGAGTCGTTTTTTCCCAATGGTGGCATGCGTAATACGCTGCGCCTCAACTACTCACACGATGAACCCGAGCGCATTCACGAAGGCATTCGACGGCTGGCGAGCGTCTTGCAACGTTTTGTGGGCGCAAAGGTGTACGCCGGCCATGGAGCTCCGTGAGGATCTCTAGCGAGCAAGTCGAGCCATATCAGCTCTGCGCATGGATGAGTGGGACCCGGAAACCTCTTGCATCCGATCAGTTCTCTGACTATAATCAGAGAATTATATGTGACCGATTGAGTATGTCTGGAGGTTTCATGGAGACGCCAATGATTAAGCAGATTCGCAGTTTTAATCGAACCATGACTGAGCGTATTGGTGTCCTCAACGACCACTTTCTGGGCCGCAACCATCCTCTTGGCGAAGCACGGTTCCTGTGGGAGATTGGAGAAGAAGGGGTGAGCATTCGGGAACTGCGACGTCGGTTATCGCTCGATTCTGCCTATGTCAGCCGCCTGTTACGCTCGCTTGAGAAACAGGGCCTGATTGAAGTGAGGGCGAGTGAGGCCGATGGAAGAGTACGCATTGTCCGGTTGACACCGGCTGGTCTGCGTGAGCGGACAGAATTGGATCACCGATCCGATGATTTTGCCCGTTCTTTACTGGAGCCGCTCAGTGAGAGCCAGCGGGGGAGACTGGTGGCAGCCATGGTACAGGTTGAGCAGCTGCTGATTGCATCAATGGTCCAGATCAGGGTTGCCGATCCAAGCAGCCAGGATGCCATATGGTGTTTTGAGCAATATTTCAAGGAGCTGGGCGAGCGTTTTGAGGCTGGTTTCGATCCCACCCTGAGCATTTCGGCGCAGGCGCACGAACTTACACCCCCGGCTGGCCTGTTGCTCATTGCCTATCTACGCGAGGAGCCTGTAGGCTGTGGGGCTTTAAAGTTTCACAAGGACGCTGTTGGGGAGGTCAAGCGCATGTGGATAGCCCCGCGAGTGCGCGGTCTCGGGCTGGGGCGGCGCATCCTCCTGTCGCTGGAGCAAAAGGCCAAGGAAGCGGGTGTGAAGTTCCTGCACCTGGAAACGAATCGCGCCCTCATCGAGGCCATCTCGATGTACCGACATGCGGGCTACCAGGAGGTGGAAGCCTTCAACGACGAGCCCTACGCCCATCACTGGTTTGAAAAACGACTTTGAGCGCGGAAGTCTGTTTGGAATGGATCTCCGTTCTTGCTCTCTATTTTACACATTTTGAAAGTGAGGTGCTCATTGAATACCGCATTAGAGCCCATATACGCTATCCTCTCCACCACGCCGGAGCGCTGGCAACGACTCGTCGGCACGCTTCCTTATGAGGTGTTGGATCGTCCGCCGGCTGAAGGGGAGTGGTCCGCGCTCAATTGTTTGCGGCATTTACTGGTTGCGGAACGGGAACTTTACCCGCCCCGCATTCACAATTTTTTGGCGGGGCAGAATTTTCTCGATTTCGATCCGAACCGGCGGTATCCAGAGATTGATTCACTGACGCCCGAGCAGCTCGTGGCTGAGTTCACGCGTACTCGTCAAGAAAGCCTTGCTCTATTCAGGCAAGTGAAGGATGAGGATCTGGGACGGATCTTACAGCATCCGAAGCTGGGCACCGTCACCCTGGTGCAGATGTTGCATACGTACGCCGCCCACGATCTGAACCACACCATCCAGGGTGAACGAGCGCTCATACAGCACTTCATGCTCGGCAGCGGCCCCTGGCGCACTTTTTTCCGTGATCACGAGGTTGGCGTTGCGAAGGGATAGGCGCCGTCGCGTTGGCCCCTCGACAGCTTTGGTGAGCGTGTTGCGTATCGTAGCTGCTTGCCAAAGCCATAGGAGATCATCTCCATAGCCTGAAGACGTGTGTGTATGCTGTGTGTTGGAGTCGGGACTATGTCTGGGTCTCCTGTGTATTTAGAAGATGCCGACCATATTTGTAGATGTAGGCCCGGGTATCAAACTTGCGCTTCATGCCATCCGCGGACATGTAGCGTACCAGGCCAAAGATGGGCCGCTCGGGTCCCCAGGGCCGGTCGTGGCGACCACCCAGAGCCCAACAGATGCCTGTGTACCCATTGGAATCCCGTCCATCCAGTTCATATTTGTCGTTGAGATAGACAGTTGTAGCAAACGCCTCCTCCGGCGTCGCGCTCCATTCGAGGATCTTTTTTGCCCAGTACATCCTCATATAGCCGTGCATACGGCCGGTTGTGACCATCTCGTTCTGGCTGGCGTTCCACAGTTCGTCGTGCGTGCGGGCCTGCTCCAGTTCCTCGCGGGTATAGAGCAGAGGGCGAGGATCGTTTGCATGTTTGCGCAACGTCTCCTGCCCCCAGCTCGGACAGCCCTGTAGCGAGTCGTAGTGTGGATTGTGCAGTGCGAAGTTGATCGCCAGCTCCCGCCGTACCAGTAGTTCCTCCAGGTAAGCGGCTCGTCCGCCGCTGCTATCGATCCGCGCGCTCTCCTCCGGTGTGGGCCGATACTGTTCAACCTCCCAGGCGATGCGCTGGACCGAGATTTGTCCGAAGTGCAGATACGCGGATAGCTCGCTGGTGGCTGCCAGCTCTGGATGATTGCGTTGCTCGCCGTAGTCAGCGAGCCGCTCGTGGAGCAGCTGTTGTAGCCTCTTCTGTGCCTCGTCCGCACCGCCGCGAAAGATGGGCGATGGCGGAACGCTACGATCGATGGAGAGCGTCTCCAGATAGCTAAGCGGCTCGTGACCTGCGTCACATGGGGCGTCCTGAAGCGGATGGTCCGGTTGCAGATCGTCGATGGGTTGCAGATAGGTAGGGAGGAGGCGCTGATATTTGGGACGGAGCGTCCGGGCGGCCCACTCCTCCTTGGGAAAGAGTCTGGCCGGAACCACCGTATCGGTATCGACGCAGGCGAAAGGGACCTTCAGCTGCGTCTTGACGCTTTGCCGCCAGGCTCGTGGTGTGCGCAGCTCACTCTCATCGCTAATCACAGCGGCCGCGGATAGCTCAGCGGCCAGGCGTACAACCTCCTGCGCCGGGTCGCCACGGCGCATCACGAGCGGCGTACCACGTTGTTGCAGCGTGCGTGCCGTCGTCGTCAATCCCTCCAGCATAAACTGGTAGTGGCGCAGATTCGCAGCCGGATAATCTGTGACCACGAACAGCACTACAACCGGTAGCGCCAGGGCATTGCCCAGAGCGATTGCCGCATTGAGGGCATGATTATCGTGGCCACGCTGGGCGCGCTGCATCCAATACAAAACACACCTGGCCTGTTCATTCGTGCTACCTGAGCGATAGACCTGGGCGCGCTCGTCGTGAGCAAAGAAAGTACTGATCTCAATCATAGGTACTCCTGAGCATATTCTTACATACATGATGCCCGGGGCGTCAAATCGGGGTATGGATCGCTGCAAAAAGGAGGAGGGATGAGCGTGGCCTGGCAAAACCACGCTCATCCCGAAGACGAGGCAGAGATAGTAAGCACGTGAGGACACCATGTACTGTGGTTGTGATGACCGTAGCTATCTGGAGCCGGCTACAACGAAGTGCGGTTGGCAAGTCGCTCCCGGATGGATGGAGCTGTGCTCGACACACCATCCGTACCCGCGTCCTCGCGGCACGCGCCCGGAACCTGGCTCAACAGAAAGGATTGGCACCCACGCGATCATCACATCCACTATCGACAGTATACATGTCCCCGCTTTACCGCATCTTTTTTTGTGCTTCGTGGATTTTCAGCTCGATCCGTATCTCTGAAAGACGTTTTGAGCACGCCTGAGACGTTTTGATTTATACAAGAAACGTGTGTGCACAGAAGAAAGCTTTTCATCTCTTACATAAGACAGTTTCGATGGATAGGCGGCCGCTCGCTTCAGGCCGAGCGCTTGCCACCTATCCATCGAGAAACAGCCAGGGGAGCGCATGCATCTAGTTGAGCGGCAGCCGTATGGAGGCGAGCGGTGTTTCTGGCGGCATTTCGATCGGGAGATGCCATTTTTGTGGTATGATAGAGGGAGCAATAACCAGAACGATGGGCGAGAGCACCGCCGCCAGGTGCCTTGCCAGGGAGATAGATCGACAATGAAAGCAGTAAAAACACACGTTGGACGTTGTGATACCTGTGGTGAGCCAGCTGCCTACGCTCAGTTGCTTGCGGGTGGGCGTAGCTTCCGTTTTTGTGAGCAGCACGCGCCTCTCCTGGTCAAAAAGCAGGCTGAAGCTGCCGCATCCAGCAATCAAACAAATACAAAGAAATAGCGTATCCCCTTAGAAGCGGGGCTGCAAGGGGCGCAGCCCTTTGCTGGGTGGTTTGAGAGGTGTCTTACAGGTATAAGTTTTTTGCGGCCGTATCAGAAGCGGGATTGCAAGGACGTAGCCCCTGCTGGGGGGCTTACAAGTAGAGACTTTTTTGGAAGCCGTTTCTGAGGCGGGGTTGCAAGGGGCGCAGCCCCTGCCGGGGGGTCTGGGGGGGTGTCCCCCCAGCTCCTTTTTTATTCATGTACGCGTTTCGCCGCAGGCGAAACGCGTACATGAAGCAGAAAGAATAAAAAAACCTTTCCAAAAAAAGAGGGATCTCACACGAGATCATGCCATAGGCAACTGAATATTGAACGTAGAACCCTCACCAGCAACCCCGGTACTCTCTATCCAGATCTTGCCGTCCATAGCCTCGACCAGGCGGCGTGAAATATACAGGCCCAGCCCGGAACCACGGATAGGACTATTCATATCACTCTCCAGACGATAAAAACGTTGGAAGAGGCGACTTTGCTCCCGTGGATCGATGCCCTTTCCTTTATCGGTAATACTAATGATCACCGAGCGTCCCTGCTCATTCACGATCCGCCCTGTAAAACTAATCGGAGTGCCGGGTGGTGAGTACTTGATCGCATTAGAGCTGATATTCATGAGCACCTGTTGCAGCCGCAGCGGATCCGCATGGACCGCCAGATGTGCTGGCACATTGACATTGACCTGGCGTTTCTCGTGGTTCACCTGGGGATCAATCATCACCTGCACTTTTTCAACGAGATCTTTGACTGGGACTCGGCTCATCAACGCCGGTTTGATGCCGGCCTCAACCTCCAACCGGCTGGCGTCCATCACATTGCGCAGGAGCACAGCCAGTTCTTCGCAGCCCAGTTGTGCCTTCTGCAGAAACTCGTGGCGTTGTTCGTCGGGGAGGACCTCGTCATACTGGACGAGCAGCTCGATATAGCCCTGAACCGCCGTGAGCGGTGTGCGCAGTTCGTGTGAGGCCGTGATCATAAAGTGATCTTTGAGCTGATCCAGCTCTTTCAGGCGCTCATTGGCATCGCTCAGACGCTGATACAACTGTGCATTCGCAAAGGTCACACTGGCCTGTTTCACGAAATCTTGTGCCAGAGGCAGGTCGGTGACATCAAAAATGGCCTCGTTGCTGGCACCGGGCGCCATCGTACGCGCGAAAACGAGCATGCCCAGGATGCGACCACCCGACACCAGCGGCGCCAGGATCGCCGTCTGGACATAATGGCGCGCCAGTTTGTTGCGCAGAGAGAGCGTGCGCTGTGCATGAAACTCGCGGATCGCGATACTGGATGGCGTCGGTTGTGTCTCGCTCGGCGACTGGAGCGCAGTCGGTTGAGCACGCCTCTGCTGCGTGACATCGATCAGAACCGGCTGCAGTGATGGAGTCTCCTCCTCCTCGTATTCCTCCAGAGCGAACGCAGGCCAATCTTCGAGCTTTACCGTGCGTTCATTATTAAAGCTAGCGGCCGTGAGCGGTTTCAGCTGCCCTGGCTCCTGATGGATATATAAAATAACATAATGGGCATGAAGAGCATTGGCACCTTCCTGGCAGATCAACTCGCTCACCTCGACCGGTTTCAGGACCGCAGCATTCAGGCGTTTTGAAATATTGGCCATGGCCTGTGCAAAAATTTCGCGTTCGTGTGCCTCTTGATACAGGTGGGCGTGCTCGATAATAGCCGAGAGCTGCTCTATATAGACATTCAGGATCGCGATCTCGGACGAGTCGTAAGCGAGGAGCTCATGGCGCGTCACGCCCAGGCAGCCCAATATTTTCCTCTGATATTTGATCGGAAAGAACTGCATTGCCTCGATCTGCTGTTTTTCGACCCAGGCACGTACTTCAGGAGGCAGGTCGTCTTGATGTTCGGCCCAGAAAATCTCGGTTCTCTCTCCTGCCTCAACCGTGCGAAAGAGAATATTCTCCCCACGGATTTTCCATCGCGTTGTATACATTGATGTAGAAGTGGTACTGATCAGGAGATTTGATTGGACCGTAAGGGGGCTATCATATTTCTCGACGAGGATAAGCATGACGGCTTTAAAGCCCACCGTGGAACGTACGATATTGACGATATCCTCGCGCAATACGTCCAGGTCTCGTATATCGGTCAGCTGCGTCACCAGACCGCGCACGCGCCTCGTCTCCTCGATGCGCTCGTCGCGTTCTCTGAGCAAGGCCTCATTCTCGCGCGCCGCGAAGAAGTGGCGTATGACGATCAGAGCCCCCGCCATGATACTCACTGCGGTCACCCCCAGAATATCCGGCGTATCGGCCGTATAAAAGAAGATGCGTATCAGCACCATAGAACAGAGCACCAATGCCAGAGGAATATAGAGGTTCTGAATGCGTTGCCAGGCGGGTTTACGCTTTTTTCTGCGGTGAGCTGTGAGCCCACCGGACGAAGGAGCATGATGCGCTTGGGACAGCAGCATGCCCTGCTCTTGGTGCGCGTGTTGTACCAGAGAGCGGTATTGCATCAAGCCTGCCAGCCCGAATAGCAGGCTGCTGGCAATCCAGAGGGGATCGATAATAGCGTTTCCCATCTGGTAGCCGCCGCTGGTGCGCTGAAATATTTCCAGGTATGCGCGTAGCACGTCGGCCCATGTATTTGCGAAGATGCCCGCGCCGAACAGCCATAGAGAGGAACGTACCGTTGGATCGGCGCCCAGCTGCAAGAGCAAGATCCAGAGCAGGAGTAGGAGCACATCCGCGCCGGGATAGACGAGCGAGCAAGAAATGACGCGCAATGGATCGACGTAGCCCAGCTGGCGGATGAGAGGAATATCGATCTGCGATGTCACGAGATACCAGCTCAGGCCGAGCAGGCATATTGTCGTGGTGAATATGTCAAATACCATGCTTATACGCGGTCGCCTCGTGCCAGGCAGGAGCAGCAAGCCAGAGAAGATCAGCGCATAGGCAATGGCGGACAGCGTCAGGCTGGTTGAGCTCGCGAAGGCTGGAACGGCCTTTGTCGTGGTATCGACCAGTGTGCTGCCAGAGGTAGAGGATGCCTGTGTGAGCATCGTGTTGACAATGCCGGTCAGGCCGTTCATCAGTACTCCCAGCCCGACACATATCCATGCTAATTGAGCACGCCCCGCCAATCGTACGATATGTTTCCGCATCCAGCGGGCGGTTATCAGGGTCCAGGTTGCTCCGATGACGGTTGCGATGGGAAGAGTAATGGCAGAAGAAAAAGCCGAAATCTCTTGCGTGGCTGTTCCTGCATCCGTTGGATTACCACCGTTTACCAGCATCCAGAGATAGCTAAAGCTTACAATAAGTATAACTATGCCGATGGCGCTATAGACATAACCGCTAAATTTTTTAAGGTGGCTGATTGTTAATTTCTCATCCGTGATTATTTTCATGAGTGTTCCTTATTGCGCACCCTGTACCAATATTAGAGGGTGTCTTAGCGGGCTTTCGTGTATAGAATTTAGGGGATACTTCTTCTATTCTGTTTCATTTGCCTGTCTCGCCGCAGGCGCAACGGGCAAATGAAGAAAAAAAGGAGTTGGGGGACGCCTAAGGGTCGGAGACCCGCCAAAACCCCCGGCAAGGGGCTGGCCCCTTGCAACCCCGTTTGAGAAATGGCCCCAAAATACCTCTACCTGTCAGCGTCCCCGGCCCTTTGTAACCTTGTTTCAACACGTGATAAAGTGTGTCAGTTGTGTTAGAACGTATTTCGTACCAGGTCAAGGTACCAGAAAGGCAAGCGTTTACGCAGTAAAGGCTTGCTGCGTACGACATTGCCGGGAATACCGTCTTGAATATTATAAGCCAATTCACCGGTTAACGATCCAGCCATTGTGCCCGGGCTATATTCCAGGACATTGGTGGTGCGGCGTCCGGTGCGTTGTTCGCGTGTATCGATGGTCATCATCATCAGTCCCTCTTCGTCGCTCTCTGCCACCACCTCTGCGAAAGGATATGTGGCGCAAGAAGGCGAGAAGATGCCGCTTATGCCATTTGCATAGATGCCAGATCGTTCGCCTTGCCAGTTAGCGACGGCCAGGTAGACGTGATGTTCCGCTGCGCGGATGCGCCAGAGCACTGTGTGGATGGGATCATCGTCGTCGCTGACGGGTGAGATGGTCTGTGGGCGGGTGGGAG
>Ga0070738_10007630_pt1 | contig 10722 bp, 7 predicted proteins | sample Coa_R2_2_FD_66446 | JGI IMG/M metagenome (GOLD analysis project Ga0070738, IMG submission 66446) | Surface soil microbial communities from Centralia Pennsylvania, which are recovering from an underground coalmine fire - Coalmine... | ecosystem: Environmental > Terrestrial > Soil > Unclassified ... | reverse complement strand
CATGGAGATCAGCGCCGCCTTCATCGTTCCCGGCACGACAGGACAGCGCTGGGGGGTAGGGCTGGCCGGTTTGCTCTCCCTGATCTTTGGCGTGATTCTGCTTGTGCGTCCGGGGGCCGGGCTGCTGGCCGTTTTATGGCTGGTTGGCATCTATGCTATCGCCTTCGGACTCTCCCTGATCATCTATAGCTTCCAGGTCCGCTCACGCGGAGGGACGCTGACGGTCGCTTAACGGGCGGGCACACTCTTTGCCATCCGCTCAACGCCGCCTGCGCTCGTCGTCCAGAACCGCCAGGTCGAGCTTGCGCAGGCGCGCGGGGTCGGAAATCGCCGTGATCTCGGCGATTCTGCCGTTGACGATCGCGATCTCGAGGACCAGGAGCAGCCGTCCGCGCGGCACTACGACGAGCGGGGGCTGGCGGCGCTCATTATGATGATCGCCGTCACGCATCTCTTTAACCGCCTCAACGCTACTATCAGGCAGCCGGCGGGCCAGCGTTGGTAGGGCTGCGCTACTCCACCATTGCGCGCCGCACCTCAATGATCTGATCGCGCAGTTGCGCGGCTTTCTCAAACTCGAGTTGCCTGGCGGCGGCGCGCATTTGCGCCTCCAGATCTCGGATCAGGCGCAGGGCTTCGTCTTTGGGAATGCCTGCCAGAGCGGTCGCAACCGCGTGGCCGTCGGCGCTCTCAGTCGCACCGCTCATGGCTTTGATGCGCTCAGAGAGCGTCTTGACATCTTTCTTGATGCCGCGCGGGGTGATCTGGTTGCGTTCGTTATATGCGGTTTGCAGGCGGCGGCGGCGATTGGTCTCGTCGATTGCGCGCTGCATCGAGCGGGTGATCGTATCGGCGTACATGATGACGCTGCCCTCGATGTGGCGCGCGGCCCGTCCGATGATCTGGATCAGCGAGCCTTCCGAGCGCAAGAAGCCTTCCTTATCGGCGTCAAGAATCGCGACCAGCGAGACCTCCGGCAGGTCGAGTCCCTCGCGTAGCAGATTAATGCCGACGACCACATCGTAGACGCCCAGGCGCAGGTCGCGCAGGATATCCACCCGCTCGATCGTCTCAATCTCCGAGTGCAGGTAATGGACCTTGATGTTCAACTCCTGCATATAGTCGGCCAGGTCCTCAGCCATCTTCTTGGTCAGGGTTGTGACCAGGACGCGCTGCTGCTTCTCGATGCGTGCGCGAATCTCGGCCAGCAGGTCATCGATCTGGCCTCTGGTGGGGCGGACGCTGATTTCGGGATCGAGCAGGCCGGTGGGACGAATAACCTGCTCCACCACCGCCTCGCTGTGCTCGTACTCGTAGGGTCCAGGGGTGGCGGAGACGAAGAGGGCCTGGTTGATCTGCCGCTCAAATTCGTCGAAGGTCAGTGGGCGGTTATCCAGAGCCGAGGGCAGGCGAAAGCCATAATCGACCAGCACTTGCTTGCGGGAGCGGTCGCCCGCGAACATGCCGCGCACCTGCGGCAGCGCGACATGCGACTCATCCACGACCAGCAGGTAGTCCTCCGGTAAGTAGTCCATCAGGGTCCAGGGCTGCTCGCCGGCGGCGCGGCCCGCCAGGTGGCGCGAATAGTTTTCCACGCCTGAGCAGAAGCCGGTTTCGCGCAGCATCTCAATGTCGAAGTTGGTGCGTTGCTTCAGGCGCGCGGCCTCCAGCAGCTTCCCCTCGGCCTCCAGTTCCTCCAGGCGCTCCTGCAATTCGTTCTCGATCAGTTCGATGGCCCTGTTCAGGCGCTGCTGCGTCGTCACCCAGTGCTTGGCGGGATAGATATCCAGGCGCTGGCGCTGGCCGAGCACCTCGCCGGTCAGAGGATCGATCTCGGTCATGCGCTCGATCTCGTCGCCGAAGAACTCGATACGCACCGCGACATCCTCATAGGCGGGGAAGATCTCCAACACGTCGCCGCGCACGCGGAAGCGCCCGCGAATAAAGTTGGCGTCGTTGCGTTCGTACTGGATCTCGGTCAAGTGGCGCAGGATCTTATTGCGGCGCTTCTCCTCGCCGACCTTGAGGGTCAGCACTACCTCGCCATACTCCTCAGGACTACCCAGGCCGTAGATACACGACACCGAGGCCACGATCAATACGTCGCGCCGCTCGAACAGGCTGCGCGTCGTTGAGAGCCTGAGCTTCTCAACCTCTTCATTGAGCATGCTCTCTTTCTCGACATACGTGTCTGTGCGGGGAATATACGCTTCTGGCTGATAATAGTCATAATAGGAGACAAAGTACTCAACTGCATTATTCGGGAAGAACTCTTTAAATTCGCTGTAGAGCTGCGCAGCTAGCGTCTTGTTTGGAGCCAGCACCAATGTCGGCTTCTGCACCTGTTCCACGATCTTCGCGACTGTGTAGGTTTTGCCGCTGCCGGTCACGCCCAGCAATGTCTGCATCCTGTAGCCTTTGCGTATTCCCTCGACCAGTTGCGCGATTGCCTCCGGCTGATCGCCCGTCGGTTCAAATGGCGCCTCGACTTTAAACTCTGGCATACGTATCTTTCCCCCGGCCTGTCTGATATGGAGCATAGAATAAACTTTCCAATCGTTCTCCATTATACCACCTCTGACTCCAATCTGGCAGGGTTTTCCCCGGGGCTGGAAAACTCTGAAGGCACAGCCATTTTTCCCAGAGAAGGCCCATTTTACAGGGCGGGCAGAGTTTTTTATGGTATAGTACGCAGACATAGATATCAATATATAGGCATTTATACTATATGGAAGAAACCTCTCAGGATCAACGAATAACAATTGGATCATATCGTCTGGCTCGGCTGCTAGGCATGGGGCCGGTCAGCAGGACGCACCTGGCCGAGCGTCAGAGTCTGCCGGGGGATGCTGTCGTGGTGAAGATTTTTGAGGCGCTGCCGCGTCTCTCTGCTGAGGAGCAGGGCCAGGTACTTGAGGAGGTGCGTCTGCTGACGTACCTGGAGCATCCCACGATCCTGCCTATTCTCGACAACGGCGTTTACGAGCAGATGCTCTATGTCGTGTATCCCTATGCTGGGGGTGGCTCGCTGCGCCAGCGCCTGACCGAAGCGGCGGGCGAGCTTCTGCCCTTAAAGGATGTGCTGGCCATTTTGCGCCAGGTTGGTGAGGCGCTGCATGTTGCCCATATGCAGCACATCGTTCACGGGAACCTCAAGCCGGAGAATATTCTCTTTCAGAACGACGGCAAGGTGCTGCTCGGCGATTTTCTTCTGCCCACGCTCGCGAGATCCGAGCAGACCTCGCGGCTGCTTTCGACGTTCGCCGCCTTCTATATGGCTCCCGAGCAATTCCACAGCGCGGCCACGCCGCTGAGCGATCAGTATGCGCTGGCCTGTCTGGCCTATGAATTGCTGACGGGCCAGCCTCCGTTCGAGGCCGACAATCTGACCCTGCTGGCCCGTTTACACGCTACCCAGAAGCCTGTCTCACCCGCGAGCTTACAGCCCCAGCGTGCGCAGCATGTTGAGGAGGCGCTTCTCAGAGCGCTAGCCAAGCGGCCCGAAAAACGTTATCCTGATCTCCAGTCCTTCCTGGCTGAGCTGGTCGCGCCGCCGCCGCTGCCTGTGCCGATCTCTGCTCAGGAGACGCTGCCGGTTCCCGCGCAGTCTCCTCCCACTCTCTCTGCTGTCGCTAAGGCGGAGCCATCTGGGGAGGTTTCGGAGGAGGTTTTGCCCATTGATTCCCCCGTGCTAAAGGAGGAGAGCCGAGCGCTGGTGCCCTACGGGGCCGCGTCGAGCGCGCTGCTGGCGCGGCCTGGGACGCATTCCTCGCAGCGGCGCACCTGGCTTACCGTAGTGCTGCTGAGCCTGGCGTTGTTGGTCAGCCTCTCCGGCCTGCTACTCTTCTTCGACGCCTCGCTGCCCGGTCACATCCAGGCCGGCCCGACCGCAACCGTCAGTGCACATCAGCCGGGCAGCTCGCCGACCCAGGCTGCCACACCGAGCCCAACCGCCTCCGCAACTCTGGGAAGCATCTCCCTGCCGCCCTCACCTACGCCTGTGCGCCATCCATCTCCCGTCTCTCATCCATCTCCCACCGCGTCCCCCGGCGCTTCCCCGACGCCGACGCCAACGCCCGCGCCCGCATTAAGCTGCGCGGTCCATTACTGGGTAAGCTCGCAATGGCAGGACGGGTTCGTTGCGAATGTGACCATTTCCAATACCGGCTCGACCCCTATTCAGGGCTGGACCCTGGTATTTTCCTTTAGTGCCGGCCAGAGGCTTTCCTATGGGTGGAACGGGCATTTTGCGCAAAATGGGGCGCAGGTGAGCATTTCCAACGACGGGAGTGATGCTACCATTGGGCCTGGCGGGTCGGTGACACCCGGCTTCGTGGGTTCGTGGCACTGGAGCAACCCTGCCCCGGCCTCCTTCGCGCTGAACGGTGTGGCCTGCGGCTAGGCGGGGGCAAGGGAAGAGTCACTGCCTGAATTTCTGCTGCACCCGAATGATGTTGGCCAGCAGTTCCGGGCGCTCCGGGGCCGAGCCAAAAAGCTTATCGGTGCGCCGTTCGCGCCCGGCGGTGATGCGCGTCAGGGCATTGGGAACGGACCAACCCTGGGCCAGCAAGTGAGCGCCCAGGGCGCTGATGATCGGCGTGGCAAAGGAGGTTCCGCTCCAATCGGCCCAGCCGCTCAGGTTCGGATCGCCGCCGGGGAAGGTTGGCGCGATATAGATGCCGCGCACGGCGTCGGGCAAGCCGTCGGAGCCCATGATGCCGTAGCTATCGCCGCCGAATGTCGCGATACCCGCGTCCAGGGGGGCGATGCAGGCGGCGTTGGCGTAGCGCGCCGCCTCGTACTGGCTGTTCACAGCGGTGACGCTCATGGTGGTGCTGTAGCGGGCGGGCGCGCGCGGCGGCCTGGGACTCTTGCCCTGCTTGTTCGCGGCCTCTGAATCGTTGCCCGCCGCCGCGACGATCAGCGCGCCATGTGCGTAGAGACTCTCAAAGAGCAGGCGCAGGCCCTCCTCAAGTTGGGACAACAGGCGGATAGCGCCGCTCAACTGGCCGCTGGGCCACGTGCGATTCTCGAACCAGATATAGGGGAGGCGGCGAATATCCGGCATGACGGCCAGACTGAGATTAATGACCAGCCGTCGAATCGCGCCCGAAACCAGCTCTTGTTCCAGGTCAGTGAGCGCAGCGAAGAGATTATAGAGATCGCAGCAGCCAAAATCATTGAGAATCCTGACCAGACGGATGCGCGCCCTGGGGGCGATGTCGCGGATAATGCCAGAGATAAACAGGCCGTGATCCGGCATGAAATAATAGCGCGGCTCCCCATAGAAGTCGCGTCCTGTGCGCGCGTCGTTGCTGATCGGGTAGCGATCGTACTCAATCTCGAACAGGCCGTTCTCGCTGCGCAGATCGGCGGCGAGCCGTTGCAGGAGCCAGTTGCGTCGGAACTCCGGGCGCGTCGCGGAACTTCTGATGCGATCGGCGTGGTAGGCGGTGTCCAGCACGGCCACCACCACATCCTCTGTGCCGGTCGGGTGCATCTGGGTGATACCATCGACGACGGAGAAGTGCCAACCGAGCGGGAGATTTTCCGAAGCGGGCAGATCGATCGAGGGGGCCGGGCGCGGCGGCAGCGCGGGACCTCCGTCGCTGTAAAAGACGGGGGTAGCTGCGACCAGCCAGTTCGGCATCGAAGAGAGGATCGCCAGGCCCTCCTGCGCCAGTTGCTCCAGGTGCGCCTGGAGGAAAGAGAGCGCCAGCGGGGCGGGGTCGCTAAAGGCGGGATCGGCGTGCCGCACATGGAAGAAGAGCGCCATCGAGGGCTGTGGCCGGTGCAGCCCGAAAATAAAGGCGCGCCTGCGTACCGGTGGCATCCCCGGCGTTTCCCGCCAGCGCCCGGCGGTGCCATAAGGTTCGAGCGTGATCTGGTAGGCGGCCAGAAAGGTGTTGAGCGTGCTGCGAATCTGTTCGATCAAGGTGTCCAGAATCTCGTCCGCCGGTTTGCGTTTGAGCCTGACCACCACGACGATCTCTCCCGGCGTCCAGTAGAAGAGGCTATCGGGCGTACCCAGCAGTTCCGAGGCTGTGCGAGACATACATGAGTTCCCTCCAATCCGCAAAAATAAAAATGTCCGTAGCGGACATTATCGGGGGTGTCGAAATATATACATATAAATTTTTTTGACGAGCGTATTATAGCGGAAAAGTTCCGCTAAGGCAATCCTTCCGACAGCCACTTTGAGAAACGATATGGGGGGAAGAAAGGGCAAACCGGGAGGGGGTTTCTGTCGGCTTGGGCCTGCGCCGCTGAGGGAAATAAATGAAGGAAAGGAGCGATACGAGAGTCAGCGGAGGTGCCAGTCACTCCCTGAAATGAGGGCGAGCCTGGGTTCCATCACTTCTCGGGTGCTGGCCGCTATCGCTAACTGGGGAGGGGTCTCGCTGCTTCGTTCCCGCTTCCTGGTGGAACCGCGAGCCTGTATGTGCATGACAAAGGGGTTGATGGAGTGTATACTAGGAGGTATGACCGATCTATCCTCTTCCATCTATCAAACATTGCTTGCCCTGCTCGCCCTGCCCAGCACGCCGGGGCATGAGGAGCAGGTGCGGGCGTACCTGGCGCGGCGTCTGGAAGGGCTGGGTTTGGCCACGCAGACCGACAGCGCCGGGAATCTGATCGCGCTGCTGCCCGGCGAGGGCCGCCCGCTTCTGCTCAACGCGCATATGGATCGCGTCCCGCCCGGCCTGGCGCACACGCCGGTGCTGCGCGACGGCGTATTCTATAGCGATGGCACAACCAACCTGGGGGCCGACGATGCCGCCGGGCTGGCGATCGTGCTGGAGATCGTGACCCGCGTAATGGAGCAGCGGCTGCCGCATCCTCCCTTACTGCTGGTATTTACCGTCGAAGAGGAGGTGGGCCTGCGCGGTGCCAGCGCCTTCGATCCCACGCCCTGGAATGTGAGCGAGGGCATTGTCTTCGATAACGCCTTTGAGGCCGGCGTGGTGGTCTCGCAGGGCGCGATGTATGTTGCTTTCGACGTGGAGATACGCGGGCGCACGGGGCATCCCGGCAAGGACCTGGCGCAGACAATCAACGCCCTGGAGATTTTTCGCGCCGCTCGCTATCCGCATGGCTCGCTGCACAACGACCGGACGCGCATCCTGCTGGGACGCCTCACCGCTGGCAGCGCGCGCAACGCCGTGCCCGACCGCGTGCAGATTGAAGGAGAGTTGCGCAGCTTTGAACCGCCCGCAGTGCGCGAGGAGCTGATGGGCGAGCTTCAGCGGGCCTTTGAAGAGGCGGCGCGGCAGTTCGGCGGAAGCGCGCAGGTCACGTTCAATCCCCATTGCACCAGCTACAGCGTAGACGAGAACGAGCCGCTCCTGATGCGCTATCGTGAGGTTCTGGCCAGGCGCGGCGAGCCGCTCCGCCTGCGGCCAACCTTTATCGGCAGCGACGCCGCCGCCTTTCGTCCCCGCATCCAAGCCTTCACGATCTCGACGGGCGTCGCCAACGAGCATTCCTTCGAGGAATATGTGCCGCTGCACCCATTAGAAATGATCGTGAACGATGTCCTCATGGTGTTAAAACTACACCATGCGCATTGACAAGGGCGCTTGTTGCTGAGTACAATAATGCGTAGCAATAAGAAAGTTCTTGAATATTGCTGCGCGTATTTTTACTCTAGCACGAGAGCAAACGAGAGGAATCCGAACGTTCATGCCAGGCAATCCCCAGGTTTCAGATGCGGCACCTGTCTCCCCGGCAGTCTACGTTCGGGGTCTGAGCTTCCGCTATCGCACCGTCGAGGATGACGAGGACGCGCGCCCGGCGCGTGCTTCACAGGCTCAGCCACGTGCAATCGAGGATATCTCTTTCACGCTGCCGGCTGGCGAATTGCTGTTGATCGCCGGTCCCAGCGGCTGCGGAAAGAGCACGCTGCTCAAGTGCCTGAACGGGCTGATCCCCCATAGCTACAAGGGCGTGCTCCAGGGCGAAATTCAACTGGAGGGGCGCTCGATCAAGGGACTCTCCCTGCGCGATCTTGCGCGCCACGTTGGCACGATGCTTCAGGACCCCGATAAGCAGATTCTGGGCAGTACGGTTGAGCAGGAGATCGCCTTTGGCATGGAGAACCTGGGGGTGCCGCGCAAGGAGATGCTCGTCCGTATTCGCGAGGTGCTGACCCAGTTGCAGCTTGAGCGTTACCAGGGCCAGGCAACCCACGCACTCTCCGGTGGGCAGCGCCAGCAGGTCGCCGCTGCGGGCATCCTGGTCATGCAGCCCTCGATCTTCCTCTTCGACGAGCCGTTTGCCAACCTGGATGCGCGCGCGGTCGATGAACTGGAGGAGCTGATCGCCCGGCTACGTGGCCAGGGCCGGACCGTGATTATCGTGGAGCATCGCGTCGAGGAGGCGCTGCGCCTCAATCCCGACAAGGTTTTGCTGATGCGCGAGGGGCGGCAGGTCTTCTTTGGCGATGCTGCGACCTTTCTGGAAATCGCCGATCCCACCCAGGTCAAGCTGCCGATTGAGGCGACGGTCCGCACGCTGGCTGATCCCGCCCAGGCGCGCGACCTGCTGGTGCGCCCGATCATCACGCGCGGCTCCTCTGCTTCAGACGATGGGCCGGTGCTGGTCTTTGAGGACGTGCACTTTCAGTATCGATCGTTTTCCGATGAGATCCTGCATGGCATCTCGTTCGAGGTGAGGCGCGGCGAGACGATTGCCCTGCTCGGTCCCAACGGCGCGGGCAAGACGACCCTGGTCAAGCAGGCGCTCGGTCTGCTGCGGCCCACGCGCGGCTCCGTTCGTCTCTACGGCGAGGACACGCGTGAGTTGAGCGTGGCCCAACTTGCCTCGCGCATTGGCTACGTCTTTCAGAGTCCCAGCGCAATGCTTTTCGCCCCCACAGTGCGCCAGGAGCTGGCCTTTGGTCCCGAAAATTTGCGCTTCTCGCGCGAGCGCATCAACGAGGCCGTCCGGCAGGCTGAGCAGGCGCTCGCTATCGCCGAGTTCGATCAGCGTTCACCTTTCTCGCTGAGCTTTGGCCAGCAGAAGCGGGTGGCCATCGCCTCTGTCCTGGCCATGCAAAGCAAGATCTTTCTGCTCGATGAGCCGACTGCCGGGCAGGACTACCGCTCGTATATTTCGTTTATGGAGTATCTGCGCAGTTTGCCGGAACTGGATGTGCTGCTCTTCATTACCCATGACCTTGATCTGGCGCTGCGCTTTACGCAGCGAGTCTTGCTGCTGCGTGATGGCAAGCTGGTGGCCGACGGTCTGCCCTTGCAGGTGCTGGCCGACCCGGCTCTGCTGGAGTCCTGTAATCTGCGCCCGACCTCGCTTCTGCGCTACCTGCTGACACAGCGAGACGCTGTGGCGTAGATGGTTCGGTTGCCCGTTTTTTTACCGTCCATCGTAATCGTCCTTATTCTGTTTCTTTTCCTGTGAGAAAGGAGTGTTCCAATGGCACTGGCGGAAGAAAGAAGCTCTGAGTTAGAGGCTCCACGCGAGAGTCTCGCGAAAAAAGTGTGGGGAATCGGCGTGCGGCATGTCGTCTTTATGGCGCTTGGAGCCGCGCTCTATGCCGGCCTGAGCTACGCGACCAACTCGCTGACCCTGCCCGGCGCCAGCAACATCTCGCTGCGACCCGGGATCGTCATTCCGTTCTTCTTTGGGGCGGTTTTTGGTCCCTGGGTTGGCCTTTTCACGGGCCTGGTTGGCAACTCGATTAGCGACGCGTTTTCATATGGCATCTACTGGAACTGGGAGATCGGCCTCGGTCTGGTTGGCTTTGTTCCTGGCCTGGCGATGTACTTCACAAGAGGGCGCTACAACAATGCGAAGCGCATCAGCCTGGCCGTCGTCTTCAGCATCGTTGGCTTGATCGTGGGCCTGGGCTTTGCTTCACTTGTGGACGCCTTTACCTCAGCCGGAAGCCCGATGACGACTCTCACGACCGAGTTTGTCCCTGCCTTCCTGACGGACACCGTCTTCGCTATCGTCCTGCTGCCGATTTTGTTAGTTGCGTATAACGCGGCTTTGGGGAGGTCTGGCCGCTCGTAAAAGATCGGCGTGTTTTGCTATCTCTGCCGGAGAGAGCCGATTTACCGAGGACCTCCTGCACCGCCCGGAGGCCGTTTGGCGAGCATATCTGCATGGGAAGCGGGCTGGCACACTGGGCAGGCGGTCCACGCTGAGGCGGCATTCTCTGGCAGAGAGAATAGGCTAGAACAGAACGAAAAATGCGATGCTGATCAATTTTACCTATATCAAGCGCGACACGCCGATTCACCGGCTGGACCCGCGCGTAAAATTTGTGCTGATGCTGGCCTACGCGCTCTCAGTGGCCCAGACGTCCAATGTCTGGTTTGTGCTGGTCGGCTTTATCGGGGCCTGGCTCTACTATCGCGCCGCGCGACTGAGCTGGAAGGAGACCAGGCGGACCTGGATTTTTATCCTTTTCCTCTGCTTTATCCTGGTGGTAGTCAATTATTTCTTTTCTGGCGGAGCGATCGCGCAGGGGGTCGATATGAGTCATGCGCACGTGCTCTTCTTCGTGCCCTCGCTCAGGTTCACGACCCATTTTCCTTTCCTTGCGCCCAGTTCACTGCCGATGAGCGTTGAGAGCTTGTTCTTTATGCTTACACAGGCCATGCGCATTATTTCAATTGTTGTCGTATCTCTGCCTATTACCTATACCACCGATCCCAGCCAGTTTGGCGTGGCCTTTCGCGAGATGGGCCTGGGCGATAA
>Ga0070738_10007628_pt1 | contig 10722 bp, 9 predicted proteins | sample Coa_R2_2_FD_66446 | JGI IMG/M metagenome (GOLD analysis project Ga0070738, IMG submission 66446) | Surface soil microbial communities from Centralia Pennsylvania, which are recovering from an underground coalmine fire - Coalmine... | ecosystem: Environmental > Terrestrial > Soil > Unclassified ... | reverse complement strand
GCCGGCACGAGCAATACCAGTGGCTTTAACAATACGTTCATGGGTGCGGGAACGGGACAAAGTAACACGAGCGGAATTCAGAATACGATCGTCGGAGCGGCATCGGGTGAGGTTGTCGTGAGCGGCAACAACAACTCCTTCTTCGGCGCTGGCTCTGGTTGGGTAACGACCGGCTCGCAGAACACTTTCCTCGGCACGCAGTCAGGCTGGACGAATACCAGCGGTAGCAGCAATACGGCCGTAGGTGATTTTGCAGACGTAGGCTCTGGTGCACTGACGAATGCAACCGCGATCGGTGCTGGCGCTGTCGTTGCAGCCAGCAACACGGTCCAACTCGGTAATAGCTCCGTCACTTCCGTCAATACTGCCGGAAGCTATGTTGCCGCCAAGGACGTGCAAGTCGGACGAAATCTGATCGTGAACAGTGAGAGCATCGCCGCTGGTGGTACGCTTGATGGTCTTGCCAATATTTACGAGATAACCAGTGGCGCCACAACCACAACGGCAGCACCAAGCTCGACGACTCCACAGACTATTTACGTCCACAATAGCTCTGGAAACACGCAGACCGTGGCTGGGACAAGCGTCGCGAATGGCAAAACCGCGACAATGGTATACTTCCCGACATCGGGCTGGATTGTAACAAGCGTCTTCTAGGTACTCGCTAGATCGATCGCGCATCCTGTCAAATAAAGACAGGATGTTTGCGCAACACTTTGACGTGTTAGGGCGGCGAGCAACGTGCCTAACCGTGAAGACTGCGTCTGACAACGCAAATTCATTTTGCTCCAGGACGACGTTTCTCTCACATCGCGATCCTTGAAGTCACTGACACTCGCCACAAATGCGACCGCGATCGCCCGTAACTAAAAATGATTACCGCGTTAGGACTAGCGACTTTGCAATCGTCCTCTTTGCACCTTCGATAATAGCGAAATAAATACCTGCCTGTAGCGAGGTGGGAGGTGTCCAAATAAATTCTCCCGGAGCAGATTCTCCAAGCGACGTCACTTCCACGCCAAGCATATTGCATATCCGTACTTGCTTTGCGTCGGGAGCCATAATGTGCGTGGACAAAGTAAATGGGTTTGGATAATTATCGAGTGATACTGCTGGTGTGGAATCCGGATCGACGTCTGATGTGGCCGCAAGTTTCACAACCCAGAAATCACCGCCGCCATGTTGTCCGGTTACATTGCCGTCAGTGGAGATGCTCGGTCCGGCCAGGATGTACCCACCATCGGTGGTTTGCTGAATATAATTTCCGTAATCCCAATCGCTGCCTCCAAGTGATTTTTCCCAGAGGAGTTTTCCCATGCTCGAAACTTTAACGACCCAGACATCGGGAGAACCGGCTGCACCGTGATGTCCCGTCACATCGCCATCGTCTGATAAACTATATCCCGGTATGAGGAACCCGCCATCGCTTGTTGGCTGGATCGTTTCGGCACGGTCCCATTGGCTTCCACCCATAGGAATTTGCCACACGATCTCTCCAGTACTTGTGATTCTTACAACCCAAAAATCCCACTGGCCATGGTTCCCCTTCACATCGCCGTCTGTGGAAGTCGTTTTGCCGGAGACCACATAACCACCATCACTCGTTTGAAGAATGCCGGTGGACCAATCGTCTCCCGTTCCTCCATAGCATTTATTCCACTCAATAACTCCTGTATTCGAAAGCTTTATGATCCAGTAATCCTGCCCGCCATGATGTCCCGTAACGTCGCCATCCCCCGAGAACGCATAGCCTGACACGATGTAACCACCTTCGTTCGTCTGCTTGACTTCGAATGCCTGCTCATCTAGCGTTCCTCCGAAAGATTTCTCCCACTCAATTGCTCCCACACTCGAAAGTTTTACGATCCAATCGTCATATCCACCGTGATTTCCCGTTACATCACCATCCGTGGAGTTACTAAAGCCCACTACGATGTATCCGCCGTCACTCGTTTGAATGATGGAGCGTGCTTCGTCATCGCCTGTGCCGCCGAGCGCTTTTTCCCATTCGAGCGTACCGCTGCTTGTTAGTTTTACAATCCAGAAATCGTAATTGCCGTGATTACCAGTTACATCACCATCGGTGGATTTACTTTGGCCTACCACAATGTATCCACCATCGTTCGTTTGCCGCACGCACCGCGCTACGTCATCGTCACTACCGCCGAATGATTTCTCCCACGTGATTGCACCGGTGTTTGTGAGTTTTACGATCCAGTAATCGAAGCTGCCGTGATTGCCGGTTACATCGCCGTCCTTCGACTCGCTGCGTCCTGAGACGATATAGCCACCGTCGCTCGTTTGCTGAATGCATGTTGCGTCGTCCAGGCCCGTGCCGCCATAGGTTTTTTGCCATTCAATGGCGGGCGCCTGGGCATATAGGTAGGTAGTGCCAAAAAGAAATGCTGCGAGAACGGTGACGAATGGGAGAGTTGTGGGTCGCATAAGACGAAAAAAATTGCGATTTGGGAGTACCGTCTCGGATGGGGGCGACGGCAGTCCTTCCTGCTGAATGACACACTACATTAAGTCAGCACAACGAATAAGGACCCCGAAAATTCCTATTTTGTTCTATTTAAGAGTGCATGCTTGACCCTGCCCCAAAAATTTCCTATATTAGCAGGTTATTCCTGACGTGATTTCCCATGAAAATTCTTGCGATTTCATCCCTGGTTCTTCTTTTTAGTCTTGCTTCGATACGCGCGAGTGCTTCGGAATCTGCCACGCACGGCAAGCGTCCGCTGGAGAAGAGCATTCACATGAAGAACTTCAAAGGCACTGTCATTCTCAAACAGCTATCGGATGATAAGGTCGAAGTGTATCTGCGCACCTGGCGCACGACACGCGATACGGTTTCTGGACACGAGATCTTTCCGGTCCTTGTGAATGGCGCTCGACAAAGCTTTTTCTTCGGACGGTTTGGCTCATCCAAGCTACCAATGCTGATCTTTGCGGTGAGTGACCCGCAACGTATCAGCGATTCCCACGTGATCGCATACCAGGTCGCGCCGAATGGTGCGCTCATCGGGCAGCAGGTCGTCGTTGACGAAGCGATCGCCCATGGACATACCGACAATGTAACGAGTGGGCGCTATCAGTTGGCAGCCGTCAATCCTGAGTTAGGAGCGATCTATTCCGTCGCCTATCAGGACGCTCATTTCGAGGGCTTCTTTGTCTCTTATGAGAAGATGCGCGTTCGCCAATGGGATCCGGCGATCAACAGCTTTATCGAGAGCGATCAGGGGTTCTTACGAGAGCATAGCGGACGATTGGTAGAAAGCACCCGCTTAAGCAATTGGCCGGACCGCAAGCGTGAAGAAGTGTTTGCGGAGAATGTGCGAAGCTTACCGAAGTTCGAACGCCATGCCCATTCCGGCGTAAAGATCATGCCGGTAACGGCGCTGAAAAAGTAAGAGAGTTATAAAGAAAAGGTCAATCAGCAACCACACCGGTCTCGCGATCGGAGATCGCGAGTACACCTGCTGGCGCTTATAGCAGATCGACCGCTCCAACTTCAGGAATGATCCCGGCTTCTGCACCCATTCGGAATAGATATTCGAGAGCTTTTTTACCTCGCTCACCCATATCCATTGTGAGGTCGTTGACATACATTTTTACGAACTTCTCACCGGTCGTGGCATCGATACCGCGGCCCCATTGAAGCGCGTAATCAACAGAGCCTTTGATATCATCGTATGCTGCACGGATAGAATCCTGCAACGCATTCGAGATGGTGCGGGCGGTTGATTCTCCTAAGTCTTTACGAACACAATCAAGTCCAAGCGGCAATGGTAAGCCGCCGGTTTTTTCGGCCCAGATCGTGCCGAAGTCCGCGAGCTTGTTTAGGCCATGCTGTTGCCAGGTGATCTGTCCCTCATGGATAAGAAGGCCGGCATCGACTTTATCGCTGAGTACCGCATCGATGATCTGATCGAATCCCATTTCAACTTGCTCGATCTGGCCGAACCAGGAGCGTAAAAGAAGATTAGCGGTGGTGAGCTTTCCCGGTTGTGCGATGACTGCCTTCGGATTAGCAAGGAGTTCATCCATCGTACGATATTTCTTCGATACGATAATGGGGCCGTAGCCATCGCCCATGGAGGCGCCCGTCTTCATGATCCAGTAGTTATCCGCAACATACGGATAGGCGTGCGCGCTGATGGCGGTCACCGGCAATTCTGCTTTCATAGCCCGGACGTTCAAGGTTTGAATATCATCCAGCACGTGGTCGATCTCAAAACCTGGAATTGTCACCTTCTTGGTAGCAAAACCATAGAACATGAAAGCATCGTCGGGGTCCGGTGAGTGGCCGATGGGGAGGGCTTTTACGGTATCTGTGCTCATTCTTGCGCGTATCCTTAGGGTTTCTAAATTCGACGCGCACAACACCCGAGGGGTGAAAGGAATTTCGAAATTCGGCGAAAGGGAAAAAGCGCTCTATAAACTAGGTTTACCAGCCTAATTTCCAGCCGGATGCTTCCTTGTATAGTTGAACGTGATGTGTTGTATCTAGTGGAGTTGCGCCAGTGATCTTGATATGATAGGTGACGTAGGCGATCGAGCCATCGGTGTAAGAAGAATCGATCCTGACAGTAGCCTGATTCTTTTTCCAAACAGTCAACATGTTGCTCACCATCGCACGAGTATCGGTAGTCGTATCAACTCGCCCCGAAGAGATGAGACTAACAAACGTGGCGGAATCACCGTGGTTGAGTGCATCGAACACTTTAAGTACAACTTGATCTGGTGTGAGCGAAGCATTCGCAGGCTCTTCCTTCGGCGATTGCTTTGTACATGCAATAAAACCAACACAGACGAGTAACAGAAGCACAACTTTCATAGCGTTCTCGAAATGGTTTGAATTCGAACCGTGATGAAAAACTATTAAATTCCGTGGATCAGGTGTACGTAACGCAAGGCCAATAGCGGGATCTATCGGTGAAAGATCATCCGGTGAGAGATTTTTAAGCAGCGGCCCCTTAAACCTATTGAGCGGTCGTTGCATCCATATAGCAAAGGCCGGGGGCACGCAATGCTGAAGGCTTCAAAACTTCAATAAATATAGGAGGAGAATCTTATGAAAGCAATATTCAGTGTACGAAGCCTTATTCTGTCATTGGCTTTAACCGCTTTTATTCTTTGCGGAGCGCAATCGTTCATTGCTTCGACAGCGAGAGCAGAAGGAACGATGGTCGTTGCCGATTCCGGCAAACACGATCGCAAAATGGACCGTAAGGATATCCACAAGGACCGCAAGGACCTTGCAAAGGATAAAGCACAATTGCAGAAGGAGCGTCGTGCTCGCAATGCCGCGGCCCGCGCTGCTGCACGAGAAGCAAAAGAGGGTGAAGGAGCCCAGGCCAAGCAGGATGAAAAAACTGCCGACAAGGACCAGAAAAAGATCAACGCGATGAAGCGCGATATGCGTAAGGATGCGCGAGACCTGAAGAAAGACCGCCACGACATCCGCAAGGATAAAAAACAGAGTTAGTGCTATATGGTGAGTCTGGTTTAGCAAAAGGACGTGCAAAGGCACGTCCTTTCTGCTTATGAAAGCTATGAAATTAGCCCTGCAATGCCCATATTCAGCCAAAGGCTTGCTATTTCACTAAAATTTATGTAAATTTAAGGTTCTGCCGGAGCGATCATTAGTGCTTCGGCGCATATGTATGTTACGGACTCCGTTACTTTTTTTAGTTATTCTTGCGATCGCATGGCCCGCAAGCGCCCATAAACGCGTTCATCCGGCCCATGAAGCACCGCACGTTCAGATCGCGATGATCAACTCATCGATCGAAGATGAGGGTACCACGTTTAGTATCAGGGAGCAGCTTCGCGTCGAGCGGTTTCTCGCGCACGTTTTTCCGATCCGTGTGATGAAACGGTTTGCCGTGCATGAAGAAGGGAAGGAAACGATAGAACGAGGCAATGCCCGCCATATTACCTATTCTGTTATTTCGCAGGGAGGACTCCGCTTTATTTTGGCAGGCTTTACCTCACGATGGAATAACGGCGTAAATGTTCTGGCGATCTATCGAATAGAAGATGGCTGGCCAAATCAGGTATGGCGATCACGCCCGTGGCAGGGAAGCTACGATGGTCTGCGATTTTCCTCCGCCAAAATAGGCTCGCGAAATATCCTGTTGTTCCAGGAGGGTAGCGATCCCAATGAATATGGTTTGGCAGGCGTGTTCTCCTTTGAGAATGAGCCTAAAGGACTGATACTTCGCGATCTTACACCCTCACTACCGTGGCTTCGTGCTTCAACCCGATTTCCATTTCGGCCATTACTGGCACAACACATTGCTCTCAAGCTCGATGAGGAAAAGGAGCTTATCCTCACGGCAAGCGATGAAGAGTACAATATGAACCAGACGACGCTCGTACGCCCGTTTCGATCGTGGAAATATAATAAAGCTCGATCCCGTTTTGAACGAATGAAGATACTGAAATCGGTAGACGGTTCAATGACCGAGAAACAATAGCCAATGTTTATCTAATGCCGGAGGTAACCTCTTATCAACCGGCAATTTTTGCTGGTGCGAACTCGTTCGGCGAGCACATGCCCGCCGAAGCCGTATTGGATGGGTGTGGAATGCTCTTAACAAACCCTTCCCATACCTCTTGCGTTAGGCTATTAAATATTGTAAATTTGCCTTGTTGCTACTTCCGCGGGTCAGTTGTCCCGCTTCGTCAAGTACGAAAGTGACTGTTTGACAGGGTGTATTATCGCTGAATTGTAAGTATCACAATTCAGCTTTTACGTAAAGACTTAAGCAAGGAAGAGTCATCGTGGACGATCGAATGACAATCCAGAACGACGATACGCCGGATGCTCGCACGAGTATGGATCATACTCGTCTCGAGTCGCATCCCGCTTCTGCTGTGCCGTCCTTGCAGGATAATGAAGAGCTGCGTCCACCTCGTGTTCGCAGCACGCCACGAACGGAAAGCGAGCGTATCGCCTACGATCTCTTCGAACAGATAGCGCTCGAACGTTCGGAGGTAGCCTTCAGCGAATTCTATGACAGGTTTGCACCCAAAGTGTATACCTTATTATTACGAATGGTGCATACGGAAGAGGATGCACTTGACTTGTTGCAGGAAGTTTTTATTTTATTGTGGGATAAAGCACCGTCGCTTTATAAGATGCACGGGAATCCTGCTCCGTGGCTCATACAGTTAGCCCGCAATCGCGCGATGGATGAGATAAAATCGCGCCGGTTCAAATCGAGCCGTCAAACGGAATCGTTCGATTCCGCCCGTCATGACTCCCTGATGGAAGACGATCGGACACCGGAATATGAGTTTACGAACAAAGAAGCTCACGCCGAGCTTCGGAATGCGTTAGGGGGCCTCAGTGCTTCCCATCGTAAAGTAATCGAGCTTGTCTTTTTTGGTGGCATGACCTATAAAGAAGCCGCCGACAGCTTACAGATCCCGATGGGTACTGTAAGCTCTCTTGTCAGGCAGGCGATCCAAAAATTAGGTCAGGTTCTCAAGCCGCGTATGGGAGATGAAAGCCCTGTTGTTCGCCCGCGCGGCCGACGCAAAGATCGTTCTCTGCTCTGGCAAAAGCTCGATGGTTTGGTTAGTGACTTAAGCGAGGAAGGTTCAAGAAAATGGCAGTTGAGGAAAATGCTTCACGAAATGGAGTATCCGAACAAAGACCATCAATAGATGCAAGCGCAGAAGGATCAATTCTGCCTGATGATGTGGATGGTGAGGTTGCGTATATGCTTGGTGACACAATAGAAGAAGATCGCTTCGATACGGAATCGGCATTAATGGCCGATACGGGAGAATCGAATGCCGCGTTTTTAACCGAAACACAATCGGGTGATGAACTCACTGGCGTTCTTCCGCCAGAAATTCCGCCTTCCATTGCAAAGGATCGTATCATGGCGCGCGTCCGTGAAGACTCCGTTACGTATTTCGTGCCTCCGCCGGAAGACGGTACTCATTAACTCGGCGTCGTTCGTTCTCGATACCTCGCGTCGTTAGCTCTCGACCGTTAGAACTAACCTCGTCCATTCTGATTTACATACCCGCATTGGAGCGTATCGCTCCCGATCTTTGTGTGCGGTTCTCTGACTAAATCATTAAAGCAAATGGACCGGCGTCTCTTCCTGAAAGGCGTGCTTGCTACCAGCGCGCTCTCACTTGGTAATCTCGACTCTCTTGTTGCGCGCGAAAGCCAGCGCCTGCGGCGTATAGATACACCGCTTACAAATCCCGGAAAATCCGAGCAGGATCTTTGCGATGCTCTTATTACTCAGGCAAAGTCGCTCGGCGCTACCTATTGTGACGTTCGTCTCGTACGAATGCTTTCGCAATCGGTAAGTGCGCGTAATAATGTTGTGACTGGTCTTTCGGATAATGAGTCATACGGGGTGGGCATCCGAGTGATCAAGAACGGAACATGGGGGTTCGCCGCAACTCGCGATGTCGATCTTGCGAGTGGTAAGTTAGCCGTTCAGGAGGCGGTAACGATAGCGGAAAGCAATTCGAAATTACAAAGCGCTCCGCTCGATCTTGCACCGGTCGAGGCTGTTCAGGCAGAATGGAAGACGCCGATCGCAAAAAATCCTTTCGATATTTCGTATAAGGACCGCGCACAATTCCTGATCGATATGCATGCCCTCGGTGCCAGCGTACCGATGGGCTCGAATAAGTTAACGTTGCACTCGAATTTGCGAGCCGTACGCGAAGAGAAATATTTTGCCTCCAGTGAAGGCTCAAAAATTTGGCAGGAGATCACTCGGATCGATCCTTCGACCTGGGCGATCGTAGCCGATCCCACGAAAGGAGAATTCGCTGAGCGCGCCCTCTTTGTGTTGCCTCAGGGAAGAGGCTTTGAATACATCGAGCAATATCCTTACAAGGATGAGATCAAGCAGGCGGCAGCGGAAGCACATGAGAAGATCACTGCGGTTTCGGTCGAGCCCGGTAAGTACGATCTTATTCTTCATCCAACACATTTGTGGTTAACGATCCATGAGTCGATCGGTCATCCGACGGAACTAGATCGTATCTTGGGATATGAAGCTGATTTTGCCGGCACAAGCTTCCTTACACCGGATAAGTGGAAGGAATTCACTTACGGCTCCGATCTTGTGAATATCGTTGCGGACCGCACTCAGGAAGGCGGGCTTGCAACGGTTGGTTATGATGACGATGGTGTTCCGGCGCAATCGTATTCGCTTATCGAGAAAGGCATCCTATATGATGTTCAAACGACACGCGAGCAGGCAAAGCTAATCGGTCAAAAAGCATCACACGGACAAAGCTACGCAGAAGGGTGGTGGAATACGCCATTCCAGCGAATGCCCAATGTGAGCTTACAGCCAAACCCCAAACCGAAGACGATGGATGACATCGTTAAAGATACGGGCAAGGGAATTTTGATCAAAGGAAACTCGAGCTACTCGATCGACCAGCAGCGCTATAACTTCCAGTTTACGGGCCAGGTCGCGTACGCGGTGGAAGATGGTAAGATCACTCACATGCTGCGCGATGTAGCATATTATGGAAAGACTTCGAAATTCTGGGACTCGCTCGATGCGCTGGGCGATAAATCCACCTACATGTTAGGTGGTGCGATGTATGACGGTAAAGGCGAGCCGATGCAATCGAATCCCGTCTCACACGGCTGCCCCGTAGCACGATTTGCAAACCAGCGTGTGATCAACACGCGTCAGCAATCGGCGAACAGCAAGCACGGCATGGTTGATTATGAATCGTAATAATTCTCTTTCCCAACAATGAAAATTTTAGATCTTGACGAGTTAGAGCAATTATCGAAAAAGATTCTCTCCTATTCGAAATCCGAATGGGCAGAAGTATCGCTCGAGAGTGGGCATATGGCCAATCTTCGCTTTGCCGCGAATACCGTAACGACGAGCGGCTCCCATAGTGATACTTCGGTCACTGTCACCGCAGCTAACGGTAAGAGAGCTGGTTCTGCCACGACCAATAATATTTCGGAAGAGGGGCTGCGCCGCGTTGTTCGCCGTGCCGAGGAGATCGCATCGCTTGCACCGGAGAACGAAGAACTGATGCCGCCCATAACCCAGAAGCAAAATTATGCTCGGTCCTCTGCATTCGATGCACGCTCGATCGATTTTGATTGGGCTGCCGACCAGCGATCGAAGATCGCTAATGCAGCCATTAAGGAAGCGGTTGCACACAGTTACCAAACAGCCGGGTTTTTAGAGTCGGGTATATACAACAATGCCTACCGTAACTCGAAAGGAATATTTGCCGGCGATAGGCATACGCGCTCTACCTTCTCCGTTACCATGCGTACTGCCGATGGTAAGTCGAGCGGATGGAATAAGCGGGCCTCTCATGCGCTCGGACAACTGGATGCTCAAAGCGCCATCCTAAATGCAAGTGCTAAATGCGCTGCTTGGCAGGACCCGAAGGATATGGATCCTGGTGTGTACAAAGTCATTCTCGAACCGTCGGCGTCGGCGGATCTTATACAGCAGTTAATGTGGTCGCTCGATGCACGCGAAGCAGAAGAAGGACGGAGCGCTTTTTCCCGACCGAACGGCGGAACTGCTGTTGGCGAGCAGATCGTAAACCAGAAAGTAAATATCTATAGCAATCCTTCGCATCCCCTGGCTCCTTCCGGAATATATGGCGAAAGCGGGCTTGCAGTACCATCGACACAATGGCTAAAGGATGGCAAACTGATGAACCTCGCCCGAGGCCGTT
>Ga0070738_10007626_pt1 | contig 10727 bp, 7 predicted proteins | sample Coa_R2_2_FD_66446 | JGI IMG/M metagenome (GOLD analysis project Ga0070738, IMG submission 66446) | Surface soil microbial communities from Centralia Pennsylvania, which are recovering from an underground coalmine fire - Coalmine... | ecosystem: Environmental > Terrestrial > Soil > Unclassified ... | reverse complement strand
CGGAAGTCCCTGGGCATTCCCTGCTACAATCCCTTCGAGTTGCGCAGGGCGTATAACGTCGATGGCCTGCTCTCTATGGGTGATGATGGCAGCGGCCAGACTATTATCATCGTAGACTCGTTTGGCAGCCCGACCATTCAGAGTGACCTGCATGCCTTTGACCAGGCGTTTGGCCTTCCTGATCCCCCCTCATTCAAGATTTACACGCCGCTCGGTACAAAGCCGTTCAACCCCAACAATGGGAATATGATCGGCTGGGCTGCCGAGACCACGCTGGATGTCGAGTGGGCGCATGCGATGGCTCCGGGCGCGAATATCGCCCTGATGACCAGCCCGGTGAATGAGACGCAGGGCGTGCAGGGCATGCCGCAGTTCCTCTTCCTGGAACAGTACGCGCTGGACAAGAATATTGGCAAGATCATCTCTCAGAGCTGGGCCACGACCGAGAACACGCTTTTCTATAATGGCGGGCGGCAGGTTCTTACCAGCTTCAACGACTTCTACCGGCAGGCAGCCGCCGATCATGTGACCATTTTTGCGTCGAGCGGCGATTCGGGCGTTGCCAACCCCAACATTCACGGCCAGACCTATCCCTTCCCCACCGTTAATTTCCCGGCCTCCTCGCCCTATGTCACCGCTGTCGGCGGCACAAATCTCTATGCCACGACCGAGGGTCGCTATCAGGCCGAGACCGCCTGGGATGGTTCCGGTGGCGGCGTCAGTCAATACTTCTCCGAGCCTGATTACCAGGTGAAGAATCTCAATCGCTCGCAACAGGCTATTCTCAAGGGCTATCGTGGTTTGCCCGATATCTCCTATAATGCCTCCGGCGAAACGCCTGTTCTGGTCTACCTGAGCTTTATTCCGGGCCAGCCCGGCTGGTATCTCATTGCCGGAACGAGCGAAGGCTCACCGCAGTGGGCGGGTATCATCGCCGATGGCAACCAGTATGCCGGTCATTCCCTCGGCTTCATCAACCCGGCTCTCTACGCCCTGGGCCACAGCGACAACCGCTCAGAAGACTACCATGATGTGACAGTCGGCAACAACAGCCAGGGCGGCATCCCCGGCTACAATGCCGCTCCCGGCTGGGACCCCGTCACCGGCTGGGGTTCGCCCAACGCGACCAATCTAATCGAAGATATCGTACAGGCGCAGGAATAAATGGCGCGCTCAGCGCGAAGAAGAGGATGTGACGGCAACGGAAAACCATCGCGTTTTTGCACGAGCCGTTTGCGCTGGCTCTGCTTAAGCCCGCATCGCAACCAGCCTGGGCAGCACGTCACCCGCTTTTTCCTGAATAACCACGTCGGCATACTCATCAAGCGGTGTGGGCTGTAAATTGATGATGATGAGGGGAACGTTGCGTTTGAGGGCAAGGCGCGGTAGCGTGGCGGCCGGCACGACTTTGAGCGAGGAACCGACGACCAGGAAGAGGTCGCACTCTTGCGCAAGTTCTTTTGCCCGTGCAAGCTCGCGTTCTGGCACGCGCTGCCCGAAGAGAATGGTGGCCGCTTTGAGATAGCCCCCGCACAGAGGGCAGGTCGGATCGATTTCGCCCGCGTCGACGCGCTGCTGCAATGCTGTGATTGAGGAGCGCGCGCCGCACAGGGTGCAGGCGGCCTCACGCGATGTGCCATGGAGTTCGATGACCCGCTCAGGCGCGTGACCTGCCTTCTGGTGCAGCCCGTCAAAATTTTGCGTGATGACGCCCGGCAAAAGCTGGCGGCGTTCCAGTTCCGCCAGCGCGTAATGGGCCGCGTTGGGCCGGGCCGCCGCCACCTGTCCTGAGAGGCTGCGCCGCGTCTGCCAGTAACGCTGCCGGGCCTCTGCGCTACTGAGGAATTCGCGATAGCTCACCGGCGGTATCTGCTGCCAGATGCCGCCGGGGCTGCGGAAATCTGGAATGCCCGATTCCGTGCTGATGCCCGCGCCCGTCAGCGCCACGATGCGCTTTGCCGCCTGCATCAGCTCTGCCGCGTCCTGTAATTGTTCCTGAAAGGTAAGCATGCTACTATTATACAACCGGAAGTGGCTGCCAGCGATATTATTGAAATGGCTGATTTATGATCTTCTCTACACAGTCTTTTCCTGATCGTGTCGATACAGATCAAACAGGACCAGGGCCAGATACTCGGCAAGCTCGGCCCAGAGAGAGGGGTCGCCGACATCGTTGGTCACATCCGTGACCAGCAAGGCGCTGGCGGCCTCGATGACCTCTCCAATGAGACGCTGCCGCGAAAAGGTGTAGACTCTGCGGCTCCGCTCTTTGCCATAAGGCGCATCGACCACCGACCAGACATGTTTGTCATCTCTTATTCCCAGGTAGCGGATATGGTAATTGTGGTAATCCAGACCACCGCAGGCAGGCTGAATATGCAGGTTGTAATGACAGGCAGGCTGGCGTCTATCATACTCACGTATCCCCAGCCATCCCTGCTGCTGAACCAGCAACATCCGGCTGTTCCAGTACCACTCTCGATTGATATGGGCGGCACGTCGTTTTCGCCGCCCAGGCTTCCGATGCATGTGTCTCGCTCCTTTTTTGTTATACCCGTCCGGGTGAAGGAGCGCGCTCAACTAACAGGGCAGGAGGAAGAGCAAACAGAAATCGGAGTTTCCTCTGTGGGAAAGCGGGAAGATGGAGAAAAACACACGTTTGCACTCCACGTGCCTGACCGGGCCATCAGTTGAGAGCGCGTGAATGAATCAGGGACAGAAAAGCATATTCTGCGGATTACTCTGCCTGTTTCAGGCAATCAAGCCACATGAATACGCAGGCCGGCTGGTATGTGACCATGCGACCACACGACAGCCTTCCTGTACCCTCCAACAAGCTCTAAACTGAAGGACTTACCGGCACACAGCGAGCATCAGACGTGTTTCTCCTGAAAGATATGGTTACAACGGTAGTTTTAACACAGATATCATAGCACAGTGGAAAAGAGACCGCAGGGAATCTCTAAGGGCTGCTCAACTGCGCCGAAGTCACGGTAAAGTTCGCATTCGGCCCGGCCACCATCAATGCCGGTTGCCCGCCTGTATAGTCTGCGTCGGAGGTAGATGGCGTTATGGCTGTGTTGTTGACCGCAAAGGAGAAGCGGTTGCCCTGTACAACGACTTTTAAGGTGTTGAACTGATTCTGCCCGTGAATGGCTGACAGGGTTCCCTGTGTCAGGGTCGCGTATGACGTCGAGGTGCTAACGCCATATTTCAGCACCTGATAGTCGCCTTTTGCGTCAATAACAAACGCATAGCAATACACTGCGTTTCCGTTCTCCTTCAGATGAAAGGCCAGCCCGTAAAATACGCTGGTAGCGCCTGAGTTCTGTTCCATTGCGACGGTGTAGGTGAAGTTCGCGGGCAAATTTCCTGCGTCCGGGTGAGGAAAGTAGGTGTTCCCATCGCTCACACTCAGGTTGTACTGGTTGTTGCTGACGCTGGCGGTCAGGCCGTTCAGGTTGCCTGTTGTCCAGTTACGGTCGTTATTCTGGAAATTTTCGGTGAATGGCTGGAATGTAGCGCCTGTTGACTGGCTGCCGGAACCGAAAGGAAGCCAGGAGGGGTGGGTTTGCCAGAGCAGGCCGCCGATGACCAGCAATGCGAGCAGCGCGCTGAAGATAAATGTACCGGGGTGCAGGCTGCGGGTTGAGGTAAGTTTGCTGCCTGTAATCGGGTCGGCAATTGACTGGTGCGGTGGGATGGATTGGACAAAGGGTGTTTGTGATTGCTGCCGGGGCTGTGAGCCGTAGTATGAAGGTGGCTGTGCGGCCTGAGCGTAATGCATGGCCCCTGCGTTGGATGGCGTGGGGAGCGTTGGCCCGGCCAGAGGGCTGATGGTGGCATTGCTGTCGAACGGGGGCGTTGCGGGCCTTGCCCCGGTTGTGTAAGGAGTGGAGGTGGTGAATAGTTCAAGGGCGCGAGCCATCTCTTCCGCCGTCTGGAAGCGTGCTTGCGGCGCTTTTGCCAGGGCTTTCGCGGTGATCTGCGCCAGTAACTGAGGCACCTGCGGGTTAAGCTCGCGCACATCGGGGGCGGGTGTATGCACGTGCTGGTAGAGCAGGCCGATTTCGCTGCTGGCGAGGAATGGCACGCGCCCGCTGAGCATCTGGAAGAGTACCACGCCCAGCGCGTAGACATCGGTGCGCGCATCGACGGGCTGCCGATTGATCTGCTCCGGGGCCATATAGTCCGGCGTGCCGATCATCTGCCCCACGTTCGTCAGCATGGGACCGGCAGAGGAGCTGTTGCCGATCATGGGCAGCGTTGTCTCCTGTGTGTCGAAGAGCTTGGCGATGCCAAAATCGGAGAGCAGCAGTTCGCCAGGGTCGCTGGAGGAGACGAGCATGTTCTGCGGCTTGACATCGCGATGCACAATGCCGCGCTGGTGTGCATGGTGCAGCGCCCGCGCCATCTGTTGCGCGTAGGCGACGGCCCGCCGCAGTTCCAGCGGTTGCTGTCCGCGTAACTGGTCGCGCAGCGTACCGCCGCCTACGTATTGCATGACCAGATAGGTGAGATTGCCCGACTCGCCAAAGTCATAGACCGCGACGATGTTGTGGTGTTCCAGCCGCGCCACCACCTGCGCCTCTTGCTCGAAACGTTCTTTGAAGCCGGGCTTGTCCGCTGCCTGCGGCAGAATCACCTTGATAGCCACGTCGCGCCGCAGCCGCGCATGATACGCCTTATACACACGGGCCATGCCGCCTTCGCCCAGCTTCGTTTGAATCTGGTAGGCACCCAGTTGTTTCCCGATCAAGACATCGTTATCCATCATATGCCTTCACCCTTGCCAATCCTTTTTCGCCAGGTTGCCTTTACACCTGACTTTTTCAGGTTTGATGGTATTGTACTTCCACTATGGGGAAGCGGCAGCAATCAGGTACTGTCCCGACCTGCCGTCTGGGATTGAAACTATTATACCTGATACCTCAACCGATGATAACACAGTACCAGGTAATATTGTCGCTGTTGGCCGGGCCGCTGAAGGTCAGTGTGGCCTGCGCCTGGCAGTTATTAGCCGGGACTATTACCTGCACGCGCGTTCCCTGGTTTGGCCCCAGCGTCCCGCTGGACGGATTGAACGAGATGCCTGCTATGCCGCTGCTGGATGATGTCCAGTTCAGGCTCAGGCTGCTCGAGCTATTGGCGATGGAGGCTATGCAAACCCAGTAGCTGCCGGTAGAGTTGTAACTGCAATTCTGGTTGGCATAGAAAGTTGGCGGGTTTGGCGACTCGACCACCAGCGTCGGCGCGGCCTGCACGGTCAGCGTGACATTGACGACCGATTGCGTGGAACCGATGGCGAAGGTAATCTGGCCGGTGTACGTTCCCGCGCTCAGCTTCGTCTTCACCACCGAGGCCGAGACCGTCACGTTTTGCGCCGATTTGCCCTTCAGCGTGCCGCCGCTCGTGTCCACGCTCAGCCAGTTGCCGCCCGAACTGGTGTTGACCGTCGCCGTCCACGTGGCCGCCAGCGTGCCACAGTTGGTTACGGAGACCGTCTGGGATGAGGGATCGCTAACCCCTGCCTCGCCTGTGAAGCTCAGCGAGGTGGGCATGGCGCTGACACAGCCTGTTTGCACGGTGAAGTTGACTGTGAGTGTCTCGCTGGTGCCGCTCTGGCTGTCGGCGAATGTCACCGTTGCCGAGTAATTCCCCGCTTTCAGACCGCTCGCGCTCGCGCTCACCGTTACCTGCTGCTGCGCGGGCGCCTGAATCTGCCCGGAGGTGTGATCGAGCTTCAGCCAGGGTGCCGCGTTCTGGTCCCAGCTTGCCGTCCAGTTGACCACGCCGGAGCCATCGGTGCAGAGCGTCACCACCGAGGAGACGGCCTGGTTATAGCCCTCACTGACCGGCCCCAGCGTCAGCGTCGCCGGATTGATGCAGCTCAAACCCGTTGTCACGCTGGTTGCCGTCACGGTTGGTGAGGGTGAAGGAGACGTGGTGGGCGTGACCGTTGCGGTGGCTGTGGTTGTCGCGGTAGGCGTCGGTGTAGGCGTCGTGCCGTTTGCCAGGACGGTAAACGTAAGTTCGGCGCTGCGCGGGCTGATGTTTTCGGAGGCGCGAATGGTATGCTGCCCCGGCTTCCAGGTTGTCCCAACCTGAATTGTCACGTCAAAGCTGCCATCACCGCCTGCCCGCAGAACATTGTTTTGCTGAGCCGCCAGCGTCCAGACTTCTCCTGTTGTGGGAAACGAGGCGTTTGACGCGAAGAAGGATGGCGCGGAAACAGAAAGCGGGATGCCGCCGTCAAGCGTCAGGGTAATGCTGCTGCCCGGAATGAAGTGGCTGCCGTGCAGGCGTAATGTGCCGCCCAATGGCACGCTGCCGCTGCCGCTCAACGAAAGCGTGGGCGTCAGGATGGTGAAAGCGGTCGTGATAATGCTGGTGATGATAAGGATAATGGCGCTGACTATAATGAGCCAGGCAGGGGCGCAGCCGGGCGGATTGGGCTGTGGAGGCTTTGGCGGATGAGGGTGCCCCGGCGGATTGGGGTGCGTTGGCGGCTCAGGCTGTGTTGGCGGGTTGGGCTGAGTAGGATATGATGGCGCTTGCGGCGAGGATGCGCCGGGAGGCATGCTGCCAGTTCCCTGCATGGCCCCCATAGAGGCATTGCCCATGTGCGGCGTTCCCTGCACCGCTGGCACGCTGCCCATGTGCGGCGTTCCCTGCACCGCTGGCACATTGCTCGCCTGCTCCGTTCTTGCCAGCCCGACAAAGCCCAGTCCCAGCAGAGCATCGCGCCGTCGTCTCTCCTCTTCCTCCTCCTCGCTGTTAGCGACCGTCATCTGCCCCTGATCCTCTCCGGCAAATCCCGGAAACGACGGGTTGCCCTGCCCTGGATGGGGCCATACAGGGGAGCCGCTCATGCCCTGACCGCCGTTTCCGGCGGGCGAAAGATTTGCCTGTGATGGGCTGATAATGGTCGCAAAAGGGTTGTCCATCGGAGGTGCGTCCAGCGAGGGGAAGCTGGCGCGTGTGGGCGCGTTTGGGCCGGTGACACGCGATGGGGCCTGCCCGCAACGCCCGCAAAAACTGGCGTGTTCGGGGATATCTGCTCCGCAATATTCACAGATTGCCATATAAGTCCTCCTGCACTCTATCATCGTCCAGTGCAAAAGCATTTGACTCTTTCGGGTTTGATGGTATACTTCCCCTGTCCAGGAAGCTGGAAGGAATCAGCAGAAACTGGCTCCTTTCCCGCCATCCCGTCTGGGATTGAAATGAACGTATATCGGGCCAGGAAAATCTCTTGTATAACCAATCATCCTTATTATAGCAGGATAGGTGAAAGATGAAAGTAGGTAGTTTCACCTGTTTGTTGTGAAGTATGCCACAAACTGAGGGGGTGAGCAAGAGAATGCAGCCCTTATGAGGTGCCAGCTCTAAGGGCTGCGACAGAGAATAGGAAGTGCGTCTTATATTCTCCTCATTCAATATGACGTTACAGGCAATCGAGGCTCAAATGGCAATTGTTGACGTTGCTTCTACTGCGCAAGAATGTGTTAGGATAAGAAGGTGGAAATCGTGTTGCTGTATGGGGCGGAGCCGGTGAGATGAGCTACTCCGTGTTTGAGAACCCTTTTTCCATTGAAGACCTCGCGGTGTTCGATGAGAAGACCATGCAGGATATTCTGGATGGCGGCTTCGGCGTGGAACTGAGCAAGCTTGCCCTGAGCCTGCGCGATGCTTCGTGGTCGCTGATTCGCTCGATCAGCCGACAACTGTCGCCATACCAGCTTTCTGCCTTAATGCACGAGTTGCTCCGTCCGGTGGCGCAGCAGGAGGTAGAGGCAGCGCGACGAGAGGTACTCGACCGCCTTTTCTGGGAACTGACTTACTGGAAAATGCCTGAACTCTACGAGGAGCTGACGATGGGCGAGCATATCCATCCCGGCATTTTTCAGGCATTGGAGCCAGACATGCGCGACCGGGTAGTGCTTGACGCGGGCGCGGGCAGCGGGCGCGCCTCCTTCGGGTGCCTGCAACATGGCGCCAGAAGAGTCTACGCCGTTGAGCCTTCGCCCGGCCTGCTGAATATCCTGCGCCGCAAGCTCAGCGGGCAGTCGGAGGGGGATATTATTCCCCTGTGCGGCAGTTTCGAGCATCTGCCCCTGGAGGATAACAGCGTTGATCTGGCTCTCTCCTGTTCGGCCTTTACCGCAGGGCCGGGACAGGGCGGCGAATGCGGGCTGGCGGAACTGAAGCGCGTGACGAAGCCGGGAGGCAAGATCGTGCTTATCTGGCCGCGCACCGAAGATCGTCGCTGGTTGAGAGCGCACGGATTCCATTATATCGCCTTGCCGCTGCGTGGAGAGATGTACGTGCATTTCCGCTCGCTGCAAAGCGCGCTGGACTGCGCCCGGCTGTTCTACGCCCACAATCAGGCGGTGATGCGCTATCTCCTCACACGGCAGCAACCCGATGTTCCCTTCTCTGTGCTGGGTATTAACCCGCCACGCGATTACTGTTGGCTGATTGTAGAGTAATGGTGATGATTCACAAAGTTATCTCTCTGTGAGAGAGGAAAGGAAAAGACATGAGTTCAGATGCAGTAGAGGCAATTCCGGCGCCGCAGCATGGCTGGACAGAGACACCGCCGGTCAGCCCACCGTTGCGGCACTGGCTGGGAGAACTGGTTGAGCATCAAGCCTGGACGGATCAATATGCCGCTCCGGTTCAGGACTGGCTGTTAAAACTATTTGGTCAGCCGGGACAAATTGGACGCAAAGTCAAGGGTGTTCTGAATGGCACCTGGCTTGGACACCCGGTTCATCCGATGCTGACAGACCTGCCCATCGTGGCGTGGACAGGGACCATGCTCTTCGACCTGCTCTGGCTCAACGATGAGCAGGAAAACAACGCCCGAACCGCCGAAGATATGCTGCTGTTCGGCCTGATCACAGCAGTTGGTACAGCGATTACTGGCGCAACCGACTGGAGCGACCTCTATGACACAGACCGCCGCGTGGGCTTCATTCATGGCGCGGTCAATACCGGCATTGCGCTCGTCAATACAGCCTCATACGCGCTGCGCAAACTGGGTCTGCGCCGCACGGGTATTGCGCTTTCCACCGTCGGCTATGCCGCCCTGATGTTCACGGCGTATCTGGGCGGTGAGCTTGTTTATGGCAAGGGCGTCGGCGTCAACCACGATGCCTTTGAGGGTGGCTCGGAAGACTTTGTGCCGGTCATGAACGAGAACGACCTCGTCGAGGGCAAACTGACCCGCGTCAACGCTGATGGCATCCCCGCCGTGCTACTCAAGCAGGGCAGTACCATCTACGCCATCGGCGCCATCTGCACGCATATGGGCGGCCCGCTGGATGAAGGTACCGTAGAAAACGGCGTCGTCACCTGCCCCTGGCACGGCTCCCAGTTCCGCCTGAGCGACGGCAGCGTCGTTACCAGCCCGGCAGTCTACGCCGAACCCAACTTCGCCGTGCGCGTCCGCAACGGCCAGATCGAACTGCGCCGCCTCGACCACGCGTAAATCATCTTGACGACCCTGGCCACCTTATATATCCTCTATCGCAGACCGCCTGCTTCTCTGGCAGGTGGTCTCTCCTTTCTCCCCTGTTGCCAGCACCCCATACATCATGTTACAATGTCCCTGCTGAGATAGTTGACATTCCGCAAACGATGTTATTCACGCAACGGGGACGATCATGCTGCTGACGATTACCGCCACCTGCCAACCGGCGACCGAGCCGGGCTACCTGCTACATAAGAACCCGGTGTGTGTGCAGTCCTTCCCGCTTTCGTTCGGGCAGGCGCATGTCTTCTACCAGCAAGCCAGCAACGAACCTTGCGCCGCGTCCATGCATGTGCCTTCGGCGTCCTCGCCCGCGAAAGCGAGCCGGTCGATCCCTGTTTGTTAAGAGGAGAAACGGAATGGGATTTCTCAAAGTCTTGCGCCTGCGCCATCTGGCCTTGTTGTGGGTGAGTCAGGTGCTATCGGCGATGGGAGATTATTTTTACCAGATCGCCGTGATGTGGATTGCGGTGAAGATGGTGGGTGGCGCGGCTGGCATTGTCGTGGTGGCTGAAACCGGCTCCGGGCTGCTCTTTGGACTGCTGGGCGGCGTTTACGCTGATCGATGGAACCGGCGCACGACGATGGTCACAGTCGATGTGCTGCGGGCTATGGCGGTGGCGACGCTGCCCTTTGTGGCGCTGGCGGGAACGCTGCCCCTGTGGTATCTGGTAATTGTAGCCGTGATTGTGGGCAGCCTGGGCGCGCTTTTTGACCCCGCCTTGCAGGCCAGCCTGCCCGCCCTGACGGGAGATGCGCAGACGTTGCAGGCTACTAACGGCTTGATGGATATAACACGCAGGCTTGCGCGCATGCTTGGCCCCAGCCTTGCGGGCGTCCTCATCGCCTTCATTCCGCTGACCCACTTTTTCACGCTCGACGCCATCAGTTTTGGCATCTCCGCCCTCACCGTCTTCTCGCTCGGACGCCGCTATGCCTGGAAGGCGCTGCGAGGGGAGCATGGGGATGAAGTTTTAGCCGCTCGCGGCATCGCTGGCATTCTGAAGGAGATAGGAGGCGCGTTTCGGCTGGTGCAGCGACACACACTGCTCTTATGGGCGATTTTTGCCAACGGGCTGGCCAGTGTCGTATGGGGTGTGGCCTTTATTGTCGGCGTGCCGCTGCTGGCGGCCAATGCGCTGCATGGTGGTGTGGGCGCCTATGGCCTGATCGTGGGAGCCTATGGTGT
>Ga0070738_10007620_pt1 | contig 10735 bp, 9 predicted proteins | sample Coa_R2_2_FD_66446 | JGI IMG/M metagenome (GOLD analysis project Ga0070738, IMG submission 66446) | Surface soil microbial communities from Centralia Pennsylvania, which are recovering from an underground coalmine fire - Coalmine... | ecosystem: Environmental > Terrestrial > Soil > Unclassified ... | reverse complement strand
CAAGGTCTACATCAAACGATGGGACAAGCAGTATGGCCTGACCTACAAAGTGTTAGACATCCTGCAAACGGTGTTCTATCGTTCGGACGCCACCCGGGAAGCGTTTGTCGAAATGTGCTCTGACATCGATGTGCAGAAGCTCACGTTTGACAGCTACCTGTACAAAACAGTTGTACCCGCCAATCCGCTGACGCAGTTGAAGATTACCGCAAAGACGATCGGCAGCCTGATTCGCGGCAATGCGCTGGCTCCCTAGATTTTCTAACCAGTTGGTTTTGATTGAGCCAGCATTAGGGTCTATCCCTGATGCTGGTTTTTTATGGCAATCGCGCACTCAATACCCTACTCAGTCAATTGCGGCTCTAGTGCCTGTGCTCAAGGGGTGCGTTCCCAACGAAACTTGCGATCGGATTCCTTGATCGGCACATCGTTGATGCTGGCTTCCCGGCGGCGCATCAGGCCATTCTCAGCAAATTCCCACTGCTCGTTGCCGTAGGCGCGATACCAGAAGCCACCATCGTCATGCCACTCATACTCAAAGCGTACAGAGATACGATTTTCGGTAAAGCTCCACAGCTCTTTCTTGAGCCGATAATCGAGTTCTTTGGCCCACTTCCGGCGTAAAAAGTCTCTGATTGCCTCACGACCGCTGAAGAACTCTGCCCGGTTGCGCCACTGCGAGTCTTCGGTATAGGCCAGCGCAACGCGTTCGGGATCACGGGTATTCCAGGCATCCTCAGCCGCCTGAACTTTCGCTTTGGCCGTCTCCAGCGTGAACGGGGGGAGTGGTGGTTTAGTTTCCATCAATGTCTTGATTGTGATTGAAGAGGGTCGATCGGATCAAGCTTGCATCATCGTTTAGACCGTGGTGCAGTGCCGCAACGCTTTACGCACTCAAGATTACGACTCCAGGTGTGGCTGTAATTTTGACCACATCGATTGTACTGGAGTTTGTTTAATCGCGTTGGGTAAATGCTGGCGATCAACCCCCACGCCCCCTCATCCCGATCGCCAGCCTTGTGCCGATTCATGGCACCGCCGTTGCCAATCCCATACAGCCCTCATCCCTCGTCCCGTGCTCGAATGTCAATGCCGGAGAGCATGAGAAGCGCAACGAGCATGAGAAGCGCAACGCCCTCGTCCAGGGTTGAGAGCAGGATTTCAAGTGAGTCCATTGGGAGATGGCACCAGAAAGGTACATCCGCTCGTACCCGGGTCGATCTCATCCGGTCAGGCGTAGCGAGGGGCTGGCCCTTCCTTTAACCTATTGGAGTCGTTCAGACGTTAAGATAAACAAGGATTTATTATGCCGGAGGGCTTATTGCTCGTGTTAGCCTCCCTCATTGCTGATTTTCGCATTATCTTCGATCGCGACCCCGCTGCCCGCAATTGGCTAGAGGTGTTGTTCTGCTACCCCGGCTTGCAGGCGTTAGTCTTCCACCGTTTCTCCCACTTGCTTTATCGGATGGGGTTGCCCCTCATACCGCGACTGATCTCTCATATTGCCCGGTTCTTGACCGGCATCGAAATTCACCCCGGCGCTCGCATCGGCCAGGGGGTTTTTATCGATCACGGCATGGGAGTTGTCATTGGTGAAACGGCGATCGTCGGCAATTACGCGCTGATCTACCAGGGTGTAACGCTGGGCGGCACCGGGAAAGAAAGCGGCAAACGCCATCCCACGCTGGGGGAGAATGTGGTGGTGGGCGCAGGCGCAAAAGTGCTGGGCAATATCCAGATTGGCGATCGCGTCCGCGTGGGGGCAGGGTCGGTTGTGCTGCGCGATGTGCCATCCGACTGCACGGTTGTTGGGGTACCCGGTCGGATTGTGTATCGCTCTGGTGAGCGGGTTGATCCGCTGGAGCATGGCAGTCTGCCTGACTCCGAAGCACAGGTCATTCGCGCTATGGTCGATCGCATTGAAGCGTTAGAGCAGCAGGTTCAACTCCTGCAATCACAGCCGCAACCATCTGTACCAATGCCCCTGGTAACAGCCGCGGCCCGAGTCTCTGCTCCCGTGAATGGGACTACGCCTCTGGAGCCGTCTCAAACCGCGATCGCGGCCTCTCGTAGCTGTCGCATTCGGGATAAGGTGATCGAAGAATTTCTGGATGGTGCCGGGATTTAAGGTACACGCGTTCGTTCATCATCGGTGCTGTGCTGGACAACCGCAGTGGCATGTCCTCACATGTTGTCATCGCTACAGGTCATTCAATTCACGATCCGAAGGTTGACGATGAAGCTGCGATCGAGGAAATTGCGGATGAGGAAGCCCTGGCGCTTGCTCCGCCGTGTTCATATCAGGCTTGAGGACGGACGGCTCAAAATTGACGGGGCGGGTGTCTGGTATTCCTATTGGCGTGACCCTTACCACCTGTTGCTGACAATCCCCTGGCCGGGATTCATGGCGTTTATTGTGCTGTCGTATGTCGCGATCAACTCTTTGTTTGCGATGCTTTACCTGGCCGGTGGTGACTGCGTTGCCAATGCCCGACCGGGTTCATTCCTGGACGATTTTTTCTTCAGCGTAGAGACACTCGCCTCGATCGGCTACGGTTCCATGTATCCCAGGACTGACTACGCCAACGTGATCATGACGATCGAGGCGATCGTCAGTCTTACAGGCGTTGCCGTCTTAACCGGGTTGGCGTTTGCCCGATTTTCGCGCCCGACAGCACGGGTGATGTTTAGCCGCGTTGCCGTCATTGCACCCCACGAAGGGGTACCAGCACTGCTCTTCCGCACAGCCAACCAGCGACGCAACCAGATTTTGGAAGCACAGCTAAGGGTCTATTTAATGCGTGATGAGATCCGTTCGGATGGGCAATTTATGCGCCGCATCTATGACCTCAAACTGCTGCGCGATCAATCACCGAGCTTTATGCTGAGCTGGTTAGCCATCCATCCCATTGATGAGTCCAGTCCACTCTATGGGGTCACAATCGAATCGTTGATCCAGACCAATGCCACGATCGCGGTTTCGCTTAGCGGCATTGATGAAACGGTCGCACAGGTTGTCCATGCCCGCCATACCTATGCGGCTCAAGATGTTCTCTGGAACCGACAGTTTGTTGATATCATCCATCACACCGACGATGGACATCGCTACATTGATTACAACTGCTTCCATGAAGTGATTGTCCTGGACGAGGCCGAGTAGCCCGTTACTTGTCCGACTCACTCCTTGTCAATATGGGCTTGACGACCACTTTACCGTTCTCAATCGTGGTGTACATTTTTGCCGTTGATTGACAGGGCGCGATCGTGCCATCGCTACACTGTTTTTGATGTTCAACCTTGTGATGTTCAACCGCCTGTTCCCGCTGTTGATTGAGTGAAGCGACACAGCAAGGAATGCTTGGGGAAGGCATAAAGAACCTCTTTTCTCTATCTACCATTATCGCCTAATTCAGGGATTTCTCATCCTCCTGATTGCGGATACAACAGAGAAACATCACAACGAATAACCGTCGCCGCCCCACCAGCCGTCGTTACGTCGCTGAGGTTGAGGCTGGGTCGAAGGGCATACTCAGAGTGACACAACTCTAATACGTGACGGAGATAGCAGAAATGGCAGTAATTACAGGTTTGTCGGGCAATGAAATCTTTTGCTTGCAGCGTCAGCATCTAACGCCGGGAGACTTAGTCATTGGCAACAGCGTTATTTCCTTAGGGTTGATTGGCAGCATTCGTTCAGGATTCAAAACGCTATTTGGTGGCGAAGTGCATCAGGTAACGCAAGTGATCCATGAAGGGCGACAGCGGGCCTATGCACGGATGGTGGCGGAGGCGCAGCGGCATGGCGGTGTGGGCATTACAGGCGTTTCGAATGAGTTGGTGATCCACGGCACGAATATCGAATTTCTGGCGATCGGGTCTTGCCTTCACCGCGCCGAAGCCAATGCAGAACAGCTCGAATTTTCAAGCGCCGCAGATGGGCAGGCGCTTTACTGCCAGATTGATGCCGGTTTCAAGCCCAAGCGCTTTGTGTTTGGCAATGTGGCGTATTCGATCGGCCTGGGTGGGGGATTGATCGGGACATTGCGTAGTCTGCAACGGGGTGAGATCAAAGAGTTTTCGCGCATTTTTAACGAAACGAGGCACCTGGCACTGAAACGCATTAAGGCCGAAGCACGGGAGGTTGGGGCCAATGCCGTCATTGGCATCAAGACCTCAATCCTGCCGTTTGCAGGTATGCAAGAAATGGTCATGATTGGCACCGCATCCGAACATCCGGCCCTGCCCAGTGGGTTTCGCCAAGACCCCATCACCAGCGATCTGACGAATGAGGAAATGTGGGGGCTGATTAACCAGGGCTATATGCCGGTGCAGCTGGTGTTAGGAGTCTCTGTCTACTCCCTGGGCCTGGTGGGGGGAATTACCTCGTTTTTCAAATCCTTCGTGCGCGGTGAAATTCGCGAGTTGACCACGCTCATCTACGAAGCGCGGGAAGAGGCTCTCGCCCATATTGCCGACGATGCCCGTCGATACAATGCGGATCAGGTGGTTGGCATTAAGACATACGTGTATAACCTGGGTGGTGGCATCATTGAATTTTTGGCGATCGGCACCGCTGTGAAAAAAATGCCGGGAGTCGGTACGCGATCGGACACGTTGCTGCCCCAGGCCATCATTCGCGATCAAGATACGTTCATCAATACGGCAGAAACCACGACCGTTTCATCACTCAACCAGCCAACCAATTCGGCGAATTCTGTCAGCGCCTTCCTGGGGTTTGGCTTCTTTGCGCTATGGCTTGTGTTCGTTCTATTCCGGGCGATCTTGCACTAGGCGATCGCCAGTACGGCATTGGTTCAGCCGGCGGCAGACACCCCCGGTCGGTCAATCAGCGAACGGTCAGCGTTCTGCCTTCCTGCTGCCACGCCGTGAATAGCCACCGCAGACTACACAAAAAGGGAGGCAAATTTGATCACTTCCGACCGAAGAGAATCGCTGAGCTATCCCTATCCGGCATGCGATCGCCGCCTTGCCGGACGCAATGCCGCATGAGCACCGTAAGCCTCGCAATCAAGCGCTGTCACCCTCGATGCTGACGTCTGCGGCACCCAGGCAACAGGACGCTTTGCTTTGATTCCCGCCCTCAGAAGAGTTAGGAAGATCCAGTTTGGAGACCAGTAGCAGCGACCTTAAATTCCATGTACACGCCGTCCTTAAATAAACTCGCTTTCTGGCAAAAAGCCATAGCACAAGGCCACTGGCGAATCCACAGCCCCATTCATAGCACACTCTTTGCGGCCACAGTGAATGCAGTTTGATTGGGTCGGCAAGATTAATTCAACAGCAGGATAGACGCTCACCCCCTGGTTAATTAATCCCTGCGCCTCCAAATCTGAGATTGTGTTGCAAATTAAGACCACCTGAGTTGTGCCGAGCGCTTCTCGCTGATAGTTAATTTGCCGCAGCGTGTCGCTAAAGCTCTGCGTATCGGGCTTTATGACCACCAGCGCTTTCTGCATTACACCCGTAAAGCAGACCGGGGTATCTTGTTCAAAGAAGTCTTTGTACTGGATTGTGAACGTGCCGTTGGGGTAGCGCAGCGTGCGAATATGCCGCAAAAATGGGATCGTAAAGTTGCCATAGGCATCAATCTTGTACCACCAGGCCTTTTGCCACGCATCATACGGCAAATGCAGAATGTCTCTGATTTGCTCGGAGCTAAATCCTGACTCTGCCAGAAGCGAGACAGTCGTGGCGAGCGGCAAGTTATGCCCCAAGGTCTGCACATCCGACTCGTGCTGTGTGAGCCGTGCCAGTTCGCGACTCTGGGTTCTTCTACCGTTAAGCGGGGGAAGGTCAGCCGCCGCTTCAGCCGGGTCGACCAACTGGCACTGCGTCGCTTCAAAGTGCACGAGGCCGTCAGCCGTTTGCAGGTTGCCGGTGGGTACGCCGACCTGCGCTGAAATCGATCGAATCTGCTCTACAGGCGCTACAGCCGGAATGGCATTTGCCAGTAGCGATCGCAGCACCTGATCGTCAGCAATTGAGAGTGCAATCTGAATCTGGTCATGCAAGCTGGCGGCCACAGCCGGATCGCTAACGGGACGAAACAGAGGATTCGTTGGCATTGGAAACCCTGCCCATCGCTACTTGGTTGACAACCTCAACGGTTGTCAATCATTGTGGAACAGATTCAGCAGCACATCCTATCACTTGAGCTTCTCTTAACAAATGCGGTCAGACCGCTCCCAGCCGCAATGAGATTGAAGGAGCATCAAACAGCCTTGATGCGCCCATAGCAGCGTCTTGAAGTGATGTACTTGGGTACAACGTAGACGACACGCTGAGCTGAGTTGATTAACAAGGAAGCCTTCACCAGCGGGTAGTGAAGGCCGAAGAACGGGGATAACCCATTAGCCGTGTTTACTCTACCGTATCCCATAAAATAGTACAAGAGTATCAGCGGAAATTGTACGTTTGCACATTAAATGTCGCAGTTTGTAGCTCGTTTTCGCAGGACATAAACGACTTCAAACAACTGCCCACCGAACGATCTACGCTTTCTGTCCAGAAGAGCGACATTCAACCGGATTCGCAGATTCAGTGTCGTAAAGTCAGCTTTACGAATTAAATGTCGTTTTTCTAAAAAACTTGCTTCGCAAATTAAGTGTTGTTTTTCTAGGAACGATGAGTCGTACTCGCTTCTGTCGCGAATCTAATTTTGTAATGCGAGGTAGGATTACTTCTTAGCTTAACGTGGCTCTAAGGAACGAGAACAAAATAAAATCGGTCATTCTGTAAGAGCTAAGTACAACTCGTCATTGAAGGGGGTTGGAAATCGTTAGGATCATCATAAAGATTGTGGATGATCTATGCGTGGACGTACTTCTACCATCAAAATCAGTCTAATCCAGCAACAGCGAAAAACCCTCAAAGGCTTGCTGCACCGCCCAAAGACCCCTGTAGGGCTGGCAAAACGTGCTCGTGCCATGTTGTTGCTAGCTAGATGGAGCGCGGTTCCAGCACACGGCAGCACGAGTAGGATTGGGGGAGGCTTGTTAAACCTCTTCATCCAACAGTTCGTGTCGTATCTGACGCAGAAACACACACAGGTTTGTCCGCTTGTTCAGCTTTACAATCTTTTGCGCCGCTGCTGACAACTCAATTGGGAGATGCCATAACCTGGGTCGCATCGGTTTTGCGCTCAAGGCGTTTCTGTCCTCATAGCAGGGCTATGGCGTTCTGGTGCTACGTGCCCCGTGCTCTAGCGGAGATTGGGAAAAGGCAGATCGTAAAGCGGCCAACTTCTTTGCCTGAAGATGCACTAACTGGATGGCTCCATCAATCTGGCCACCATCTCAAGATTCTGCTGTACCCAAACCGCTGTCTGTGTACGATCGTCATTGGGCCAACGGCAAACAAATCGTGAAGCAGGTTCTTCCTGGTTTTGAGTCAAATAAAATGGTGCCCTGATGGCGATTCTCAACGATCCGTCGTACTGTTTCCAGGCCCAGTCCGGAACCCTGACCAACCGGTTTAGTGGTGAAAAATGGCTCAAAAATGCGCGATTGAATGTCAGCGGGAATCCCTTCACCCGAATCAACAATATCAACCCGCACCGATCGCCCCTTATGGTGGGTGGTAATGTCAAGCACCCCCTGACCACGCATTCCATCAATTGCATTATCAATTAAGCTTGTCCATACTTGGTTCAACTCGCTGCCGTAGGCTAACACTTTTGGCAATTGCGGATCGTAATGGCGCTGAACCTGGACACCTTGCTTTAACTTGTGCGCGAATAGTCGTAACGTATCTTCCAGTCCCTGGTGCACATCCACCTCTTGCTGAATCCCTTGATCCAGATAAGAGTAGGACTTCATGGCTTGTACCAATTCTGAAATGCGCTCTGCGCCCCGCAAGCCATGCTTAATCATAGACATCACTTCCAGGGAAAGCGCCAGCCAGTGCAGCCCCATTTCACGTAACTCCGTTGGATCATCGCGCCAGCGCTGCATGAGCTGATCCAGCGTTTTGGTCTCAATGCCGCCTGCCGCTAAAGGTTCGGCTAGTTTCCAGGCCTGCGTCACACCGTAGTCTTCTAACCAGGCCAATAAAACGTCTTCGCGATCGCTCAGCGTCAGGGGATCCACCTGATCGTTGAGAATCGCATCATGTCCTGCGTCCCTGGCCTGTAGCCATTTCTGGGTGTGCTCAGGCTCAACCTGGCGTTGCCCATAGACTAAATTCATCCGTTGAAGTTCTAAAATAGCGTCTGGCATCTCTCGCAGCGCACGCACCAGAGCAGCGGCAGGATTGTTCAGCTCGTGAGCGAGTCCGGCTGCCAGTGTCCCCAGGGCTGCCATCTTTTCGCGTCCCCGGATGAAGGACTCCAGGCCTCGTAGTCGCCGTTCGACCATCCGAAACACAATACGTTCAAACTCACGACACTCGTGCAGTAACACCAAAAAATCATCGCCCTCCACCTCATAAAGGCGGCAATCGGTCAACGCTCGTGTTGTCACGGGTACAAGGTCGTCTGTCAAGACCTGTACTTCGCCAAAATATGCAGGGGCTTCATGTCGTCCGAGCGGAATATCAACGCCTTCGCTGTGACGCGTGATGACCAGTTGACCGTTAACGAGAACGAATAAGCCCCGATGCCGATCGCCCTCGTGCACCAATACCGCTCCCGCTGGCAAGGTTACAATTTGCGCTCGCTCGCAGACCCACTCCAATCGTGATTGCGGAAGCTGCTGGAATGGCTCCAGCCGCATGAGATCTTCGACGCATAACTTTCCCACAGCGCTATACCTTACTCAGATAACGATGGATCAACGGAACCGCGATCGAGTCCACTGCCGAAGTTGCCCACTTCACTGAGTTGTATCGTACATCGCCCATCAAAAAATTGCTTGGAACACTCGCCTCAAGTAAAACCGGTCGTGATTTACTTGAGGCATGTCCTCGATCAATCGATCGCCACGTTGCGTGGATGGAGGTTGGAATCGGGCGCTGTCAACACAATCCAAAATAGCGATTTGAAAGTAGGTTCTGATTGACGATGACCCTTTTCAAGATGTATGGGTACTTTTCAAGATGCATGGGTAGTCCAGACGGTCTAATGAGAGAGCGGAGTCGTCTCAAAGTCAGTATTGGCGGCAATCGCTTCCCATTCGTCCAGCTCATGGGTGAGTGATTGGATCTTTTGCTGAAATTTACGGTACGCATACTGACCCAGCACCAACCGTAACGGCGGATGATCCGACTCGACCACGTGAATCAGTACTTGAGCCGCTTTGTCTGGATCGCCGGGCTGGCTGCCCTCAATCTGGTCAAGAAACTGAATAAACTTACCGCTTGTCTCGTTGTAGGCATCAATCGTGTGTTCCGCACGTACCAGCGATCGCCCAATAAAGTCCGTCCGAAAGGGGCCTGGTTCGACAATGGTGACACGGATCCCCAGCGGCCCCACTTCACCGGATACCGCTTCTGACATGCCTTCGAGCGCAAACTTGGCGGCACCATAGATGGAAAACCCAAGTTCATTAGTAAATCCAGCGATCGCCGACATGTTAAGAATGTGTCCCTGTCCCTGCGATCGCAAAACCGGCAGCACAGCCCGGATCATGTTGACGGCACCAAAGAAATTGGTTTCAAAATTCTGGCGCATCTGATCTTCACCATACTCCTCAAGCGCACCCACCAACCCATAACCGGCATTGTTAACCAACACGTCAACTCGATCAAAGGTACTTACAGCTGTATCAATGGCTGCTTTAACTTCCGTTAAGTTGGTGACATCCAGACGAACGGCTTTGACTGTCTCTGGATAGCGTTCCACAAAATCCTGCAATTGCTCTGGCTTTCGCGCTGTGGCAATAACGCAATCACCGTGCTTGAGGACTGCTTCGGTGAGCGATCGCCCAAACCCCGTAGAGCTGCCTGTGATCAACCAAACTTTTGTGCTGCTGGGCATATTCCATCTCCGGATTGGGGGCACATTTGAGTGGACACGAAATCAACCATTTGCTGATTGTGGCTACAGCGTTTGCGTGAGTGCTGTAGCATTCGTTTGAGTGACGATCATCGTGACTGCACACCACTCACATCAACGTTCTCGCCAGGTATAGCCGTAGCATCAAGATGGCAGTGGCGAGTCAGCAAGCCCACCCAGAAGCGGCACTCCAGCGATTGATCCTGTCCCAAGCTTGCTGACCAAAGCGATCGGTAGACGCGTTCAGCCGCTAAACGATGTGGTTGATCAGTACTTGATCCACCGGCATAGTTGAACCACGATCGTAAATGACGAGAACAATGACAGCGTCCTGCAGGTTTGGTAATCCAGCGCTGGGAAACGATGGATTGGGAAATGGTGGATTCTCTACGGCCGCGACGGGCGTAGGGCAGGTAAAGTCCTCTCGTTCCAACGTTAGACCAAAGGCGTGAAAGAATTGCTGAAGGCTACGTTTATCAACTTTTTCAGCGCAACCAACAATGCGTGCCACGGTGCGTGGATCAAGACAGACGCGTTCACTCAACGCATCAAATGTATAGCGATACCCAAACGAATCAATTATCGCCTGAGCGTCCACTAGCTTCTGCAACCCTTTAGCGGTCAAAACGACACCTCGCTGACGCTTGGTGGCAGGGACGGCATTTTTGTGCCGTAGCGTTGGCTCAGCGGCTTGTGGGACAGGCTCGGGTGGATGGGTGCTGCGATCGTTGCGTGCTGTCCACTGCTTAGGCGGCATCCTAGCACTGGACAGGAGAGTTTTTT
>Ga0070738_10007618_pt1 | contig 10738 bp, 3 predicted proteins | sample Coa_R2_2_FD_66446 | JGI IMG/M metagenome (GOLD analysis project Ga0070738, IMG submission 66446) | Surface soil microbial communities from Centralia Pennsylvania, which are recovering from an underground coalmine fire - Coalmine... | ecosystem: Environmental > Terrestrial > Soil > Unclassified ... | reverse complement strand
CGCTGACGCGCCCACAGACGACGCGGAACCGCGTCGCCAACTTTGAAATAACGCCGGCGGCAGACGCCACCGCTGGGAGGCGACCGCCGCCGGCCGTGTGAGTCGCTTGTGTCTCGGAGCCTACGAGCAGCCCATCGAGTTGCCGCAGTTGAGGCACCGGTAGCACGAGCCGTTGCGCACCGTGATGTGCCCGCAGTTGCCGCAGAAGGGCGCGTCACCCATGAACTCGGCGGCCTGCTCGCTGAGGGCGCTCTTCACGCGGTTGCGCTTGGCCGTCCCGTTCGTCTTGGTGACCTGGACCATCGGAGCCGCCACGGGTGCGCTGGCGTCACCGTTCTTCGCGGGCGCCGGCGTCGGGGCCGGAGCCGGCTTCGCCACGGGAGCCGGAGCGCTCGCCTGCGCAGGAGCGGGGGTCGGCGTCGGATCAGCGACCGGGGTCCGACGCTGCCCACCCTCGAGAGCTATGGGTTGGGACGGCGTCGGCGCCTCGGGCTGGGGCGCCACGCCCGTCGTCTCGGCCTCCTGCTCGAGCTCGGAGTCGGCCGGCTTCACGTGCACGAAGTCCGTGCGGCCCAGGTACTCCATGCCGAGAAGCCGGAAGATGAAGTCCACGACCGACGTGGCGAACTTGATGTTCGCGTGATCGACCGGACCCTGGGGCTCGAAGCGCGTGAAGGTGAACGCGTTCACGAACTCGTCGAGCGGCACGCCGAACTGGAGGCCGAGCGAGACCGAGATCGCGAAGCAGTTCATCATGGACCGGAGAGCCGCGCCCTCCTTGTGCATGTCGATGAACAGCTCGCCGAGGCTGCCGTCCTCGTACTCGCCCGTCCTGAGGTAGACCTTCTGCCCGCCGACCTTCGCCTCCTGCGTGAAGCCGCGGCGCTTCTTGGGCAGCCGGCGCCGAGCGAGGCGCTTGGCCGGGAGGTTCTCGGCCTTCTTCTCCTCGACGACCTTCTCCACGACCCTTTCCACGACCTTCTCGACGACCTTCTCCACCACCTTCTCGACGACCTTTTCGGACTTCTCCGACTTCTCGGACCCGCTGCTCAGGACCTGCGAAGCCTTGGAGCCGTCGCGGTAGAGAGCGATCGCCTTGAGGCCGAGCTTCCAGGCCTCGAGATAGGTCTTCTCGACATCCTCGACCGTCGTCTCGCGCGGCAGGTTGACGGTCTTGGAGATCGCGCCGCTTATGAACGGCTGGGCGGCCGCCATCATGCGGATGTGACCGAGGGGCGCGATGTAGCGCTGGCCCTTCTTGCCGCAGCGGTTGGCGCAGTCGAAGACCGCGAGGTGCTCGGCCTTGAGGTGCGGAGCCCCCTCGACCGTCATGCGGCCGCAGATCACGTCGGTCGCCTCCTCGATCTGCGCCTTCGTGAAGCCGAGCGTATCGAGGAGGTCGAACTTGGGGTTGGCCGCCGCCGCGCCTCCGAGGCGCGCGACCGCCGCCTCGCCGATCACGTACTTGCTGAACGCGTTCTTGAGGTCGAAGACGCCCGGGAGCGCGGCCTCGGCCTTGTCGACCTCCTCCTTCGTGAGGCCCTTCGCGAGGAGCGCGGCGCGGTTCACGTGCGGCGCGTTCGCGAGGCTGAGGGTTCCTCGGAGGTAGGTGAGGATCGCCTCGATCTCGGACGGCGAGTAGCCGAGGGTCTCGAGGGCAGGCTGGACCGTCTGGTTCACGATCTTGAAGTAGCCGCCGCCCGCGAGCTTCTTGAACTTGACGAGCGCGAAGTCGGGCTCGATGCCCGTCGTGTCGCAGTCCATGAGGAGACCGATCGTCCCCGTCGGCGCGAGCACGGTCGCCTGCGCGTTCCTGTAGCCGTAACGTTCGCCCGCCACGACGGCGCGGTCCCACGCGTCGCGCGCCGCGACCAGCAGGGCAGCGTCCGTCTCGGCGGGAATGGAGCGGGCCGCGTCGCGGTGCTGGTTCATGACCCGGAGCATGGGCTCGCGGTTGTGCGCGAAGCCCGGGAACGGCCCCTTGGAGGCGGCGATCTCGGCCGACGCCTCGTAGGCTGCGCCCGTCATGAGCGCCGTGATCGCGCCGCACGTGGACTGGCCGCGCGGGCTGTCGTAGGGGACGCCCTGCGCCATGAGGAGCGAGCCCAGGTTCGCGTAGCCGAGGCCGAGCGGCCGGAAGTCGTGCGAGTTCTGCGCGATCGCCTGGGTCGGGTAGCTCGCGTAGTCGACGATGATCTCCTGCGCGAGGATGAAGACGCGGCACGCATGCCGGAAGGCCGCGATGTCGAGACGCTTCTCGCCGGGAAGCAGGAACTTCATCAAGTTGATCGAGGCGAGATTGCAGCTCGTGTCATCGAGGAACATGAACTCGGAGCACGGATTCGACGCGTTGATCCGCCCCGAGGCCGGCACGGTGTGCCAGTGGTTGACCGTCGTGTCGAACTGCATGCCCGGGTCGGCGCAGCGCCACGCCGCCTGTGAGATCTTCTGCATGAGGCCGCGCGCCTTGAACGTCTTCGCCGGGGCGCCGTTCGTCCTCCAGCGCGTCTGCCAGTCGCGGTCCTCGACGACCGCCTTCATGAAGTCGTCCGTGACGCGGACCGAGTTGTTCGAGTTCTGGCCCGAGACCGTGCGGTAGGCCTCGCCGTTGAAGTCGGAGGAGTAGCCCGCCTTGATGAGGGCGAGGACCTTGTCCTCCTCGCGCGCCTTCCACTCGACGAACTTGTCGATGTCGGGGTGATCGACGTCGAGGATGACCATCTTCGCGGCGCGTCGAGTCGTTCCGCCCGACTTGGTCGCGCCCGCCGCCTTGTCGAACACCTCGAGGAACGACATGAGGCCGCTCGACGTGCCGCCCGACGAGAGCAGCTCGCCCTCGGCGCGGATCGACGAGAAGTTCGTCCCCGTGCCGCTGCCGAACTTGAAGAGCCGCATCTCCCGCTGGATGCCGGCCGCGATGTCCATGAGGTCATCCGAGATCGACTGGATGAAGCAGGCCGAGATCTGCGGATGGCTGTAGGCGTCCTTCGTCTCCTCGACCCTGCCCGTCTCGGGGTTCCAGAACCAGTTGCCGACCGGCTTGCCCGTGATCCCGTACGCCTCGGCGAGGCCGCAGTTGAACCACGCGGGTGAATTGAACGCGCCGAGCTGATGGATGAGCATGAACGAGAGCTCGTCCTGGAAAGCCTGCGCGTCCTCTGGCGATGCGAAGTAGCCGCCGAGCTTCTCGCCCGACTTGCGGATCGCGAGCGCGAGGCGGCGGCAGACCTGCTTGGCCGAGTGCTCGGAGCCCATCCCGCCGCTCGCGAGGGGAACCTCGGTCTTCCGGAAGTACTTGGAGACGATGATGTCCGTCGCGAGCTGCGACCAGTCCGAGGGGACCTCGGCATCGTCCATGCTGAAGACGGTCGAGCCATCGGGGTTCGAGATCACCGAGCGACGCTTCTCGTAGCGCGTCGCCTCGAGGGGATCCTGGCCTCTGAGAGCGGCCGTGAACCGGCGCTCGATCGAGAGGCCTCGCACGGACGATGCCGACCGCGGCCGCGTGCCGTGATCAACCGACGTCTCGAGACCGAAGGGAACACTCATACTCGACCCCCACTTCCTGACCGACGACGAACCGCCAAGCCCCTTCCCGTCGCGGGGCTCTCATGACGCGTTGCTCAACATCCGGTTTGCAACGAAGTCGCGGACCAATACCCGCGTGTTCACCGGAGAGCACACGAGGGCCGCAGGGGGGAGATTAAGGCAGGGGTCTGACATCTAGGCTCGAGCAGACCGAGCACGCGGACCTTCGCCGTCTTCGAGACCGCGAGAACTCTGGGCGATGAGCGACAGCGGGAAAAAATGAGCCGCCAAGAGCGCCAAGACCGCCAAGAGGCTCTTGGCGATCTTGGCGCTCTTGGCGGCCCGTTTTTCGAGCTCTCGAGACGACCGTAGGATGGCTTGACGTTCGCCTCTTTGTTTACACCTTGGCAGCACGCAAGTCCTTGCTTGGCGGCCTCTAAGCCCGGGTCTCGGATTTGCCTTCGGGAGGGGGAGCGAGCTAAGCTCGGGAAACCGGGGTCTAAGGGTATGCCGTCTCTGATCGTCGTCGGGAAGAAGGAAGGCGAACACTCCCTCGGGGATGACGTGACCGTGATCGGCCGCGATCGGGGAGTGACGCTCGAGCTCAGTGATTTCCAGGTCTCGAGGCGACACGCGCTCGTCATCCGGACGGACGACGGTTGCTTCGTGAAGGACCTCGGGAGCCGCAACGGCATCCTCGTCAACCAGTCCCGCGTCCCGACCCGGCGCCAGCAGAAGCTCAAGAACGGCGACGTGCTCACGCTCGGCCGCACGGCGATCGTCTTCAAGGACCTCGACCTCGGTCCGCTCCCTGAAGCCGCCGTCCAGCTCATCGCGAACCCGCCGAAGGTGCAGGACGCGCCGAAGCCTGCCGAGGCGCCGAAGGCGGCCGAGCCCCCGAAGGTCGAGCCTCCGAAGCCGGCCGAGGCACCGCCGGCGGCCCCCAAGCCTGCCGAGGTGGCCAAGGCTCCCGCCGAGGGTCCCAAGCCCGCCGAGCCCGCGAAGCCGGCCGAACCGGCCAAGGCCGAGCCGCTCATGCCGAGGCGCGCTCGCTTCCAGGAGCTCGCCGCCGACGACGTCCTCGGCGAAGCCGCGAGCGGCGGCGGCGGCCGCGACCACGTCGCGCTCCGTCAGCTCCTCCGCCGCGCCGAGCGCGAGCGCGTCTTCTACAGGAACCTCACGCTCATCTTCGTCGCCGTGCTCATGCTCGTCTTCGTGGCGCTCCTCTTCTACTTGCTCGGCCGCCACGAAGCCCACACCGACGACGCGGCGACGCCGCAGAAGACGAGCAAGGCCGACAAGACGAGCGACGGCGGCCCAGGACGCGACGGCAAGCCGCAGCGCGTCGCCGGTTCGGTCTCCGTGTCTCTCGGACGCGCGGGCGAGCTCGACGCGCGCGCGTTCAACGACTCGGTCTGCCCGCTCCTCGTGCGGACCTGCGCGACGACGGGCTGCCACGCCGGCAAGGGCGCGGGCGACCTGATCCTCGACTCGCGGACCGACCCCGCGACGCTCTCCCAGAACCTCGAGACGGTGAAGCGCTTCGTCGTGCCGGGCCGCCCCGAGAGGAGCCCGCTCCTCACGAAGGCGCTCCGCCGCGAGGAAGGCGGCGAGGAGCACGGCGGCGGCGACATCCTCTCGGCCTCGAGCCCGGCCTACCAGCTCCTCCGCGACTGGATCGCCCAGGCGGCGCCGCGCGCCCAGGACGAGGACAAGCCGAAGCCGCGCCCGGCGTTCTCGGGGACCGACAGCGACGGGAGCATGTCGGGCCCCTCGAAGACGGCGCGCAAGCCCGTGGCGCGGATCTCCGCCTCGGCGACGGCGGTGAAGCCGGGGACCGAGGTCGCGCTCGATGGCTCGGGGTCCGACGCGGGCGATGGAGAGCTCGCCTTCCACTGGACGCTCGTGGACCGCCCGGACCGCTCCAAGGCCGAGCTCGCGGGCGCCATCTCGCCCCAGGCGAAGCTCGTCCCGGACGTCGAGGGAAGCTACCTCATCGTCCTCACCGTCCAGAACGAGGCCGGCACCTCCGAGCCCGCCCGCGTGGAAATCGAGTGCGGCGGCTCGGCCCCCGCTGCGCCTCCGAAGCAGGAGCCGAAGGCGCCGACGCAGAAGAAGTCCTCCGCGGGCACCTCGATGATGGGAGGGTCGGGAGGTCCGCTCAAGCAGGACCCCCTCGGCAGGACGTACGTGCGCGAGGTCATGATCGACCTCCTCGGACGCGGTCCCCGACCGGACGAGACCGCGGCGGCCCTCGAGAAGACGCGCGACGACTTCCTCGCCTCGATCCTCGGCTCGGACGAGCTCTACCAGGAGTGGTACGAGCAGGAGCTCCTCTACTTCCTCCTCATCGACAACTTCCGGCCCGAGGACGCCCCGGAGATGGCCCGGAGAGTCAAGGCGAAGGAGATCTCGCCCAAGGACGCCGTCACCGCGACCGTGATCGGGCAGTACTTCAACCAGCGCAACCCGGGCAACGACACGTTCGTCACGGTCGTGCTCGAGCAGCTCCTCGGGCTCAAGGTCCAGGACAAGGCGAACAAGAAGCTCCTCGACGCCGGGAAGAAGATGTACGACGGCTACTCGGCGACCCTGTTCGGCAAGACCGGCAAGAACCAGGCCGACGTGGTCAAGATCGTGACCGGCGAGCGCGGCTTCTCGGAGCACCTCCTCCGCCGCGAGTTCAAGCGCGTCACGGGTCTCGACATCGAGAAGGACGAGCTCGAGAAGGAGACCGACCAGCTCGAGAAGGACCCGAACTCCTTCTTCGACATCGTGAAGAGCTGGGTCGTCTCGCCGAAGTACCTCGAGCGGGTCCCGCTCCTCCGCCCCAAGAGCGAGCGGGCGTTCATCCGCACCCTGTTCGTGGACCTCCACCAGAAGGTCCCGGACGAGGAGGAGCTCCGGCAGGCGCGCAACGCGCTCCGCGCGCTCGCCGACCCGGGACCGCTCAAGGCCGTGCTCGCGAAGGTGCTCCTCGACTCGCCCAAGGCGCGGATCGACAAGGGCGGCGACTCGGACACCTTCGTCAAGAACCAGTTCCTCCGGCTCCTCGCCCGCGACCCGAAGACGGGCGAGCTCAACGCCTTCACCAAGGCGCTCGACTCGGGCACCTCGCGCGACACCGTCGTGCGGGCGCTCGTGACGAGCGCCGAATACGAGGGGTACTAACCATGGACCTCCATCGTCGAGACTTCCTCAAGGCCGCCGGCGTCGCCGCTCTCTCGGCCGGCCTCCCCTCGTTTGCCTTCGCCGAGGACAAGAAGAAGGCCGCGACCTCGAAGTACAAGACGAAGAGAGTCATCGTGGTCGCCTTCGCGGGCGGCGTCCGCAGCCGCGAGACGATCAAGACGCCCGAGAACGTCCCCAACCTCCTCAAGATCGCGACCGAGGGCGTGATCCTTCCCCACGTCGCGACGAGGAACGTCGGTCACTACGGCGCCGCCATGTCGATCTTCACGGGCCAGATCGAGGAGAAGGGCATCCGCGAGAACGAGCGCGTCGAGTCGCCCACCTTCTTCGAATACGTCAGGAAGCAGCGCTCGCTCGAGGCGAAGGACGTCTGGCTCAGCACGTCGGGCGGCGACCAGCAGCTCAACTACGCCTACGGGACGCACGCCGACTACGGCGTCAAGTACGGCGCGAACCTGATCGGCGGCGACGGCATCTTCAACGCCGAGTTCAAGGGCCTCCTCGAGCGCTTCGGACGGCCGCGCACCGACGACGCGAAGGAGCGCGAGAAGCTCGACAACCTCCGCAAGGCCCTCGACGACGAGAACCTGAAGAAGAAGGTCAAGGGCGGCGACACGGAGATCTCGAACGACGCCGACACGCGCTCGCGGATCGAGAAGTTCATCCTCGAGGAGCTGACCGGTCAGACGACGAACCTGACGGGCCCCGGCGCCGGCGACGCGCGCGCGATCCGGATCGCCAAGAACATCCTCGGCGTGTTCCGGCCGCAGCTCCTCGGGATCGCCCTGTCGAACGCCGACGTGGCCCACGGCAGCTTCAACGGCTACGTCGAGGTCATCCGCCGCAACGACCAGGAGCTCGGCGCGCTCTGGCAGGCCGTGCAGGCCGACCCCGAGCTCAAGGGCTCGACCTCGATCTTCGTCCTCCCGGAGTTCGGGCGCGACAAGGACCTGAACCAGCGCCAGGGCCTCGACCACGGCGACACGTCCAAGGACCTGAACGAGATCGCCTGCATCTGCGCCGGGCCCGACTTCAAGCAGAACCAGGTCGTGAACGACGAGGTCCGCTGGACGCAGGTCTGTCCGACGGTCTGCGAGCTCCTCGGGGCCGCGAGCGAGAAGTCGAAGGAAAAGAAGCTCGACGCGATCTTCGCCTAGCCGCCAAGAGAGACGAGCGAACCGCCAAGAACGCCAAGAGCGCCAAGGACTTGACGCCGGCATCTCGCCCTCGGAGCACCGGGATTCGACTTGGAGGACGGGGATTCGATCCTCGAGGACCAGGACTCGATCCCGGAGGATCAGGACTCGATCCCGGAGGACCAGGACTCGATCCCGGAGGACCGGGACTCCATCCCGGAGGACCAGGACTCGATCCCGGAGGACCGGGACTCTATCTCGGAGGACCGGGACGCGATCCCGAAGTCTTGGAAACGGAACCTCTTGGCGCTCTTGGCGCTCTTGGCGGTTCGTTCTTCGCCGGGGGGGGAGCAGGATCGAACGCCCGGAGGAGGAGGTCGAGGAGCTTCTCGTCGTCGATCGAAGGATCCTTCATGACGAGGTAGAGAGTCTTCTCGTCCACCGGACGCAAGTCCCTGGCCCGCCTCCACAAAGCCTTCTCGACCTGGGGCAGCGCGCGCGGCTTCACCTTGAGGGCGACGACCTTCTCGTTCCGGTAGATGCGCTCGACGCCGAGAGATGCGGCGCGCACCCGGAGTCGCCTGAGGTCGAAGAGCCGCGAGAGCACGTCGGGGAGCGGTCCATAGCGGTCCCTCAGCTCGTCTCGAAGGGCCAGGAGCTCCTCCTCGGCGACGGCCCCCGAGAGCTTCCGGTAGCACTCGATCTTGAGCGCCACGTCCTCGACGTAATCGTCGGGCACGTAAGCGGCGACATCCAAAGAGAGCTCGAGCTCGCCCGCCTCGAGGTCGAGGTCGTGCTCGAGGTCGAGGTCCGCCTTGATCTCGACCGTGCCGCGCATCTCGTCCACCGCCCGCTTGAGCAAGCGGCAGTAGAGGTCGTAGCCCACGTTCGCCATGTGCCCCGACTGCTCGGCGCCGAGCACGTTGCCGGCGCCGCGGATCTCCAGGTCTCTCAACGCGATCCTGAAGCCCGCTCCGAGCTCGTCGAACTCCTCGATCGCGCGGAGCCTCTTGGCGGCTATGTCCGTGAGCTGCGTGTCCTCGGGGAGGAGGAAGTAGGCGTAAGCGCGCTCGCGCGTGCGGCCGACCCTCCCTCTCAGCTGGTGGAGGTCGGCGAGCCCGAAGCGGTCGGCGCGGTTCACGATGAGCGTGTTGGCCCGGGGAATGTCGAGGCCGCTCTCGACGATCGTCGTCGCGACGAGGACGTCGGCCTCTCCCTCGACGAAGGCGAGCATCCTGTCCTCGAGCTCGTCCTCGTGGAGCTGGCCGTGCGCGACCAGGACCCTGGCGTGCGGGACGAGCTGCTCGACGAGCCGGGCGACCTTCTCGATGTCGTTGACGCGGTCGTGGACGACGAAGACCTGGCCCTCGCGCGCGAGCTCGCGCTCGATCGCGCGCTTCAGGATTCCGCGGTCGAACTTCACGACCTTCGTCTCGACGGCGATCCGGCCCTCCGGGGGGGTCGTGAGGGTCGAGATCTCGCGCGCCCCCGAGAGCGCCATGTGGAGCGTGCGCGGGATGGGCGTCGCCGAGAGGGTCAGGACGTCGACCGTCTCCTTGAGCTCCTTCAAGCGCTCCTTGTGCTCGACGCCGAAGCGCTGCTCCTCGTCCACGATGATGAGGCCGAGGTCCTTGAAGTGGACGTCCTTCGAGAGGAGGCGATGCGTGCCGATCAGGATGTCGAGGTCGCCGGCCTTCGTCCGCGCGAGGGCTCGCTTCTGCTCGCCCTTGGTGCGGAAGCGCGAGACCACGTCGACCTTGACCGGGTAGTCGCGCATGCGCTCGGAGAACGTCTTCGCGTGCTGCATGGCGAGGATCGTCGTCGGCACGAGCACGGCGACCTGCTTGCCGGCCGTCGCGGCCTTGAAGGCGGCCCGGATCGCGACCTCCGTCTTGCCGTAGCCCACGTCGCCGACGAGCAACCGATCCATGGCCCGCGGCGAGAGCATGTCGGCCTTCACCTGCTCGGTCGAGCGGAGCTGGTCCTCCGTCTCGACGAACGGGAAGCTCGCCTCGAACTCGCGCTGCCAGTCGTCGTCGGGAGGGAACGCGGTCCCGGGCTTCAGACGGCGAGCGGCTTGCGTCGAGAGGAGCTCGTTCGCGAGGTCCCTGACCGCCCGCTCGGCGGACTGCGTGCGCTTCTGCCAGCCCTGCCCCCCGAGCTTGGAGAGGCGGACCGGAGCTCCGCCGGGGCCGACGTATCTCCGGACGAGGCCGATCCGCTCGGCGGGGACGTAGAGGAGCGCGCCCTCGTCGAACTCGAGGGCGAGGTGGTCGCGCGGCCGCCCTTCTCTCTCGAGACGCACCAGACCGCGGAAGAGAGCGACGCCCTGCGCCACGTGGACGACGGGCTCGCCCTCCTCGAGGTCGGCGAAGCTCTCGAGCGCCTTGCCGGCGTTGGCGGCGTGGCGCCTGGGAAGACGCGTGGCGGCGAGCTTCCGGTAGCGCCCGAGGAGCTCGGACGAGGTGACGACGACGGTCTTCTCGGCGGGGACGCGGAACCCGGCCTCGAGCGAGCCGACGACGAGGGAGATCCCGGGCTCCCGACGGAGCCCGTCGGCGTTCTCGGACGCGACGCCCGCCGCCTGGAGGATCTCGCGGAGCCTCTCGCGCTCGGCCCCGCGGAGGCAGACGACGGTCACGCGCTCGCCGCGCTTCGCGAGGTGGCCGAGGCCGTCCGCGATCTCCTTGTGCGAGCCCGACGGAGCGTCGGAGGGACGCACGCCCGCGTCGAGCGACGGGGCGCCGGCGGGGGCGACGTCGCCGAGAGGCTCGCCCACGAACACGCGCTCGCGCGCGACCAGGCGAGCGAGGAGAGCTCTGGCGGGCTCCACGTCCTCGCGCGCGCTGCCGGTCGTGCGGAGGTCGAGCGCGAGCGCCTTC
>Ga0070738_10007617_pt1 | contig 10738 bp, 10 predicted proteins | sample Coa_R2_2_FD_66446 | JGI IMG/M metagenome (GOLD analysis project Ga0070738, IMG submission 66446) | Surface soil microbial communities from Centralia Pennsylvania, which are recovering from an underground coalmine fire - Coalmine... | ecosystem: Environmental > Terrestrial > Soil > Unclassified ... | reverse complement strand
GGCGAAAGTCTCGCTCGTGTTCCGGGCTGCCCTGCATGCCGTTTTGCCGGCCGGCCCCGCGTAGTTGATGCTCAATCTGCAGCGCGCGCTGCGCGGCATGGCGGTCCCCCAGTCGGATCGCCATCGCGCCGAGCGGTTCAATCGCGAGATGGCCAAACGCGAGGCCGGGAACTTCTATTGGGGGTTCATCTCGCTCGGATATCACGAGCGGATGGCGATCTACGCGCTCTACAACTTTGCGCGGCAGGTCGACGATGAAGCCGACGCAGTCGGCCTCGACAATTTGCCGGCGCGTCTCGCCGTCCATCGCCAGCGCATCTCGCGTTGCATTCGCGGGGAGTACGGCGAGGATCCGATCCTGCGCGTGCTCTCCGAAGCCGTGCAGCGCTATTCGATCCCCGAGCGCGAGCTCCAGATGCTCGTCGACGGCGTCGAGATGGATTTCACGCAGTCGCGATACGAGACGTTCGAGGAGCTACGAGGTTATTGCAATCTCGTGGCGTCGGTCGTTGGACGAATGTGCGTGCGCATCTTCGGCTTCACCGATCCGGTCGCGCTCGACCGCGCCGACGACCTGGGCCTCGCGCTGCAGCTGACCAACATCCTGCGCGACGTGCGGGAGGACGCCGTCGAGATGAAGCGCATCTACCTGCCGCAGGACGAGCTGCGAAAATTCGGAATCCCCGAGGCCGCACTTGCCGAGGGTGAGATCTATCCCGGCTGGGACGGGCTGATCGCGGAGAGCGTCGCGCGGGCGCGTACGTACTTTGCGAGCGGCTACGAAGTCTTGCGCTACATTCCACGGCGGCCCGCCGCGTGCGTTCAGACGATGGCCGGCATCTACGAGGAGCTGTTGAAGAAAATCGAACGGGACCCCGGACTGCCGCTGCGGGCGCGCGCCGCGCTGTCGAAGACCGAGAAATTGCGCGTGGTCGTACGCTCTTGGCTCTCCAGCGCGTAGCGGTCGTCGGCGCCGGGCTCGCCGGGCTTGCGGCGGCGCTCCGGCTCAAGGAGACGGGCGCACACGTCGAGGTCTTCGAGCGAAGCCGTCTGCTCGGCGGTCGCGCGACGTCCTTCGAAATAGACGGCATCGAGGTCGATAACGGACAGCACGTCTTTCTGGCGTGCTGCACCGAGTTCGTCGAATTCGCCCGCCGCGTCGGGATGGAAGACCAGCTTTGGCTTCAGGAGCGATTCGACGCGCGGATTCTCGGGCGCGATGGCCGCAGCGGCCGCTTGCGCGCCGGCGCGTTTCCGGCGCCTTTTCATCTGCTCGGCTCGTTCGCTGCCTATCCGTTCCTGACGCCGGGCGAAAAGCTCAACATCGGCCGCGCGCTGCTGGCAGCGCGCTCCTACCGGCGCGACGCCGCCACCTTCGAAGATTGGCTCACCCGGCTCGGTCAAGGCGCCGGCGAGCGCCGCGCGTTCTGGGATCCGTTCTTCATTCCGGCGCTCAACGCGCCGTTCGACCGAGTGGCCGCGGCCGACGCGCTCTTCGTTCTAAAAACGGCCTTCTTGGGCGACGCGGGTGCGGCCCGTTTTGGATTCTCGAAAGTGCCGCTCGCGCATCTGGCTGCGGCCGCTTGCGCCAAGCTCGACGCCGTGCACGTTTCGACGGCGGTACTTTCGCTCGGCCCGTGCACGAACGGCGCTCCGTCCGCCGGCCTCAACCTGACGTTGTCGAAAGGCGAGACCGTATCGTTCGATGCCGTGGTTCTCGCGGTTCCCCCGCGTCAAGTGCAGCGCATCCTGGGCGATGCAGCGGCCTACGGCATTCACGGCCTCGACGCATACGAGCCGTATCCGATCGTGGACGTGCATCTCTGGCACGACGGCGCGAGCATCGGCCTCGATTTCGCGGCGGCCCTCGAATCGCCGCTGCAATGGATCTTCGAAAAGTCGCCGGGCTACCTGTGCTGCAGCATCAGCGCCGCGGACGAATACGTACAGATGCGCACCGAGGCGCTCGAAGCGCTCGCGTGGTCGGAAGCGCAAGTCTTTCTACCGCAGCTGCGCGATGCCAAGCTCGTGCGCAGCGCGGTCACGCGCAATCCCGAGGCGACCTGGCTTCCGCGGCTGGGCTGCAAGCGCACTGCCGCACGCACGTGGCACCCGGGGATCGCGATCGCCGGTGCCTGGACGGAGACCGGCTGGCCCGACACGATGGAATCGGCCGTGCGAAGCGGCGAGATCGCCGCTTCGATCCTGCTCGCGGCACGGGATGCCGTGGGCTCTTTTGCGCCGCAAAGTTGGAGCCCGCGCTTGGAGAGCCCACACCATCCTTCGCCGGCGCAGGCGCTCAATCGGGCGGTGGGGTGGTTATTGCAGGAGCAGTCCACCGAAGGCTGGTGGTCCGGCGAGCTCGAGACCAACGTCACCATGACTGCCGAGCACGTGCTGCTCTTTCGCTTCCTGGGGTTGCCGCTGGAGGAGTTCCGCGCCGGCGCCATAGCGCACATGCTGCACCATCAACGCAGCGACGGGTCCTGGGCGCTGTACTACGACGGTCCGGCCGACCTGAGCACGACGATCGAGGCGTACGTCGCGCTCAAAGTGCTCGGCGTCGATCCGGCGCGTGAGGAGATGAAGAAGGCGCTCGCGGTGATTTTGCGCCAGGGCGGCGTGGTCAACGCGCGCGTCTTCACGAAGATTTGGCTCGCGCTCTTCGGCGTCTATCCGTGGTCCGGAGTGCCGTCGCTTCCGCCCGAGATCGTCTACTTTCCACTGTGGATGCCGTTCAATCTCTACGATTTTGCCTGTTGGGCGCGCGGCACGGTCGCTCCGCTGACGATCGTGATCACCAAGAAGCCGGTTCGCGCGCTGGGTGTCGACGTCGGCGAGATCGTCGTGCCGGGAACGGAGCGGGAGATGAAGCGCGTCAAAGGCCGCGCGCACTGGCTGTTCTACGTCGAAAAGCTGCTCAAGCTCTACGAACGCTTGCCGAAGCAGCCGTATCGCGACGAAGCCCAGCGTCGCATCGCTCAATGGGTCGTCGACCGGCAAGAGGCCGACGGCAGTTGGGGCGGCATTCAACCGCCGTGGGTCTATTCGCTCATCGCGCTCGACCTCATGGGTTACGATCTCGACCACCCGGTGATGCGTAAGGGCATCGAGGGAATGAAGCGCTTCAGCATTGACGACGCGCAAGGTTGGCGCTTCTTGGCGTGCATGTCGCCCGTCTGGGACACCGCCTGGGCGGTTCGAGTGCTCGCGCTTGCGGGTTTCGGCGCGTCGCATCCGGCAATGCGCCGGGCGGTGGAATGGCTCGTGCGCGAACAAATTCCCGACGACGCGCCGGGCGACTGGCGGGTGAAATGCAAGGAGACTCGCGGTAACGGTTGGGCGTTCGAGTTCGATAACGACGCCTACCCGGACATTGACGATACGACGATCGTGGTGCTCGCACTGCTCGAAGGGGGCGATCGGGCCGCCGTATCGGCTTCGGTCGAACGCGCGCGGCGTTGGACGCTCGCGATGGATTGCCGCAACGGCGCGTGGGCCGCATTCGATCGCGACAATACACGCGCTCTTCTCTACGAAATGCCGTTTTCCGACTTCGGCGCGATGATCGATCCTCCGACCGAGGACGTCACCGCGCACGTCCTCGAGATGCTCGCCGCGCTCGGCTACGACGCGACGAATCGCCACGTCGCGCGGGGCTTGCGATATCTGCGCGCGACGCAAAAGCCTTGGGGATCGTGGTACGGGCGCTGGGGCGTCAATCACATCTATGGAACCTGGTGCGCGATCTCGGCTCTTACGGCGTTGCGCACGGGTGACGATATGGTGGAGCGTGCTGCGGCTTGGCTGATTGCGGTGCAGAATCCGGACGGCGGTTGGGGCGAAAGCTGTCATTCGTACGCCGACGAATCGTTCGCGGGTATCGGCCGCAGCACGGCCTCGCAAACGGCTTGGGCGGTACTCGCGCTTCAACTTGCGGGATTATCGCAACACCACGCGGTCAAACGGGGTCTTGCGTACCTATGCGACGCGCAGCGGCCCGACGGAACCTGGGACGAGCCCGAATGCACGGGAACCGGCTTTCCGCGCGATTTTTACATCAATTACCATCTTTATCGGCATCTTTTTCCGGCGATGGCGCTCGCGATGGACGCCAGGCTTTCGAAGGCCGCTTCACCGCCCGAATCGTTTGCCGTACCGCTGTCGCCCGCCGAAGCGGGCGCGGGGCGCGTCTTCGCGGGCGAAGGATGAGTAGCTTCCCATCCTAAAAGGAACAACTAGCCCATGAGTATGCCACTCCAGCAAAAGATCGCCGTTGCAAAATATATCGCGGGCAAGCGGTTGCGCGGTGAGAAGAAATATCCGCTCGTGCTCGAGCTCGAGCCGCTGCTTCAGTGCAACTTGGCGTGTGCCGGTTGCGGAAAGATTCAGCATCCCGACGAGATTCTTCGCCAGCGGCTGAGCGTCGAGGAGTGCGTTGCGGCGGTCGAAGAGTGCGGAGCCCCGATGGTATCGATCGCCGGCGGCGAGCCGCTGGTCCACGACCAGATGCCGCAGATCGTCGAGGAGCTCGTCAAGCGGAAGAAGTTCGTGTTTCTCTGCACCAACGCGCTGCTGCTCAAGAAGAAGATCCATCTCTTTAAACCGTCGGTCTATTTCGTCTGGATGATCCATCTCGACGGCATGCGCGAACGCCACGACCAGTCCGTCTGCCGCCAGGGCGTCTTCGACAAGGCGATCGATGCCATCAAAGAAGCCAAGGCGCGTGGTTTTCGTGTCTTCACGAACACGACGTTTTTCAACCAGGACGGACCGGACTCGATCCGCGAGGTGCTCGACTATCTCAACGACGAGCTCAAGGTCGATATGATGCAGATATCGCCGGCCTACGCCTATGAGAAAGCGCCGGATCAAGAGCACTTCCTCGGCGTGGAGCGCACGCGCGACATTTTTCGCGCGGCATTTGACGGCGGCAAACGCAAAAAGTGGCGGCTCAATCACAGTCCGCTCTATCTCGACTTTCTCGAAGGCAAGGTCGATTTCGAGTGCACGCCGTGGGGAATCCCGTGTTACACGGTCTTCGGCTGGCAGCGCCCATGCTATCTCATGAGCAAAGAAGGCTACGCGCGGTCGTACAAAGAGCTGCTGCACGAGACCGATTGGTCGAAATACGGGCGCGGCAAGCACGAATCGTGCGAGAACTGCATGGCGCACTGCGGTTACGAGCCGACGGCGGTCCTGCGTACGACCGGTTCGCTCAAGGAATCCGTTCGCGCGGCGTTCGGCAATTAGATCCGCGTTAGCGTTCGGCCTCGCGTCGGCCGTTCTGACGGGCTGCGGCGCAGGTCAATCGTTCTCAGCTATACCGCCCGGCGCGGGCGCGCAAGACGCGCTTTCGACCGCCGGGCTGACGCAGTCTGCTGCAAAGCAAGGGCTCTACGTCGGGCAGTTCTACAACACCGTGATCCAAGGCTACGGCTCGGATAACCGCCGGAATAAGCCGCCGGTCTGCCAAGTCTCCGGCGTGAGCTACGTCAACGACGTCGCGGTCGACGGCAAAGGCAACCTCATCGATCCGGATGGGGGAACGCGCACGATCATCGTCTTCCGGGGGCCGCAGATGTGCGGGCCGCGGCTGGCGACGATCGCGGATCCGTACGGCATGCCGTCCGATGCCGCCGGCGCGGACGCGCAAAACGCTCCAATCGTCGTCGGCAACGTCTTCGACGGGCCGGCCAGCAAGCCGACCGCAGGCAGCCTCTCGTTGTGCAGCGTTTCGGCCGGCTGCACCGTCAATCTGACGAATCCCAAGATGTACGAGGTCGGCGGCGTCGCGCTGGCGCCCGACGGCGATTGCTGGGCGTCGGCACTTCCGCCGCCGTCGTCGTACGGCAGCCCCGAGCTGATCTACTTCAAACGCTGTTCGGGAGGCGGCGTCGTCGCCAAGCACTATAAAAACTCGGCGCTGGGAGGTCTGGAGATCGACCCGGAGGGCGATATTCTCGCAGTTGGTGAGGACGCTCGACTCTACGTCTATCGGGGCTGCAATCCGTCGTGCTCCCTCGTGGGCGGTCCGTTTCAGCTGCGTGGAACGCCGTTTTTCGCCAAGCTCAACCGCGGTGGAACGCTGCTCGCCGTGGGGGACGCCGGCGATGAAGAGGTTGACGTCTTCCGGTACGCGCCGGGGAAGGTGAGCTTCCTCTTTAGCTTCGACAACGGTCTCGGAGGAAGCCTCGCCGTCGAGGGGATCGCCTTCAACCCACGCTCGAAGGAATAAGACTTCTCACCGAAACACCGCCGCGTCGCGACCGTACCACGGTCATGGTAAGCGTCGCCGTCAACCGCGGGGCCGGGGTTTCGCTGGTGCATCTCTATTTGATGCGCGCTCTGTATCTGCTCATCGGGGTGGGGATGGGCATGCAAGTCTGGCCGGCCATCCTCCACCATGCCCGCCATTGGGATCTGTGGCACGGCGTCGCCGTGGCGATGTTGGGGGCGCTCACGGTGCTCTGCTTGGTGGGCGTGCGTTATCCGGTGCGAATGCTGCCGCTGCTCTTCTTTGAGTTCGCGTGGAAGCTCATCTGGATGCTCGCCGTGTGGCTGCCGCTCTATTTGGCTCATGCCGTCGATGCCGACACTGCCGAGAATTTGCCGGCGATCCTCATGGGCGTCGTCCTCGTGCCGTTGGTGCTTCCCTGGGGCTACGTCTGGAAGCATTACGTCGTCGCCCCGAGCGATCGCTGGAAGTAAATGCGCCGTCTCACGGCGGAATAGCGCAGGCATGACCGTCGCGTTTTATTTGGGTTGGGCGATCGCCGCCGTGCTGATCGTCGTCGGCATCTACGCGCTCCTGGCGCCGCGCGCCGTCGGCCGCCACTACGGCGTCCCGGTTGAAGGCGACCGGGAAACCGCCTACGTCCGCGCGACCGGGATCCGCGACGTGGGGATCGGCGTCGCGCTGGCCGCCACGGCCTACTTTCACTTCCTGCCGCTGCTGATCGTTTTGGCCGTCGTCGGCGTCGTCGTTTCGGTTGTCGATCTTTGGGTCGTCGCGCGTCACGGCGGGCATCGCCGCGTGCATCCCGCGCATGCGATACACGCGTCCGGAATCGTCGCGTTCATCCTGATCATCGCGATGGCGCTGTTCGCCGTCGGCCGCTGAGCGCGCAGGCCTTAGGGTCGCTGCTCGTGCAAGCGCGCGTCGAGCGCGTGGATTCCTTCGAGCGGGCCGGCAGCGACCATCTCGTCGCGCACCTCCAGCGGCGTCTGCGGCGATGGCCGAAACAGCATGGTTCCGGCGCGTTTGAGCGCCAATATCACGATGTCGCCGCCTTCGGGGGCGAGCGCGGCGATCGGTCGTCCGGCCCACGGCGAGTCGGCGGGAATCATGAAGTCTTCGAGCACGAGTTGGCTGTTGCTCGCGACGAGCACCGTGTCGACGAATTCCACGGCGGTCGGGCGCATGGCGAGGCTCGCCATCCTGCGGCCGCCGATCCGGTAGGGCGAAATGATCCGGCTTGCGCCGGCGAGGCGCAGCTTCGACTCGGCGTCGCGCCGGTTGGCGCGAGCGATGATGAAAAGATCGGGATTGAGCACGCGCGCCGAGAGCGTTACGTAGATATTTGCTTCGTCGCTGTCCATCGCGGCAAGCAGCCCGCGCGCGCGTTCGACGCCCGCCGCCCGCAGCGTCTTTGCGTCGGCGGCGTCGCCGTTGATGGTCGCAAAGCCCTCCGCCGCAGCGCGCTCCAATGAATCGGGCCGGATGTCGACGATCGCGAACGGTATGCCTTCCTGCGTGAAGAGGTTTGCGATCTCGCTGCCGACGCGCCCGAAACCGCAGAGAATGAAATGGCCCTGCATCTTACCGACTCTCCGGCGGCTGCGCTGTTGCCAGACGACGCTGCGTAACCGGCCCTCCAGCGTGTAACTGAGCAGCCGCAGCAGCGTGTAGGTCAGAACGCCGAACCCGACCGCAACGACCACGACGGTCCAAGATTTTCCGGCGACGTCCATCGGGGCGGGTTCGCCTCCGCCGATCGTGGTGATCGTCGCAATCGTCACGTAGAAGGCGTCGAACCACGACCAATGCTCGAGCAGAACGTAGCCGGTGGTTCCCGCGACGATGACGACGATCAGCAGGATCGTGGCCAGGCCGAGGCTGCTCGAGAGGCGCGGCGGCGATTCCAGCACGAGCCACCGCTACAGGATGGGAACGCCGGGCGCCGCGTCGCGGCGCGTCAAGCCGAGAACGCGCGGATCGTCGTAGATCTCGACTTTGCGCGCGTACGGCACAAAGCCGGTCCGCCGGTAGAAACCTAACGCGTTAGGATGGTCGAGCGTGCACGTGTGCAGCCAAAAACGCTCGATGGGATGGGACCACGCGATCTCCAGCGCGTGGTTCATCAGCCAACGGCCGGCGCCGGTCGAGATGAGCGGGGCCGCGACGCCGAAGAGGCCGATCTCGCACTCGCGCTCGACGCGGAAGTCGAGCTCGAGGAGACCTTCGTCGCCGTCCGGCGTCACGAGAAGGTAGATCTCAACGCGCGGGTCGGTGACGAATTCGCGAAGCTGCGCCTCGCTCATCAGCAGGCGTGCCGCCCAAAGATACTCGTCGCCGACGCGATGAAAGACCTCGTAGTAGCGTGGCAAATCCCCGGCTGCGAACCGCTCCAAGCGCCAGGCCGGCTCCTCGCGGGCCGGCCGCAACGGCGGTTTGGCGTCCATCTGCAAGAACGTTTGTGTGTTGGCGAGTTTTCCGCGGGGGACCGCGTGATAACCGTCAGGGAGCTCCGCTGTATTTATAACGCATTACCTTTTCCAAGTTGATCCCGCGAATTATGCCGTCGGCGTGATACGCGAGTCCCCATGAGTCGATCGAGGACATGTCGGGGAAGATGCAGGCTTCGAGCGTTTGATCGATGGCCTTTTTCTTGTACCATCCGCCGCCCGCGCCGGTCGTGCCGCCGAACTGGTCGGAACCGCCGAGATACGAGCAGTAACACGAAGCCGGGTTGCCGTTGCACGAGCCCACGGGCGGCTTGAGATAATATGCAAGCGCCGCCAGCGTCGGCTTGGTCGTATAGAGCGTGCTCAGCAAGATGTGAATCCGCGAGCTGTCTTTCTTGCTGGTGTACTGGCAGAACGTCCGGACGCCGGCGAGAAAGAGCAGCGACGGGCCGTTGCTGCCGTAAACCGCGCGCCGAACTTCGACCTCGCCCTTGGTCTGGCGGCAGTATGCGGCCGCGGCTTGTTCGGCCGGGTCGACTGCGCCGGCCGCCTGCAAGGGAGCGGCGGCGGTCTGCGGCGCGCTTGCCGCCGCGGATGCCGTCGACGGCGTTCCGGCGCCGCCGCAGCCGGCAACTGCGAAGATTCCGATGGCCGCAACCGCGGCAAAGGAGCATTTCATAGCAAATACCTCAGCGAGCGTAGTACCGGGCGGCATGCGAGGAGCCCTTTGCATGGTGTGGAGTAAGATGTCGCAATGGCACGCGGCGACTGCGTCTTCCTAACCGGCGCGACGGGATTTGTCGGCTCTCACATCCTGCGCGAGCTGGTCGCGGCCGGCTACGCGGTTCGCGCTCTCGCCCGCAACGCCGATGCGTCCGGTCCGGGCCCTTCTTCGGAGGTGGAGTGGATCGCCGGCGACCTGCGGACCGTCGGGGCGTTCGCGCGACGGCTCGACGGTTGCCGTTACCTCGTTCACTGCGCGGCGCTCTACTCGTTTGCTCCGCGCGATCGTTCGGCGATGAAGCACGTCAACGTCGACGCGACCGCAAGCTTGATGTCGGCTGCCCGCCTCGCCGGCGTCGAGCGCGCCGTCTTGACGTCGAGTTCGGCGACCGATGGCCATGCCGACAGCGGGTACCATCGCTCCAAGCTCGAGCAGGAACGGGCGGCGTTCGCCGGCCGCACGCCCGTCGTGGCGCTTCTTCCGACGGCGCCGGTCGGGCCGGGCGACGCCAAGCCGACGCCGACCGGCAGGCTCGTGCTGGACTTCCTTCGCGGAAAGATCGTTGCCAAAGCGCCGGGGCACGGCGGAATGAATCTCGTTGCGGTGGAGGACGTCGCGCGCGCCCATGTCGCCGCGCTCGAGCGTGGTGCGATCGGCGAACGCTACACCGTTGGGGGAGAGAACCTCACGATGGACGAGATTTGGAGGCTGCTCGCCGAGATCACCGGCCGGCCGATGCCGAGCTGGCGTGCTCCCTACGCGCTCGCGCTGGCGACGGCGTACGCCGACGAGCTGCGCTGCACCGTCACCGGCGCGACGCCTGCCGTACCGCTCGAAGGCGTCCGGCTCGCGCGCGAACGCATGTATGCCGATTCTTCGCCGGCGCGGCGCGATCTCGGCTACGAACCGACGCCGGTTCGCGCGGCGCTCGAACGCGCCGTGGAGTGGTACCGCGCGAACGCCTACCTATGAATTGAGAAAGGGCTTTCCTTCGTGCGCGACGAGCAGGTCGTGCATGTCGTTGGCGTGCTCTTCTTCCTGCGCTAAGATGCCCTCGAGCATGATGCGCGTCGTGGGGTCTTTGTCGCCGAAGAAGCGGATCAGCTCGCGATAATGTTCGACGGCGATGCGCTCGGCAATGAGGTTTTCCTTGATCATGTCGATCAGTTTCTCGGCGTGCCCGTACTCCGTCGCCGATCGGGTTTGTAGACCCTCGGGATTGAAGTTGGGGGTCCCGCCGAGCTGATTGATGCGCTCGGCGAGCTTCTCCATGTGCTCCCGCTCGTCGGCCGCATGCTCCGCAAACTCCGATTTGACGGCCTCGCT
>Ga0070738_10007612_pt1 | contig 10744 bp, 17 predicted proteins | sample Coa_R2_2_FD_66446 | JGI IMG/M metagenome (GOLD analysis project Ga0070738, IMG submission 66446) | Surface soil microbial communities from Centralia Pennsylvania, which are recovering from an underground coalmine fire - Coalmine... | ecosystem: Environmental > Terrestrial > Soil > Unclassified ... | reverse complement strand
CGTGGTACCATTCAAAGGCACCTCAATGAGGTGCTTTTTGGCATCTTCCACACCTTTGCGAATCGCTTCGGTATATTCGGCAGCCTTCCCCAGTCCATAGCCAACGTGGCCGTTGCGATCACCAACGACAACCAGCGCACGTATGCTAAAACGCCGGCCACCCTTGACCACTTTGGAGACGCGGCGCACCTGCACAACAGTCTCCTCCAGATTCAGTTTTGAAGCATCTATTCTTGTCATCTTTTCTCCTCGCAGCCTTAGAACTTTAAGCCTACTTCACGAGCGCCTTCGGCTAACGCGGCCACACGCCCATGATAGGGATAGCCACCACGATCAAAGACGACTTGCTCGATACCCTTCTCTTTCGCCCGCTGCGCTACCAGCTTGCCAACTTCGCGCGCCAGGGCAACCTTGTGATTGCTCGAAATCGCGGCGAGCGCCTCAACCGGCGTCTTTTTCTCACCCTTTTTTGCCGCCGGAAGCACGGTTTTGGTCTGGGTGGGGCGTCCGCCGCTCCTGGGCTGAGCTTTGGCAGATGGCTTCTCAGCCTTCGCACCCTTCTTCGTAGGCGCGGCCTGAGTCGCGACCTCAACCTCTCCAATCTCAGCAGATTCCTCTACCTTTTTGGTAGGAACTGCGCGTGGGGCAGGTTTGAAGCCTTTCAGCGACTCATCCAGAGAAGAGGCGGCCGCCAGAGTATGCCCTGTTATATCGTCGATCACCTGCGCGTAAATCTGGTTGCCACTGCGAAAAACGCTCAAACGCGGGCGCTCCTGGGTGCCTCCCAGGCGATTGCGCAGGCGCATATGCCGTTTCAGCCGAGCTTTATTTGCGTTGAATTGCTTGATCATTTCTTCTTACCACCGACTTTCCCGGCCTTACCAGCCTTGCGACGGATTACCTCGCCGGCGTAACGAATGCCCTTACCTTTATATGGTTCTGGTTTGCGCAACTGGCGAATGCTTGCCGCTACCTGCCCAACCAGGTGCTTATCGATGCCACTCACACTGATTTTTGTCGCCTTCGTTGCAGGGTCTACACCATCCACATTTAACGTGATGCCCGCCGGCGGCTCAACCGCAATCGGATGAGAGTACCCAACCAGGATAACCAGGTTTTGGCCCACTTTGTTTGCACGATACCCAACGCCGTGGATCTCTAGCTGCTTGGTATAACCGGTTGTTACCCCAACCACCATATTATTGATCAGGGTACGATAGAGACCATGTTTTGCCTTATGTTTTTTGCTGTCCGATGGCCGCGTAACCGTCAGATGACCATTTTCAAGCGTCAGCTTCAACTCAGGATCAACCTGATACGACAGCTCGCCTTTGGGGCCTTTGACCGTTACAAAATTCTCATCGGTCCAGCTCACCTGCACCTTTGGTGGCACAGGGATTGGAGCACGTCCAATACGAGACATTTTAAACCCTCCTGCCTACCAGACGTAACAGACGATCTCGCCGCCCAGGCCCTCTTGATAGGCTCTGCGGCCCGTCATCAGCCCCCGAGGCGTTGAAAGAATCGAGATGCCCTGCCCCCCACGCACACGGGGAATGTTCGCCCGCTTGCTATAAACCCGCAGGCCGGGTTTGCTCACACGCTTGAGCTGCGTCAGCACAGGCTTTTTATCAACGTAGCGCAACGTGATACGAATCGTGCCCTGAGGATTATCCTTGAGGATCTCGATATCGTTGATATAGCCCTCTTCCTTCAAAACCCGCGCGATTGCCAGCTTCATTTTCGAGGCCGGAATTTTTACCTGCGTGTGCCGCGCTCTGACAGCGTTGCGAATACGAGTCAGCATATCCGCGATGGGATCAGTCATGTTCATGAAACTACAGTCCTCCGATTACCAGCTCGACTTCGTCACACCAGGCAACTCACCACGCAACGCCCGCTCGCGGAAGCAAATGCGGCAGAGACCAAACTTCCGCATATAAGCGCGAGGTCGGCCACAGATCTGACAGCGGTTATGCTGCTGCACTTTATACTTGGGCTTGCGTTGGGACTTCACGATCATTGATACTTTCGCCATACCTGTCTCCTGCTATCTCTTGAAGGGCATGCCCATCAACCTGAGCAGCTGGCGCCCCTCTTCATCGGTGCGAGCTGTTGTGACGATACTAATCTCCATGCCACGCACTTTATCAATCTTGTCGTAGTCGATTTCCGGGAAAACCAGTTGCTCGCGCAGGCCCAGGGTATAGTTGCCACGACCATCGAAAGCTTCTGACGAAACTCCCTGGAAATCGCGAATACGAGGCAAGGCCACGTTCACCAGTTTATCGAGGAAGTAGTACATGCGCTCGCCTCGTAACGTGACCATACAGCCAATCTGCATCCCCTCGCGCAACTTAAAAGCGGCGACAGAGCGCTTAGCCCTGGTAATCACCGGGCGCTGACCGGTAATCGCAGCCAGGTCGGAGACGGCGGCATCCATCGCTTTGGCGTTCTGGATGGCCTCGCCCATGCCAATATTTACCACCACTTTATGGACGGCTGGTACTTGCATCGGGTTTTTATAGTGAAACTCCTTCTGCAAGCCCGGCACAACTTCTTTCAGATATTTCTCTTTCATTCGCGATGCCATTGACTACTCCTTCTTCATTGCCCGGTCCTCAATAATCTTGCGGCATTTCTTGCAGACGCGGACAGTACGCTCCTTTTCGTTGATCACGCGGCGCTCGTGGGCAACCCTGGTAGGTTTGCCACACTCGGAGCAGATCAGCATCGTATTGGAGACATGGATGGGCATGGCCTTGTCGATCACGCCACCCTGGCGAGCTTGCGCGCCCTGAGGTTTCACATGCTTTTTCACCATGTTCAGGCCCTCTACCACAACCTTATCGATTTGTGGCATTGCCCGCGAAACCGTACCCTGTTTTCCCCTATCCTTGCCAGTGAGGATCAAGACAGTATCACCTTTCTTGATATTCATCTTGGCAAGGTGCAGAGGCTTTTTCTCTTTTTGTCGTGTTGCCATTTCTTTCCTCAATAGTTCATCGTTTGTCTTTGTCGCACTCGCGGAACGACAAACATCAACGAAAAACCTTCTGCAAACCGCCGAAGCGGGTGCTCGCGCTTAGAGCACCTCAGGTGCCAGTGAAATGATTTTCATGAAGTTGCGCTCACGTAGCTCGCGAGCGACCGGCCCAAAGATACGGGTACCACGCGGGTTGTTTCCGGCGGCAATAATCACTGCGGCGTTCTCGTCGAAACGAATATGCGAACCATCAGGACGCGCATACTCTTTCGCGACCCGCACAACAACCGCGTTCACAACCTCGCCTTTCTTCACCTGGCCGTTAGGAGCTGCCTGCTTGACCGACGCTTTGATAATATCGCCCACCTCGGCATAGCGCTTGCGTGAACCACTCATCACGCGAATACACATGATCTCTTTCGCGCCGGTATTATCGGCAACTTTGAGACGAGTCTGTGGCTGAATCACGGCTTTCCTCCCTTATTCTTCCGCAGACTCGGCTTCATCAGACGCAGACTCAGACCCGGAAGTCAATTGCGGATCGGCTTCGGCAAGCACTTCCTCCACAGGCACAATCCCGCTTCCGGGCTTCACAACTTCCAGCAACCGCCAGCGTTTCAATTTGCTAAGCGGGCGCGTCTCCTGAATGCGAACCACGTCGCCAATCTGACAAACATTATCCTCGTCATGCGCGTAAAAGTGTTTCGTCTGCTTATATGTGCGTTTGTAAATGCGATGCTTTTTCAACGAGACAACTGCAACTACAATTGTCTTGTCCATCTTGTTGCTGATGACGGTGCCAACCTTCTCCTGGCGACGTCCCCTGGGCTTTGCCGTAGTTTTCTGCGCTTCAACTTGCTGCATCATCATTCCTGCTCCTCCAACTGCGACAACCGGTGCATCACGCGAGCAATATCCGTACGTGTCTGCGTAAACACACGGTTGTTCTTGATCTCTCCACGCTGCTGTTGCAGGCGCAAGTTGAATAATTTCAGGCGCAGTTCCTTGAGCTCGCGCTGGGCTTCGCCAATGTTGAAATTCATAATCTGCTTGCGGCGCTCATTAACTTTCAACGCTCTCTGCCTCCCCTCGAACTAAAAAGCGAGTTTTAATGGGCAGTTTATGGCTGGCCAGGCGTACCGCTTCCTTAGCAACCTCCTCGGAAACGCCACCAATCTCAAAGATAACACGGCCTGGCTTGATAACTGCGACATAGTGATCAACCGCGCCTTTGCCGCTCCCCATACGAGTTTCGGCTGGTTTAGCGGTGATCGGCTTATCTGGGAATACTCGTATCCACACTTTACCACCGCGCTTCATAAAGCGGGTGAGCGCGATACGCGCGGACTCGATCTGGCGGGATTCCAGCCAGCATGGCTCCAGGGCCTGTAGCCCAAACTCTCCAAAGGAGAGCGTATTGCCACGCATAGCCATCCCCTTCATACGGCCGCGATGCTGTTTGCGATATTTAAAACGTGACGGTGCCAGTAACATGGCTTTGAATCTCCTCTACTCGCTCTCAGAAGCACCGGTTTCAGGTGCGGGTGACGGAGTCGCTTCGGCCTCGCTGCTCTCAACCGGTTCCTGCGCCTCTGGAGCTGGGGCCGGGACCGTTTTCCCGCCACGTGGTGGACGTGCTGGCGGCGGAGTCGCTTCGGCTCCACTGACCTCACTTGTAACAACAGGCTCTCGCTCCTGCGCCTCTGGACCTGGCGCGGCTTTCTCGCCACGAGCCGGTCGTGCCGGTCGTTCACCCATCGGGCGAGATGTACGGGGTGAACGTTCTCCCTGAGCACGTTCACTTCGTGGACCTCGCTCTCCTCGCGGACCTCGCTCTCCCTGAGCACGTTCACTTCGTGGACCTCGCTCTCCTCTTGAACTCCGCTCTCCCTGAGCACGTTCTCCTCGCGGACCTCGCTCTCCTCTTGAACTCCGCTCGCCACGCGGGCCCCGACGCTCGCCACGCTCTTCGCGCTGGGGGACAAACGACGGCTGCTCCTGCGTCAGTTCGCTGATCTCACGCCGTTTATCGGGCAAGATATCGCCCTTATAGATCCAGACTTTGATGCCAATGACCCCAAAGGTCGTGTGGGCCTCGGCCAGTCCGTAGTCAATATCGGCGCGTAGCGTATGCAGGGGAATCTTCCCCTCAATCTCTTTCTCAGAGCGCGCGATTTCCGCGCCTCCGAGGCGACCACCGATGATTACACGGATACCCCTGGCATTTGCCCGCATCGTTTTCTGGACGGCCTGCTTCATAGCGCGGCGGAAAGAGACACGCTTCTCCAGCTGTTCCGCGATACTGCGGCCCACCAGATAAGCATCCAGCTCAGGCTGGCGAATCTCCACGATGTTCAAACGGACACGTTTCTTGGTCAGGTTCTCCAGTTGAGCACGCAGTTCATCAACTTTGGTGCCGCTACGGCCAATTACAACACCAGGCTTGGCCGTGTGAATCGTCACAGACACCTGATTCGCTGCTGCGCGCTCGATCTCGATGCGCGAAACCGCAGCGTCGAAAAGCTTTTCGTTAATGATCTTGCGCAGCTTGAAATCTTCTGCGAACAGATCCTTATAATTGCGCTCAGCGTACCAGCGGGACTGCCAGCCTTTTACGACGCCAAGCCTGAAACCAATGGGATGTACTTTATGTCCCAAGCTGTCCTCCTTTTAGCTTAGCGTCCCATATCGGCCCGATCGTCCGAGACGATCACCGTTACATGGCAGAAACGCCGCAAGATATGCCCTACGCGCCCATGTGAGCGCGCTTTAAAGCGCTTGATGCGCATCCCGTCGTCCGTTACAATATTCAGAATATAGAGATCATCAGGGTCCAGATTATAATTATTCTCCGCGTTCGCTGCCGCCGAGGCCACAACCTTACTTACGGGCCTCGCACCAGCATTGGGTATAAATTGCAGATACGCGAGAGCCTCGTTAACGCTCAGCCCTTTGACAGCATCCGTGACCAGGCGCACTTTCCGCGGTGGAATACCAATATCTCTGGCAATAGCTCGAACTTGCATTTCAAACCTCAGCGGACCGAAGTGGTCCTTTCACTTTTCCCACCGGCATGGCCACGAAAGTGGCGCGTAGGGGCGAACTCACCTAATTTGTGGCCCACCATGTTTTCGGTGATGTAGATAGGCACGTGCGTCTTGCCATTATGGACACCGATCGTCATCCCCACCATCTGGGGGAAGATGGTCGAAGCACGCGACCAGGTCTTGATCACGCGGCGGTCGCCACTCTTCATCATCGCCAGAACCTTTTTTCTGAGCGACTCATGTATATATGGCCCTTTTTTCCTTGAGCGCGACATTCCTACTTCCTCCTGCCAGCGTTACGACGTCGTACAATAAAGCGATCCGTTCTCTTATTTTTGCGTGTCTTATATCCCATCGCAGGTTTGCCCCAGGGAGTCTGCGGCTGCCCACCAATGGGCGCACGGCCTTCGCCGCCGCCATGAGGATGATCGCGCGGGTTCATGACAGATCCGCGAACGCTGGGACGACGGCCCATGTGACGCGCTCGCCCGGCCTTGCCGATGCTCTGGTTTTCATGGTCAACATTCCCAACCTGGCCAATTGTGGCTGAGCAGAGAATATGTACGCGGCGCTGCTCGCCTGACGGCAGGCGGATCAGAGCATAATCTCCCTCTTTGGCCATCAACTGCGCTCCAGTTCCGGCACCGCGAACCATCTGACCGCCACGGCCTCTCGTCAACTCGATGTTGTGAATTACCGTACCGGCCGGAATATTCTTCAACGGCAGCGCATTGCCGGGCTTGATATCGGCCTCGGGACCCGCCATTACGCGGTCACCAACCTTGAGGCCCAGCGGCGCGATGATATAGCGCTTCTCCCCATCAAGATAGTGCAGCAGAGCAATGCGGGCCGAACGATTCGGATCATACTCGATGGCCGCGACCTTCGCCGGCACGCCCAGCTTATTGCGCTTGAAGTCAATCAAGCGATAGGCACGCTTGGCACCGCCCCCACGATGGCGAACGGTGATCTTCCCCTGGTTATTGCGCCCGGCATGCTTCTTCAGCCTCACCACCAGAGATTTCTCCGGTCGAGTCTTGGTGATCTCCTCGAAAGTCGAGACTGACATGCCACGACGGCCAGGAGATGTTGGTCGATACTGTCTGATTGGCATCTCTCACACTCTTTCTTTATGCCCTCAAGGCGTCGATTGACTCACCTTCGGCAAGTGTGACAATCGCTTTCTTCCACTCGCGAGCCGCTAAGGGTCGAGGAGCAGCACCCCGGCGCCGCAACATCCGCTTCTTTCCGGGCATGCGGATCATATTCACCGAGACTACCTTCACCTTGAAAAGCGTCTCTACTGCGCGGCGCACGTCAATCTTGTTGGCCTCTAACGCCACTTTGAACGTATATTTGTTCAGCTTTTGCAGGTTTACCGTTTTTTCAGTAACGATGCCGTGGCGTATGACTTCTGTGATTTCCACGGTTCCTACTCCTTCTCATCCTCAGCAGACTTGCCCACCTCATCGTCTTCAGACGGCTCCTCATCCTCAGTAGACTCGTTTGCTTCGTCTTCGGACTCTTCCTCGTCCTCGGATGACTCGTCCGCTTCTTCGATTTCTTCGGCGGCCTCTTCTGCCTCGGCCAGTTCACTAGCGATGCGCTGGCTGGCCTCTTCGGCGCTCAAACCCTCACCAAACACCAGTTCAATCCAGCGCACTGTATGGACTGGCATAATCACATAGTCATGCTTGAGCAACTCGATTACGTTAATTGAAGAGACATGCTGCACTTTGGCAGAAGGAATATTCCGCGCCGAGAGTATAATGTTCTCATCGCGCCGTGGGAGCATCATGAGCACCCGCTTGCCATTGACAGGCAGGCTCTCCAGGATCTCTAGCATATCCCTTGTGCGCGGTTCGCCCAGAGCCAGCTTATCCAGGACGATTAACTGTTCATTGGCTACTTTATCGGACAGAGCTGACTTGATCGCCAGGCGGCGCATCTTCTTTGGCACATCGTGATGATATCGGTGCGGTCTGGGTCCCCAGACGACGCCACCGCCACGATATTGCGGAGCGCGTGTGCTACCCTGGCGAGCTCTACCGGTGCCTTTCTGTCTCCACGGTTTTTTACCACCGCCCGAAACTTCGCCGCGAGTTTTAGTTGAAGCATTACCCTGGCGGCGATTGACCAGTTGCGCAACCACAACCTGGTGGAGCACCGCCTCGTTTGGGGTAACTCCAAATACCTGCTCGCTCAGCTCGAGCTCTTCTACGGCCTCCCCGGCCATGTTATACACTGTCGTCGAAGGCATTCTGGTTACCTCATACATGCTTCTTGATCATGAGCAACCCGCCATTGGCGCCAGGCACTGAACCCTTCACCAAAAGCAGATTGCGCTCAGGATCAGCTTGAATCACTTGCAGTTTCTTTATCGTCACACGCTCATTTCCCATGTGACCGGCCATACGCGTGCCCTTGAGCACGCGACCGGGCGTCGTGCCGGAACCGATAGAACCTGGCGCGCGATGACGGTCCGATTGCCCATGGGTCTTAGGGCCGCCGCCAAAACCGTGACGTTTGACTCCACCCTGAAATCCCTTACCTTTGCTGGTGCCAACAATATCGACAGACTCGCCAACTTTGAACAGGCTCGCGTCAAAGGTTTTCCCCAGCTCCAGACCTTCTAACGAGGCCCCTGGCTGCATGCCTACTTCGCGCAAAACTTTGAAAGGTCCCAGTTCGGGACCGGGTCTCCGCTGGCGGTTCTCCTGAACTTTCAGCAACTTGGCAATCTGTTTATCTTGCTTCTCTTCCGCCTTCTCTTCATCCTCGGCAGAAGCTTTCTTTCCATGTTTCTGCTGATATTCTTGCAGACGCTTGCGCTGAGCCCTGAGCAAGGGCAACTTGTGCCCCAGATGTCCCAGTTCAGGACGAGTTACGCTCTTTAAACGCGCCTGCTCAAAACCAATCTGGACAGCTTCGTAGCCATCGCGGGCAACAGTCTTAATTTGTGTTACAACACACGGGCCGGCCTCGATCACGGTTACTGGTATAGCAGTCCCATTTGGACCAAACACCTGAGTCATGCCGACCTTCCTGCCCAACAATCCACTGAGCATATCCTTTCCTCCCTTCTCTGCTGTAGCTCTCAACATCTCTTTATTGCCACCCGGCATAGCATTTTGCCGACGGACGCAATACTATCTGTAAGCAGCTACAGCTTGATCTCGATATCTACCCCCGCGGGTAGATTTAGTCGTGTCAATGACTCAACCGTCTTGCTGGTTGGATCGAGAATATCTATCAGACGCTTATGCGTGCGTATCTCGAACTGCTCGCGTGAATCCTTATCGATAAAAGGAGAGCGTATCACGGTGAACTTGTCAATTTCCGTTGGCAGAGGCACCGGCCCAGAGACGCGCGCCCCGGTTTGCTGCGCGGCGTCTACGATCTGCATCGCCGACTGGTCGAGAATGCGGTGATCATATGCTTTCAGGCGAATGCGAATTCGCTGTTTTGCTCCTGTCGCCATTCTTTTTCTCCTGTGTGAGGGGCGAAGTCTCGCACCCAATCTCATGGGCGCAAGTACTTGCGCCCTCGACACCAGTACATATGTTTACTCGACGCTGGTGCAGACGCCAGCCCCGACCGTGCGACCACCCTCACGGATGGCAAACTTCGATCCCACTTCCATGGCCACTGGCTGCAACAACTCCACCGTCATCTCGATGTTGTCCCCTGGCATCACCATCTCCACTCCCTCCGGCAGTTTGATCCCTCCCGTCACATCCGTCGTGCGCACATAAAACTGCGGTCGATACCCATTGAAGAACGGCGTATGCCTGCCTCCCTCTTCCTTCGACAACACATATACCTGCGCCTTGAACACCTTGTGCGGCTTGATCGACCCCGGCTTCGCTAATACCTGCCCTCTCTCGATCTCCTGACGCTCCACTCCTCTCAGCAGCAACCCCACGTTGTCTCCCGCTATCCCCTGATCCAACGTCTTCTGGAACATCTCTACTCCCGTCACCACTACCTGCCTCGTCTCTTCCTTCATCCCCACAATCTCCACCGTGTCTCCTACCTTCACCTGCCCTCTCTCGATCCGGCCCGTCCCCACCGTTCCTCTTCCTTTGATCCCAAACACATCCTCGATCGGCATCAAGAACGGCTTGTCTATCGCTCTCTCCGGCGTCGGTATGTAGCTGTCTACCGCATCCATCAATTCCCAGATGCACTTCGCATCCGCATCCCCTCTCGACAGGTCCCCTTTGCTCTCCAGCGCCTTGAGCGCCGACCCCCGAATGATCGGCACCTCATCCCCAGGAAAGTTATACCGACTCAGCAACTCTCTCACTTCCAATTCCACCAGCTCTAAGAGTTCTTCGTCTTCCATCATATCCACTTTGTTCAGAAACACCACCATCGCTGGCACTTCCACCTGCTGGGCCAGCAAGATGTGCTCCCTCGTCTGCGGCATTGGTCCATCCGGCGCGCTCACCACCAGGATCGCTCCATCCATCTGCGCCGCTCCCGTGATCATGTTCTTGATGTAGTCCGCGTGTCCAGGACAGTCTACATGCGCATAATGCCGCTTCTCCGTCTCATACTCCACATGCGCTATCGCTATCGTGATCCCGCGCTCCCGCTCCTCCGGCGCTTTGTCGATCTCGTCAAACGGCTTGTACTTGTTCTCCGGCGACAGCGTCGCCAGCACTTTCGTGATCGCCGCCGTCAGCGTCGTCTTCCCGTGATCGAT
>Ga0070738_10007609_pt1 | contig 10746 bp, 5 predicted proteins | sample Coa_R2_2_FD_66446 | JGI IMG/M metagenome (GOLD analysis project Ga0070738, IMG submission 66446) | Surface soil microbial communities from Centralia Pennsylvania, which are recovering from an underground coalmine fire - Coalmine... | ecosystem: Environmental > Terrestrial > Soil > Unclassified ... | reverse complement strand
AGCTGGAGCCGGAATTATGCGCCGGCGAAGGGCAAGGTGGTGGTGTGGGTGAGGCCGGATGGGGAGATAGGGATTGGCTCCCGGATACGCGCGGTGCGGTGGAGAGAGCGCACCGCCGGTTCGACCAGCAGTCCAGGCGAAGCGATCCGCAAAGGCTCCCAACGCCGGGAAGCGGAAGTGGGTGCCACCGGCGGATCATCCGTGGCGAGAGGCAGCGCGACGGCAGATGGAAATGAAAGCAGCCGGGATCGCCAAGCGGCGGTCGTGGGCCTTGCCCTCGGCTTCGCCCTAATCATTCGCCCCGCGGGCTCGCAGGGCTCCGCTCCGGCCAAGGCCCACGAAGAAATCAAAAACAACAAAACCCCAGCTTGACAAAAATTTAAAAAGTACTTGACATTTCGACCGACTTGCAGTACAAGCAATGAAACGTTTTACCACTTTTGGGAGGTCAAATTCGGCGCTTTTTCGAAGTTCGTGGACGACTGATCTGGTCGTACGACCCATGGGAACGAGCTAAAGGCAAGACGCGGTTAGTCGTTAAGAAAGGAGCGTGATTATGAGCTTCAGAAACTGGATGGCAATGGTGATCGCAGCGGCAGCGCTTGCGGCCTTCCCCAGTCTGGTAAAGGCTCAGGCCACATTTTCAAGTGCTATCGAAGGAACAGTCACAGACCCTTCTGGCGCAATTGTGCCCCATGCGACAGTTACCATTAAGGATTTAGCGACGGGCCAGACGCGAACAACCCATACCAACTCTTCTGGCTTTTACCGCTTTGACTCTCTCCCTCCTGCGCAGTTTTCGATGACGGTTTCAGCGCCAGGATTCTCAACCGTCGAACAGGAAAACATTGTCCTTGAGACCACGCAGACTCGGAATGTCAATGTCACTCTGCATGTTGGCGCAACCTCCACAAGGATCACCGTAACGGCAGCGCCTCCCCCGGTGAACACCACTCAGGCAAGAGTTTCTTCCTTAATCAGCCCCCGTCAGGTTGAAGATCTGCCGCTTGTAGGCCGCAACGTTTATGACCTTGTCGTGTTGACGCCAGGCGTCACCGGATTGCCTTCCGGCGGCGGGCAGGCTTACGCTCAGGCCACCAACGATATCTTTAACGCGGAGTTTGGAGTGAACCTGAACGCCAGTGGCCAGCGGGCTGAGGCCAACAATTTCCTGGTGGATGGCGCCAACGTGAATGGCACTCCCCGCGGGGGAGTCACAAACCTTACGCCTAACGCGGACTCTGTTCAAGAAGTCAAAGTGCTTGTCAACAATTTTGAGGCACAGTATGGCCGCAACTCCTCTTCAGTGGTCAATATTGTGACCAAGCAGGGTACCAACCAATTGCACGGAACATTGGGAGAATACTGGACAGACAATCACCTGGCAGCGAGAACCGTCTTCGAGAGCAGCCTTCCTTCATTTCTGCGCAATGAATTTAACTGGAGCCTGGGCGGACCCATCAAGAAGGACAATACATTTTTCTTCGCCTCAATGGACGTTCTCCGCTCTGGCGTGGGCGATAGCTTTGCCACAAGCGTTCCCAGTCCGCAATTCATCAGCTACATGAAGAGCGCTTATCCGAATAACATTTCGACTTTTGATATGAGCTCCTTCCCGGCAGCGGTAACGCCTACCGGCCCAGGCATTCTTGCTGGTCCGCTGGCGATGGGCGCTGCAGATGCCACAAGCTCCATACCTTGCGATGCTCTTCCCGGCGGCCCCTCCACGCCGCTTTCCACCCCGGTCGGCCAGCTTCCCTGCAATTTCCCTCTGACGGAAAACGGCATCTTCTCGCAAACTGTTTTCCGCAACGGGATTCAGTGGAACGCGCGGATCGATCATGAGTTTAATAATCAGAAAGACCGTATCTATGGAAACTTCTACCGCACCACGATGCAGACCGTGGAATTTGCCGCGCCCAATGTTTATCCGGCTTTTACCGGAGTCGGACCGCAATACACGGAATATTTCAACCTGGACTACACACACATCTTCTCGCCCACAGTGCTGAATGAAGCGGCTTTCGGAGTCACGCGCTCCTGGGGAACAGACCCGGCGGTAAACGGATATGTGCCCCTCTCGAACGTGCCGGGAATTGCCGCTTATGGCGTGGGGTTTTCCGACGCGACATTTATTCAGAACAATCCAGAGTGGCGGGATGTGCTCACCATGAATCGCGGCACACACACGTTCAAGACCGGCGTGCGCTTTGCCATCGATGAAGGCTGGGGTTCGGTGGCCAATTTCCAGAACGTCTTCACCCGTCCACAATTCAACTTCAACAGCCTTTACGATTTTGCTTTGGATAAACCCTTCTCCGAAACGAACCTCGGCTTTAATCCCGCCAACGGGCAGCGCCTGGGATTGGGCTTTGCTCCGGAAATGCCCGACTTGGGAGTATTCTTCCAGGATAACTGGAAGGTGCGCCCCAACATCAGCCTTACCTATGGTTTACGCTGGGAGGTCTACTTTAATCCTTACAATAAAGACGATCGCTTCACGAACCTGCGCTTCTTTGGCGGCGACAATTTCAGCGAACGGATTGCAAATGCCCATATGGAACACGTCAGCAATCCATTGCTGGGAACAGATTATAAAGGCTTTGAACCGCGTATCGGCATCGCCTGGGATCCAACCCACAAAGGCAAGATGGCCATCCGCGCCGGATTCGGCTTTTTCACGGATCGCCCCGGCGGCCAGTTCTACCACGACTGCTGCACTTACCTTCCCCTCTTTGCAACGGCCACAGTTAGCCAACAGACGGCAGTCAAACCCGTTTATGCCTTGGCGCCCTTGCACCACTCGCCGTGGAATTTTCCCTATCCGCCGCTGCAAGTTGGACTCGATCCAAAGAACGGCTTAATTGGCGTGCCGTCAGACGTCATTGTTGAAGATCCAAGTCTGGGTCTAGCCTACTCCGAGAATTACTTCTTCGGGATCGAATATGCCTTAAACACCAATTGGATGGTGCAGGCAAACTACGTGGGGTCAGCAGGCCGCGATTTGCTGCAAGGCTACGATGTGAACCGTTACAATGGGAACCTTATTCAGACCAATGACGTGCTCACCAGGCTCAACACCAGCTTCGGCCAGATCGATTATGGCCAGAGTAATGGCTTTTCCGCGTACAATGGCTTCGATATGGCGATCCAAGGCCACGTGGGCAGGGCATTGTCTATGCAGGCAGCTTATACCCTCGGCAAAGCCATTGACACTGCCAGTTCTTTTGGGACCGGGCTCAATATTGTGGATGTCGGCAACCTCCAGCTAAATAAAGGCCTGGCAGATTTCGATATCAGGCAAAAGCTAGCCTTCAGTGAGACGTTTGCCTTACCTAACATCGCCACTCATTTCACCACAAGCGGTGTGGTGCGAAAACTTTTCGGAGGCTGGAATGTCGGCGCGATCACGATTCTTCAGAGCGGCGGGCCTTACAGCGTGTTCTGTTCCCTGCCCTTCGAGCCTGTTTACAACGGCGCCGGGCAAATTGTCGGGAACAACGGATGCGACTTCAACGCCGACGGTTGGAATTACGATTTCCCCGATGAGCCCAGCTTCGGGAACTTCAAGAGCGGCAACCGTTCGGCTTTCCAATTTCCACACAAGATCTTCAGTTCAACGGACTTTGGCCGGCCCGGACTTGGCCAAGATGGGACACTCGGCCGCAACACGTTTATCGGTCCCGGCTTCGCCAACACCGACTTAAGCCTCTTTAAGGATACAAAGATTCCTTGGTTCATCGGCAAGGAGGGCGCAACGCTCGAAATTCGGGCCGAGTTCTACAATGCTTTTAATCGCGTCAACTTGCAGAATCCGGACGGCAATATTTCAGACTCGCTGTTTGGAAGCTCAACCTCAACTTTCCCGGCGAGAAACATTAATCTGGCAGCGCACATTTCATTCTGAATGACGCGCGCCTGATGCAGGATGTTTACCGATAACGCCCTTCAGGGCAGCGCGTCGGGGACAGTGGTCCAGCGCTACAATTTATCGGGGGCGTGGGTTATTCAATCCCCCAAAGCCCAACAGACGGGTGCCTTATGGAAACTACGCATTCCTTTAGCCGAAGACAGTTTGTGCAACTGACGATGGCGGCCGCCGGCGCTTCCATACTGCCGGGAGTTGCTCTGGGAGCACCGCCGCAAAATCCGGTTCTCGACACGGTGATACAGAATGGCCAGCCAGTGAGCCACGAGAAAGTCTCCTGGAAAGTTCTCCCCTTCCCCACCCCCCGGGTTCGACTTTTGGAGGGCATCTTCAAGGAACAGACGGAGGCCAATCGCGCCTACCTAAAGATGCTTCCCAATGACCGCCTGGCGCATATGTTTCGCCTGACTGCCGGTCTGCCCTCCACGGCTCAGCCTTTTGGCGGCTGGGAAAAACCTGATTGCGAAGTGCGTGGGCATTTTTGTGGAGGTCACTATCTATCAGCCTGCGCGTTGATGTACGCCAGCACCGGCGATGAGGATTTAAAGAAGAAGGCCGATGCGCTGGTTGCCGATCTTGCGCAGTGCCAGAAAAAGCATGGGAATGGGTACCTGAGCGCTTTTCCAGAAGAATTCTTTGATCGCTTGAGAGAAGGCAAGCGAGTCTGGGCGCCGTTTTATACCCTCCATAAAATTATGGCCGGCCATCTTGATATGTATACGCACTGCGGCAACGAGCAGGCACTTGAGACGGCGGAAGGCATGGCAAACTGGGTGGGAAGATGGACTGAGCCTTTAAGCGATGAGCACATGCAACGCGTGCTAGAGGTTGAGCAGGGCGGAATGCTGGAGGTGCTCTGCAATCTGTACGCGGTGACCGGCAAGGAGCAATACCTGCGCACGGCGCGGCGCTTTGACCACCGTGCCGTCTTGGATCCTCTGGCACAATACCGCGACGAGCTGAAGGGGCTGCACGCCAACACCAACATTCCCAAGATCATCGGCGCCGCGCGCCAGTATGAAGTAACGGGCGATCAGCGTTATCACGACGTGGCCAGCTACTTCTGGCAGGAAGTGACGGCGCGACGGACGTATTGCACCGGCGGAACCAGCTACGAAGAGCACTGGCTGGCCGATCCGGGCAAGCTCGCCAACGAAGTGGGACAGAATATGGAAGAGTGCTGCTGCAGCTACAACATGCTGAAGCTGACACGACACATTTTTGGCTGGACGGCCGACCCCCGCGTGATGGACTACTACGAACGGACGCTGTTCAACAGCCGCCTGGGCACTCAGGACGGCCAAGGACTGAAGAGCTACTTTCTGCCGCTGGGGCGGGGCTGGTGGAAATACTACAACACGCCGTATGACTCCTTCTGGTGCTGCACGGGGACGGGGGCGGAAGAGTTCTCCAAGTTTAATGACACGATCTACTTTCACGACGATCAGGGCCTTTACGTGAATCTGTTCATCGCTTCGGAAGTGAACTGGGCGGAAAAAGGGATTCGCCTGCGACAGGAGACGAAGTTTCCGGAGGAGGCACGGTCGGCGTTCACCCTTCGGGCGCAGCGGCCGGTGGAGATGGTGCTGAACCTACGCATTCCCTGGTGGGCGACCCAGGGAGGACATCTGCGATTGAATGGCGAGTTGCTGCCGGTTTTGGCCAGTCCGGGCAGCTATCTGGCGCTGCAGCGCGTCTGGAAAGACGGAGACAAGGTAGAGTTGAGCTTGCCGATGAGCTTGTATATTGAACCTCTACCGGGGGATGAGACGCAACAGGCAGTGATGTACGGCCCGCTGGTGCTGGCAGGGCAGTTGGGCCGTGAAGGGCTGAATCCTTCGAACACCTATATAGGCTACCAGACCAGCCCCGGTGGCGCGCCCGTGGCGACGCCTGAAATTCATATTCGGTCCGGTAACGAAGCCCATTGGGTTGAACCGGCCTCAGGCCGTTCACTCACTTTCCGGACTGTGCATCAGAGCCAATCTGTCAAACTCACACCGCTTTATCAACTTGCAGGCGAGCGATACGTGGTCTACTGGAAGGTGAATTCAGCTTCATCTTGAATTGCGCAGGAATAAGGCCAGATGGTCCACTCTCCTCTTGTCTTATAACAACAAGCCAAGGTCGAGAAAAACCATGTCGCATCGCATTTCCCGCCGCACACTGCTCAAGAGCTTTGGAGGGGCCGGTGCTGGCATGGTGCTTCCACCTTCAGCAACCATTGCCGCCCCGCCCATCTTGCCCTTCACTTCAACCAGCGGAGTCTATGTTCCTCCGCGCGGCAAAAGCTTCATGAAGTTCAGCTTCGATTTTCCGGAGCCGTCCGTGGAGTTTGGCGGATTACAGTTTTCCTTTCGTCTGTATACTTTCGAGAATGCCTATGGCCTCGCCACCGCTCACATGACAACGACGGAACATGCAGACAGCCTGGAAGTAAACTGTGCTCAATTTGTCTGGGCAGGCAGCCAGGAGAAGGCCCCGGGCAGGCTTACGGCGCGCATTCGCAGGAATGGAGAGCTCATCGAGTGGGACGCCCAAGCCACAATGAGCAAAACCATCAAGTCCATCGCAGCCATTGTTCGTGGTATCCCGCGCGGGGCGATCTCTGCGGGTGGAGCTCAATTTTTCGACCCCGAAGACGATGAAGTTCTACTGGGCTATCCCTTTGGCGGCGGAGACCTGTTCATCGCCCGCGGGATGACGACCCCGTTGGCTGTGATTCGCGCAGGCGACCAGGATTATTTCTTCCTTTCCTCGCTTGAGAGTCGCGTGCGAGCAAACCGATTTTATTTTCAGCCGGGCGAAAAAGGTTATCGCGTCGAACTGGTTTACGAACGCCCGGGTTGGGAAAAGTCCTCGCACATCCAAAGTCCTCTGTGGAGAGCCGGGCGCGTTTCAACCCTGGAGAACGCCTTTCGGCCTCACTTTGAGCATCTGGAGCGGTTATTCAGCCTGCCAGATTGGGAAACTCGTGAAGATGTCCCTTCATGGTTTCGGAAGGTCATTCTGGTTATTTCGCTTCATGGGATGCATTGGACGGGATACATCTTCAATGACTACGCCAAAATGCTGAGGATTCTCCAATGGGTGGCAAGGCAGATACCGGGCGAACGAGTGCTGGTTTTTCTGCCCGCCTGGGATGGCCGCTATTATTGGAATTATCCTCTCTATCGGGCTGAGGCGAGGATGGGAGGCGAGCAGGGGCTCCAAACCCTGATCCGGCAAGGGCATCACCTCGGATTCCACTTTATGCCGATGTTTGGCGCTAATTCGGCTAACGATCGACTGCCCGCGTTCCCTGACGTCTCGAATGCAGCCACTGCTCAGATTGACGGCGATCCTTTTTACTTGAACTGGGTGGACTGGGATAACGACCGGCACATGGAAGGATGGATGCCCTGGATGAACCTTGGAGTCGAGTCCTGGCGGCAATGGCTCTATGGACGCATCGTAGACTTCGTGGAGCGCTACCATGTAGACTCCTATTTTCTTGATATTGCGGGCGGCTGGGTGAATAATCCCAGGGCTGATATGCACGAGGGAACGCACGAACTTGTCATGGCTTTGCGTCAAAGATTCTCCAACCTGCTGGCATGCGGGGAAATGCATTATGATGCTTTAATGTCTTTTATTCCGCTCTATCAGGCCTTCTCAGAATTTGCATATCCCGCCGCCCTCAATAAATATGCCCGCGCCTTTCAGCATCTCAGCCATCCGGCTCCGGGAAGAGGGAGCAGCGGGGTTCATGAGTCAGGCTTCCACGAATTCGACTCCGCTACTCTTGGCCTCAATAAATTCCAGATTCCCACGATCACGGTGGTGGATGACACCTTTGATCGCTATCGGCATGTGATGGCTGCGATTATCCAGCAGGCAAAAGCGCGCGCTGGAATCGCATAATATCCTGCAGGAAGCCTGGCACCCTCATGCCCAAGAGGCTGTCACACCTTTCACGGCGCAAAGCCTTGAGCCTGATGAGCACGGCGGGCGCTGCCGCACTTCTGACGCCTCACAGGACGCCGGCCCCGCAGTCAAATTCCCTTCGGATTGCGGGCCAACAAGCCGAAATGTGGATCACGCTCGTCAGCGCACACACCTTACGCCTGAGCCTGCTTCCCATTGGCGGGGATGGAGACGTCGAGCCCATCACAGAGAGCATCATCCTCACTCCGCACGAGTGGCCTTCTCCCGCGGTAAGGCTCCGCTCTACCACTGAATTGCGGAGCATTTCCTGGGGCGACTATCAACTGCGTATGTCCGGAAGCCCGCCGCAGCTTGCTGTAACATCTCACGACGGCAGGAGAATCCAACAGCTTGATATCGACCCGAAGAGTGGGTTCGTCAGCTTCTTGCTTCAGCAGGAACCGGTTTGGGGCCTGGGCGAAGGCGGACGCCAATTTGATCGCCGCGGCATTTTCTATTTCATGCATCATGGCGAGCGCGTTCCTGATCTCAGAACCCATGGAGCGCGTATGCCCATTCCCTGGTTCGTCAGCCCCGCAGGGTGGGCTTTGTTCTTTCATGTTCCTTTCGGAGCCTTTGACTTGAGAGGAGATGTGGGAGTCTTTCAGCCCGCCTCAATCCCCCAAATCCTTCCGCTGGATATTTTTTGTGTGGCGGCGACAGAACCTGAGCAGATTCTTCAGGAATATGCTCGCTTGACGGGTTTCCCGCATATGCCGCCCATCTGGGCTCTTGGCTATCAGCAATCCCATCGCACTCTGGCGAGCCGGGAAGAAGTGCTGGCTGAAGCCAGGATGTTTCGCCAGAAACGGCTTCCCTGCGATGTCCTGATCTACCTGGGCACGGGATTTTGCCCCTCCGGCTGGAATACAGGCCACGGTTCCTACGCGTTTAATCCTCATGTCTTCCCAGACCCGCAAGCCATGATTAAGAAGCTGCACGATGAAGATTTCCGCATCGTGCTTCACGAGGATAAGCCTCCAAAACAATTGCATGGCCGTGCCGGCGATTCCGGGGCGGCGGCTGAGAACCCGGAGGATGCCGCTCACTACTGGCGGGAACATCTGAAAGTGTTTGATCTGGGCGTTGACGGCTGGTGGGCCGATGAGGGTGATTGGCTGGATAACTTTTCCTGCCTGGTAAGAAACCGCATGTATTGGGAAGGCGCGCAAATGGCTCGCCCCAATGTGCGACCTTATATCTTGAATCGCAACGGGTATGCTGGAATTCAGCGCTATGGCTGGCTGTGGTCAGGCGATATCGATTCCAGGTGGGAAACGCTGCGCGCCCAGATCGCCGTGGGGATCAACACCGGACTCAGCGGCATGCCCTATTGGGGCACGGATACAGGAGGCTTTTTGACCACGCCGGAACTGACCGGAGAACTCTACGTTCGATGGTTCCAATTCAGCGCATTCTGTCCGCTCTTTCGCTCCCACGGCCGGACCTGGAAGCTACGGTTGCCCTGGGGCTGGGATACCGGCAGCTACAGGCCCGCTGAAGTTCCCGCCTCGGCGCTTCCCTCCCCTCAAGAACTCCACAACTCTCAGGTGGAACCCATCTGCCGGAAGTACCTGAATCTTCGCTATCGTCTTCTGCCTTATCTTTATTCTCTGGTGCGCGAAGCTCATGATACAGGATGGCCGATGATGCGCGCGCTCTGGTTTCATTTTCCGGCAGACCCTCATACCTTTGAGCGCTGCGATGAATACCTGTGGGGGCCGAGTCTTTTGATCGCTCCAGTCACTGAAAAGGGCGCTCAGGTAAGAAAACTCTATCTGCCGCAGGGTAAGTGGTACGATTTCTGGACCGAAGAATCGATCGATGGCGGGCGGGAAATTACCCGTCCTATCGATCTGGCAACAATGCCCATTTACGTGCGGGCAGGCACAATCTTACCCGTAGGACCCGTCAAGCAATTCACGACCGAAAGCCTTTCGGAGCCGATGGACCTGGTCGTATATCCCGGTATGAATGCGCGGATGAACCTTTACGAAGACGATGGGTTAACCTACAATTTCCGGCGCGGCGAGTTTACCTGGACCCGCGCAATCTGGGAAGATAGAAGCCGCAGGCTGACTTTGACGCAGGCAGGAATGAAGCGCCCCTACAGGGCACGATTCAGAGTGAGAGTTCTGCCCGAACGCTCCAGCAGATTCATATCCCAGGACCGCGAGGTGACAACAGTCCAGCTTGAATAGGCTGCTGAAAAAACCGCTGGGCATGTCAGGTTGAGTGCTTCGCCTGTCATGCTGCGAGTCGGCGAAGAATCTCTCCATTTCAGAGTCAGGCCTGTGCAGAGATTCCTCGTCGCCTGCGGTTCCTCGGGATCAGCAGGAGGTGGAACTTTTCAGCGAGAACTATGGCTTGCGCGAAAACTGTAATGCAGGCAAGGGCAGTGATCCAATGAGAATGCGGGTTCAAAACCGAGACCCCCGGCTGCTCCTGACCTTGCTTTGGCTAGCGTTTGCCGCATGCAGCGCAAAGGGAGTCACAAGCCGGTCTGTGCAGACATCCCAAGGCCAGCCTGAGGGCGACGCCCTTGCCCAAGCTGCCCAATACCTCAAGCTAGGGAACCCCGAACGCGCCCTCGAACTTTTTCGCGCCGCGGAAGAACAAAATCCGCGAGATGAGAAAGCATGGGATGGCATGGGAATATCACTCGCGGAACTTAGGCAACCCCAGCAGGCTATCCAGGCATTCCAACATGCCATCGGGCTCGATAGCAGTTTCGCGGTCGCTCATTATCATCTAGGTCTGGTTTATAACCAGGCGAAAAGCCTCGGTCAGGCCGTCGAAGAGTTTGAAACCGCTTTACGCCTGCAACCTGACCTTGTTGAAGCAAAATACGC